>ERZ772897.2026-NODE-2026-length-19030-cov-4.525165_pt1 | contig 19030 bp, 19 predicted proteins | sample MGYA00512125_ERZ772897 | MGnify/ENA primary metagenome ERZ772897 (study PRJEB29015, sample SAMEA2737660) | human gut metagenome | biome: human gut; feature: human-associated habitat; material: faeces | place: China | collected 2012 ... | reverse complement strand
GCAGTCCGCCGCCGAGCAAACGTCACTCGCGCCTCACGATAGTAAGGCGCGGTTGAGAGTTGTTACGACTCGCAGGGATTCATGGCGAAGCCATGTACACCGCACCCGATTATCCGCAAGGGGTATGCCACATCCGTAAGGCAGCAAAGCTGCCAACGGCTGTGCAATCCGCAGGCTGAGCAGCTCTTCAAGATCGAGACTGCCAATGTGCGGGGTCGAGGGGGAAGGCCCCTCGTCCCTTTCTCTTGGGGGGATAAGGGGGGCTATTCTCTTTCTGAGGAAAGAGAATAGCCCCCCTTTGCCGTTCCCCTGCACGGCACAGGGAAACCATTGCACCCTCACGCAGTGAGAGCTAAATTATTCTTCCTCATGCGCCGTGACCGCAATATGCAGCTCATCGAGCTGCTTCTGCGTCACCTCGCTGGGCGCGCCCATCATGATATCCTGGGCGTTCTTGTTCATCGGGAAGGGAATGATCTCGCGGATGGAATCTTCACCGGCAAGCAGCATGACCATGCGGTCGACGCCCGGGGCGATACCGGCGTGCGGGGGCGCGCCGTAGCAGAAGGCGTTGTACATGGCGGGGAACTTGGCCTTCACGTCCTCTTCGCCGAGGCGGACGAGCTCGAAGGCCTTGATCATGATCTCAGGGTCGTGGTTACGGACCGCGCCGGAAGAGAGCTCCACGCCGTTGCAGACGAGGTCGTACTGGTCGGCGGTGATGGTGAGCGGGTCGATCTCGCCGCGCTCGGCCTTGAGCAGCACGTCGAGGCCGCCGGCGGGCATGGAGAACGGGTTGTGGCAGAACTCGAGCTCGCCGCTCTCGTCGCCGATCTCATACATCGGGAAATCGACGATCCAGCAGAACTCGTAACGCTCCTTGTCCATGTGACCCTCGCACGCGGGGCCGAACGTCTTGATCATCACGCCGACGAGCTTGGTGGCCAGCTCGCCGCCCGCGACGAGCACGAGCGTGTTAGGCTCGAGCGGCAGGAGCTTGGAAGCAGCTTCCTTGTCGACAAACTTCGCGATGCCGCCGGCGAGGTCGCCCTTTTCGTCGACCTTGAACCAGTAGCCCTTCGCGCCCGCCTGCACCTCGCAGTCGGTCAGGAGCTTGTCGATCTGCTTGCGCGTGAGCGTGCAGTTGGAGATGGCGACGGCCTTGACGGTCTTGTCCGCAAGGACCTCAAAGCTGCTTCCCTCGAAGAGGGAGGAGACGTTCGTCGCGGTCAGGTCGATGCGCAGGTCCGGCTTATCACTGCCGTAAATCTCGAGCGCGTCGAGGTACTTGATGCGGCGGAACGGGGGCTGAGAGGCGATGTCATACGTGCCGAACTTTGCGAAGATCGGGGGCAGGACATCCTCGCAGACGGCGAAGACGTCTTCCTGAGAGGCGAACGCCATCTCCATATCGAGCTGATAGAACTCGCCGGGGCTGCGGTCGCCGCGCGCGTCCTCATCACGGAAGCACGGCGCGATCTGGAAGTAACGGTCAAAGCCGGAGGTCATCAGCAGCTGCTTGAACTGCTGCGGGGCCTGCGGCAGGGCGTAGAACTTGCCGGGGTGCTTGCGGGCGGGGACGAGGTAGTCACGCGCGCCCTCGGGGGAGGAGGCCGTCAGGATCGGGGTGGTGATCTCGAGGAAGTCGTGCTCCATCATGGCCTTGCGCAGCGCGGCGATGACGTTGCAGCGCAGGATGATGTTCTTCTTGACGGCGGGATTGCGCAGGTCAAGATAGCGGTATTTGAGGCGCTGCGTCTCGTCGGCCTCGCGGCTGCGGTTGATCTCGAACGGCAGGGAGTTGTAGCGGCAGCGGCCGAGCAGCTCGATCTTCTCGGGAACGACCTCAATGTCGCCGGTGGGCTGATTGGGGTTCTTGCTCGCGCGCTCGCGCACGGTGCCCTCGACGGAGATGGTGCTCTCTTTGTTGTAGCCCTTGATCTGGGCGAGCAGCTCGCTCGTCTCGACGACGATCTGCGTCGTGCCGTAGAAGTCGCGCAGCACCACAAAGGCGAGGCTGCCGCCGACTTCGCGGACGTTCTCCATCCAGCCGACGAGCTTGACGTGCTCACCGGCATGCTGCGCGCGAAGCTCGCCGCAGTTGTGTGTACGGGATTGCATCATGGTAAAATCTACTCCTATTTGTATATTATAAATTAAAAATTACTAACTGTATTGAAAAATCGCCTGATTTTGTGCTCAGGTGGTGAAGGGCTTCGTCTTCGGGTTGACGATATCGCGCCAGTCGAGGTCGCCGCGGGCAAGGCCCATGATGAGCATTTCAGCGGTGGCGAGGTTGGTGGCAAAGGGGATGTTGTTTTGGTCGCAGAGCTTGGTGATATAGGTCAGGCTGTCGTTATACTGCGGGTTGGCGGGGTCGCAGAAGAAGAGGACCATATCGATCTCGTTGTAGGAGATGCGCGCGCCGATCTGCTCGGCGCCGCCGTGGATGCGCGCCATGAACAGGTGGATCGGAAGGCCGCTCGCTTCGCTGACCATCTTACCGGTCACGCTGGTGGCGCAGAGCGTGTGACGGGACAGAATGCCGGCGTAAGCCGTGCAGAACTGGACCATCAGTTCCTTTTTGTTGTCGTGTGCCATGAGAGCGATGTTCATGTAGTGTCACAATCCTTTCTGATGTGAATTTTTCTATTGTAGCGGCACTTTCATCGGTTGACAAGGGCAAGCAGGCTTTGAAAAGATGTTTGCGGGAAAAGCGTGTTTGCCTTTGTGAACCGGTGCTACAGCCGCATCAGACGCACGCGTTCGCCGCACAGGCGGCGGGCGATGTTTTCGCAGGCGCAGAGCGCGCCGGAGCGATACTTGAGGCGCTGGGAAAGTCCGCGCCCCAAAACGGCGGGGACATTCTCGTCCTCCGGAATGACGCCGAGCAGCGGAAGACCCGCGGCATCGATGGCGTCGTCGATCGTGGTGTGGAGGGATTGTAAGAGCTTGCGCCGCACGCGGTTGACGACAAGGTGCAGGTATCCGCTCGGGAAGCGGTGCAGCTCCATCACGGTGCGCTGCGCGTCGCGCAGGCTCGAGGGGTCGTTCGTGGTGACGACCACGGCGCGGTCGGCGCAGCAGGTGGCAAGCGCGAAGGCTTCGCCGATGCCGGCGGCGGCGTCGATGAGGCAGAAGTCGAAATGGCGGCGGATCTCGTCGATAAGCCGCTGCATCTCGCGCTTGCTCGGCAGGCGCACGCCGAAGCTCACGGGCGCGGTGAGCAGATACAGGTTCGGGTAGAGCGGATGGCGCACGACGGCCTGAGCGAGTGTCGTGCGTCCGGCGATCACGTCGGTGAAGTCCATGAGCGCGCGATCCGATACGCCGAGGTAGAGGTCGAGATTGCGCAGGCCGATGTCGCAGTCGAGCAGCAGCGTTTTTTTGCCGAGCTGCGCGAGCGCCATGCCGGTGAGCGTCGTGAACGAAGTTTTTCCCGTGCCGCCCTTGCCGGACACGACGGCGATGACCTGAGACAAGGCTCGTACCTCCTTTTTGTGAATTTGATGTGTTACAGCGGGGCTTTTTTGATCTTGGCGAAGGCGCGCGGATAGGCGCGCGGGGTAGGGGAGACCTTTTCGACGATGACAAGGCGGTGGACGACGTCGCTCGTCGGGATGGTGTAGTCCTCGACCTTGACGATGTGGCCGCCGAGCGTCTTGATGGCGCTCTTCGCCGCGGCGATCTCGTCCTCGGTGTCGACGCTCTTCATGGCGACGAACTGTCCGCCGACCTTGATGAGCGGCAGGCACAGCTCGGATAAGATCGAAAGCTGCGCGACGGCGCGCGAGGTGGCGATGTCGAACTGCTCGCGGTGCTGCATGGCGAATTCCTCCGCTCGCGCGTGGACGCAGGCGACGCGCTTTAATTGCAGCTCGTCACAGACCTCTTGCAGCCAGTTGACGCGCTTGCCGAGCGAGTCGAGCAGCGTGAGGTCGAAGTCGTCTTTTAAAATGCGCAGCGGCATCCCGGGAAAGCCCGCGCCGGTGCCGACGTCGACGACGGTTTTACCCGTCAGATCGACAAAAGGCAGCAGCGCCGCGCTGTCGAGCAGGTGGAGCTGCGCGACGGCGTCGGGCTCTGTGATGGCTGTGAGGTTCATCACCTCGTTCTTTTCCAGCAGCAGGGAAGAGAAGCGCTCGAGCGTTTCCGCCCGGCTTACATCCAGCCCCAGCTCGCTGAGGCCCTGCAAGAGAAGCTCGTTCATTTGCTCTGCTCCTTCAGAAGGTCGCGGATCTCGGTGAGCAGAACTTCTTCCTTCGTCGGCTCGGGGGCCTTTTCGCTCTCCGGCTCGGCGGGCTTCGAGAGCTTGTCGTGCATCTTGTTGATGGCCTTGACCATGCAGAACACGGCGAACGCGATGATGATGAAGTCGAGGATGACGGCGATCAGGTTGCCGTAGTTGACGGCGACCTCGGGTGTGACGACTTTGCTGCCCTCCATGACGGCTTCCTTGAGCACCCATTTCCACGCGGAGAAGTCGACGCCGCCGGTCAGCATGGAGATGAGCGGCATGATGATATCATTGACGAGCGAGGTCGTGATCTTGCCGAACGCGCCGCCGATGACGACGCCGACGGCCATATCGAGCACGTTGCCGCGCATGGCAAAGGCCTTGAACTCTTCAAAAAACTTCTTCACGGGAAGCACCTCTTTGCTGAAAATGTGCGAAAAACGAAAACTTATCGTATAAAAACGGAATAATATTGCGGATTGGATTTACTTTTTGGGAATGAGAACGGCCTTGCCGCCCATGTAGGGCTGGAGGACCTTGGGGATCAGCACGCTGCCGTCGGCCTGCAGATTGTTCTCGAGGAAGGCGATGAGCATACGCGGGGGTGCGACGACGGTGTTGTTCAGCGTGTGCGGCAGGTACATCTTGCCGTCCTCGCCCTTGACGCGAATTTTCAGGCGGCGGGCCTGCGCGTCACCGAGGTTCGAGCAGGAGCAGACCTCGAAATACTTCTTCTGGCGCGGGGACCAGGCCTCGATGTCGCAGGACTTGACCTTGAGGTCGGCGAGGTCGCCGGAGCAGCACTCGAGCTGGCGGACGGGAATGTCCATCGAGCGGAACAGCTCGACGCTCCACTTCCACATTCTGTTGTACCAGTCCATGCTGTCCTCGGGCTTGCAGACGACGATCATCTCCTGCTTTTCGAACTGGTGGATGCGGTAAACGCCGCGCTCCTCGATGCCGTGCGAGCCCTTCTCCTTGCGGAAGCACGGGGAGTAGGACGTGAGCGTCTGGGGAAGGCTGCTCTCGGGCAGAATTTCGCCGATGAAGCGGCCGACCATCGAATGCTCGCTCGTGCCGATGAGGTAGAGGTCCTCGCCCTCGATCTTGTACATCATGGCGTCCATGTCGTTCTGGCTCATGACGCCCTCGACCACGTTGCCGTGGATCATGAACGGCGGGATGCAGAATGTGAAGCCCTTGTCGATCATAAAGTCGCGCGCGTAGGCGAGCACGCCCTCGTGCAGGCGCGCGATGTCGCCGAGCAGGTAGTAGAAGCCCGCGCCGGAGACGCGGCCCGCGGCGTCCATGTCGACGCCGTCGAAGCTCTCCATGATCTGCGTGTGGTAGGGAATTTCAAAATCGGGGACCTTCGGCTCGCCGAAACGCTCGACCTCGACATTGCAGCTGTCGTCCGGGCCGATGGGGACGCTGGGGTCGATGATGTTCGGAATCAGCAGCATGATCTTGTGGATCTTCTGCTCATACTCCTCTTCGAGCTTTTCAAGCTCGGCCAGGCGGTCGGCGTTCGCCTTGACGGTTGCCTTGATCTTTTCGGCTTCTTCGAGCTTGCTCGGGTCCTTCTTCGCCTGACCCATCAGCATGCCGATCTGCTTCGAGAGGGCGTTGCGGCTGGCGCGCAGCTCGCTTGCCTCGGTGATGGCGGCGCGGTTCTTGGCGTCGAGCTCGATGACCTCGTCGACGAGGGGGAGCTTTTCGTCCTGAAACTTCTTCTTGATGTTTTCCTTGACCAGATCGGGATTTTCCCGCAGGAATTTCATATCCAGCATAATGATTTACCTCGTTATCGTTGTAAAGTGAATGACCATTTGGCTTCTTATTTTACGCCGTCCGGAAACAGCTTGTCCACAATGGACTGGTAGCGCGCGGCGGGGGAGGGGGCGTCGTCGCCGGTGATACCGGTACGCAGCGGCTCCTTGGGCAGGAATTCCACCGTGCCGGTCTCCTCGAATGAGCGGATGTTGTCTTTCGCGGCGTCGAGATCGCCGGTGTTGTAGGCGTTTTCGATCTCAAGCAGCCAGTCGAGCGCGCGCAGCTGGTTGGACTGAAGGCCGACGGTCTCGTCGAGCGCCTTTTTGTCCTCTTCCGCGGTCGCAAGCTGCTCTTCAAGCTCAGCGATGTGCGCTTCGAGCGAGTCGTTCTGCTGTAAGGTGCTTTGCAGGGCGGTGTTGCCGTCCTTGATCTCGTTGATGCTGCGCTGATTCATGAGAAATGTCCACAAAATCAGCAAAAATGCCACGGTGAAGAGGATCGCAACGTAAGTATATACTTTTTTCATGCGCTCGCGCTCGGTGGTGGGCTTTTCTTCGCCGGGCACGGGCGGCTTATTCGGGTCCTTGGGGCCCTCGTGAATCAAATCGGACATGGTTATTCGTCTCCGTTCTTTCTGCGTTTGATGGCGGCGAGCGCTTCGAGCAGATCGTTTAAGTCGTCGATGCCGTAATAGTCGAGCTCAATGCGGCCTTTTTTCTTGCCGGACACGATGCGGCAGGTGCGGCCGATCTTATCGCTGAGCTCCTGCGCGGCCAGACGGCCGTAGCTCTCGGCGATGAGCTCGTCGTTCGTGGGTTTGCGCTCTTCCTTAGGGTTACTCAGGCGCTTGGCGAGCGCCTCGGTCTGGCGGACGCTGAGACCCTGCTTGACGATCAGGTTTGCCGCGTCGAGCTGCAAATCGGCCTTGAGCGGCAGCAGCGCGCGGGCATGACCGCCGGAGAGTTCACCGTTTTGCAGCATTTGCCGCACTTCGGGGCAAAGCCCTAACAATCTCAGGCTGTTTGCCACGGCGGAGCGGGACTTGCCGACACGCTCGGCGGCCTCCTCCTGCGTGAGATGGTAGTTGTCCATCAGCGTTTTGTAGCCCTCGGCTTCTTCGATGGGGTCAAGGTCTTCGCGCTGGAGGTTTTCGATGAGCGAGAGCTCGGTCATCTTGCGGTCGTCCGCCTCGATGACGATGGCGGGCACTTCGGCAAGACCGGCGATGCGCGCGGCGCGCCAGCGGCGCTCGCCCGCGATGATCTGATAGTAGCCGGAAGAAAGGCGGCGGACCGTCAACGGCTGGATAATGCCGTGCTCGCGGATGGAATCGGCCAGATCCTGCAGAGCCTCTTCATCGAAGTGGCGGCGCGGCTGATTGGCGTAGGGTTCGATCTGCGAGATGGGGAGGTAGAGGTTGTCGGACGTGTCGGTGCGCAGGGCGGCGTCGCCCAGCAGCGCGCCGAGCCCCTTGCCGAGCCCGCGGTTTGCATTTGCCATGGAAACTTCTCCTTTCTGTGGGATGAAGCGGGCGGAATGCGCCCTTATATTTAATGTATCAGCGGTTCTGCTTCAAAAACTCGTTGGCGAGGTCGCTGTAAGCCTCCGCGCCGCGGGAGGTGCGGTCGTAGTAGTTGATCGGCTTGCCGTGGCTCGGTGCCTCGGAAAGGCGCACATTGCGGGGGATGACGGTCGAATACACCTTGCCGGGGAAGTAGCGCTTGACCTCTTCCGCAACTTGGAGAGCGAGATTTGTGCGCCCGTCGAACATCGTGAGCAGAACGCCTTCGAGCTCCAGGCCGGGATTCAGGCTGCGGCGCACCATGCGGACCGTGTGCATCAGGTCGGACAGGCCTTCGAGCGCGAAATATTCGCCCTGCACGGGAACGATCAGGGAATTCGCGGCGCAGAGGGCATTGACCGTTAAGAGTTCGAGCGACGGCGGGCAGTCGATGAGGATAAAGTCGTAATTGGGCGAGAGAATATCGAGCGCCTGCTTGAGCAGGAATTCGCGGTTTTCGCGGTCGATCATCTCAATACCCGCGCCCGCCAAGGCTTTCGAGGAGGGGAGCACATCGCCGTAGCGCGTGTGCGCCACGCTGGCCGTGACGTCCGCACCGTTGATGAGCACGTCATAAACGCCGCGCGAGGCCGCCTTGTCCACACCCATGCCGGAGGTGGAGTTGGCCTGCGGGTCAAAGTCACACAGCAGGACGCGATTGCCTTTCTCCTTGAGGGAGGAGGTCAGGTTGACACAGGTCGTCGTTTTGCCGACGCCGCCCTTTTGATTGACGATTGCAACGATTTTAGCCAAAAAAACACCCACCTTAGTCATAGAAGCATTGATCCATTTTCATTCTTGTTCAGTATAGCACAAAACGGCTCAATTTCAACAGGGAAGCTCAAATTTTGCAAATTTGTTTCACGTGAAACATGACAAGGCGCAGGCCTTTACGTCCCGATTTGCCCCTGTTTGGGCCGGTGATGGGGTATCACCGCTGGGGCAGTGCTGAGGACAGAAAAAAGCCATGGTAAAGGCGCTGACCTTTACCATGACCTGAAATCAGTGTTTCACGTGAAACAAATCACTCTTGCGGCTGGGTCAGCAGCATCGTACCGTAGGGCTCGAGCGTCAGGCGAAGCAGGCCGTTGCCGCAGAAGAACTCCTGATGGGACAGGGCGTCCTCGGCGAGCGTGCCGTCCCACGGAAGGGTGAGCGTGACGGGCTCGTCGCCCGCATTGACTGCCGTGAGGCAGTGGTCATGCTCCGTGCGGCGCGAGAACGCCAGCGCGCGGCCCTGCGCGGCATGGTAGACGATCGTGCCGCTTTGCAGCGCCTCGTGCGATTTGCGCAGCGCGCCGAGCTGTTGGAAGTATTGCACCAATTCGGCATTCTCGCGTCCCCACGGGTAGGTTCTGCGGTTGAACGGGTCTTCAAAGCCCTGCATGCCGGCCTCGTCGCCGTAGTAGAGCATCGGCGAGCCGGGGAAGGTGTAGAGGATCAGAGCCGCGAGCTTGAGGAGCGACATGCCGCGCGCAAGGTCGGAATCGCTGAGGTGATAGACCGCGCGCTCGTCGCGCGTCTGCGGCGCGGGGGAGGTGAGGCCCAGAATCGTCAAAAGCCTTGGCGTGTCGTGGGTCGAGAGGAAATTCATCGCGCCGTAGAACGCGGGCGCAGGATAGTTTTCGCGCAGCTCCTCCATGCTGTCGCGGAAGTATTCCGCGCCGCCGCCGAGCAAATAGGCCATCAGCGCCGTGCGGAACGGGTAGTTCATCAGGCCGTTCGTCTCGCGGCCCAAAAGGTACTTGCGGCGCTGGGAGTAGGCGATCTTCGTCGTGCCGTCCTCCCAGACCTCGCCGAGAAGATAAGTGTCGGGGTTCTCCTCGTTCATCGCCGCGCGAATTTTGGCAATGAACTCGTCGGGGAGCTCGTCGGCGACGTCGAGCCGCCAGCCGGATGCGCCCGCGCGCAGCCAGCGCTTGATGATGGAGTTGTTGCCCTCAATAATGTAGTCAACATAGCTCTTTTCCAGCTCGTTGACTGCGGGCAGGTTCTTAATGCCCCACCAGGCGTCGTACTCGTCGGGGAAGGGGTGGAAGTTGTACCAGCGGTAGTAGGGCGACTGCTCGCCCTGCGCCGCGCCGAGGTCGTCGTAAAAGCCGTCGGCGTTGAAATAGACGCTCTTTCGCCCCGTATGGTTGAAGACACCGTCGAGCATCACGTAGATGCCGCGCTTTTTCGCCTCCGCGCAGAGCGTGCGGAAGTCCGCTTCATCGCCGAGCAGCGGGTCAATGCGCTCATAACAGGCCGTGTCGTAGCGGTGGTTGGTCGAGGCCTCGAAGATCGGGCAGAGGTAGAGTGTCGTCACACCGAGAGAGGCGAGGTAGTCGAGCTTTTCCGTGATCCCCTGCAAGTCACCGCCGAAAAAGTCGCTGCACGTGATCTCGCCCTCGGCGTTCGGGCGGTATTCGGGAAGCTCGTCCCAATTTTCGTGCAGCGTGCGCGGGCCGACAAGGCCTGCAACATCACGAAATTTAGCACGGCGGAAGCGGTCGGGGAAGATCTGATACGTCACGCCGCAGCCGAACCACGCGGGTGTTTTGTGTGTGTCGTCGTAGACCGTGAGCTGCCAGGGCTCGACCGCGTCCCACGCGCAGAGGCCGTTTTTGCCGTAGCAGCTCGTGCCGCCGTCCGCCCACGAGAGGCGGAAGTGGTACCAGACGAGCTCCACGTCATCCGGCGCGGTGAAGATGCCGCGATAGACGACGTGGCCGTCCTCCTGCGCGGGAGTAAGCTCCACCGTCGTCCATTGGCCGGCAAACTCGCCGTGAGCAAGCAGCTCACAGCGCGTGACCGCCGCGCCGCGCTCGGGACGAAAGCAGAACGAGACATCGGCGCCGCAGGGCACCGCGCCAAAGGGAGATTTGAAGAGAAGATCACGCGGATCAAACCATTTAGTTGACATAACACATTCCTTTCTGCCAAATAAAGCGGCTGAAACAGGCAAAAGCGCACCGAAACGGTGCGCTTAACCCAGCAGTGTATTTTCGCCCGTGATCGCGGAGGACGCGGACGTGTTGGAGAAGTAAGCGTTGAGCACCTGCACGGCGGTGGAGGCCAACGCTGCGCCGGAGCCGCCCTTTTCGATGACGATGGCGACGGCGATCTGCGGATCGTCGTAGGGGGCGAAGCAGACGAACGCGCCGTTGTTGTTCTTCGTGTCGCCAGTCTGGATCGTACCGGTCTTGGCCGCGGCATCGACGATACAGTTCTTGAAATACTGCGACACCGCGCCGTCAGTTGCGAGGTCGTGCATACCGGCGAGAACGGCGGAGAGATTTTCGCTGCTCATGGCGATCGTCTCGACCGGCTCGGCGTCGTAAACGTATTCGAGCGCACCGGAGCCGCTGGAGCGGACGTTTTTCAAAAGGTGCGTGGCGTAGCGGTCACCCCCGCCGCAGAGCGTCGCGATGTAATTTGCGAGCTGGAGGGGGGAGTATTCCTGATTCGCCTGACCGAACGCCGCCCACGGGGCAAGGTTCTCGCCCTCGTTCTGCGAGGGAAGGCGGCCCGCGGTGTCGCCGATCTCAATACCGGTCGGCGCGCCGAGGCCGAATTTCGCATAATACTCGCGCAGCGTGTCCATGCCCATGCGGTAGCCCATTTCGGCGAAGAAATAGTTGCAGGAGTTCATGATCGCGCCGCGGACGTTGAGCGAGCCGTGGCCGCTGCGCTTCCAGCAGTAGGTGTAGCTCGCGGAGTAGCCGGGGTACGTCCACTTGCCGGAGTCGTAGATCTTTTCGCGCACGGTCGTCGCGCCGGATTCGAGCGCGGCGATGGCCGTCAAGGGCTTTAAGGTCGAGCCGGGGGCGTATTTTCCCTGCGTGGCACGATTCCACATCGGCTGCAAGGGGTCGGTGGAGAGCTCTGCAAGGTCCTGACGGAACGTCGAGAGGGAATAGGTCGGATACGAGGCAAGCGCCAGCACGTCGCCCGTGCCGACCTGCACGACGGCCACGGCCGCGCCGCGGTCGATGCCGTCGGATTTTGTCATGGAAGAGACGGTATTTTTGAGCGCCTCCTCCACCTGAGCCTGAAAGTCGATGTCGATCGTCAGCGCCACGGTGGAGCCGGGCTTCGGCTCGACAGAGTAGAGCTCGCCGGTGATCTTGCCGGAGTCGTTGTCGAAGGTCACAAGGCGCTTGCCTGCGTTGCCGTGAAGATAGTCTTCAAACGCATTTTCCACGCCGGAGATGCCGACGGTGCTCGCGAGCGTGTAGCCGTCCTTATCCTTATAATCGTCCCAGTCCTGAATGCTGCCGGTGTAGCCGAGGACGTGGGCGGCGTAGTCGGTCTCGTAAACGCGCACGGACGAGGTATCCACCTGCACGCCGGCATAGTTGCCATCCTTGATGAGGGAAATGAGCGAAACATCCACGTCGCTCGCAAATTCGAAGGTCGTGGAGCCGTTCATCTTGGCGGAGGCGAGGGAGTAGCGCAGCCCGATGAGCGTGCGCACCGTGGAATTCGGGAGCGTTTCGTCGATCCCGTACTCGCTGCGCAGCTTCAGATACAGCGCAGAGCCTGTCAGCGTAGTGGGGAGGCCGTCGTCGCCGACGTTCTTTTCATTGATCCACTTGAGCGAGACGAGGTATTTGACGAGCGTTTTCGCGCTGCCGTTCGCGGTGTCGTAGGCGTAGGGCGAGGTCCTGGCGAGCGGAAGCGCGTCCTTAATTTCAACGCCCTGCGCGTTCATCAGTCCGATGACGCGCAGCAGCGCGTCGTTGAGCTCGTCGGAAGAGACGAGCGAGGAATCAAAATTCAGCGTGTAGACCGCGCGGTTCGACACGAGCACCTTGCCGTTGCGGTCGGTGAGGATGCCGCGCGAGGCCTTGACGGTCTCGGTCTTGGCGTTCGTGCGGATGGACTTGTCGAGGTAATCGTCGCCGTTGACGATCTGTGCGTCAAAGAGCGTGATAACGAATACGAGCGCGCAGAGAAACATCGCCGCGCCGAGCGCAATCAGGCGGCGGGTAAAGCGTTTGGGATCCATAGCGGCCTCCTTTCCTTGAGGCTTGGGGAAAATGGGGAAAATCAGTCGGGGAAAATGCGGCGGATGGCGCGCAGCGCCGGATAGACCGGCAGAAGAAGCAGGCACGAGAGCGCCGTTTCGCGCGCGAACAGGTGCAGCATCGGCAAAATGGCTGCTGAGCCGCTGCGCGGCAGCAGCGCGAACGCCTGCAAGAGGTCAACGAGCAGAAATGTCAGCACGGTCGAGAGCAGCGCACGGGCAAAGCCCTGCTGCAACAAATTACTGACAACTGTTGAGATGAGCAGTGCCGCAAGCGTGAACGCGATCGTGTACAAGCACGCGAATGGCGCGGGGAGCACAAGGTCGCACAGCGCGCCGAAGACGATGCCCGCGATGACGGCTGAGCGCGGCAGCTCGAACGATGCCATGACCGCCAAAATGACGGGCGGCAGAAAGGGGATGACGCCGAAAAACGTCATCGACCCGAGAAGCAGCCGCCGCAGGAAAAAGAGCGCCGCGGCGGCGAGCGCGTAAAACGTCCACTTAAGCGCAGTGGTTTGGGTGAGATTCATGCGCGCCTCCCTCAGTCGACAATGTCGTAGTCCGTGATGACGAACACCTCGGTCAGGGCGGCAAAGTCCATCATGGGGGCGAGGACCGCGTAGCGGGCAAGGCCGTCGTCGCCGGTCTGGAGCGATTCGACCGAACCGATGACAAGGCCGCTCGGGTAATATCCGCCAAGGCCCGACGTGACGATCTGGTCGCCGATGAGCACCTCGTCGTCCGACGTGAGGTACGAGAGCTTCAGTTTGCCCTGACCCATCAGGGAGAAGTCGCCCTCCGCCACGGCGACCTCGCCGGTGCGGAAGATGCGCGCGCCGAGCTCGGTGTCCGTGTCGATGACGGTCAGCACCGTCGACCAGTTGAGGCCGACCTCGGAAATGACGCCGACGAGATACCCCTCGGCGCTGACGACGCAGTCGCCCACGGCGATGTCCTGATCGGTGCCGTGGTTGAGAGACAGCGACGACGTCCAGCTGCTCTCGCTGTGGGCAAGAACAGCGGTGGAGACGAACGTGAAGTCGCGCCGCTGCTGCTGGAGCTTCAAAAGCTCGCGCAGGAGCTTATTTTCCTCGCTGTCGGCCTGCGCCTGACGTTGCTTGGCGCGAAGGTCCGCGATCTCTTTTTTGAGCGCCGCATTTTCCTCCTTGAGTGTGGTCGTGTCCTCGTAATACTGGCGCTTGTCGGCCGCCCAGTCGCTCACGGCGGTGGCGGCGGCGCGGAACGGGTACGTCAGCACGCCCGCGATGTTTTCAAGCACCGAGGACGTCGAGGAAAAGTAGGTCAAAAGGCTCAATGCCACGGCGACCGCCGCGGCGACGGCCAGAATGCGCAGCCCGTGCTGACGGAAAAATTCTTTCAAGGCTTACCCTCCTTTCATCGTAGGGCAGGGGAGAGGTTAGAGGAGCTTGACGCCAAAGCGCGCGAGCACTAAGCCAAGCTGCTCAACGGGCAGACCCATGACGTTGAAAAAGTCCCCGTCGATGCGCTCCACCAGCAGCGCTCCCTGCCCCTGTACGCCGTAGGCCCCGGCCTTATCCATGGGCTCGCCGCCCCGGATATAGGCCGTCAGCTCCTCCCGGCCGGCGGGCCGGAAATACACGTCCGTGGACTGGGCCCGGGTCAGGGACCGCTGTCCCTGCCGCAGGGTAACCCCGGTGCACACCGTGTGCCGCCGCCCCGCCAGGTCCGTCAGCATCCGCAGGGCGTCCGCCTCGTCCACAGGCTTGCCGAGACGCTGGTCGTCCAGAAACACCATGGTGTCGGCAGTGATGATGATTTCCTCCGGTGTGCAGAGAGCGGCGGCCGCGTCGGACTTCTCCCGGGAGATGTACTCCACCGTCTCCCGGGGGGAGAGGCCGGCGGGATAGGTCTCCTCTGTCTGAGGCACCCGGATGTCAAAGTCCGTGATGCCGATGCGCTGGAGCAGCTCCTGCCGCCGGGGAGAGCCGGAGGCCAGTACGATCTTTGCCATGGCCGCGCCCTCACTTTCCGGTGGAGCCGAAGCCGCCCCGGTCGGGACCGTCCAGATGCTCCACTTTGGTGAAGGTCAGCCGGGGCTGGTTTTTCATGATGCGGAACTGGCAGATCCGGGCGTTTTTCTCAATGGTCACATCCCGGGTGGCGTAGGCGGGCATCCGCCACTGGTCACCGTCGCCCCGGTAGGTGTAGTCTACCACGCCCATGGAGTTGGTCTGCAGAATGCCGTAATTCTTAAAGGTGGAGCTGCGGGGGACGATGTGGGCTTCATACCCCTCCGGCAGGGCGATGGCCACCCCCAAGGGGATCAGCCGGAACTCCCCGGCCTTCATAGTCACGGTTTCCGCCGCATGTAGGTCGATCCAGTCGGACTTGCCCTCCACGTAGCACAGCTCGTCGATGTCATCTGTGAAATATTTTACCTTGATCTCTTCCATGTCAAACTCCAAAATAAATACGGTTTGTATAATATAAAATAAAATTTATGAATTGTATAGGAAATATGATGCTTTCAGGCGGTTAACCCCATTGGATGCAGGAGACAAGTCCCGCTGATGGGCGGACAGATGCATCCCTGCTTTTATCAGTGTAAGGTTCCGTGCGGAGGGCTGTACAGCTCAGGGGGCGGAAATCAGGTGGACGATTGCATCCAGCAACAAGGGAACATACATGGCCGCCAGGCAGAGCTGTTCCCAAAGACCCTCACGGGCCACAGCCGTGCCTTGGAAGCGGTCTTTGTCCGAGAGGACAAACAGCGTGAAGAATACCAGCGCCAGCCCCAGGGCGGCAAAGCAGGCCCACGCCATAACCGGGGAGTCTGTCTCCAGCGCCAGCAGCGCCCGCCAGAGGGGTAGGAACAGCAGGGCGAAAAAGCCTAGGGCAGAGGCAATGCCGTGGATCAGGGCAGAGCGATCCGACAGATCTTTGGTGAGCCCGGTGGGAAACAGGGCGGCCAGGATACCGGCGCCCAGGGCGAAGCCGCCCAGGGACACGGCCAATCCCGCCGCCAGCCACCGGGAGGCCGGCGCCGCGCCGATGGCGTAGACGGCGGCAGTGGTCAAAAGCCATATCCCCAGCCACGCCAGCCACAGGCGGTAGACCCGGGCCATGGGACCGCCCCTTCTGCCCAGAACGCTGACCGCCATGGTTCCAGGCCGATAGGCTGGATCCTTCCGGGCCAGCAGGCAGGGAAGCAGAAACTCTCCGCAGAGGGTAAGGATCAAAAGGGTCCAAAACCAGCGGGTATCTATCCAGGCTGCCATTTGATTATTCAACTCCCCGTTCGTAAAGCCCCCGGGTGAAATCCCCCGCGGCGGGCGCGGCATCCAGATAGTTTTGCACGACGGACACGCATTCCTCCGCTGTCTCCGTGGTGAAGCGGAGACGGGCATAGGCCAGTCCCAGCCTGCGGTGCTCCGGCCGGTCCGCCAGATACAGCGGCTTGCTGTTCTGGATTTCCGTCCGGTGGCCGTAGGCGGGCAGCAGGGGAAAAGCGGCGCCGGTGCGGTCGACCAGAACATTGGGCTGGCCGCAGCGGCAGGGGCCGTCCTCCGGGACACAAAGGCCCTGCCGGTCCAGGCGGCAGCCGGTCTCGTTCTGCACCAGGCAGTTCTCCGTAATCATCAGGGGCAGGCGGCCGTAGACAATGGCCTCCGCCCGCAGCACCTTTTTCAGATCCCGGATCTGGGCGAACCGCAGCTCAAAGGACACGCAGGCGCTCTCCAGCTCCTTGTCCTTCAGATAGGCCAGGGACCGGGAATTGAACACATTCAGGCCGTAATCGCCGTAGAGATGGAAGTCCAGGCCCCGCACCAGGGGCAGATGGCCCAGATTTCCGATCAGAACACCGGTAAAGCCCAGAGCCCGGGCCCACTCCAGCAAGGTGCGGAGCGCAGGCTCGTCCCGGTCCCGCCAGACCCGGGGCAGAACGGCGCACCACTCCGGGCCTTCTCCCGGGAGAGATTCCAGCCGGGAGACCTCTTCCAGCGGGATATAGACCCGGGCCGGGCAGCCCAGCTCCAGCAGGGCGGGGGAGAGCTGCTCCAGCCGGGTCACGGAAATGGTGAGCCGGGGCGCCTCCGCTGTGCAGTCGGCCTCCGGCAGGGGCGGCACCGGCAGCTCCCGGCGCTTGGGCGGCGCAGTGCGGGCGGCGGTGAGAGCCGCCAGCGCATCCCGCCGCAGGGCATTGACGGCACTGGCGGAGAGGGACAGCCCCTCATCTACCAGGGTGACCACGGTGTCGCAGCGGTAGGCGGTGCCGCCGGTCTTGCGGAGGCGGGCTTCCAGCTCCAGTCCATCCAGGGCCCGGGTCCGGGCGGCCTCCGGCACCGGGCCGGTGACCGTGACGCTGTGGCCGTCCCGGTCCGACACAGTCAGGGTGCAGGGCACCCCCGCGGAAACGGAGCAGGAGAGATCCACCGGCACTGTCCGCAGGCTGTCCCGTTCATAGGCCCGGCGGGCCTCCTCAAAGAGGTCCTTGGGGTCCGGAGCGTTCTCCGGACGGGTGCCGAACATGGCAGCGCCGTGTTTGCCCTGCCAGTACCAGTCGGTGAAGCCGGACCGGGAGAAGGCCTGCTCCAGCTCCGCCCGCTCGTCGGCGGTGGGACCACGGCCCTCCTCCAGCAGGCGGGCGTAGATGCGGGTGATGACGGCCACATACTCCGGCCGCTTCATGCGGCCCTCCAGCTTCACGCAGGATACGCCCATGGCCCCCATCTCCTCCAGCCGTCCGGCCAGACAGCTGTCCTTCAGGCTCAGGGGATATGCCTTTTTGGCGGGGGCGTTAACCCCGTAGGGCAGGCGGCAGGGCTGGGCGCAGCGGCCCCGGTTGCCGGAGCGACCCCCGATCAGGGCGCTCATCTCGCACTGGCCGGAGTAGCACATGCACAGCGCCCCGTGGGCAAAGACCTCCACTTCCACAGGGCAGTTTTCACAGATCGTACGGGTGTCCTCCGCCGAACACTCCCGGGCAATGACCACCCGCTCGCAGCCGTCGGCGGCGATCTCCCGGGCACCGCCGGAGGTGAACAGGCTCATCTGGGTGCTGGCGTGGAGGGGCAGATCCGGCAGCGTCCGGCGCAGCAGGCCGAACAGCCCCCAGTCCTGCACCAGCACCGCGTCCACCCCCAGGCGGCCGGCCTGAACGGCTGTCTCCAGCGCCTGGGGCAGCTCCCGGTCCGTCACCAGGGTGTTCAGCGTCAGAAAGACCCGGACCCCCCGCTCGTGGCAGTAGGCCAGGGCGGCGGCGAACTCCTCATCAGAAAAATTTTTCGCGCCCCTGCGGGCGTTGAAGGCGCCCCAGCCCAGGTACACCGCGTCCGCGCCGTTCTGGACCGCCGCCCGCAGAGCCTCCGGCGAACCGGCGGGGGCCAGCAGCTCCGGCCTCATCCCCGGTCCTTCCGGGCCTGGGCGTCCAGCTTCTGCTGGAGGCGGAAGACCTCCCGCTTCAGCTCGCTGGCCTCGCTCTGGGCCCTGCCGGCCTCGTCCAGATACCCCTTGATCTGGCCCCGGAGCTGCTCCGCCGCGGCCTGGGCCTTGAAGAGCTCGTCGGCAATGTTGACGGCGGTGAGGACGGCGGCATCCGTGCGGCCCACTTTGGAGCTGTCCAGGACCTCCGCCATTTTATCATTGACGTAGGCGCCCACCCGCTGCATGTAAGAAGAGGACTCCTCCGCAATGAAGGTGAGCTCCTCCCCGCAGATGTTGATGACCACGCGATTTGCCATAAACAACTTCCCCCTCGTCGGTAGATTGATCAGCGGCAGGGCAGATGCCGCCCATTATCATAAATTATAGTATATCATAGGAAAAAAGACAGCGCCACAGAAAAACGGGAGGTTTTGAAAAAATTCACATTTCCGCCAGAAGCTGGGGCAGGTGCGGACTTTTTCCGCCGGGGCTTGTCCTGCCGGGGAAAATCGTGTAGAATAGGGGAAGTTCAAAACGAGGGGAGGGGCGGAGGATGCCCAGTTGTCTGGTACATACCGGGGATGAGAGCGTCACCCTGTCCGCGGCCACGGTGAAGCGGCTGCTGGACCGGGGCGACGGGGATGCGGCGCTGCTGTATCTGGCGCAGCACCCGAACCGCAGCGTCAGCGCACAGGAGCTGTACGAGGCGGTCTGGCAGCAGCCGATGGGAGACAATCCGCATGCCGTGCGCATGACGATCTCACGGCTTAAGCAGAAGCTCGGCGGCGAGGATGCGAGGGTCACGGTCAATTCGTACCGCAGCAGCGGCTATCGGCTCGAGGAGCAATAATTGAACAGCGGACGGCGAAGGTAACAAATTTGATACCTTCGCCGTCCGTTATCTTTTTGCCTTTATACTGAAAGTACGGTGAAATACCTGTATCCTCGGACGGTGCTCCGCAGTAAAGCAAGGGGAAAGCCGTGGAAACCGTTTATTTCATAAGGCAAGGAGGAAGAAAGATGAAAAAACGAATTTGCA
>ERZ772897.2014-NODE-2014-length-19058-cov-3.709520_pt1 | contig 19058 bp, 14 predicted proteins | sample MGYA00512125_ERZ772897 | MGnify/ENA primary metagenome ERZ772897 (study PRJEB29015, sample SAMEA2737660) | human gut metagenome | biome: human gut; feature: human-associated habitat; material: faeces | place: China | collected 2012 ... | reverse complement strand
ACCATCAGCCATTATTCAACTATTTCAAACAGCTGTTTGCACAGGTAACAAACCCTCCTATTGACGCAATTCGTGAGGAAGTTGTAACATCAACAACAATTTATATCGGCGAGGACGGCAACATCCTTGAGGAGCGTCCCGAAAACTGCAAGGTTATGAAGATTCACAACCCGATTCTTACATCAACCGATATTCTCAAAATCAAGAATATGCACATTCCGGGCTTTAAGGTTGCGGTTATCCCGATTCTCTACTACAAGAACACAAGACTTTCAAAGGCTGTTAAGCGACTTTTCATTGAAGCTGACAAGGCTTACAATGACGGTGCAAATATTCTTATCCTCTCCGACAGAGGAGTTGACGAAAACCATCTTGCAATTCCGTCACTTCTTGCAGTATCCGCTCTTCATCAGCACCTTGTTGCAACAAAGAAGAGAACTTCACTTGCAATGATACTTGAAAGCGGTGAGCCGAGAGAAGTTCATCATTTTGCAACACTTCTCGGCTACGGTGCAAGTGCAATCAATCCGTATCTTGCTCAGGAAACAATTCACGAGCTTATCGGTGATGACCTTCTTGACAAGGACTACTACGCAGCAGTTGACGATTACAACAGCGCAGTTCTCCACGGCATCGTAAAGATTGCGTCAAAAATGGGTATTTCAACAATCCAGTCATATCAGGGCTCACAGATTTTTGAGGCTATCGGTATCGGCAAGGATGTTATTGACGAATACTTCACAGGCACGGTCAGCAGAATCGGCGGTATCACAATCAAGGATATCGAAAAGAATGTTGACAAACTTCACACAGCGGCATTTGATCCGCTTGACCTCGGTGTAAGCGACGAGCTTGAATCCCGTGGTTCACACAAATTCAGAAGCGGCAAAGAGGAACACCTCTACAATCCGCAGACTATATATATGCTCCAGCAGGCAACAAGAACAGGCGACTATGAGCTTTACAAAAAGTATTCTCATATGATTTCCGAAGAAATGGATCCTGTAAACATCAGAGGTCTTTTCGACTTCAACTTTGCGGAAACTCCTGTTCCGCTTGATGAGGTTGAAAGCGTTGATTCAATCGTAAAGCGTTTCAAGACAGGCGCTATGTCCTACGGTTCAATCTCACAGGAGGCTCACGAAACACTTGCGATTGCAATGAATCAGCTTCACGGCAAGTCAAACTCAGGTGAGGGCGGTGAAAGCCTTGAACGACTTCTCACAAAAGGACAGAAGGTTGACAGATGTTCTGCAATCAAGCAGGTTGCATCAGGTCGTTTCGGTGTTACATCAAGATACCTCACATCTGCAAACGAAATTCAGATTAAAATGGCTCAGGGTGCAAAGCCGGGCGAAGGCGGACATCTTCCGGGCAAAAAGGTTTATCCCTGGATTGCAAAAACCCGTCATTCAACACCCGGTGTATCGCTCATCTCTCCCCCACCGCACCACGACATTTACTCAATTGAGGACCTTGCACAGCTTATCTACGACCTCAAAAATTCTAACAAAGACGCAAGAATCTCTGTTAAGCTCGTTTCGGAATGCGGTGTAGGTACGGTTGCCGCAGGCGTTGCAAAAGCAGGTGCAGGCGTAATCCTTATTTCAGGTTATGACGGCGGTACAGGCGCTGCTCCGAGAAACTCAATCTACAATGCAGGTCTGCCGTGGGAACTCGGTCTTGCCGAGGCTCATCAGACACTCATTATGAACGACCTTCGTAACAAGGTTGTTATTGAAACCGACGGTAAACTTATGAACGGCCGTGATGTTGCAATTGCCGCAATGCTCGGTGCAGAGGAATTTGGTTTTGCAACTGCTCCGCTTGTAACTCTCGGTTGTGCAATGATGAGAGTATGTAACCTTGATACCTGCCCATTCGGTGTTGCCACACAGAACCCCGAGCTCAGAAAAAGATTCTGCGGCAAGCCCGAATATGTAATAAACTTTATGAAGTTTGTAGCAAGCGAACTTCGTGAATATATGTCAAAGCTCGGTGTAAAAACCGTTGATGAGCTTGTCGGAAGAATTGACCTCATCAAGAGAAAAGAAGGCATCACAGGACAGGCTGCCGAGGTTGACCTTTCTAACATTCTTGATACAAACTTTGTTTCGGAAAAGGTTGAATACAACAAAAAGAGCCTTTATGATTTCAAGCTTGAATCAACACTTGACGAGAGAATCCTCTGCAAAGAATTTGCAAAGGTTCTTGCAAAAGGCACAAAGAAAAAGGTTGAAGTCAATGTTAAGAACACTGACCGTTCATTCGGTACAATCTTCGGTTCTGAGGTTACAAGAAAGCATTACAACAACCTTGATGACGATACATTTACAGTAGTCTGCAACGGTTCGGGCGGTCAGAGCTTTGGCGCATTCATTCCAAAGGGACTCACACTTGAACTTGTGGGCGACTCAAACGACTACTTCGGCAAGGGACTTTCAGGCGGTAAGCTGGTAGTTTATCCTCCGAAGGACTCAACATTTGACGCAGGTAACAACATCATCATCGGTAATGTTGCACTTTACGGCGCAACAAGCGGCAAGGCATTTATCAACGGTGTTGCAGGCGAGCGTTTCTGCGTAAGAAACTCAGGCGCAACAGCAGTTGTTGAGGGTGTCGGCGACCACGGTTGTGAATATATGACAGGCGGTCGGGTTGTTGTTATAGGCAAAACAGGCAAAAACTTTGCCGCAGGTATGTCCGGCGGTGTTGCCTATGTTCTTGATGAAGAAAGAGATCTATACACAAAGCTTAACAAGGAAATGGTTCACTTCTCGGAAGTATCCGAAAAGTACGATATAATCGAACTCAAGACGCTTATTGAAGAACATGTTGCAGCAACAGGTTCACAGAGAGGCAAGAAAATCCTTGATAACTTTGACGAGTATCTTCCGAAATTCAAGAAGATTATTCCGCACGACTACAAGAGAATGATGGCTGCAATTGCCGCTTATGAAGAAAAAGGTCTTACAAACGAGCAGGCACAGATTGAAGCTTTCTACGAAATTGTGAATAATAAATAAGGAGGGGATATTTATGGGAAAGCCAACAGGATTTATGGAATATAAGCGTGAGGATGCCCCGGCATACTCCGTAAAAGAAAGAATCAAAAATTTTGACGAATTTCACGATCCCCTCAGCAAAGAGGATCAGCAAAAACAGGGTGCAAGATGCATGGACTGCGGCGTGCCTTTCTGCCAGGCAGGAATGCAGATTGGTTCTGCGTTCTCAGGCTGTCCGCTTAACAACCTCATTCCCGAATGGAATGACCTCATCTACAAGGGCAACTGGGAACAGGCTTACAACCGTCTTAAAGTTACAAACAACTTCCCCGAATTCACATCCCGTGTATGTCCCGCTCTCTGTGAAAAGGCATGCACCTGCGGTGCAAACGGTGATGCTGTCAGCGTAAGAGCCAACGAATACGGAATCATTGAAAATGCCTATGAAGAAGGTCTTGCAGACGCAAGAATTCCAAAGGTAAGAACAGGCAAGAAAATTGCAATCATCGGTTCGGGTCCATCGGGACTTGCCGCTGCCGACCAGCTCAATCAGCGCGGTCACTCTGTAACGGTATTTGAACGCAATGACAGAGTAGGCGGTCTGCTTATGTACGGCATTCCGAATATGAAGCTTGAAAAAGATGTTATCGAACGCAAGATTAACATTATGGAAGAAGAAGGCGTAACCTTTGAAACCTGCTCAAATGTCGGCAAAGACATCAAGGCAAGCGAAATTCTCAAGGACTTTGACCGTGTAATCCTTGCTTGCGGTGCATCAAATCCGAGAGATATCAAAGTTCCCGGCAGAGAGGCTAACGGCATTCACTTTGCCGTTGACTTCCTCAAATCAACAACAAAGTCACTTCTTGACTGCAACCTCAGAGAGGGTACATTCATCAGCGCAAAAGGCAAGAATGTAATGGTAATCGGCGGTGGCGACACAGGTAACGACTGCGTCGGCACAAGCATCAGACACGGTGCAAAATCCGTTCTTCAGCTTGAAATGATGCCTAAACTTCCCGACACAAGAAGTGCCGATAACCCGTGGCCGCAATGGCCGAGAGTCTGCAAAACAGACTACGGTCAGGAAGAGGCTATTGAAGTTTACGGTCACGATCCACGAGTTTATCAGACAACCGTTAAGCAGTTCATTGCTGACAAAAACGGTAATCTTGTAGGTGCGGAGCTTGTTAAGCTCAAACCCGAAAAGGATGCTAAAACAGGCAGACTTATGATGAAAGAGGTTGAAGGCTCAGAATATAAGGTTGATGTTGAACTCGTACTCATTGCGGCAGGATTCCTCGGTAGTGAAAACTATGTAACCAAGGCATTCGGTGTTGAAACAAACGCAAGAACCAATGTTGCAACGGCAGAAGGCTCACACAAGACAAATGTTGAAAATGTATTTGTTACAGGCGATATGCACAGAGGACAGTCACTTGTTGTCTGGGCGATTCGTGAGGGCAGAGATGTTGCCAAAGAGGTTGACGAAAGCCTTATGGGATACACAAATCTTTAATTGATTACAAATAACCTGATAATCCTCATTTTTTCGATATACCGGTTAATAATCAGAAAGCGCAGGAGCGGATTTCCCTCCTGCGTTTTTCTTTGCCATTTAGGGTTTGTTTCTGTTGCATATCAATATGATTGATGATAAAATAAAGGATATATACAATGCAATAAAATGTGAGGAAATATTATGAGTAACAGACCTGAAACCAATAAACAAAGCTGTCCCGTTTACAAAAAATGCGGCGGTTGTCAACTGCAAAATCTGTCATATCCCGAACAGCTTGAATTCAAGCAGAGGAAAGTCGAAAAACTTCTCAAACGCTTTTGCACCGTTGAAAAAATTATCGGAATGAAAACTCCCTACCACTACCGCAACAAGGTTCAGGCGGCTTTTTATACGGACAAAAAGGGCAAAATCATTTCGGGTGTGTATCAGTCGGGCAGTCATCATGTTGTCGGAATTGACAGCTGTCAGACAGAGGATGTTATTGCCGACAAAATCATCGTTGCAGTACGCAAGCTCCTCCCCTCTTTCAGAATGACAACCTATAACGAGGACACAGGCAAAGGTTTTCTCCGTCACATTCTTGTAAAAAGAGGCTTTGCGACAAATCAGATTATGCTTGTACTTGTGACAGGTACACCTGTTTTTCCGTCAAAAAACAATTTTGTAAAAGCGATTCTGAAACAGTTTCCCGAAATCACAACCATTGTGCAAAATATAAACCCCTACCGCACCAACCTTGTACTCGGTGACAATCAGAAAGTGCTGTACGGCAAGGGTTATATTGAGGATATTCTCTGCGGTTGCAGGTTCAGAATTTCTCCGAAAAGCTTTTACCAAATTAACCCCGTTCAAACCGAAGTTTTGTACGGCAAAGCAATTGAATTTGCAAATCTCAAAGGCAACGAAACCGTGCTTGACACCTACTGCGGAATCGGCACAATCGGCATAATTGCCGCCAAAAACGGTGCAGGCAATGTTATCGGCGCAGAACTTAACGGCGATGCCGTGAGGGATGCAATCGTAAACGCAAGAGCAAATAATCTGAAAAATATCCGTTTCTACAAAGCCGATGCGGGCGAGTTCATGAGAGAAGCTGCAGACGAGGACGAAAAGCCCGATGTTGTGTTCATGGATCCGCCAAGAGCCGGAAGTGACCGAAAATTTCTCGACTCACTAATCAAAATGTCTCCGAAAAAGGTTGTCTATGTTTCCTGCAACCCCGAAACATTGGCAAGAGATTTAGCCTACCTAACCCAAAACAGCCCCTACAAAGCCCAAAAAATCCAACCCGTAGATATGTTCCCCCACACAGCACATGTTGAGACGGTATGTTTGATAACCACAACATATGGTAGAACAGATAAATAAGCGTAACTATATGTTGGATTTTAACATATCCACACCTACAACTAGGGTTGAGTGTATTGATTTTTACCATAATTGTTAGCTATTAAATTTTTTGTTTATTATCCCTTATTCCACTTTAAAGTATTTGGTAATTTTTGATTATTGAGTTGTGTGTATTTATGTAGTAGAATGAAAATAGATAATATCTAAACTCCAAACTCAACCTGAGTTTGTAATATAGATATTGTCAAATTAAGCAACTCAACTGTTATGAATATAGTAGCAGTGGATTAGATGTTAGGAAAGAAGGATAACTGTATGGAGTATGTGTTTATGACACGTTCGTTTTGGAAGGAAATAAACGTCAGTGAAAAAAAGGTAAGGCAACTTTATAAAGCCTATCTGGGTACTAAAGATTTACACATTTCTTCAAGAGATGATTCGATTAAGTATTTGTCAGGAATTACATCTAAGATACAGGCGGAAATGACAAACGAATTTAAGAACAACAATCCTGAAAAATCAATAAAGGATTTATATAAGATTTTAGATGAGATTTATCGTTTTTATTTTCGCCAAAAAGAAGCAAGAAGCCAAATGGTAGAAGCTGGGATAAATAGTGGCGAATTAATAGATGTATTTTCGGAAAACCGAAACATGGCTAGAAATGTTATTGATTCAGTAAATTTGTGGATTGAGAACTGTTTGTTGTTCCAAGATAGGTTAACCAATGCTTACGATAAAGATTCATTTGAATTGAATGAAGAATTGTGCATCAAAATGTATATTTATGGTGCTGCGTCACAAGCATTGTCTCTTATTGCAATGAGTAAAAAATTCGAAAGCACAGAGTTGTTTACAGGGGTACTTATTAAACCTGATTCAGATGTGGCTATTGAAGCGGAAAAATACCATCCTGTCATATATTTTAATTCGGCTCTGGCAGGTAATCAGAATGTATTATCTGACAGCAATGAATTAGCAAAAGCAGATGAATCACTATTCGGTATAGGTTTCAAGACAACGTACAATCTTCCGTTTATTTATGCAATGCGAATGCTTGCAACTTTTGAGTCGATGATACTTTATGACGGCAAGTATGCAATGACTGTTATTGACAAAGTGGATTTTATTGATGCTATAAAAACATATTCAGGTGGATTGGTAGATGTTGAGGCTTTTTATGATACATTCGTATTAACCAAGGATAGGATAGAATCGCAGAAAAAGCGAAAAGATGAGATTGTTTGGGTTATGAATGCTAATAAATACAGACATGAGCTGAGACCATTTTTATGCTTGGAAAATGAAAGAGTAGTTATTTCATATTGCGCTATTGAGCAAGCGAAACATCTATGGTTGTCCATTATGTTAAATGGTGGAATGTGTTATTCTAATGCTAAAGATGACTTGACTGCTGCAATAGAAAAGAGAAACGAAGAGCTATCAGATAAGTTAGTAGAAAAATTGCGTGATAAGCTGAGAACTCATTATAAAGCGGATTTTGATGAGATAGATGTTCGATATAATAGAATATTTGGTCAAAAAGAAATCGACTATGGTGATTTTGATTTAGTATTCTATGCCAGAGATATTAATGAACTCTTTTTGATAGAAGCTAAGTTCTTCTCGGATTCTTTAAACAATAGTGGAGTCATATCAGATTATGAAAAGATGTTCAAGAAACACGGTTATTATGAACATTGTCGTGGACGATATGATTTAGTTATGTCAGAACCTGAAAAAATGAAAGCTTTTGTTGGAGCTGAAGAAAATGTAAAGGCTCATTTCCTGTTTGTTTCGTCTAAACCACTAGAGATAGAATTCCAAGATAAAGATGGAGTAGTGACATTTCCTTGTCTTTCTAATTTTGATGATTATGTGGATGGGAAACTGTTACCTGAAGTTGGAGATACTCCAGTCAGACCAGTTCACACAATATAACAAAAACAACCCTCCCGGCCATCATGGTCAGGAGGGTTTTGTGCGTTTTACGTTTATATTTACTTTTCTACATCGACCTTAAGGCCGGATTTTAATTCAACGGTACAATGGTCAGGATAAATAGTGATTTGTTTTAGCCAGCGAACCACAAGTGTTTCATCAAATTCTTTCAGGTCTGTAGTTTGGCTTTTGATAAAGTCTTGTAGCTCTGTAATGCGCTTTAGTTGTTCATCACGTTGTGCAGTATCCATTGTAAACTGTTGACGCTTATCCCTTAGTTCGAAAATCTGCTCAGCTATTTTATCGTAAGAGTCCTTGTCGTTTGCTTTCTTAACTAGTTCCTTTTGAAGTTCAATAAGCTTCTTGTCAATCTCTTTAGTAGTTTCCTCTGCTGATGCTCTGATGACAGTTGCAATATTTTGTTGAAGCAGTTTCTGGTATTTTGATTTGTTACCAAGTAGCTCGTTTAAAGCAATTACTACAATTTCTTGTAAATCTTTCTCGTGAATGGTTCTTGCATGACATTCAACTCCGGTAGATTCAAGCCTACTAATACAACGCCAAACAACAGTTTTGCGACCATGACTATACCAGTGTATTCTTCTATACATTTCATCACATTCACCACAAATAATTTTTTGTGATAAACAGTGATTAGAACTGTAACTCCGTTTCTTTCCATTAGCACTGGTTTTTACAACCTTTCTGCGTGCCAATTCCTCTTGAACCATCATAAAGATTTCTTTCGGAATAATGGCCTCATGGTCGTCCTCAACATAATATTGAGGTACAATCCCGTTGTTCTTTACTCTTGTTTTGTTAAGAAAATCAGTGGTGTATGTTTTCTGAAGTAGGGCATCACCTATATATTTTTCATTACGCAGAATTTTGTTGATGGTACTAGTCCACCATTTCTTTTTTCCAGCACCGGTTAAAATACCGTCAGCCTCAAGACCGGAGGCTATTTTATCCATGCTGTAACCATTGAGATATTCTCGATAAATTCTTTTTACAACTTCAGCCTGTTCAGGGTCAATTACAAGGTTTCCATTTTCATCTTTGGTGTAACCAAGAAAACGATTGTGGTTAATTTGAACCTGTCCATTTTGATAACGGAACTGTAATCCCAGTTTAACATTTTGGCTTAGTGATTGTGATTCTTGTTGGGCGAGAGAGGCCATAATTGTAATAAGGACCTCACCTTTTGCGTCCATTGTATTGATTGATTCTTTTTCAAAAAATACCGGAATGTTCTTTTCCTTTAGACGCCTAATATATTTCAAACAGTCCAAGGTATTTCTGGCAAATCGGCTGATAGACTTTGTGATAATCATATCAATAGTACCGGTTTCGCAGTCTTTAATTAGTCGGTTAAATTCTTCTCTGTTCTTAGTGTTGGTACCGGAAATACCATCATCAGCATATATTCCGGCAAATTCCCAATCAGGGTTTCTCTTAATATATTCTGTGTAGTGCTCAACTTGTGCTTCATAGCTAGTAGCCTGTTCGTCACTGTCAGTACTAACTCTGCAATATGCTGCTACTCGTAACTTAGGTTTTGTGTCCTTTTTACGATTAGTGTTGCCTATTTTTCTTTTTGCAGGAATAACCATTACATTTCCCATTAAATGACCTCGCTTTCTATAAGGCTATACAAATACTCAGCTTGTTTAATTGGATTATCATAATATTCTGAAATATCTCCAAAATGAAAGAGTATAGGAACCTTTTTCTTTGGCATTTCTTTTGCCTTACAATTTCTTTCAAGTTTTTCTAATCTTCGGTTCAGTTCATTTTCTACTTCATCAAAGGTTTTTTTATCAATGATAGCAGGATAGAAATCATCACCAAGATAGTGCTTATTTTGCATAATATGTTTTGCACCGGCATGTGATGTGTTGATGCCGGCTTTTTTAGCAGATTTAATAAGTGAAAGACCACTAAGATAGTTTTTATACAGATTAAGAACTTTAGCTGTGGTTTTTCTATCAATAACTGCAACACCATTTTCTATTTTATAACCAAGTGGTGTATGACCCATCATATTACCTCCTTAAAGGTGAGACCACATTTCATAACAAATCCAACTAAATGTCGGGAATAAACAATAATATGGTCAACAAATCTTTCAAATAAATTTTCACTGTATTCTTTAATCATAGTGTTATGCTTGGTAAAATAAAGTAGCTTTTCTGCTTCATAATGTCGTGAATTGTCACTATTGATTGTTGAATTAATTGCGTCTATGTCCTTTTTGTATTTACTGGACTGAGCAAGAAGTGAATTTGTTTCATTGGTAAATAGAACTTGGTCTATGTAGCCTTGACACAGTAGCTTAGTTAAAACCTCTTGTTGCTCCTTATTCTGTTTAATAAGCTGTTCTAGGTGTTGTATTCTTGCAAAGTCTTTATTGCCGGAAATGTTCTTTAGTGCTTCAACATAGGGCTTCAGAATAAGATTGTGGCCATAGATTAATTTGTTTAGGACTGTTGCAAAAGCTATCTTTAAGTCATCATCCCTAAGATAAAGCATAGAGCATTTGTTCTTATCTGCTAAATGAGTATTACAACACCAAGCACAATACTTGCTATATGTGTTAGTGTGTAATCTTCTTTTAAAGGTATTTCCACATTCACTGCATATGATTTTCCCTGAAAAAGCATATCGATTTCTATACTTATTATCATTACTAGAGATGTTCTTTTCAGTAGCATGTTGTGAAATTATAGCAGAGGCTAAATTGAAGTCCTCTTTGCTTATAATTGCTTCATGATGATTTTGTATGTAGTACATTTCCTTTTCACCATTATTTATATGCCTATTGAAATACTCATCAGTATAGGTCTTTTGAAAAATAGCGTCACCAATATATGCTTCATTTGAAAGAATTTTTTTAACAGTTGTTTGGTTCCATTTCTTACCTTGCTTTGAAGGTATCCCATCATTGTTTAATTCCTTTGCAATGGTTGTTGTACCCTTACCGGATAAGGCATCAGAAAATATACGCTTTACAACTTTTGCTTGTTCAGGGAAAATGCACATTGTTCCATCATTATAGCAGTAGCCATAAGGTGGACACATAGTTTTAAATGTTCCATCTCTAAATTGCTTTCTGTTTGACCATTTCTTATTCTCTGAAATAGAAGCTGATTCATCTTCAGCCATTGAACTAAGAATTATAAGAAATAATTCACTTTCCATCGAACCGGTATTGATGTTTTCCTTTTCAAAGTAAATAGGAATATTAAGATTAAGAAGTTTCCTAACTAGTTCCAAGCAATCAGTTGTGCTTCTTGAAAATCTGCTGATAGATTTTGTGATTATGAAATCTATCCTATTGGCTTCACAATCTTTTATCAAACGCAAAAGTTCAGGTCGTTTATCTTTCTTTGTACCGGTAATACCCTCATCAAAATATATACCGGCAAGCTCCCAGTCACTACGAGAATTAATGTAGCTTTCGTAGTGGCTTTTCTGAGTCTCTAAACTTTCCAACTGTGCTTCATTACTGGTAGAAACACGACAATAGGCTGCAACTCGTATCTTTTCTTTTTGACTTGGTGCGTTTTGTACCTTGTCAATTTTTGTAACTTTTTTCAAAACATACACCTCCTTTCCTTATTGTATATATATCACTCTAAATGCTGAAATAATCAAGTTATTTTTGACATTATTTCTACATAAAAAGGGGAGAAGGTTTTACGGTTTAAAAGAGTTAATTTGTTGAATTCTGACAAGGAAATAAGTCCAGAATTTAGCATTAGATTTGCAACTTCTTGTGTTTTGAAATAATCATAATCATTTTGTAAGTCATTGTGGGAGATAGGGGAGAACTCCTTCTTTAAATGCTTGGTATTATCTGTTGCTTTTAAGACAGATTTGTTTTCATTATTATTCATAGTAACCTCCAATATATAAATATGCTTTTACTTTTCCACTGGAGATAAGAAATCATTTTGAGCGGATATTTTTAAATTTTGCAAAAAAATATCCCTACCTAACATATTTCAGTTAAGTAGGGATAAAATTAGGTTTTATTCAGTTTTTGATAAAGTAGTAGCTCCTTTGAGAGATTTCATATATTTTATTATTTTTTCTTCTATCTCTTCTGATGTAAAATAATCTAGTATATATGTACCACCAAGTACATTTAAATACTTGGTTGCTGATAAATATACATCTCGTTTTTGTTTACCTTTAATACTAAAGCCTATACTATCAAGATACCTTAATGCTGAAAGTAACCCTATCATTATATTCTTATTACTTATGTAGTTATTAGAAAAAATGATCATTAATTTAGTTGCACAATCTGTTTCAAAGTATCTAGTTAATTCAAATGAATCAGTTCTTTTATCATCATATGTAAGTCTTCCCATCCACCATAACTTTGCCAAACTATTTGTTATCAAGGAACGTTTTTTATTATGTGCAAAGAAAAACCTTGTCATAACATTACTTTCTTTTAAATTTTTGTAACTGTTAGATTGCCAACGCATTCTTAGAAACTCCCAAAAGTCACTATGACACATACCAGACCATAATCTTTCATCAGTCGCCTGTGTATCAGATAGAGATTTCATAGCAGAATACAAAATAATAGCATTATGTACATCATTCTTACTAGGGTCTTCATTATCGACAGATAAATTAAAATCAGGAAATTCTTGTTTATACTCTATAAAAGGATTTTCTGAATCAAAGTATTCATATATCCACTCGTTTGTGTCATCAGCATAACGTCTAAGGTTACCCTTAAGATTCGTTTTAAGTGCTACTAGTGCATTTTCATTTAAAAAATGGACCTTCAATATTATTCCTCCTCGTCAGATGTATCCTGTAATACAAGCATATTCAATGCTCTATCTATAGGAAGGTCTAGAGACTTTTGTGCTAATTCATATGATGGAACATTATCAAGTAATTCTTCATTAAAAATAATATCATTTTTTCGAAGAGTTCTCTTAATAGATTTAAACCAACGAAGGTCCTCAAAATCACCAATGCCTTCTTTTTTTAAAGTTTCAAAAGTATAAATTAGTGCTGGAACTATTAACATTGAATGTAACACTGGCAACATAGTCGGCATACCAGAAAGCATTTTATAATTACCAAAACTAGTGTTACATAGAGTAATCGCAATTTTCTCACCAGTAATATCTACTTTCATACAATCATCTACATCTTCAGCACATCTACAGATTGTGAAAATAGAAGGAATTTTAGACAATTCTTCTATTTCTTTTGTAATTTCAATATTAACTTGACCACCAACAGCTACAACATTTCCTCTATACAATGTAAACTTCTCATCTTCATAATCTTCATTAAATAAACTATTATGATAGTCAATAATATCTTTTTTAGCAACTATAAAAGTACAAACAGTTACTTTACCGTTTAGTTTATGTTCAGGAATATCCACTGAAATAGTTTCTTCATCAGTTTTTAATACAGTTCTAAATGAGGTGTATGGACATTCAATATGAACTACATATTCGGCTAAACCATCATTTATTAGTTGTTCTATCTCTGCATTTTCAAGTTGAAAATTTATAGAAAAACAAATTTCCCTTATTCCTTTTGTGACATTTAAATCAACACTAAACTTACTTTTTATATAATCATCTGTCATCGACGAAAGGACTGGATACGGATATAACCTATGACGGATATCCATACAGTTTCACCTCCAATGAACATTCTTCAATATAGTCCAATCTAAATTGAATTTTGTTCTTTACATTTTTTTCAATATTATCTAAATAAATTTTATTACCTTTACAAATCAATGGTGTATTAGTTTTTTGCTCAGTTGCACCTGTAATTGATGCTTTTACACTATTTTGTTCACCAGAAAGACTAATCTGTAAATATCCTCTACCTGAATTTTTCTTAGGTACAAATATTAGCTTATAAATATTTTTATCCTTATCAGTTAAGAAAAGTCTTACAGACATAGTGCCAATAGGCTTAGCTTTTTCTTCATCAATAGAATCTAAAAGATTTACAGTGTATGGATTATCCCCATCACCATTAGTTCCAGGATTGTCTCCATCACCACTCCCAAAGCCATTACCATTATTGTTATCATTTTCGCCATCATCGTGTGTATCTTTAGAACCTGTACCACCAGTATCAAAATTATCTACATCATCATTATTAACATCTTCATTATATTCAGCGTCGATATCTAATGACTCCTCATAACCAATTTGTTCTTTAGTCTTTTCTGATACATTAATTTCGATATTACTTGTAGAGTCACTTAATGCCTCATTTTTATCTTGATTATCAGTATCAGAAAATGCTGTATCTGCAAAGTATTCTCCCATTCCTTCAGCATCTATTTCATCAACAGTTGTTTTCTTTCCAAGTTCAATAACACTGTTTTTAACAAATTTGTAAAGAGCAGATATGTTGCTTTTTGCTTTAGTTTTACTGTCAGTAGTATGTCTTTCTGGTTCCCAAGCATTATGCTGTGGATTTTCCATTTCTCTAAAATACTCATTAATTCTCTCGTCTTTTAATGTACATATTCCAGCAAATTGAATTGTTCCAGAAATATTAGCTTTATCAAATATCTTCATACCATTTCTACGACACATCATAACTTTACGATGAAGTTCTTGCTTTATAAGAATACGAAGTTCTATCTTTCCTAAACATGGAAATTCATATTCAATAATCGAGGTGTTCTCATCAGTAAGGACTTGGTAATAATTATAGGCAAATTTAGCTTTATCCCTGTACTGTTCAATAATTTCACCTAAATTACTAGCATCGATTTCGGTATCATCTATTTTGATAATAAGTTCATTATTAAATATGGCTATCAAAAACTCTTCAAGTATTGAGGATATTATCTCCGTTTTCCAATCAGAAGTTTTACGGAAACCAACAACAAAAATATCAGTCCCACATTCTTCTCTTTTATAATTTGGATCTATAGATATACATTTTCTTAATGGATTATTCTTTTTGTCAGCACTATAATAACCAGTTCCAGAAGTAATACTATCTTTATCCTTAAAAACACCTTTTTCTCTAAATGACACAAGTTTCGCTATTCCTTGAAACGCAGTCAATCCATCTATATCTTTGGTAGCATAAAATAATGTTCTAATATCAGAACACACAAATGGAGCAGCCTTACCAATACCATAACTACCACCGGCAGAACCTTCTTTACCTGAAACACCGGATGCTTTTACTAAATTGTGCCAAGGTGTATTAAATTCTTTATCTGAACCTTTTAACCCGGTAGTATTAAAATCACTAATTCTCAATACATCAATTTTTGACTTTTCTAATGTAGTTTTTGCTTTTTTAAAGAAATCTATTGTTTTCTTATTGTTTTGTTCTGTCCAAAATGATAAACAAGAATTAACTGCTTCATATAGAGCATTGTATTTAGGAATATCATTACTATTAATAGAAAAGCTAGAAAATTCTATTATAACAGGTTTACTAAAGTCTGCTCTCGCATCCATAGAATTTTGACATATTTCTCTAGCTAATGAGCAATAAGGAGAACCTCTAAAGGTTTCTATACCTGCCTCACCTATACCAGTAACGGTACCATAGTTATTACTGGGAAAATACCAATCGTTAGCCATAAATTTCTCCTTTATACATAATTATATAATTTATTATAAACCATTTTCACTGAATTGCAACATATTTTTACAAATTTATGTATAAAACAAACAAATATTTAGGCAAAAAAATATACCCATCAAGGAAAATCCTCAATGGGCATATAGATACAGATATTTAATTAAGCACTAAGCTAAAAGTTGATTAACTCTTTTTTGGACGGCGTTGTAGTCATAACCGGCTTTGGTTAGTTTTGATTTTCTTGCTGAGCCGTTACCCCACTTGCCCTTAATAACCTCTCTTGCAATAGTATCAACAGACTTTTTCTTTGATGAGGTTTGTGTAGTTGGCTTAGATGTTGTTGATGTATTAAGTGCCTTTGTAACCTCCTTTGCAACATTACCCAGTCTTGAATATAACCAATCACCGGGACAAGATTTGTTTGCAAACCAACGGTGAACAGTTAGCACCATTTCATCAGACTTAGGCTTGTAGTTTAGTGACTTGCTTTTGCTACTGAACCACAGTAGTTTCTTCTTGTTGTATCTCTTGCAGATGTCAATGCAAAGTTTAATTAGCTTGTTGTACACCTTGCTGTTCATTTCATATGGAGAGTAGATTTCACTTGCACATTCAATGGTAATGGCCCTCTGGTCGTTTTCATTGCTTGAAGAACACCAGCTACGGTTTTTCTCCTCAACAATAAGTGCTACTCTACCGTCCTTACCAATACCATAGTTGCAACTTGCTTCATAGCTTCTGTCCATAAAGATACTGCCTAGGGTTTCTACTGTACATTGACCTACAACACAGTGTGGTGTGATTCTGTCAATGGTGTGAGTTCTTAGTCCTGAATGGTTTGGACTTAGTCTTTTGTAATCTACTAGTTTACTGTTTGTGTATTTCATCTATTTATCCTCCTCAGATTTGTTATGTATTTGTTTTAAGATTTCTTTCAGTTTACTAGGAACAGGTAGTCCCAGTGTACTGGCATTTTCAAGAAGTGATACACCTTCATTTGAAATGTAAAAAAAGATAATTGCTGTTCTAAGTACACTACCTGAACCGATAATATGAACATCAATAAGGTTAGCTATTCCTACTAGTATGAAAATAACTACCTTTCTACAAATGCCCTTAAAGCCTACCTCACTTGATAGGTTCTTGTTTACTATTGCACACATTACACCTGTAATGTAGTCAAGAACTGCAAAAGCAATCAGTGTGTATAGAAAACCGTCTGCACCTCCTAAAAATGTACCAATGTAGCCACCTAATGTAGCAAAAGCTATCTGAATACAGTTCCATGTGTTTTTCATTTTCCTCACTTCCTTTCCGGGTCACTTACTGTTGAAGTGTCACCCCATATTGCAAATATTGAATTAATAAAAGGCTTACCAACTTCATCAATAAGCATCTTTCTGCCTAAGGGTGAATTTGAATAAGCCTTTCTTTCTGTGTTACCTACCTGTTGTTTTGTACCACTGATAGTTATGTACCTCTTTGTAACTATGCTAACACTACTGTTTGTCAGCAAGTCAATGGTTATCTCTTTAGTTATCTTTGTAGCCATAGTTCCTCCTTATTTGTATTTATAAATCAAAGTGAATGATATTTCACCTGAACCCATTAATGAATTGTCCATCCGTCTAATCTCAATAACTGATTGGTTTTCAAGAGTGCTTGTAGATATTGAAAAATAGTCATTATCAATCTTTCCCAGTACCACACTTGATGATAAAGAGGATACAGGCAAGGAGTAATAAACAACCCTCCAGCCATTAATTAAAGGTACTTTGCCACTTAAATAACACATATCACCTATTAATGAATATGTACCACTTAATGAGTATCCTTGACTTTTGTCTGTGTACCAAGCATAATTCTCTCCAACTTGACCTTTTTCTTCCTTTAAGTAATCGGTTTGTGGTGAAATATCAATCCAATCTGTAAAGCCACCTGAACTTTCCGGATACCTAATTAACATACGGTTACATTCAGGAAAAATTAATAATTGATATGAAGTGTATATTAAGTTAAACCTACCATGTACATCATATTTGTTGATAAACTCCTTAGTTGCACCACCTGCATATACACCATATGCTCTAATCATATCCACATCATCTAAGCTAAAGCTACCATAAAATCGCAAGTAATCATCAGTTAGCTTTTCATATGTAATAGAATGGTCTTGAATATCAGCATTAATTAAGGACCAGCTACTCCATTTGTTTTCATTGTAGTTGTAGTTTCTAAAATACACTTCGCCATATCTTGTTAAACGGAATTGACCACCTGTACCATAGGTGTTAATAAGTATCTGATATGAACCGTCAATATACAAATGATAGTATGTATTCCAATCAGTACATTCATCACAGGTTTCAAGTGTTGAAGAATTAGAATACATATGGCTTACCTTGCTTTTCAGTAGATTATCAACATCTTTCTTTTTGTACACATCATTAACAATACTATCAAGTTTAGATTGAAAATCATTAAGCTGTTTCTCTATTGTGGTGTTCTTTCCGTCAATTATTGTGTCACCATTAATAACTGACTTTTCAACAATCAGAGTTAATGTTTGAGTGAATAGAATGGACTTTGTTGTTGTACCCTCAATTAACTTTACATCAATTTTCAGTAGCCCACTATGAGAAGTCATATTACTTGTAATAGGAATGATAATCCTTGAGTCTTTAATAGAGCCTACTTTGTTTTGTTCAGCAAGAATGTTGTTAATTACTGCATCATACATTACTGCTTTTCCGGTTAAAACTACACTTTTACTATCATTGGTTAATGTAATAACTAGGTTAATACTGTTCTGGTCACCTTGATGAATTGTAATAGTTTTCATAGGTATTATTCTGTTTAAGTCAAGGTCAATATTCTTTTCAACAACCATTTCTTTACCTCCTTTTATTAAGTATTAAATCTGCAACAGTAACCTTGCTTTCACCGACAACCAGCTTTTCCCATCTTTCATTAAGTGAATCATAGGTTACTTCAGTTATCTTTGCAGTAGCCTTTGTTCCTATGTTATCAAGTATCACTGTCACTGTGTCACATAGTCCTAGGTTAGACATCTGTTGAAGTTCTGACTTAAGAGTTACATCAATACTAACCTTTAGCGAACCTAGGTTGTTTTTCCTTGCATAGGACTTTGCATATTTTGTCATAGCATTCTTTACTGCGTCATATTTGTATCCTTGCTTACCTACTGAATAGCTATCAAGGAACGATGTACAGTCCAGCATATATACCTTGTCAGTTGTACAGCTATGATTTTCAATTTCAAATATAGGTGCAAAGAAGTTTATCTTGTGGTCACCTAAGGACACCTTACCATATGGCAAAATATGAGAATAGGTTTCCTCACAATTTTCACTTTGTGTAAAGTCAGAAATATTGCTACCATATCTTAAGATATAGTTCTGCACCTTACCTCTGCTTTTAAGTAAATGAATGTTGAAATTATCAAAGTGATATTCACCACCCCATACATCAAGAAAGCTACCTTCCTTTCCACCTAAGATATTACCTAGTGTTTCCGGTGTACTTATTCCCAGTGTAAAAGCACTTGATGATGTAATATCTGAGCTAAAGTTAAAAGGAACAGTTGTAGTAATATAGTC
>ERZ772897.2001-NODE-2001-length-19157-cov-4.446341_pt1 | contig 19157 bp, 19 predicted proteins | sample MGYA00512125_ERZ772897 | MGnify/ENA primary metagenome ERZ772897 (study PRJEB29015, sample SAMEA2737660) | human gut metagenome | biome: human gut; feature: human-associated habitat; material: faeces | place: China | collected 2012 ... | reverse complement strand
TCTCAAAGAGATAGAAAAAAGAGTCATCCGATGGATGGCTCTTTTTTCTATGTTCGAGTCCTGCCGGGCTCGAACGGTTCGAATGTCTACGCTCCGCTCCGGTCGTCGCAGGCGAACGTCCCCCGGACGTTCTGCGACGCCTCGTGCTTTCAATAAGATGTGAAAAAGAGGAGATATCAGATGGATACCTCCTTTTTTTCGCATGTTCGAGCCCGGCAGGGCTCGAACGGTTCGAATGTCTACGTTCCACTCCGGTCGTCGCAGTCGAACGTCCCCCGGATGTTCGACTGCACTGGCTTTGCATTGTTCATCAGGATTGCCAATTCCGGCCCAGAGGAGGTCGTAAGGCGAATCCACAATAACAGCGGTATAGGTGAAAGTATTTATTCCGACATAATTAAATCAATGAGTGAATCAATGTGAACTTGCATCACATTAAGGCATGGAACTGATAAATCAATTCCTTTGAAAATCAATGGGAGTTCTGTGCATCCAAGTATGATTGTGTCAACGTTCTCATCTTGAATGATTCGTTCTGCAATTGTTCGAAAGTTGTTTTGAGTATCAGATACAACTTTCCCAAGTTCCAGTTCTGTTTCAATTTTTCTACCAATATACTCTTTCTCTGCCGCATCCGGTGTAATGACTTCGATACCTTTAGATTCGAAAGATTGCTGAAAAAAGGTTCCGTTCATGGTTGGAAGAGTTCCTAACAGGCAAACTTTTCTGTATCTGTGTGCTTTGGCAAATTCACTTGCGGTATCTACCATACTAACAAGCGGTACAGGAGATACTTTCGATAATGCATCAAAAACAATATGTGTTGTGATTCCGGTTAGAGCAGCGTATTGTACTCCTGCTGCAGAAAGTTGATTGATACCGTTGAGAAGATAATCTGTCAACCCATCATAATCCTGATTTTTGCATAAATTGAGTACGTCAAATACATTAAGACTTTCTATGGTGATATTGGGAAAGAAATTTTGACCACTTTTTTTCTGTACGCCATATTCTATGCTGCGATAATATTCAACGGTGGATTCTGGCCCTATTCCACCAATTAATCCTAACTTTTTCATTAATTTTGCCTCTGAGTTTACGAAATTCTGCAAATATGTTCGTCTTCATGAATGCCTTGTGCAAAGCTTCTAATGACTTTCCTGACGGAATAGCATGTAGATATTCCACGGTACATTTATAAGAGCATAGTCTGTTTTTTAAATTCCTGTCCGATCTTATTCTGTTCTTTCATGCATGCAATAAATTTCTCACGGGTCACATCTTGCGGGCGGTACTGCCATTCTGTGGAAGTGAGAATTCTATCTGCCATGAGATCAAATTCATCTTCAGTGATATCGATATCATCGAAGCATACCGGAAGACCGATACTGGCATTGAATTTCATGATCGTATCACGGAGAGCGTTCGCGCCTTCATAGGTGAGCAGGCAGAGAACACCGAGGGATACGACTTCGCCGTGCAGGTGTTCGTGACCATGACGCGTGATCGTGGAGCCGTTATAGACACAGTGCGCGAGGGAGGAATTGTAGTAATAATCCGGAATATGAGTCGTCATATTGGAAACGATACCGGTGGAGACGATGATATCCAGAGTGACCTGCATGAGGGCATCGCTGACTTTGTGCGCTTTTAAGGATGCGAGCGCCTCTTTTCCATAATCCAGGAGCGGCTGTGTGCAGACTTTACTGAGCTGGACACCCATTAACGGAGTATGGCTTAAGTGCTTACCTTTGCTGGAAAAAACAGCCTCACATTCTTTGGAGAGTGCGTCGCCGATTCCGGCCCAGAGGAGGTCATAAGGAGAATCCGCAATCACGGCGGTATTGATGAAGGTATGATCCGCAAGCTTCGGATAATAATATTCCCGGAAGGTGCCGTTGGCATTGTAGATGACACAGATGGCAGTCACGGCCGCGCAGTTGCTGGCAACGGTCGGGAAGGTAAATAGTGGTTTGTCAAGTTCGTTTGCTACATATTTTGCAGTGTCGCAGGCTCTTCCTCCACCGACACCAAAGATGATATCTGCGTTGCGGACAGCCGGATTCGCGATCAATGCATTGCCGTTCTCGTAGCTGGAATCACCGCCGTACCAGATGAAATCCGTGATCTCAAGATCGGAGCCCTTGATGCCTTCCAAGAGTGCATCTTTTGTTTTTTCCATGGCTGTTTTACCGCCGATCACGACTGCCTTTTTTCCATAGTTTCTTGCGACGTATGGAAGTTCCTTGTAACAATTTTCACCGATGGAGTAATTAGGAAGATATACACTGTAACTCATTTGCTTCTGCCTTTCTTGTTGTGAGCTGACAAATATCCGGAATAAACAAGATCTGTCAGATTGTGGGGGTAACTGTTAGAGGATAGAATAAACTGTCCAGAGGCGTTACGGTTGATAGTAAAGATTTGTCGTAACTGTTCATTACTCTCACTGTTACGCGCAAAAATCCATTCCAAATCGGCTGTGCCGATAGGATTTTTGCCATATAGTCTAAGTTTTCTTACGGTCAGCGCAGTAAATGCGCAGACCTACTGAACAGTTACGATTTGTCATCAAAATGGATAACATATCAATATTATAGGCGCTTGGAAAAATAATTCAAGATGTTCTTAAATTATGTCCTTTAAATTTTCCTGCCATTGCACATCACATTGTGCTACTGCAGAAAACCAATGCATGTATGATCATGATTATGCACGAGGAGTGTGAGAGAAATAAGAAGATGCCAGATAGTTTCTAACTGTTCCAGCGGATTTTGAAAATAAGGAATATTTGAACAGGAAAATAAGTTCACAATTAATTCACAAAAAAATTAGCACTCGCCTATTGACAGTGCTAATAATATGTGTTATAGTACATGCAGAACAAAGGAAGAGAGAAAGAAATCAAAGGGATGCAAAAAGTCCTGGAGATTTTCAGAATCTCCCAGACAATAGATTTCAGATATTCTGATTGGAGGAATGATTTATGTATATGCCGAGTATTTTTGGAGAGAGTTTATTTGATGATATGTTCCCGTTTGATGACAGCTTCTTTACTTCTAAGAAGAATCCGCTGTATGGAAAGAATGCTTCGAGAGTCATGAAAACTGATATCAAGGAGAATGAAGGTTCCTATGAACTGGACATCGATCTTCCGGGATTCAAGAAAGATGAGATCACTGCAGAATTGAAGGATGGTTATCTGACCGTCAGCGCTGCTAAGGGTCTTGATAAGGATGAGGAAGATAAGAAAGGTCATTATATCCGTCAGGAGCGTTATTCCGGAGCAATGAGCAGAACCTTCTATGTTGGCGAAGATGTAAAGCAGGAAGATATCAAGGCTAAATTTGAAAATGGTATCTTAAGCCTGTCCGTTCCGAAACCGGTTGAGCAGAAGAAGGTTGAAACTTCTAAGCGTATTGCGATCGAAGGTTAAGGAAGCGCGGCAGACAGTGAAAGCTGCCTGCGGTGTATGGTATCAATGAAAATAACCTGTAGCTGAAAAGGACCGTTGCCTTTGCAGAGAGATCTGTGGGGCAGCGGTCCTTTTTTATGTAACAGGAACTTCCTATGAATTTCCTGTTACATAAAAAGGCACTGACGTGCCCAAAATGCGCACTCGCGCGAAGATGCAGATTGTCGCAAGCGCCCGCGCGAGGCGGGAGAATGTGCCGAGGCAAATTCTTTTATATAAAAGGTACAGCTGCACGTTATTGGTTTATGCATCCATTTATGATAGAATGGTAATAGATAAAAAGCTGGCATTTATGAGCGGTGTGAGCTATGGTGCTTTAAAAAGATTTGAATTGAGGAACGAAAAGTGTCAGGGAAGAGAGAAATAAACGGAGTTTTTATGATCCCATTCGGATTGGTGGCTGGATTTGCAGACGGGCAGGAGATCCGGATCACGGAGCTTGCGGAACATGGATTTTGTTTTCGGACATTGGATGAGATCCGCGAAGTGAAGAGATTCCGGATCTGTTTTTATGATGGGTTCAACGGGATGAAGACGGGAGATCAGGAGAAGAAAAGCAGTGATCCGTATACGGAAGTTGAGATTCATTCGTTTGAGATGGAAGTGCGTGTGGAAGATGGATTGGGGATTCCGGTATATGAGTATTCGGTGTTTGTGGAGCAGGAGAAATACCGGGAATGTGCTGGAAAACTGATCCTTTGGTATGATAGATTTGTGCGGCTGAAGCTGGAGTGCGAGGACGGGGAACTTGCAATGGTGCTTACCGGGTATCCGGCAAAAAAGGATGAACAGTTTGCGGAGAATTTCATTGAACAGAAAAAAGAGTGGTTCGGTGAAGGAGAAGACAGGGCGAGGCTGGAAACGCGAATCGAAAATCAGTCAGGTATAAGGGAAAATTGCATCGCAGCAGGAGATTTTGAACTCAAAGAATACAAAGAACATAAAGAATATAAAGAATATAAAGAGCAGGAACGGAAGAATATCGAAGTTGCTGTGGAATTGGATCGTCCGGAGCTTTATGAGCGGTATTTATCCATGAAATTCCGCGATTTTATGGACTGGTACTGGAACGTGAATGGGGCTAAAGAGCTGGGAAAACGAATGACGGTTCCGGACAGGATCTATGTGGGAAATGCCTTCTGTCATCTGCTGTTTCCTGAAAAACGGCAGTTATTTGAGATCCTTAAAAAAGCAGAGTCGGAAGGTCTGGCTGTGACAGTTACATTTTCATATTTGCGGGAGTTTATGCTGAAACCGGTGGAAAACCTGTTGGACGAGCTGGAAGAGTGGTGCAGAAACCGGGAGACATTTCCGGAGATCGCGGCAAACGACTGGGGTCTGCTGGAGATTTTGAGAGAGCGGAAGGAATGGAAGGAAGAAAAAGAAGTTCTTGTGCCGTGTATGGGGACTCTGTTAAATAAAAGAAAAAAGGATCCACGGATGGGATACAAGCAGGGAGAGACAGGATATTTTTGGGAGAACAGCCTGAATGCGGAATTTTACCGGACGTATCTGAGGGACACGTTCGGGATCCGGCGGTACGAGTGGGAGCCCTGCGGGTACAGGCAGAAATTTCCGGAAGGAAAGAACAGCATCCATGTTCCGTTTTATCAGACGAACACCTCCCAGTATTGCACGTTGTATGCTGTATGTAAAAATGGAGAGCGAGGAAAGCAGGAACTTCCGGAATCGTGCCCGGGATATTGCAGGGAGAAAGTCTTTCTGTATCCAAAGCATTTGAAGATGGCGGGGCGGTATAATTCGCTCTTTGCGCTGGATGGGAGTGCAGTTTCCGGAATGATGGATATGGAAATGTGGAAAAAACAGGGAATTGACAGACTTGTGGTGAATCTGCTGTAATGAGGCAGTTTACACGGTGCAAGCTGCATTTGAGGAGAGATACAATGAAGATCACGGCGGGACTTGGATCCATCGATGAATATGTGCGGTACGTCGAGGCCGGGGCAGATGAGTTTTTCTGCGGATACGTACCTTATGAATGGAATAAAAAATACGGGACGGTGCTGCCGCTAAACCGCCGCGAGGTTCTTGGCATCAACGTGCAGATCGGGGCGGAGAGTGAGCTGAGGATTCTGGCGGCGCTGGTGAGAAAATATGGGAAGCCGGTACATCTGACATTTAATTCGCTTTATTATACACCGGAGCAGTACCCGGAGATCGCGGATGTCCTTCACCGGTGTACGGAGCTTGGATTTTCAAGCTTTATTATCGCGGATCCGGCGCTGCTGATCTACCTGAAAAATAATGGGATCCGCTGTGAGATCCATCTGAGTGGGGAGACGGCGGAGGTAAACAGCAGGATGATAGATGTATTTGACCGCTTGGATGTCAGTCGGCTTATCTTTCACAGGAAGAACAGCTTCGCAGACATGGAGTCGGTGATCCAGCATGAGAGGGAAAAGGGCAGCAGGGGTGTATGTGAATTTGAGGCATTTGCGTTAAACGAGCTCTGCCAGTTTTCGGGAGCGTTCTGCAATTCCCTGCACTGCGACGAGATGGGGCATCTCTGCCGGGTCCCGTATAAGATAGGAAAAGTTAAAGGAAAGAGAGAGAAAAAAGAAGAATATGAGGAAACAGAGAGGCTGATTTTACGGACGGAGAGCACAGTGAAAGATGCGAATGATGAGCATAGCGCAGATAAACCGAAAGAAGATGATGAGGAACGGATGTATGATCCCGATGGCTATCTCTGCGGTGCGACAGGTTGTGGACTCTGCGCCCTGTATCGGCTGCGAAAGACCGGAATCACCCATTTGAAGCTTGTGGGGCGTGGAAATTATGTAGATTTTATGGAAAAGGATATCCGGAACCTGAAGACAGCTCTGGATATCCTTGAGCATGTGGATACGGAAGAGAAATATATCAGGGACATAAAACGAACATTGTTTCCGTATGGTTGCAGCGGACTGTGTTATTATAGAGAAACGGAATCGGTTGCCGGGAAGACAATTTAAATACAGTGTGCAGGAACCGGGATTGGGAACCGTATTAACACTCGATGGCTACCTTGATCACACCGTCCATCTTATTTTCAAAGAGGGTGTATGCTTCTTCGATCCTGTCTAACGGGTATGTATGTGTGATAAGTGGTTCCGTATTCAGTCTGCCCTCTGCGATCAGCCGCAGTATTTCCTCACAATTGCAGCCGTCTACACCGCCGGTCTTGAAGGTGAGGTTCTTGCCGTACATATCCGGCAGCGGCAGTGTCTGAGCCTTGTCATAAAGAGCAACGACCGTCACGACCGCATTTGGTCTTGCACATTCCCATGCAAGGCGAAACGTGGATTCGGCTCCTGCAACTTCGAGAACGACATCTGCTCCGCCATGGTCACTGTTGGCACGAACATAATCTGCACAGGCTTCGGGTGATACGGTAAGGATTTCCGGATAGTGCTCATGGATAAAACGGATACGGCCTTCGTCTTTTTCACAGACGATGATACGTTTCGGATTCTTCAGCATGACACAGAGCAGCGTACAGATGCCCGTAGGTCCGGCTCCGATGATCAATACCGTATCCTCCTCTTTGATCTCAGAAATACGGGCTGCCCAGAAACCGGTGGCAAGAACATCTCCGACCAGCAAAGCCTGACGGTCTGTAACATGATCTGGGATTTTATTTAACCCCTGATCTGCAAATGGTACGCGAACATATTCTGCCTGTCCGCCATCGATCCGGCATCCGAGAGCCCAGCCGCCATTCTGATCGGTGCAGTTGTTTACATAACCATGCCTGCAGAAAAAACATTCCCCGCAGAAGGTTTCCACGTTTACCGTGACTCTGTCACCGGGCTTCACATTCGTTACGGCGCTGCCGATATCTTCAACAATACCGACCATTTCATGTCCGACGGTTATACCCGGCACAGCGCGGGGGACACTTCCGTGTTTAATGTGCAGGTCACTTGAGCAGATGCTGGCGAGCGTTACCTTTACAATGGCATCCCGTTCATCTATAAGAACCGGCTTCGGTTTTTCCATTAATTCAAATTTTCCCTTGGAAACATAAGTATACGTCTGCATTTTTTATCCATCACTTTCTTCTTTATTTATTGATTCTTTTATCTCGGTCGGGAAGACGCCCGCATTTTTTAGTGGTGAGTAACAGCAAATTTGTCTCAGTGGGAGTCAGGTCTCCGACTTGAATCATGTCGTTGGTGGGCCCAGGGGCAAAAGTATTCCTACAGACAAGCCTGCGTCGGACTTCGGACCGCATGATCTTAGTATTATATTATAGCATTTATCTGCGCGGATAGATACAAAATTCCCTTTCAGGATCCGGAATGAACATAATACACAAAACTTGATTATAATACAATATATAATGATGCATATTGACAAATGGTTATAATATGATATATAATGAATTTCAGATGAGAGATGTGAATTTTGAAATAGATTTTGAAGGCGAAAGGGAGGGGAAACATGAATCTGGAATTGTACTTGGAGCAGATGAAAGAGCTGGTCAACATTGACAGCGGCTCTGGAAATGTAGCCGGAATCAACCGGGTGGCAGATAAATTGGCTGGCTGGTATCAGGAGATCGGCTGGAACGTAGAACGAATTCCTGCCGATGGAGGTCGTCAGGTCCTTCTTATTACAAATCATGTATCCGAACATTATGATGCGATGTATATCGGTCATATGGATACGGTATTTCCGGACGGGACGGCAGAGAAAAGACCATTTCGGATCGAAGGAGAAAATTACTACGGTCCGGGTGTTGGTGATATGAAAAACGGTGATCTTGCAATGTTTCATATCGCGGCAAATTTACCGGAAACTGAGAAGAAATGCCTGAATATCGCAATGGTCTATAATCCGGATGAAGAGATCGGGTCGATCTACTCAAAAGAGATCACAGATCGAATCGGATGTCAGGCAGATCACATTTTTGTCATGGAATCTGCCGGAAAAAATGGAACCCGCCATTGCTTTGCGAGAAAAGGTTCCCTGACGTATGATATTGAGTTTCAAGGTCAGGCGGCCCATGCGGGCTTTATGTTTGAAGTAGAAAATGCGTCTGCGGTTCTTGAGATGGGACATTACATTGTAGAATTAATGAGTCTGGCGGACAGAGAAAAAGATACGACGGTAAATGTCGGGATCGCAAATGGCGGTACAGCCAGAAATGTAGTTGCAGATCATGCAAAAATCAGTGTTGAAATGAGATTCAGGGATGACAGCGAAAGAATCCGCTTGAAAGAATATGTAAATAAAATAACAGAAGGACAACCGTTTGTTCCCGGAGTAAAAACAACGATCACAATGCAGAAGGAAACTCCGCCGTTTATAAAAACAGAGGAAGCGAAAAAGTATATCGAACGGGTCAGAAAAATTGCTGAAGAACATGGGATTCCATTTGAGGAAAAAGACCGCGGAGGACTCTCTGACGCGAACCATCTTTCCAGATGTGGAAAAGCGATCGTTATGGATGGAATGGGACCGCATGGAGCGAATGATCATAGTGAGAAAGAGTACGGATATATCGGATCCGTTGAACCATGTGTAAAGCTCCATCTGGCAATTCTAAAAGATATGTTAAAAAAACAATAAGCCGAAGGGAGAGAATCTGATTGATAAAATATGTTATAAAAAGACTTTTTTATGCAATACCTGTGTTTCTTGGAATTACATTTACGGTGTATTTGCTGATCAATCTTGCTCCCGGGGGACCTCTTTCAATTTTGGCTGCATCCGGAGAAATGTCACTCAGCGATCTGGAGGCGTTGAAAGCTTCACTGGGACTTGATAAGCCGGTTCTTGTCCGGTATTTTCTGTGGCTGGCAGACCTGCTGCATGGAAATCTTGGAACATCATACCGTACCTCCCAGGCAGTCAGCATGATGATCGGACAGCGTATCATCCCATCATTACTGCTTACTGGAACCGGTATTATTGGTGCGATCATCATAGGAATTCCGCTTGGAGTGGTTTCAGCCTGTAAACCGAATTCGATATGGGATCATATCAGTACATTTGTTGCTTTTATCGGAGCATCGGTGCCAAACTTCTTTTTAAGTCTTCTTCTGATTTATGTATTGGCTGTAAAAATGAAATTGTTCCCGACGAGCGGCATGTATTCGGCAGGAACTGGTGGTGATTGGAAGGATCTTCTCTATCATTTGGCACTTCCGGCGTTCGTGTGTGGAATCCAGCCAATCGGAAATTATATCAAACAGACAAAATCGAGTGTTCTTGAGGTTTTGAATGAGGAGTACATAAAAACAGCAAGATCAAAAGGACTTAGAAATGTCGTCATTGTGATCAAACATGCATTTCGCAATTCACTGATTCCGATCGTTACAACCCTAAGCCTTTCCGTCCCGTTTCTGATCGGAGGTGCTGTTGTGACAGAACAGATATTTGCCTGGCCGGGGATCGGAAGCCTGATGATCACTGCGATCACAAGTCGTGATTATCCGGTGATCATGGGAGTCGCTGTTTTGATCTGTGTCGTTGTTCTCGTTGTAAATCTGATTCTGGATCTGATCTATGCTGCGTTGGATCCGCGAATTAAATTTAAATAGGAGGGCATCAGGGCATGAAAAAAATATTAAGTAATCAAGCAGTAAAAAAATTTATGCATAACCGGAAAGCTGTTATAGGCCTTATCATTGTCTGCTTTCTTGTTTTGGCAGTCATCCTGATCCCGATATTCATGAAGCTCGACCCATATACGACTGACCGGGCGGTAGGATTTAACAAAGCCCCATGTTCCGGTCACCCTCTGGGCACGGATGATGTGGGAAGAGATCTGTTCGCAAGGCTTTTATATGGAGGAAGAATCTCACTGTTTGTCGGAATAATGTCTACGATCATTTCAGTTTTGATCGGAATTCCGTTAGGACTGATCGCCGGTTATTTCAGAGGAATTGCAGAAACTGTCATCATGCGTGTCGCAGATGCATTTATGTCATTCCCGACGATGGTCCTGATCCTTGTTCTCGTTGCGGTGTTCGGACCGTCGATCCTTACGGTCACGGTGGTGATCGGAGTATTGGGCTGGACTGCAATCGCAAAGCTGATTTACGGAAATGTGTTATCGATCCGGGAACGTGAATATATTCAGGCAACAAAAGCGATTGGAATGAGTACTCCAAAGATTCTGCTTTCAGAGGTACTGCCAAATGCGATCCCTCCGGTATGGGCAAATATTTCATTCCGGGTAGCAGGCGCAATTTTAACAGAATCCTCGTTAAGCTTTCTCGGAATGGGTGTCCAGACACCACAGGCATCCTGGGGAAATATCATATTTGCAGCGCAGAATCTTCTTGTATTGACGGCACGTCCGTGGGTGTGGTTCCCACCGGGAATCTGCATCATTCTCGTTGTTGTAGGATTTAATTTTATCGGAGAAGGTGTACGAGATGCCCTTGATCCAAAAACAAAATAGGGCAGTATATATCAAAAAATTTAAAGGAGGATCATTATGAGATCAAGTAAAAAAATTGCAGCATGGATGCTTGCGGCAGCCATGGCAACAGGACTTCTCGCCGGCTGCGGAGGCAGCTCGGGAAATGAGACGACAGCGGCTGCATCTGCAGCGGAAGGAACAACAGCAGCGTCAACGGCAACGGATAAGACGGGAGATTATTCCGATAAGGTCATTACATACGGTTTGACAACTGCATGGGATACCGTTAATCCTTACGGATCTACCTCCGGATCGATCTATCAGAATCTGGTCTGCGACAAGCTGTATGACCGCCTTGCATTTATTGAGGAAGCAGGTTCCGGAGTATCACCGAGAGCGGCTAAATCATGGGAATCTGCTGATGATGGAAAAGCTGCAATCTTTCACTTAGATGAAAATGCAAAATGGCACGATGGTCAGCCGGTAACCGCAAAGGATTGGGTATTTACCGCACAGCTGATCACAAATCCGAAGTTTGATTACGGACTCAGAAGTGAGTTCAACACATGGGCAGGAACCGATGAGAATGGTCTTGAAACGGCTGAAAAATCCGTCGGAGTTGAGGCTGTGGATGACTATACATTGAAGATTTCTTTTAAGAATGTTACTCCGGTCGAGGATTGGCTGATCCTTCATAACAAGTATTTCTATGTACTTCCGGAACATCTTCTTGGTGATATCGCACCTGAAAAAATGAAAGATGATGAGTTCTGGAAAGCACCGATCGGTTCCGGTCCCTGCACCTTTATCTCTGAGCTTTCCGGAAGCCAGCTGGAGCTGGGATCTTTTGCGGATTATCAGCTTGGTGCGCCGCAGTTTGGCAAACTGATTCTGAAAGTGATCGCTTCCACGAATACGATCACATCCATTGCAGCAGGAGAGATGGATGGATTTTATCAGCAGCCAACGACTGATGATGCACTTGCGGCAAAGGATATGGGACTTACGGTGACAGAATCAAGTGAACCGACCTTTGTAGGCGTATTCCTGATCAATAACCAGAATGTATCAGATAAGCGTATTCGTCAGGCAATGAGCTATGCAATTGATAAAGATCTTCTGATCGAACAGAATCTGCAGGGAAAAGGCGTTGCACCGGCAACCTGCGTGATCCCGGGATCGGAATATGATTGCGGACTCACCTGGTCCAGAGATGTAGATAAGGCGAAAGAGCTTCTCGCAGAGGCCGGATGGGATTCATCAAGAAAACTTAAAATGGCAGTAACCTCCGCAAGAGAGAGCATGGCAGCGATCATTCAGCAGAATCTTGCAGAGGCGGGAATTATGATCGATGTTCAGACAGTTGAGCTTGCAACGATGTTCTCAGGGCTTCAGGACGGCACTTATGATCTTGGAATTTGCGGCTCAACAGCAATGTCCTATCCGCTCTGGATGTCCGGATATTATGACAATAAGAATGCGACATACTGCCAGATCACAGATACCGCATACGCAGAGCTTCAGGATAAGATTGCTGCTGAAACAGACGAAGCAAAGAAAAAAGAACTGGTAAACGAATATCAGCAGCTTCTTTGGGATGAGATGCCGTTGGTAATGCTCTACAACGGATATATTTTCGGAGTTCAGTCGGAGAGATTCCAGGGATATAACGCATTTGAAGGCGGAGTCAATAACCAGGCTGTCTGGAAATGGTCTGTAAAAGAATGATCAGAAACCGGTGACGGGTTTGTCACAAATTTAGAAGGATGATGACAGGAGGGGAGCAGATGGATGAACATTTGCTGGAAGTTAAAAATCTGAAGGTTTCCTTTAAAATTGGAAAAAAGAAGCTGACAGCAGTGGATAATGTTACTTTTTCACTGGACCGGGGAAAGGTGATCGGGATTGTTGGAGAGTCAGGATGCGGAAAAAGCGTCACGGCCACTTCGATTATGCGTCTGGTATCTCCTTCTGTCTGCGAAATTGATGAAAACAGCCAGATCCTGTTTGAAGGGGAAGATCTGTCAAAGGCATCAGAAGCCAGAATGAGAAAGGTGCGGGGAAATGAGATCTCCATGATCTTTCAGGAACCGATGTCGTCTCTGAATCCGGTATACAGGATCGGAGATCAGATGTTAGAGATGATCAGGACCCATCATCGTGAGATACCGAAAAAGGAAGCATTAAAACAGTGTATTGAAATGCTTGCCAGAGTGGGGATTCCTTCTCCGGAGCAGCGGATCAGGGAATTTCCACATCAAATGTCCGGTGGCATGAGACAGAGGGTAATGATCGCAATGGCATTGCTCTGCCAGCCAAAGCTTTTGATCGCAGATGAACCGACAACGGCCCTGGATGTGACGATTCAGGCCCAGATCCTCAGAATTCTAAAGAAGCTTGCGGAGGAGTCAGACACATCGGTGATTTTGATCACACATGATATGGGTGTGGTGGCAGAAATGGCAGATCATGTCATGGTCATGTATGCAGGAAAATCAGTGGAATATGGAACCGCAGAAGATATCTTTGATCATCCGATGCATCCATATACGGTGGGATTGCTGAAATCAATTCCAAAGCTTGGAAGTGGTCAGGAAGATCATCTGTTTACGATCGAGGGAACGGTTCCGGGGTTGGATGAGATGCCGGCCGGCTGCAGATTTTCTACGCGATGTCCATATGCAACGGAGCAGTGCAAAAAAGAAGACCCGGGAATGCAGGGAGAAGCAGGACATTTTGTACGATGCTTCCGGTTTATGGATCCCGAGATACAGGATAGCAGGGAGGTGGAATAATGGAGACCCCTTTATTGGAAATCCGGGATGTAAAAAAATATTTTCCGGTAAAAAAAGTACATGGAAAGGAAATTACAGTAAAAGCGGTGGATTCCATTAACCTGAAGATCAATCAGGGAGAAATCGTAGGCCTTGTAGGCGAATCGGGCTGTGGAAAATCAACGTTAGGAAAGTCCATTTTAAAGCTTCATGAGATAACCGGAGGACAGATCCTGTTCCATGGAGAAGATATTACAAATTATAACGAACGCCAGATGCGTCCGCTGAGGGAAAAAATTCAGATTATTTTTCAGGATCCGTATGCGTCCTTAAATCCAAAGAAAAAAATTGTTCAATCCGTTATGGCACCGCTGGATGTGGCGGGAAAATATACGAAAGAAGAAAAACTGGAAAAGGTCAGGAAGATCCTCCGGGAGGTCGGTCTCAGTGATAAATATCTTGAAAAATATCCGCATGAAATGTCCGGTGGACAGAGACAGAGAGTCGTGATCGCAAGAGCCCTGATCAACGATCCGGAGCTTGTCATTTGTGATGAGCCGGTATCAGCGCTGGATGCAGGAATTGCTTTATGAACATTTTCCTAAGGACCTTCATAAGGAAAGAAATCTAACGTACATTTTTATTTCTCATGACTTGAGCGTGGTGGAGTATCTTTGCGACAAGGTAGCGGTCATGTATTTGGGGCGCATCATGGAATATGCAGGAAAGAGGGAGCTCTATGGGAAACCTCTTCACCCGTATACAAAAGCATTGCTGTCAGCGATTCCGGTTCCGGATATCCACGCGAAGCGGGATGAGGTGATCCTCCAGGGAGAATTGCCGAGTCCGTTAAATCCGCCGGCAGGCTGTCTGTTCAGTACAAGATGTCCGATGGCGACAGGGAAATGCAGACAGAGTCGTCCGGAATTAACAGAGATCACGGGAGACGATGGAACAAAGAGAAGCGTTGCCTGCTTTCTGTATCAGTAAACATTGTAAAAATATAACATGCGAAAAATGCGCAGAGGAGGAATTCAACGATGGAAGTAAAACAGATCATTGCGGAAATTAAGGAAAAGATGGATCAGAGAGGTGGATTAAAGCATATGTATTTTGTTGCCTGCGGTGGATCAAAGGCAGCTATTTTCCCGGGACTCTACCTGATCCAGTCGGAAGCAAAAAATTTCAGTGCGACAACCTATACCAGCAATGAGTTCGTACATGCGACCCCGAAAGAATTAGATGAGAGATGTATCGCAGTCATCTGTTCTCTTAAGGCTACACCGGAGACTGTAAAAGCTGTTGAAACAGCAAATGCAGCGGGAGCAATCACGATTGCCATGACGGGAAATATGCAGACCGGTATGGCAAAGGTCGGTCAGTATGTTGTGACATATTCAAACGGAGATCATCAGGATTACAGCGACTCCAATCAGGCGAATGCGCTCCGCATCGGCTTTGAGGTTCTCCAGCAGTTTGAAAACTGGGATAAATATGAGAAAGCAATGGAAGCGTATCAGTATATTGATGAGATCGTTTCAGAGGGAAAGAAAAATTGTCTTCCGGCTGCACAGGCATGGGCAGAAAAAGTCGAGCATGAGCCGGTCTTCTATGTCCTTGCATCCGGTCCGAACTATGGAGTTGCTTATTCCATGTGCTGCTGTCACTTTATGGAGATGCAGTGGAGACATGCGGTATGCCTGCACACAGGTGAGTACTTCCATGGACCGTTTGAGACAACCGATAAGAAGCTTCCGATGATCCTGTTAATGAGTGAGGGACGTACAAGAGCGCTCGATGAGAGATGCCTGAAGTTCCTGAATACATATGCTGAGAACTTTATTATCATTGATTTTGAAAAGCTGAATGGAGGAAAAATCGATCCTTCTGTTGCGGAATTCTTCAATCCGGTTGTCATGATTCCGATTGAGCGGTATTATGTATCTCAGCTGGCAGAAAAAACAGGTCATTCAATGGATGAAAGAAGATATATGTGGAAGGTTGAGTATTAATGATAAAGGTAATTGGCATCGGAGATAATGTATGTGATCAGTATTATCCTGCAAAGATCATGTATCCGGGTGGTCAGGCTATGAACTTTTCTGTATATGCAAAAATGCTGGGGGCGCAGTCTGCGTACCTCGGCGTTTTTGGAAATGACAGAGTGGCAGAACACATTATTTCTGTTCTTGATGAGATCGGGGTCGATCATTCCAGATGCAGGCAATATGCCGGCGAGAATGGATACGCAAAAGTCCGGCTTGAAAATGGTGACAGACAGTTTATCATGAGCAACCGCGGAGGGATCGTAAATGAGCATCCGTTGGATCTAAAGACGGAGGATATTTCCTATATCAGGGAATTTTCCCTTGTTCATACCAGTAATAATGGTCACTTTGATTCACAGTTAAAAAAAGTAAGAGAAACTGGAATTCCGGTTTCTTATGATTTTTCCGGTCACTGGAATGAGGAATATTATTTAAAAGAGATCGCGCCTGTTGTTGATTACGCATTTTTCTCCTGCGGAGAAATTGATGAGGAGACCGCAAAGGCAGCATGTAAGCGCTTTGTATCGGAAGGCTGTAAAATTGCAGTAGCAACCATGGGAAAACGCGGATCCCTCGCTTTTGACGGAAAGAAGTATTACAGACAGATCCCGAAGGCTGTTGATGCAATCGATACATTGGGAGCCGGAGATTCATTTACAACTGCCTTTTTACTCTCGCTTTTAGATGGAAAAGGAATCGAGACAGCAATGGAAAAGGGAGCTGAATTCGCTGCAAAGACATGTATGGTGAGAGGCGCTTTTGGATACGGCGTTCCGTTTGAGGATCCGGAGCCTGGTGACTGCCTGTAAAAATCTGTGGATCGAACGGGGAACCTGTTCTGGAAAGAAAATTGTCCTTGCTATTTGTCTGAGCTGTTATTAAAATAGTATTGAAAAGAATTTAGACAGTGGGGGAAAATGAATGTTAAAGCAGGATGCGATGACTCCGTTATATGTTCAGCTTATGGATACAGTGGAAAAGGATATCAAAAGCGGAAGATATAAACCGGGAGATAAGATCATGACGGAATCAGAGATGGCAAAGACATATGGTGTCAGTCTGATCACCGTGAGAAAAGCAATCGGTTCCCTCATGGAAAAAGGACTTGTTGTTCGGAAACAGGGAAAGGGAACCTTCGTAACAAAGCCAAAGTTTTCCAGAAATATCAAACGTCTTCAGAGCTTCAGCGAGATGTGTGAGCAGATGGGAGTCGTGCCGGGGGCACATATGCTGGAAAATAAGATTGTGGATGCAGATGAAAAGATTGCGGCAAGGCTTGGAATTGAGACGGGCAGTAAAGTGATCTTTATATCACGTCTGAGATTCGCGGATTCAGAACCGGTCGTGATTGAAAAAAACTATTTTCCGTTAAAATATGCGTTCCTGTTAGAAGCTCAGTTTGAGGATAATTCCCTTTTTGATTATTTAAAAGAGAAAGCAGGAATGCAGGTTACAAGCTCGGAAAAACTGATTGAGCTTTGCAGAGCAACACAGGAGGAAGCAAAATTACTCGAAGTCCGAAAGGGCGATTATCTGATGTTCGTTCGAAGTACAGCATACGATCAGGAGAATGAGCCATTGTATGCGGGAATTCAGATCATAAATGGGGATCGATTCTCCTTATATGTGTATGAGACAAATGGAGAACATTGACCATTTAGGAAAAGACTACTGTTTTCACAGAGAAATTTGTGGAAATGGTGGTCTTTTTTAATGAAAATTTTGATGGAATTTTGGGCTGTTAAAAGATATTATGAGTGATTGATATGTGTCTGTAGGTAAATGGAGATTGCAGAGATCATAGTGAGAATAGATCGTGTTACATTTTTATTGATTTGTTTGTTGACTGATGGTAAAATAATAGTAGATAATATATTATATATTTTGAATATAATCATATAATAATAGATAAAATATTGTCTATTAAAAGCATAAAAAACGGAATCGAAAGTGGGAAAGACTATGGAAGGTTTTATATGGGAGACAGCGGAAGAACTGGATTTGAAGCTGGCGCAGAGGGTCCGCAATATTAGAAAACGGCGTTCAATCTCACAGGAGAAGCTGGCGTCGATGAGCGGTGTGAGTTATGGTTCTGTTAAAAGATTCGAGTCTACCGGTCAGATATCCTTGTTGTCTTTGACGAAGGTCGCAATGGCACTGGATATTGCAGATGAACTTAGGAATATTTTTTCGCAGGTACCATACAGAGACATAAAGGAGGTCATAAATGAAACAAGATAATACGCTGCAGGTGTATTATGATGAAAGGCTTGTGGGGACGTTGGCCATGACAGCAAATCGAAAAGCAGCATTTCAGTACAGCGATGAATGGCTGGAACATGGATTTTCGATCAGTCCGTTCTCGCTGCCGTTAAAAAAGCAGGTGTTTGTGCCCACAAAGGATTATTTTGGCGGCCTTTATGGCGTGTTTGCGGACAGTCTTCCGGATAATTGGGGAAGATTGCTGCTAAATCGTCTGCTTCGCGAGCATAAACAGGATCCGGATAAACTGACGGTTTTAGACCGACTGGCAATCGTTGGAAAATCAGGAATGGGTGCGTTGACGTACTATCCGGAAAGAAAATTTCCAGAGCAGCAGGATAATCCTGACCTGGATGAACTGGCGCGGGAGTGTCAGAAAATATTGAACACAGAATATACAGACAAACTTGACGAATTGTACCGGCTTGGAGGAACGAGCGGAGGAGCAAGGCCGAAGATCATGACTTCGATCGGAAATGAAGAGTGGATCATAAAATTTCCGGCCCATGTAGATGGAAAAGATGCGGGAAAAATGGAGTATGATTATTCATGTTGTGCCCGGAAATGTGAAATTACGATGAGTGAGACAAAGTTGTTCCCATCTGGAATCTGTAAAGGCTATTTTGGAACCAGGCGGTTTGACAGAGTCCCTGATCAAAATGGAATAAAGCGAGTCCATATGTTGACAGCTGCAGCGCTTCTCGAACTGGACTTTGAACAGCCGAGTCTTGATTACCACAGTCTGATGAAACTTACGAAGATATTGACGAAGGATCATTATGCGGATGTGGAAAGTATGTTTCGAAGAATGTGTTTTAATGTTTTTGCGCATAACAGAGATGACCACTCAAAAAATTTCACCTATTTATATGATGAAGAAAAAGATCAGTGGAGACTGAGCCCTGCATACGATCTTACTTATAGTAATACGTACTATGGGGAACACACAACGACCGTTGACGGAAATGGAAAAGATCCGGGAAGAAAAGAATTATTAGCTGTTGGCATTACGGCCGGAATGAAGAAGAACCGGTGCATGGAAATTATTGATGAGATCGAGAAGTGTGTGGGAGAGATGCTTGGCGACTACCTATAGAATGCGTTCTACTATGAGCCTGAAAAGTTACAATGTTTCAATGAAATACACAATTAATTCACAAAAAAATTAGCACTCGCCTCTTGACAGTGCTAATAATATGTGTTATATTACATGCAGAACA
>ERZ772897.1995-NODE-1995-length-19209-cov-3.918346_pt1 | contig 19209 bp, 18 predicted proteins | sample MGYA00512125_ERZ772897 | MGnify/ENA primary metagenome ERZ772897 (study PRJEB29015, sample SAMEA2737660) | human gut metagenome | biome: human gut; feature: human-associated habitat; material: faeces | place: China | collected 2012 ... | reverse complement strand
GAGCATATCGTCCAGGTTCACCAGGTCGCAATTGTGCATATGCTGGGCATAGTAATCGGAGTCATGGAAATGGATGATGCCCGCCTCATGGGCCGCCACGATCTCCCGGGGCAGCAGAATGCGGCTGGTGATATCTTTGGACACCTCGCCTGCCATATAGTCCCGCTGTACGGCATTGATGGTGGGGTTCTTGTTGGCGTTCTCCTGCTTGACCTCTTCGTTGTTGCACTCGATGAGGCTCAGGATGCGGTCGTCTGTGGTGTTGGACTGGCGGGCCAGGTTCCGGGTATAGCGGTAAGTGATATACTCTTTCGCCACCTCAAAAGCACCGTGGGCCATGATGGACTTCTCCACCAGGTCCTGGATCTCTTCAACGGAAGGGCTGCGGCCCATTTCCTCGCAGGAAACGGTGACGCTCTCGGCAATGCGGCTGATCTGAACAGGCGTCAGGCGCACTTTTTCCTCAACGGCATTGTTGGCCTTGGAAATAGCCTTATTGATTTTTTCAATATCAAAAACGACTTCTGTGCCGTTTCGCTTGATGATTTTCATCGTGCGGTCCTCCTTGTGTTTTTTCTCTTCGCTGCCTCATTATACTACATATTGTGGTTTTGTCAAGCGCCGACCACTAAATGTTGTGGTTGCGCTTTTGACGAGGAATAATTCGGAAGTCAACCGGATGCCCCCAAAACGCAATTTCCACCGGAATGTTCCCAAATTGTCCATCCGGTCAAAAGAAAGCATTGTAATTCCGAAAAGAATATAGTACAATGAAGTTGCATGGTCTTAACATAATTCCGACTGTTCCCGGCAGAAAGTAAAAAGGAGCATTTTCATGGAAAAGAAATTCAGCAATCTGCACAGCGGCGAGGAAGCCTGCCTGTATACCATCCAAAACGGCGGTCTCACCGCCAAAATCACAAACCTGGGTGCCACCCTGGTGCAGCTGTGGGTCCCGGATGCCTCCGGCACGGTTCAGGACGTGGTTCTGGGCTATGACGATGCCCAGGCCTATGTGGACAATGATGGCTTTCTGGGGGCCACCGTGGGCCGCAATGCCAACCGAATTGCCGGCTCCCGCTTCCCGCTGGACGGAAAAATCTGTGTTCTGACCCCCAACGAGGGAGAGAACAACCTCCACTCCGGCCCCCACCCCTACAATGTGCGGCTGTGGACCCTGGCAAATCTGGAGCAGGATTCCGTCACGCTTACCCTGGAAAGCCCCGACGGCGACCAGGGCTTCCCGGGCACTGCCCATATCCGGGTGACCTACCGTCTGGACGGAGAGGGAGGCCTGCACATCTGCTATGAAGGCCGCAGCGACCGGGAGACCGTCTTCAATATGACCAACCACAGCTATTTCAATCTGGCCGGTCAGGAGCATCCCGAAAAGGCTGTCCATCAGGTTCTGTCCATGCCCGCCCGGCACTTCTGCCCCGACGATGCGCAGAACATCCCAACCGGAGAAGAGTGCCCGGTAGCAGACACGCCCATGGATTTCCGGGTTCCCAAGCCCATCTCCCGGGACCTGGACGCTGACTACGAGCCCCTGCACCTGCAGGGGGGCTACGACCACAATTTTGAGGTCTTCTGCAACCCCTGCGCCACCCTGACGGACCCGGAATCCGGCCGCAGTATGTCCGTCTATACCGACTGCCCCGGCGTTCAGCTCTACTCCGGCAATTATCTGGACCAGACCGGCAAGGGCGGCGTTCATTACGGCAAGCACAGCGGCATTGCCCTGGAAACCCAGTTCTACCCCGATGCTCTGAACAAGCCCCAGTGGAAAAAGCCTATTGTCCCCGCAGGGAAGCGCTATGTAAGCGAGACGGTTTACCGCTTCTCCTGGAGATAAAGGCACCCCATCCCGATCCGGGAAGCCACGGGCTGCAAATTCTGCCCGCAATTTTTCAGCCAATAACAATTTTCTGCTGTGTGCATACACTGTCCTGAGAGAAAAAATTACGGAGGCTCCGATTTTCACGAATCGGGGTCTCCTCTTTCAGGAGGGAATTTCATGGCCGATCAATGCACCGATACCCTGCGCTGCAATCCCAATGAGCTGCGGCAGGCAATGTCCATTCACACCCGGAAAATCACCGACTCCTGTCGGGACAAAGACTGTATCGAGGACCTGCCCGTTTACCTGACCGCGGGCTCCCAGCGGGCTCTGGACGGCTCCGCAAACACCCGGGTCCGCTGTGCCGAGCTCCTAAGCACCTACATAGATGTGGAGCCCGTGACCTTCGACCGGAATCATTACTGCGTAGACATTACCTTCTACTACCGCATCCTGGCCGATACCATCATCGGCGCCAACCGCCCGGCAACACTCTGCGGCCTGGCCGTCTTTACCAAGCGGGTCGTCCTCTGCGGTGAAGAAAGCTGCGCCCACATCTACCGCAGCGACCTGCGCCCCTGCACGGCAGACGCCATCACCCGAAACCTGGCCAACCGGCCAACGGCTGTGGTGGAAGCGCTCGATCCCATGGTGCTCAGCTCTCGGGTTCGGGAAGCCTGTGAGTGCGGGGGGCGGGACTGTCCTATGCAGATGCCGGACTGGGTGAAGACCATGTTCGATGAGGACCTGGTGCTGCAAGGAGACCGCAGACGGCTCTATGTGACCCTGGGGCAGTTCTCCATCGTCCGTCTGGAACGGGACGCACAGCTCATCGTACCCGTTATGGACTACAGCATCCCCACCAAGGAGTGCTGTGACTCCCCGGGCTGCGCCGAGGACCCCTGCGAGCTGTTCAGCCGCATCCCCTTCCCTGCCGCCCAGTTCACCCCCAAGGGCTGCGACTGCAAGCCCAGATGCCAGCCCGATAACGGCTGCTGCAGCAAATAACCCGCGCCGGGCGCGTTGCAAAATGCGCCCCAAAGAAAAAACCACATCGCCATCCCCAAAAAGGGTTGGCCGATGTGGTTTTTTGCGCTAGTATTAAACTGCTATGAAAAATCCTGAAACGCACGCTCAGTATAATCGTCAACATCGAAGCGCCGCACAGCAGGTACAGCAGGCTAAACTCAGGGCGCTCAGCTTTTTTACGATTCACGACACACAATAATGTTTCTGCATTCTTTCTGTAAATCGGAAAAGATACCCCACATTGGTTTACAGTATTCCTGTAATTCATTCGGCATCGACTGGAAGCCCCTTATCTGAATTGTCCTGCTCTCATTCACATCAAAGTATCCATCGATGCAATCCCAAACTGCATCCCAGTTTTTTCCGCAGCACGCTGGAAATCCGAAACTTTTTCGGATGCGTTCATGGAGATCATCCAGATATTTGCATCCAGAAAAGTCAACAACAATGGGATTATCTGTTACCAATGTATATGCATAATCGTCCATTTTCACACCTCTTTACACGTTTACACGATTTCTGAAAAAGTTTGATAATGATCGTATGTTACAAAAATTAGCCCGTCGTTTGAATACAGAATACGCGATATTCCACGATATCCACTGGTATAATCGATATCTGCCTCTTACAGTAAATAACAGCAGCCTGTGTACTCCCGAAAGTACAGAAGCCAGAGATCAAACCTTTGGAGCCTAATGAGATAGCACTATTTCTAAAGGAAGCGAACCAGGACAGCTATTGCAATCTGTTCACAGTGGCGATCTTTACGGGAATGCGGCAAGGCGAACTGCTGGGGCTATCCTGGGAAAATGTGGATTTCAAAAAGGGCGTTATCTTTGTGAAGCAGCAGCTTCAGTGTAAGGACGGTGAATACTTCTTTTGTACTCCGAAAAGCGGCAAAGGAAGAACGATCACACCGGCCTCCATTGTGATGGAAGCACTTCAGCAGGAGTGGCGCAATCAAAGATTTGCAAGTGCCGAAGCCGGTGAAGCATGGGACAATCCATACAATCTTGTTTTTACTGATGCCTTTGGAAAACATCTTGTAAGGCGTACTGTCGTGAAACACTTCAAGGCGGTTGCGCAGCGTGTAGGTGTCCCAGGGGCTCGCTTTCACGACCTGCGTCACAGCTTCGCAGTCAGCTCATTGCAGGCCGGAGATGACATCAAGACAGTACAGGCAAATTTAGGTCATGCTACAGCGGCTTTTACGCTGGATGTTTACGGCCATGTAACAGAGAAAATGAAGCGGGACAGCGCCACAAGAATGCAGAAATTCTACGAATCCATAAGGGAAACAAGTTCTTCCCAATAAGGGAAAAAATAAGGGAAAACACAAAACAGTGAAAAAACGGGTGGGTAAAAACAGAACTTTTGATGCGGTAAAAGCAATCAAAAGCAAGGTAAAGAAGGAAACCACCGAACAAAAACTGTTCGGTGGTTTTGGCAGGGGCACAAGGACTTGAACCCTGAGCCTACGGTTTTGGAGACCGCCGCTCTACCAATTGAGCTATACCCCTATGTCTTTTATTCAAAAAGGAATGAAACCTTGGCTTTGTGGTGGGCCTTCAGGGACTCGAACCCGGGACTATCCGGTTATGAGCCGGATGCTCTGACCAACTGAGCTAAAGGCCCGTTCAGAAACGTGACGCTTGTCATCACGGGTGATATAATAGCATAAATTGGCTCATCTGTCAAGTGTTTTCTTTCAGGCTTCTGACAGATCCCCAGCGGCGGATGACTCCGCCGCTGGGAAGAAAACTTGCAATTACTGGTCTTCCTCGTCTTCGAAGGAGAACTCCAGAGTCTCACCGCACTTGGGGCAGACAATGCTGCCGGATTCCAGCACTTCTTCGTCGAAGTCGATGACATTGCCGCAGGCACACTCCACCTCGTAGATGGTGGAATCCTCATCGCCGAAGTCAAAGCCCTCCTCGGGCTCCTCCTCGTCCTCAGAGTCGTCCTCTTCGGGGTCGTAGTAATCCTCGTCGTCCTCGTAATCTTCGTAATCCTCGTCCCAGTCGTCCTCGTCGTCTTCATCCAGGATGAAGTCTTCGATGGCGTCCAGGTCCTCTTCGATCTCGTCCAGCTCATCGGAGATGGCAATGGTGGTATCCTCAATGTCCACCATACGCTTGGACATATCGCCGAGCAAATCAACGATGGCAGCGATCATCTTTCCCTCGTTGGTCTCCGTGTCCAGCTTCAGGCCGTCCATGAGCCCCTTCAGGTAGGCGGATTTTTCAGAAATCGTCATATTCGTTCTCCTTTCAGCCAAGACAGCTGTGATTAAACCTTGGAACGGCCCAGGTACTCGCCGGTGCGGGTATCCACCTGGATCTTCTCGCCCTCGTTGATGAACAGAGGCACCTTGATGATGACGCCGGTCTCCAGAGTGGCGGGCTTGGTGACGTTGGTGGCGGTATCGCCTCTCACGCCGGGCTCGGTAGCGGTGACTTCCAGCTCCATGAAGTTGGGAGCCTCCACGCTGAACACGCTGCCCTTGTAGCTGACCAGAGTGCACATGGTGTTCTCCTTGACGAACTGGAAGCCGTCGCCCAGAACATCCTTGTTCAGCGGGGTCATGTCATAAGTCTCGGGGTCCATGAAGTAGTACAGATCGCCGTCGTTGTAGCTGTACTCGGCGTTTCTGCGCTCCACAGTGCCGTTCTCAAACTTGGCGCTGGGGTTGAAGGACTCCTCACGGATCGCGCCGGTCATCACGTTCTTGTACTTGGTACGCACGAAAGCGGCACCCTTACCGGGCTTGACGTGCTGGAAGTCCACGACCAGCATGGGCTTACCGTCCATCTCAAATACAACACCCTTACGGAAATCGCCTGCAGAAATAGGCATAGTTAAATCCTCCTCACAAATCTTTACGAGAAAACGACCGTGAAGTGGACATTTTCTCAATTCTTTCCTGTCTTATATAATTTGACCGATGATATTTTAACCTATCTTGTCCGTTATTGCAAGTGGTTTTCCGGTTATTTTGTGTTTTCCTCCGGATTTTTTTGGCATTTATAGGGGCAGGCTCTTTTAAACGGGCGCTGCAGCAGGTGCAGAACACGGTTCCACAGTCCCACAGGTCCTCCCAGCGGCTCCACCATCCACGCCCGGACGCCCGCCCGGTGGGCCGCCAGCATATCGGTCAACAGCTTATCTCCCAGCATGGCGGTGTGGGCCGGATCTGTTCCTGTTCGCTCCATAGCGGCCCGCAGGCCCTTTGGACTGGGCTTTCCGGCATGGCCCTGATAGCCGATGCCCAGATCTCCGCAGAACTCGGTCACGCGAACGCCGGATCGGTTGTTCGACACGATCATCACGGTGATCCCGGCGTCCTTTAAGCCGTTGATCCACTGCCGCAGGGTGTCATCCGGGCGGCGGACCGCCTTGGGTGCCAACGTGTAGTCCAGATCCGTCAGCAGCAGCGTCACGCCCTGACTTTGCAGAAAGGCGGGGGTGATGTCCCGGTAGCTGTCAAAAAGAATGTCCGGCGTCAGCATAAGCCGCCCTCCTCTCACATAAGAATAAATGCAGTATACCAGAATCCTGACCGCTTCACAAGGGGGAACCGCCATGCAACTCTATTTGACCGTCCGACCGGAGGACACGCGAACCGCCTCCGCCTATCCGGCGGGACTGGCCCACGCCGCCTACCGCATCGGGGAGGGGTCCTCCCTGTTGAGCCGGAATTTACTGACACCGGCCCGGTCCGGGCCGATGGCCCCGTTGCCGGGGCTGCTGGTTCTCAGTGACCGTTCCGCGCCGTCCATTGACCGCCCGGCGGCACTGGCCGAGGCCGTGCTCCGGGAATGCGCCCGCCGCAGCTATGGCGGCGTCGTTCTGGATTTTGACGAGCCGTCCCGGGAGGATCGCCGCCGCTTTGCTGCCCTATTGGGGCAGCAGTGCGCCAAAAGCCGGAAGTTCTTCTGTCTCCCTCCTTCCTACGCTGCGGCGGCGGAGCATCCCACCGTTATTGTGAACACAGCCATCTCCGGCGGCAGCTTTGAAACCCACATCCGGGAGGAGCTCGCCCGCTACGGCGGCGGGCGGAATGTGGTCTTTGACCTCCAGCGGCTGCGGATGGACTTCCGTCTCCCCGCCCGGAGCGGTCAGGGAGAGCCGCTGACGCAGGCGGCACTGGACGCGCTTATAAGGGAGCATCAGCCCGCCGTGTTTTTTTCCAAGGACCTGTTTGCCCGCTACTTCACTTATGCCAAGAACGGTGAATCCCACTTCATCCTCTTTGATGACGCCGACACGCTGCGGCAAAAGCTGCGTCTTGGGCGGCAGTTGGGCGTGGCCGCCGCGTTTTTCCAGTGGCCGGAGGTCAGTGATATCGCTGACTCGCTTTTTCGCCGGGGATAAAAAGAAGTACCGCACCTCTCGGTGCGGTACTTTTGCTTCTTAGTAGAAACGCTTCTTGTTCTTACGAGCAGCCTCAGACTTCTTGCGACGCTTCACGCTGGGGCTTTCATAATGCTCTCTCTTGCGAACCTCGGCGATAACGCCTGCCTTAGCGCAGCTACGCTTGAAACGCTTCAGTGCGCTATCGATGGATTCGCCTTCCTTGACATGAATCTCAGACATTTATATTTCCCTCCCTCCGAGACATCCGGTTACATCCTGGATGCTTAGGGGCTACGTATAGCCTTAACATACGCTATTATAGGAAATAATCAGGAGAAAGTCAAGGATTTTTTCTCAAATCCGAAAAATTTGATGGTTTCCCGCATTTGAGCCGATCACTTTCCCTTACTGGGGCTTTACGATCAGGTTGATCAGACGGTTCTTGACCAGAATGGTCTTGACGATCTGCATACCCTCGGTGGCCTTCTGCACCTTGTCCACAGCCAGCGCGGCGGCCTTCACGGCCTCCTCATCGCTGTCCACCGGCATGGTGACGGTTCCCTTCATCTTGCCGTTGACCTGAATGGCCATCTCCACAGAGGAAGCCACGGTCTTGCTGGCGTCATATACCGGCCACTCCGCCTGACAGCACATTTTATGGGTCTGTGCGGCAAAGCCAAGCTGCTCCCACAGCTCCTCGGTGATGTGAGGGGCAAAGGGATTCAGCAGCCGCAGCAGAATGCCCATGTCGCCCTTGGTGACGCCGTTGGCAGTCATCTCGTTGACGGCGGTCATCATGGCTGCGATGGCGGTGTTCATCTTCAACGTGTCGATATCGTCGGTGACCTTTTTGATGGTCTTGTGGAGGATGGCCTCGTTGGCCGGGGTCAAGTCCTCGCTGTCAGCGGCGGTCTCCGCCAGATTCCACACCTTGTCCAAAAAGCGCTTGGAGCCCTTCACGGCATCGGTTGACCATGTGGCGGCCTGCTCAAAATCGCCCACGAACATGATATACAGCCGCATGGTATCTGCACCGTACTGGGCCACAATGTCGTTGGGGTTCACCACGTTGCCCCGGGACTTGGACATCTTCTCGCCGCCCTCGCCCAGAATCATGCCGTGGCTGGTGCGCTTGGCGTAAGGCTCCTTGGTGGGCACGGCGCCGATGTCATAGAGGAACTTATGCCAGAACCGGGAGTACAGCAGATGCAGCGTAGTGTGCTCCATGCCGCCGTTGTACCAGTCCACGGGAGACCAGTATTCCAGCGCCTCCTTGGAGGCCAGGGCCTTATCATTGTGGGGGTCCATATACCGCAGGAAGTACCAGCAGGAGCCGGCCCACTGGGGCATGGTATCCGTTTCACGCTGGGCAGGGCCGCCGCACTTGGGGCAGGTGGTGTTCACCCAGTCGGTCATCTTGGAGAGGGGAGATTCGCCGTCGTCCGTCAGCTCGTAGCTCTCCACGTCCGGCAGCAGCAGGGGAAGCTGCTCCTCCGGCAGGGGCACCCAGCCGCACTTCTCGCACTTCACCAGAGGGATGGGCTCGCCCCAGTAGCGCTGGCGGCTGAACACCCAGTCACGGAGTTTGAAGTTGGTCTTGGGATGGCCGATGCCATGCTCCGTGACCCACTTTTTCATGGTGGGGATAGCCTCCTTGACGGTGAGGCCGTTGAGGAAGTCGGAGTTGACCATGATGCCGGTATCGTCCTTCAGAGCGAAGGCGCACTTGGTCACATCGCCACCCTTGACCACCTCCACGATGGGCAGACCGAAGGCGGTGGCGAAGTCCCAGTCGCGCTGATCGTGGCCGGGCACACCCATGACGATGCCGGTGCCGTAGCCCATCAGCACATAGTCGGAAACGAAAATGGGAATATGCTTACCGGTGACGGGATGGACGGCCTCGATGCCTTCCAGCCGGACGCCGGTCTTTTCCTTGTTCAGCTCGCCGCGCTCAAAGTCGGACTTCCGGGCAGCCTCCTGCCGGTAGGCCTCCACAGCGTCCCAGTTGGTCAGCTGATCCTTCCACTGGGCGAGGTAGGGGTGCTCGGGAGAGATGACCATATAAGTCACACCGAACAACGTGTCGCACCGGGTGGTGTAGACCGTCAGCTTGTCGCCGTTGGTGGCGGTGAAGTCCACCTCGGTACCCTCGCTGCGGCCGATCCAGTTGCGCTGCTGGATCTTGACCCGCTCGATATAGTCCACATCGTCCAGATCGTCGATCAGGCGGTCGGCATACTTGGTGATGGCCAGCATCCACTGGCTCTTTTCCTTGCGGATGACCTCGCTGCCGCAGCGCTCGCAGACGCCCTCCACAACTTCCTCGTTGGCCAGCACGCACTTGCAGCTGGTGCACCAGTTCACGGGCATGGATGCCTTATAGGCAAGGCCCTTCTTGAACAGCTGGAGGAAGATCCACTGGGTCCACTTGTAGTAGCTGGGGTCCGTGGTGTCCACCACCCGGTCCCAGTCGAAGGAATAGCCCAGCATGTGAAGCTGCTTGGTGAAGTTGGCAATGTTCTGCTTGGTAACGATGGCGGGATGGATGTGGTTCTTGATGGCGTAGTTCTCCGTGGGCAGGCCGAAGGCGTCAAAGCCGATGGGGAACAGCACGTTGTAACCCTGCATCCGCTTCTTGCGGCAGATGATGTCCATGGCGGTGAAGGGACGGGCGTGGCCCACGTGGAGGCCCTGACCGGATGGATAGGGGAACTCGATGAGGCCGTAGAACTTCTCCCGGGTCTTGTCCCCGGTGACGGCGGTGAAGGGCTTTTCCTCCAGCCACTTCTCCTGCCATTTCTTTTCAATGGCTGTAAAATCGTACTTCATGGTTGACTCCTTTTATCTGAAATGTTCTGCATTTTGATCGATTTGATCTCAGGACCGCTTTTGTATCCGCCGCTTGACGCACCACCAGACCAGCTGAACGGCCAGTGCGAGCAACGCTGCCGCGCACAGTATCTGAAAAGCTGTTGCGGGTTCAAAGGTCCCGCCCCATTTCTCCGTTCCGAACACGGACGGGCAGGCACAGGATACCAGCAGGGACAGAGCGTTTCCCAAAAGCAGGGCTTTCAGGCTGTTTTTATGGTATGCCCATTTCATCAGCGTAATCACGCCGATGATAGACAGGAAATTCGCCAATGCTCCGCCCGTTTCCCCATGTCCCCAAAATCCCAGATACGCATAGGGAACGCCATAGGCCAGAAAAGGAACGGGGGAATCCCACAGCTTTTTCATTCTGCAGCATCTCACGCTTTCCGCCGAATAAAGAAAACGCCCCTAAGCCTTACGGCTCAGGGGCGTTGAAAACGCGGTACCACCCTGTTTCCGCCGGTTTCCCGGCGCTCGGTGCGGCAGATAACGATGCCAGCCGTTCCGCCCTACTGCTGTTCAGGCGAAAAACTCCGGGGCCAGTCCTCCCAGGCTCCCCCACCGGCTTGCAGCAAACGCCGGCTCTCTGAAGGCAGGATACCAGGGCTTTTTCCCCATCTCAGTCGATAACGGATTTATTTTATGCGCAAACCGCCGGTTTGTCAAGTCCTCTTACCGGCCGCAGCAGGCAAAACCGTTCCAAATCAGGCCCGTTTTTCCAGATTGCCACTGTATTTCTCCCGGAAGTCGGCAAAGGTGCCGTTGTCCAGTGCCTCCCGGATCTTGGCCATCAGTTCGTTGTAGAACCAGAGGTTGTGCAGCACCGCCAGACGCAGGGCCAACACCTCGTCCGCCTTGAACAGGTGGCGCAGGTAGGCCCGGGAATGGCTCCGGCACACCGGGCAGTTGCAGCTTTCGCTGATGGGCCGGTCATCGGTGATATACTTCTCGTTCATGATGTTCACGGTGCCCTCCCAGGTAAAGAGCTTTCCGTGACGGCCATTGCGGGAAGGCATCACGCAGTCGAAGAAGTCCACGCCCCGGGCCACGGCCTCAATGATGTTGCTGGGGGTTCCCACGCCCATGAGATACCGGGGCTTCTCCTTGGGGGCAAAGGGCTCCACCACATCAATCATCTCGTACATGATCTCCGCCGGCTCGCCCACCGCCAGACCGCCGATGGCGTAGCCGTCGCAGTCGATCTTGGCGATCTCCTGCATATGCCAGGCCCGAAGATCCGCGAAGGTGGCGCCTTGGTTGATGCCGAACAGCATCTGATGGGGGTTCACCGTGTCCGGCAGACTGTTGAGCCGGTCATGCTCCACCTTGCAGCGCTGGAGCCAGCGGAGGGTCCGCTCCACCGATGCCTTGGCGTACTCATACCGGGCCGGGTTCTCCACGCACTCGTCAAAGGCCATGGCGATGTCACTGCCCAGATTGGACTGGATCTGCATGGATTCCTCCGGGCCCATAAAGATCCGGTGCCCGTCGATATGGCTGGCGAAGGTGACGCCCTCCTCCTTGATCTTCCGCAGAGAGGCCAGCGAAAACACCTGAAACCCGCCGGAGTCCGTGAGGATCGGCCCATCCCAATTCATAAATTTATGGAGGCCGCCCATCTGCCGCACTACCTTGTCACCGGGACGGAGATGCAGGTGGTAGGTGTTGGACAGCTCGATCTGGCAGCCCACATTTTTCAAATCCAACGCCGAAACGCCGCCCTTGATGGCCGCCTGCGTACCCACATTCATAAACACCGGGGTCTGCACCGTGCCGCCGTGGGCGCAGGAGAATTCGCCCCGCCGGGCCTTCCCCTCTGTTTTCAAGATCTTAAACATAGCCACATTCCTTTTCGTTTATTGCAAATGCCCTTACATTATAATATAGGGTACCGGAATGTGCAAGAGCGTTATCATCCGCAAAAGCTGGCAATTCGACAAAAACGCACCGGGAGACAGTGTCTCCCGGTGCGTTTGGGGTAAAATCAATCCGATAAAACCAAATCAGGCCTTGCCGGCGCAGCCGAGGACGTCCACCAGCTTGTGACGGACCAGCTCCTTGATGTTGGCACGGGCGGGCTTCAGGTACTCGCGGGGATCGAACTTGTCGGGATGCTCTGCCATGAACTTACGGATGGTGCCGGTCATGGCCAGACGCAGGTCGGAGTCGATGTTGATCTTGCAGACGGACAGCTTGGCAGCCTGACGCAGCTGCTCCTCGGGCACGCCGATGGCGTTGGGCATCTGACCGCCGAACTCGTTGACCATCTTCACATACTCCTGAGGCACGGAAGAAGAGCCGTGGAGCACGATGGGGAAGCCGGGCAGGCGCTTGGAGACCTCTTCCAGAACGTCGAAACGCAGGGGAGGGGGAACCAGAATACCCTTTTCATTGCGGGTGCACTGCTCGGGCTTGAACTTATAAGCGCCGTGAGAGGTGCCGATGGCGATGGCCAGAGAGTCGCAGCCGGTCTTGGACACGAACTCCTCGACCTCCTCGGGACGGGTATAGGAGGCCTCGTGAGCGGCGACCTTGACCTCGTCCTCGATGCCGGCCAGAGTGCCCAGCTCGGCCTCGACCACAACGCCGTGATCGTGGGCATACTCCACGACCTTCTTGGTGATCTCGATGTTCTCGGCAAAGGGCTTGCCGGAAGCATCGATCATGACGGAGGTGAAGCCGCCGTCAATGCAGCTCTTGCAGGTCTCGAAGTCCGGGCCGTGGTCCAGATGCAGAACGATGGGGATATCGGGGCAGCACTCCACAGCGGCCTCAACAAGCTTCACCAGATAGGTGTGGTTGGCATAGGCGCGGGCGCCCTTGGAAACCTGCAGGATCACGGGAGCGTGCTCCTCCTGGCAAGCCTCGGTAATGCCCTGCACGATCTCCATATTGTTGACGTTGAACGCGCCGATGGCATAGCCGCCATCATAGGCTTTCTTGAACATTTCAGTAGAAGTAACCAGTGGCATACGAACATCCTCCTATAAAATATAACTTTCTATTTGGGGATCTATCCGTTTTTCATCCCGGAAGCCCTTGTGAACATATTGACAATTTTTTAGATTTCTGGGAGGAAAACGTTTTTCTTTTATCATAATATCACAAAAAAAATAAATTGCAAGTATTTACTTTCTAAAATTTCGATGATATGATACAGGTATCTTATTTTGAATCGTCAGGAGGATTTTCATATGAGCGAATTGAAAGGCGCCTGTATCTTCGGTCAGTCCGGCGGTCCCACTTCCGTTATCAACGCCAGTGCCTACGGCGTGATCGCAACTGCCCTGAAGAACCCCAACATCACCCGGGTCCTGGGTGCAGAGCACGGCATCAAGGGTGTTCTGAATGACCGTCTGTTCGACATGGGTCAGGAGGACCCCGCCGAGCTGGAGCTGCTGAAGTACACTCCTTCCTCTGCTCTGGGTTCCTGCCGCTATAAAATGGCGGACCCCGATGTGGATGACACGGATTACAAGCGCATTCTGGAGATCTTCAAGAAGTATGACGTCCGTTACTTCTTCTATAACGGCGGTAACGATTCCATGGACACCTGCAACAAGATCTCCAAGTATATGCAGAAGGTCGGCTATGACTGCCGCGTGATGGGCGTGCCCAAGACCATCGACAACGATCTGTTCGGCACCGACCACTGCCCCGGCTTCGCTTCCGCTGCCAAGTACATCGCCACCTCCTGCATGGAGGTCTATCAGGACGCCCGCGTCTATGACACCGGCATGGTCTGCATCATGGAGATCATGGGCCGTCACGCCGGCTGGCTGGCTGGCGCTGCTGCTCTGGCTACCGCTTACGGCGCAGGTCCCGACCTGGTGTACCTCCCCGAGGTGGACTTCGACATGGACAAGTTCCTGGCCGACGTGGACCGCATCTATAGGGAAAAGGGCAACTGCATGGTGGCCGTTTCCGAGGGTATCCACTATGCTGACGGCACCTTCGTCTCTGAGGCAAAGACCTCTGCCACCGACGGCTTCGGCCACGCTCAGTTGGGCGGTCTGGCTGCTCACCTGGCCTCTGTGGTCAAGGAAAAGACCGGCGCCAAGGTCCGCGGCATCGAGCTGAGCCTGCTGCAGCGCTGCGGCGCACATCTGGCCTCCGAAACCGACATTGAGGAGTCCGTCATGAGCGGCAAGGCCGCCGTGGAGAACGCCGTGGCCGGCATTACCGATAAGATGGTCGGTTTCCAGTGCACCCGCGACAACGGCAAGTACGTCTGCAAGACGGAGCTGCTGAACCTCACCGACGTGGCCAACACGGAGAAGAAGGTTCCTCTGGAGTGGATCAACAAGGAGCACAACGGCGTGGAGCAGCCCTTCATCGACTATGTGCTGCCCCTGATCCAGGGTGAGCCCAACCTGCCCAAGGTGGATTCCCTGCCCCGCTTCGCCAAGCTGAAGAAGGTTCTGGTAAAGTAAGTCTCCCCTTTAGAATTGTAAAACGCAGCCGCCTGATGGATACTCCATCAGGCGGCTGATTTGTTGCTTTACTGCTTTCTTTTCATTTTTCCGATTTACTGGTTTCTCTTATAGATGGCCCACAAGCCCTTCATCAGCAGTGTTTTATCGTAAAGGATCTTATTCCGGCAGAATTTCACGATAAAGGGCGCGCTGCCGCCGGTGGCCACGATGTGCAGCTCCTTTCCGGGAAATTCCCCCCGGATGCGGTCGATGATGCCGTCCAGCATGGCGGCGGTGCCGTATACGATGCCAGAGCGCATACAGTCCTCCGTGCTTTTGCCGATCAGGTTTTTCGGGGCCTGAAGGGAAATGGCCGGGAGCTGGGCCGCCCGCCGGGAGAGGGCCTCCAAAGAGACGTTGACCCCCGGCAGCAGAAGGCCGCCCTCATAGGTCCGTCCCTCGGAAATGACACCGATGGTAGTGGCGGTACCCATGTCGATGGTGATAATGGGCGCGGTGAACTGTTCCAGCGCCGACACAGCGTCCGCCACAATGTCCGCCCCCACCTGACTTTGGACCGCCAGGCGGATATTCAGTCCCGTTTTCACGCCGGGGCCCACCACCACAGGCGGCTTGCCCAGCAGACGGGTCAGCGCTTTCTCCATCATAAAGTTCAGCGGCGGCACCACGCTGCACAGAATGGAATCCGTCACATCCTCATAGCGGAAATGGTAAAGCTGAAACAGGTTCATCAGATCCACGCAGATCTGATCCGCCGTCTTTCGGTAGTCCGTATCCAAGGATGCCAAAAAGCGCAGCTCCCCATCCAGCCCAAACAGGCCGGTGGAAATCGTGGAGTTGCCGATATCGACCGCCAACAGCATACAAAGCCGCCTCCCCTCGTATAACAAATGGTTTTCTCCATCATACCACGGCATGAATTCTCTTGCAAGTGGCACGGGCCTTGATTATAATGGCATCGAGCCGTCATTCTATGCGTCAGGAGGGACTTTTATGGAGCTGACCCGGTACGCTTCCCCGCTGGGAACTATATTTTTAGCCGCCGACAACGGTGCGCTGGCCGGTCTGTGGCTGGAAGGGCAGAAATATTTTGCCGCCACGCTGGACGAAGCCGCCGTGGAACGGGACGATCTGCCCGTGTTCCGTCAGGCCGCCGCGTGGCTGGACGCCTATTTTGCCAAGCAGCCTCTCCCGGATCTGCCGCCGCTGGCTCCCAAGGGCAGCGATTTCCGTCAGGTGGTGTGGCGGCTGCTGTTGGAGATCCCCTACGGTCAGGTAACTACCTACGGCGCTCTGGCCCAGATTCTCCGGGACCGGGGAATTTCCGCTGCGGCCCAGGCGGTCGGCGGCGCGGTGGGGCACAACCCCATTTCTATCCTCATCCCCTGTCATCGGGTCGTGGGGGCGGACGGCAGTCTCACCGGCTACGCCGGAGGCGTGGAGAAAAAGCGCTTTCTGCTGGCATTGGAGGGCGTGGATATGACAAATCTCTACATGCCCAAGCGGGGCACGGCCCTGTGACCGTTCCGGCGTTCTTTATATTTGCAGACAAATGCCCCCGGCGGGAATATTCCCGCCGGGGGCACTTTTATTTACCTTTACAGGATAATGCAGATCAGCCCGCCGCTGCCCTCGTTGATGATGCGGGTCAGCGTCTCTTGCAGCTTTTTCCGGGCATCCTCCGGCATACGCTTCAGTTTGGTTTGCAGATCGTCGCTGACCACCTCGTGAAAGCTGCGTCCGAAAATGTTGGACTGCCAGATCTTACTGGTGTCCCCTTCAAACTCCTGAAGCAGATAATTCACCATGTCCTCAGACTGCTTCTCATTACCCACGATGGGACTGACCGCCGTCTCAATATCCGCCCGGATCATGTGGATACTGGGGGCGCTGGCCTTCAGGCGGACACCGTACCGCCCCCCCTGCTTGACGATCTCCGGCTCCTCCAGGGTGAGGGAGTCGATGGTGGGCACCACGATGCCATAGCCCGTTTCCCGGACATCCCGCAGCGCCCCGGCCACCTTGTCATATTCCGTCTTGACGCCGGCCAGCTTTGTCAGCAGGCTCATGAGGTCACCGTCATCCCCCACATCAAAGCCGGACTGCTCCGAGAGCGTCCGGTAGAACATCTCCCGGGGCAGGCTCACCCGTGCGGCGGCTACGCCGGTGCCAAGGTCGATGGCTGTGATGAGCGCCTCGCTGATGTTCTCGTTTTCTCCCAGTTTCTTCACTGCGCCGTCAATCTCCCGGATGTGGTGTAGCTCCGCCATGCTCTGCCGGATGGCGTCATAGATTCCCGCCTTTACCGGATGCTCTCCCGGCAAAGCGTCCACCCAAGGCGGTAGGAAAATATCCAGCTCCCGCATGGGAAATTCATAAAGCACCGCTTTGAGGATCTCCCCCACATCGTCCTCTTCCAGCTGCAGGCAGTTTACCGGCACGCACTTTACCCCGTACCGGCCTGCAATATCCCCCGCAATGGCGATGGCCCGATCCGACTTTGGATCCTGAGAGTTCAGCAGGACGATGAAGGGCTTCCCCAGCTCCTGCAGCTCCCGGATCACCCGCTCCTCCGCTTCCAGGTAGTCCTCCCGGGGGATGTCGGAGATGGTGCCGTCGGTAGTGATGACGATGCCGATGGTGGAGTGCTCGGCGATCACCTTCCGGGTGCCGATCTCCGCCGCCTCGGTCATAGGGATCTCATGGTCGTACCAGGGGGTGGTGACCATCCGGGGGGTGTCGTCCTCCATCTGGCCGATGGCGCCCTTCACCATGTATCCCACACAGTCGATCAGCCGCACGGAAAAGCTCGCCCCGTCCGGCAGCTGGATCTGGGCAGCCTCCTCCGGGACGAACTTGGGCTCGGCGGTCATGATGGTCCGGCCAGAGCCGCTCTGAGGCAGCTCATCCCGGGCCCGCTCCTTGCGGTAGACGTTGTCGATGTTGGGGATCACCTGGGTCTCCATGAACCGCTTGATGAAGGTGGACTTCCCGGTGCGCACGGGGCCCACCACGCCGATGTAGATATCCCCAGCGGTGCGGGTGGCGATATTCTGATAGATACTGGTATTCATAGCATCCCGTCCTTTTTCCGCTCCATAGTCTTGTTCCACTCTATGTCCGGCTGCTGCGAAGTATGACAGCCCGTCTTGTTTTGGAGAAGATGCACAAATTCAGGAGCCGGCCTTCTCCGTTCTTGGCTGATTTTGCGGCTTTACACGGATGATTTAGTGTGGTAAACTGCTAATGTAATGAAACGGACGGTATCCCCGTCTAGAGATTTGGAGGATTGACGATGAAAAACATGAAGAAGCTGTGGGCAGCGCTGCTGGCCCTGGCCATGACCTTCTCTCTGGCCGCCTGCGGCGGAACCTCTGACGAGGACGCCGCCACTGATGACCAGCCCACAGGGGAAGAAGTCTCCGGTGACACCGCTCCCGAGAGCGACGTGGCCTATATCCAGGATAAGGGCACCCTGGTGGTGGGCATTACCTACTTTGCCCCCATGGACTACAAGGAAGAGGGCAGCGATGAGTGGATCGGCTTTGACGCCGACCTGGCCAAGCTGTTTGCCGAGAGCCTGGGCGTCTCCGTGGAGTTCCAGGAGATCACCTGGGACTACAAGGTGGAAGAGCTGGACTCCCGGGCCATCGACTGCGTGTGGAATGGTATGACTCTCACCGACGACGTTCTGGCTGCTATGGGTACGTCCAACCCATACTGCACCAACTACCAGACTCTGGTCTATCCTGCCGACCGGGCCGCTGAGTTCGAGGGCCTGACCTCTCTGGAGGGCCTGAACATCGCTGTGGAGTCCGGCTCCGCCGGTGAGGATGCCGCCGTGGCCTTGGGCGCCACCACCGTGCCGGTCCAGGCCCAGTCCAACGCCCTGATGGAGGTTGCCGCCGGCACGTCCGACGCCGCCGTCATCGACGTGCTGATGGCCGCTGAGATGACCGGCGAGGGCACCAGCTACGCCGATCTGATCTACAGCCTGAACCTGAATGAGGCCCAGGACCTGCCCTCCGAGGAATACGGCGTGGGCTTCCGGCAGGGGTCCGACTTGGTGGACGCCTTCAACACCTTCCTGGCGGAGAAGACGGCTGACGGCACCGTGCTGGAGGTGGCTACCACCTACGGCCTGCAGGACGCCGTGATCCTGGAGTGAGCTTCTTCCCCTGCGGATCTTCCAAAAGCAGAGTGCGCAGTGCGCGCTCTGCTTTTCGGCGGCTTTCCCCCTCTACCACACTGACCTTGAGAGGACGATACCATGATTGAATTTTTTACCTCCAGCACATTCCGGACCGTGCTGTCGGCCCTGAACAGCGGATTTCTCAAGACCCTTCAGCTGTTTTTCATCACCCTGATCGGGGCACTGCCCCTGGGCTTGGTTATCAGCTTCGGTTCCATGAGCCGCTTTCCTCCCCTGCGGTGGCTGACCCGCCTGGTGGTCTGGGTCATCCGGGGCACGCCTCTGGTGCTGCAAATCATTGCACTGTTCTATGTGCCCGGCATCCAGAAGTGGTTCAGCTGGCCCAGCGGTGAGTCCGGGCGGATGATATCCGTGTGTGTGGCCTTCATCATCAATTACGCCTGCTACTTCTCCGAGATCTACCGGGGCGGCATCCAGGGAGTGCCGAAGGGCCAGCAGGAGGCAGGCCAGGTCCTGGGCAT
>ERZ772897.1990-NODE-1990-length-19238-cov-2.849659_pt1 | contig 19238 bp, 24 predicted proteins | sample MGYA00512125_ERZ772897 | MGnify/ENA primary metagenome ERZ772897 (study PRJEB29015, sample SAMEA2737660) | human gut metagenome | biome: human gut; feature: human-associated habitat; material: faeces | place: China | collected 2012 ... | reverse complement strand
TAATGATACACCAGATTGCTTCCAGATGATTCCGTTTTTATTCATAATTTGATTTAATCTCATTGCACTTCTAAGACCTAAATCTTTTGCAATAATAGTCGTAGAAATTAAACCATCTTTGTTAAGAACATTATCATGATATTCTGCTTTTGGAATTAATGGGGCAGTAGCTTTAGCAACTTCTAATTCTGATAATTTCTTAGAAGCTACAACAGCATCTTGTCCACCTTTGTAAATTGATAATAATAAATTTGCCGTTAGTTGTTCATCAGAATTAATGATTTGTCTCATTGTAAAATATTCTCTTCTTAAATTCTTTCGGATTTCTTTTGCTTTATCAGTTCTCATGAATCCAACAAGTAAAACATATCCTTGTTCAGAAAGAAGATAACAATGTTTTTGTCGGTTACTGGTTACAAATCCTAAACCGATAGCGTCGGTTTTGAAATTATCATCACACAAATCAAGAATATCAACGCCAATCTCAAATTCATCATAATTTTGAATGATTAAATCTTGTATATCATTCATCCTTACACCATGAATTTCAGCTACAGTTCTTGCTAGTATGACTTTTTGATCTTCACCAAAGCCACCTTCTACAACAGGAATATCCATTCCCATAAATTTTTGAGTTCCATTAATTTTGATTTCGTTTTTCATTAAAAATTCCTCCAATAATACAATTGAAGGTAGAGATAAGCCTACGCTTGTAATTCTCTTTATTGGTCTAACTGACCAACCAGTTAATATTTACAGAGGTTCAGAGATAGGAGAATACCAACCATCCTATGTTTGCTCTTTGAGGGATTATCCATCCCACCCAATCATTAATTCTCCATTGAACAAAACAATCCAATGGATATAAAAAGAGTGCGTAAGCTATGACACCCACGCACTCTAAAAGGAGATCTATGTCCATTATAAAGATAGATTACACTTTGAAAATACGACAAAGCATATGTAAAGTTTCAATATCTTCTTTAGGAAGAGTCACATTTACATATTCTTCGTCATCCATATCACAATCTATGCAATCATGATGACAACAGCAATCGTAACAATTGCCTAATTCTAAGTCATCTGCAAAATCATCATATTCATCGTCAACATTTTCTTTTAACTCAACAAAGTAAGTTTTAGCAGTTTCTACTTGTGGTAAAAGTGCTCTATTACATTCGTCAAGAATATAAGTTGCATCTGCTTCATTCAGAAGATAACCGTCTTTTCGTTTAGCAGGTTCAACCCAGATTTCAGGTGTATCATGATTACTGATTCTTGCGCATAACGTAATTATAAATTCATCTTCATATCCATCAATCTCAGGATCATGAAAATTTATATTAGCAAGCTCATAATCATAGTCAGTAAGAAGATTAATGATTTTTCTTGCATTGTCATATTTTGCAAAGATTGAAATATCTACAGATTCATCTGACTTAGATGCATAATATCGTCTATTAAATTCAGAATCCATAGATTCACAGAATTCATAAATATCTTCAAAACAAATAGTTGGAATTTTATTCATATAATTAACCCTCTTATTACGCATTAATAAGTTCTTTAAGTGCCTTTGCTGGTTTAAATTTTGGCATTTTACATGCTTTTATCATAATAGATTGACCAGTTTGGGGATTGCGACCTTCTCTTTCAGCTCTTTCGACAACTTCAAATGTACCAAGTCCAACAATTGAAAGTTTTTCTCCTGCTTTAAGAATTTCAGCTAATGACTTAGTAAAAACTTCTAAATAAAAATCAGAATCTTTTTTGAATACTTTTTTCTCTTCATCTTCGTTCATTTCAACTGCATTTTCGTACATATGATTAATAAAATCTACTTTTGTCATTTAAAAATTTCCTCATCTTTCATATATTTTTATATCAAAATAGGAGAGTAGCGGTGTACTCTCCTTGTCAATTAATCCAATTGAATGTCATATAAACAAACTAAACCATCCTGTCCCACAACAGATATAGTCTGTTCAGGACGATTAGTTTTTCTAATAGACATTGCATATTGGTCTGTTCCTGAACAACATCCTGATTCAATAACCTTTGCATTATATACAGTAGTTAGCCCGTTTAAATGTCTATGTCCTAATAACACAATATCTGGTTTAATTCCAAACATCATTGTAAAATTTTGAACAACACTTGCAGGATTATCTTTATGACCATGTGACGCAAAGACATTATTTCCTCGAATATTAAACATTGCAATTTCAGGATCAATATTATTTTCACAAATATCAATATTATTTATATTTTGTAATTTTGCTTTTAAATAAAATGGTAATAATACATCCATATTTTCTCCATCTAAAGAATCTTCTTTCTTAGGTGAAATTCTCGAATGATTACCAGGTGTAACATATACATAAATATGATTAAAATGATTTGCAATTTTAATTAACATTGCAGAAATTAATTCTGAAATATATTTGAATTGTTCCATTAAATCCATGTTATTTTGCAACCGAAGATTATTATGGATAATGCCAGATAGAATTTCACCGATGACTAGATAACAATTTTCAGATTTATGTAAATCTCTAATTTTAAGAATTTCAGATGTGAATTTTTCGATTCGTTCTTTTAGAATATCTTGATTAAATGTATTATTCCAAGTATTAATCTCAATTCCTGTGTGAATGTCAGTGAGATGTACCAATAAATCGGTGTTACTATTAAAAGTATGATATTGTACTTTTAAATTAGTTGGCTCTACATTCTCACAAATAATTCTTTTAATCATTTCAGAATAAGATTCCTTACGAGCTTCTTGCCTAATTTGACGATTATATTCAACTCTTGCATCAGATAATTTCTGACGTTCTTTCTTTAATCTAATAATTTCATCAGATTCAGAAATACTCATTGATGTTGGTTCATGTACCCATCCTGCATCTAAGTATTCATACAAAAGTTTACTTCCTTTACGGATAGTATCTCTATGTTCAGATTCCCCATTGTAATCTGATCTGAAATCAGCGATATCTTGCCATTCAATGTTTGAATCTTTCTGTTTACGTTTTAATAAATCTAGCTGTTGCTCTAAAAACTCAACTTTATTTATATCATCCACCGCCCAACTTATTCTTCTTCTGGAAGATCTTTAGTGATTTTAAAATCAATTGTCTTTGTTCCTTCTGGAAGAGTATCAATTACTTCCTGAGTCACATCTTCACCTGTATCAGTGTCGATTAAGTGAAGATCTTTTAAAGAAATATTTTTAAGCTGGATATTAATTTTGCGTGGATTGAACTTTTCTGGTGTTTCGTTAATCTTGATCATGTTTTCTTCTCCTTGAATCTATATATTTGCATAAAAATAGAAGAGTAGTGATAACCACTCTTCCTAGATAATTTCGTCTACTAAACCTTTTTCCAACATTTCATCAGAATCCATATATGCTTCATATCGTTCAATAGCGGCATAGTCATCTTCTGAGAGATTTGTATGTGATACAATAAAATCAGTAATACGTTTCTCAAATTTTTCATTAAATTTAAAGTAATCTTTTACTTGACTAGATGTTCCACCAATGTAAGCAGAACCACCGTGAATAAGAGCTGTACTAAATGGATAACATTTTCTAGTTACATTTGGATTATTTTTACCAGACATAAGAATAATACTTCCCATAGAATAGGCATATCCCAATACAATGATTTCTGTTGGTGTTTTTAATCTTTCAATAATATTACATAAACAAAGCCCATCGTAAGTCGATCCGCCATTACTATTCAGATAAATAGTAATTTTCTCACCTGTTCCGTCATTATCCATCTGTAACAGTGGCATAACAATTTTATCAATTGTAAGGTTACTAATAATGTCGTTAATAAGAATAATTCTATGTTTTAGAAGATTTTCAAATTGATTATTAATCAAATCTGTATCTTCAAGAATGACCTGCTCTGCGTCTAATTTTTCAGCAAGTTCATCATATTCTTTATCCGATAATTCCATATTTCTTTTATTCATAGGCTATAATACCTCGATTTTCATAATATTTTTATAATGTAAATTTCAAACTTGAGTTAGCAATTACAACTCTTGTTGACTTACATTGTTTCTCCAATTCTTTTTCCAGAGCAATTTTTAAAGTTTCTTTTGCTTGTTTAGAACCATGATGTAAAACAATTTTTTGACTATTGATTTTTGTATAGTTATCTATCAGTTGCCAGAACGGTGCGTGTCCACTCATTGATTTTAATGAATAAGAAGCACATCTACAGGGATATTCTTTTTGGTCAATGGTAACAGATTTTCGTTTATTGTCCTTTAAAAGTGAAGCAAGACTTCCATCTGTACTGAATCCTACAAAAAGTATCGTAGCATTAGGATTTGGAATACATTTTTTTAAATGATGCCTGATCCTACCGACCATACACATTCCACTGGTTGACAAAATCACACAAGGTTCATTACTTTGTACAAGTGCTTTACTATCCTCGGATTCTTTTACAAAAGTAAACATCTTATCTTGAATCATTTCATCAAAAAGTTTTTTATCTTCACCAGTCAAGCATTCTTCATAATCATCAAAAATCTTAATAGACAATGGTGAATCTATATATACTTTTGGTTTCCATTGAGAATTTTTATACATTTCATAAATCATCAGTACAAGTTGTTGAAGTCTTGATTGTGCAAAACTTGGAATAACAACTCTTCCTTTCATTTCATGAACTTGTGTTTCTATAATCGCTTTAAATTTTTCTAAATCATTTTTACGTTCTTTTAATCCAGTTTTTAAATCTGGTCTATCACCATAAGTTGATTCTCCAATAACAACATCTGCATAATCTACTTGTTGATAAGTACCAACAAATCTATTGTGAATAACCTTATTTCCCAAATCACCTGTAATCAAACAGGTTTTTGTTAATCCATCAATTGTAAAATATAATTTAACTTGACAACTTCCGAGTAAGTGTCCACTAGGTATTAACTCAAATGCAAGTTCATCATCAATAATGATCTTTTCATTTATAGGTTTTTCAATAGTATATTCCAACATCTTATTTACATCATCAACCGTATAAAGAGGAGAGTAGTTCTTATTGTTTTGAGAATTGACAACAAGAATGTCTCTTTCACTAATTAATGCTGAATCAATTGCCATATCTTTAAGAACCTGTTTTGAACCAGATGATATAATTGTTACAGCTCTACAACCTTCTTTGTATAATTTAGGAAGTAATAGACAATGATCACCATGATTATGCGTGATAAATACAAAATCAATGTCCTTTGGTTTAAATTCTTTATATTTACGATTGTTTACCAAAAAATCTTTATACTTGTCATTTGTCTGATGTAAGCCACAATCAACTAAAATTCTATGATTCTGTGTTGAAATATAAATAAGACTCCCTGTAACATCTTCTGATGATAGTGAGTCTACAAATGATATTTTAACACTGTTTTTCTTTTTCTTTCCGATGGTAACTTACCACCTTTCCTATATATTTTGTCTTACTTTTCTGTCATTTATATTCCACAACATTTAATCCGTTATGGTAATTTTCCAATGCCTTATTAATAGCATTACATTCTCTATAGTAGTATTTATTCTTACCACTATATGTCTTAAAAATGTCTTCATGGAACTTAAAGCCTTTTTTCATAAGGTATTCCATTTCTTTTTTACTAATTGCTTTTATAACAATTCACGTCCTTTACGTTTATTTCTCCAATAGGAGAGTAATAGCAGAGATAGGATTTGAACCTATGACCTTCTGGGTATGAACCAGACGAGCTTCCAGACTGCTCCACTCTGCGTTATTTTTTATAAAAAGAAAATCAGCGATTGCACCACACGAAAGGCGAAACAACAGTGCAACCGCCGATTGCTATACACATATAATTTCTATTCGAATATTCATAACAGACTAAGATTTTTCCACAATCTCAACCAATTTGCTAAAAATATTGTACAAAATTGCACAAAATCTTTTAATTTCATCTGAAACACAAATGTTTCAATCGAATTTGAATAATTCATTCCTTTATGTTTAGGCTTTTCGCCCGATATATTCTTTTAAGAATTAATATTAACGAAACGTATATCGTATTATCGAATTGACAAATTGTTGAAATATCGAAATAATGAAATCTTGCATTTTCGCATTAATGAAACGTAATGTTGATTAACGAATCATCTTGAATTTTTCCAATGTTAAGTATAAATTATACTTACCCAATAATATCTATAATTATATGTATGACATATTCTTTTTTTAGATTTTAATTATAATAATTCTGGTATTATCATCCTACCTCGCAGCATCACAGTTCATCTGCATCTGAACCGATTGACCATTACGAATCAATCTTAGTCTCTTGTGAATATCCGAATAGAAGAGTAGTGGTGAAATTACTTCACCACAATGTCCTCTAGCGTATCATTCATATCATACTTAGGTTCATGATCAACAAGAGTAGTAAGCTCAAGCTGATCAAGTTTAGTTGAAACTTCATCTGTTTCTTTTGCCAACTTCTTTGCAAGTGCTTTGATCACATTTCTATCATAGTCAAGTTTGGTAACTTCTTTGATAGTGTATGTATAAGCAACCTGCTCTTGATTAACATTGAATCTATAATCTCGACCTTGTTTTTCAGTCTCAGTAGCTTTTCTACCAGCCATTGTCTTGAAAACTTTAGCAAGGCTCTGTTTAGTTTTATTCATAGCATAAGAAGAATCTAAATCAATCTTAGTATTTTTCTTAGCTTCTGCAATAGCATTAGATAGTTTTTGCTTTTCCTGAATTGCATCCATGAGAAAATCTACTAATTGACTTGGCGTAAAATCTACATTATAAGATTTTGGGACTTCCAAATTATCATCTGTTGCTTCTGGATTAGCTTTGCTTTTCATATGTTTTTGGGTTGTTGTCATGACAAATGATACATTTCCAAGATATGTCTGTGCATTGCTAATAAGGTTTGTAAGAAAGTTCTGATATCGGTATGCTTCTTTTAAAATCATGTACCAATTCTCCTTTTTAAATTAAATATTTTGTTTTCAGGGCAGATAATACTACGTCTGCCCCTAGTATACATTTTAAACTTGCAAGCCCATATTTAATGACACGCATTGGCAATAGCGTGGGAGTTTACTCATGCTATTGCACTTTCTTTTGTTCTCCATATTACACCCGTATTTTATCGTCTAAAATCCTTGTAAATAGGCGTTTTCCACAATTTCGTTCCGTAATTTTTGTGTATTATTCGCAAATAAAATTGCTTAAAAATTTATTTTTATCCATTTTATATAATAAATTTAAAGTTTTTCTGGTATATTTTGTTGCACTTTTATAACAAGATGGATTGTTATTATTATTATCAAGACCTAAAGCAGTTTCAATAAGTCTATTAATTGTGATGATGTTACCAATTTTTATATGATTTAGTTTATCTAATACCTCATTTGACTTTGAAATCAGCTTTTCTTCATATATATCATCGTTAAAAGAAATACGTATTTCTTTTACATAAGCATCGTACTCTTCAATTATTTGTCTGATTTTTGTCATTTGTCTATCGTTTGCTTTTCCTTGCATTTTTATAAAAAAATCACTATTTGGTGTAGTATTTTCATTTGAAGCAGATTGGATTTTATCAAGCCAATTTTCAAGCCAATTCATAGGACATAATAAATTATTATTAATGCGATTTTTTAATTTGTTTTTTGATTCATTTATTTCTTCTTGGGGAAGTTCTTTTCCATCTTTGGTATATTTAATTTCTCTTGTGTATTTCATGAATTCTGGAAAATCACATTTTTGATATTTTGATTTACCAGTCGAAGTATATCCTATTAATTTTTTCATAGACATACATTGAAGTTTACTTATACGATCAATTTCTTTATTACCATCAATTTCATATTCTCTTTTACATCCATCAATAATAACTTGTGCAAGAACTGATAGAATAATAAAATTATCGTATAATTCTTTTAAATGGGATTTATCTGGATTTTCTTTATGCTTTTCCGTCCAATAATACGTCATTGCCAATTGTGCTAGATTGCTTGAATATCCAATTCCCATACGTGATTTTGAAAACTTATTATCCATCGCGGCATAATCTTTTTTACTATTTGTATATGTGATTCCAGATTCTTTTAAAGCATTTACAATAGTTGGGAATTTTTCATAACATTCTTTTGCACATCTCACCATTGTTGGCTGATTTGTAACTAACATAAAATCTGAATCTTCATCCATCCCATTCGCTCTATCTTGAATATCAGTATGAATACAATTTATAGCAATAATGTTTTTACTAAATGGAAAAAATTTTTCCATTTCATTAGAATATACATTATGTAAATAACAAACATTATTTGGAGAATTATGTGGATTACGAAATGCTGCTAGATATTCATTGTTGTTAAAACGTTTTGTATAACATTGTATTGTTCCAGATTCTTGACTAAAACAAGGATCTTTTTCAAAATCTTCACCAACTGCATATAGTAGTAATGCATATGGATTGCCACACACAGTAAGATTATCACCGTTTACCATAATCTTTCCTTTTCTCATACGAAAAACATATTGCTTAATAATTTCTTTTTTTTCATATCTAAAAAATTTACTGTTTCCAAAATTATGATTTTGTGCATATAAATCAGCTAACATTTCATAATGATTCACTTCATTTGCATTTTTTCTAAGAAACTTTTCAAATTCATCGTTGTTTTTTTTCAGCATTTCTACATAATCAATACTTATTTTCGCAATATCTTTAACATCATCACTTGTGCAAGGAAGAGTATTGATCATTTGATAACTAAGTTGCTGATATTCTCCAAGTTTACTTGTGTGATCTGTTTTGACAATTCCCCAAATATTTTTATCTGCACGAATTTTCTCACACCAGTATTCATATGCTTCTGTTAAGTTATTTCCCATTAAATCCGCAAATTTTTTCCATTTAATAGCATTATCAGTAGTAATCATTTTAATATCTTTTAGATAATGCCATTTACCAAACATATCTTGAACTTTGTATGTATTATAATCATGTCCATTTTCTCTACACCATTGTTGAAAAAATAATTGTAAATAAGCTTTAAAACTACATGCTTTAAATAAATGCTGTCTCAATAATGCCATTCCATTAACAAAAGAAGGAAGTTTTAAATATTTAGAATCAGCTTCAATTAATGCCATTCCATCCCAAATAGTATTTTTTACTTCTCGTTCTTCTTCTGACACAATACATTTCTTTTGAATCCTTTTATTTTTATCAACATATTCTTCGGCTTTTACCACATTTGCAATTGTTTTAAAAAATGAATCTTGATCTTTTAAAATTAAAATATCTTCAACTGGAATATGAATTGTTCCGACAATAGTAGATGTGGTAAGAGGTGCGTATGCTGACATTTCCACAATTTTCGCATTATCATATTGCATTTTTTTACCAAGTCCAATTGTTAACCAATCATAAGCAATATCATATAATTTACTATTAATAAAAATTACTTGTCCCAATTTAGCTTTTGCGCTTGTCCGAAATAACATTTCATAATGAATTGTTTCTTCTTCAATAGTGCCATTATGTAATTTTCGTCTATATTTTACATCAACACCATTTTCATAAAAATATTCACGAATTTCATCACGTTTTTTTGGAGAATATAAATCTTTTCGAGATTCTACTTTTTGAAGTGTATTCTTTATTCGTTCTTTAGAAATGTTATCAGAATTTTTGAATAATTTTTCAAGTCGTTGTTTCTCTTCTTCATATGAGCGACTGCCAAATTCATAATCTAAACAAATAATATCACGTGTACTTTCATTTTTTTTATTTTTACTTTTATGAATTTTCAACCCATTATTTTTAAGAAAAAAACTAAACAAACTATTATTTAACATTGCATCAGTATATGTAAAATAATCTCTAATTCCTAAATTTACATCATATAACATACCAGAGCTTATATTTTTTATCTTAATTCCATATTCACTAATGGCGGCTCACCCCCAATTTATAATCCATTTCTGGGAGATTTACCGCCCATTCAAATAAAGACTTTGCTTCGTCACAAATAATACTAAAATCTTTGTCTGTAGATTCATGATGATTTCTATCAAATGATCTTGCTGGACGAATATAAATTCCAACTTTAGTATCTTTATCAATAGCGAATCCTTTAGGTAAATTCGGTAATTCAACCCATTCTTCAAACCAAAGATATCCACTAGAAGGACTATGATAATAATGACCAGAACAACAAAACTTGGTTGTATATCCTTTTTCATTCAAAATTTTAATTGTTGGTAACATTAATTCATCTACTTCATACATTGATCCATTACATCCTGCTTTTGGACAAGGCATTTCATATGCACTATATAAATCTGTTCTTAATAAAGCACTGTCGTAAATTTCTCCACAATCACTACAATAATATTTACTTCCCATTTTTAATCTTCCTCCATAATTCCAATCTCATAATTCAACCAATCAGCTAAGTCTTTCTTTCCATCAAGACATTCCCAATGAGCATAATCACCATCATCGTTCCTAATATATTCTTCTCCACTAAAAATTCCATTTCCGCAAATAGAGCAGTAGTGAATTGTATTCTCAGGAATATAATTCGGACACGTTGAAGGACAATAACTCATGTGGCAACCTGCACACGCCATTAAGCGACACATCCTTTCTCTAATTTTTCATATGAATAACCATCATTTGTCGTATAATATATTTCTCTAATTCCAAGATCCTTTATCGCTTGCATACAGCTTGCACAAGGTCTAGCCATTCCACACACAATATCTTTCCTGGTGCGGTATATGTATAATTTCACCTTTGAAAAATTAATATTCAAATGTTTCAGTTGATTTATACAATTAATTTCTGCATGGAGTTTTGGTAGAAGTGATTCAGAATTATCAAAATCGTTGTCATCTATTCTATATCGGTTATAATACTTCTGGGTTGGGTGGGTTTTATTTGTATTACAACCAATTCCGATAATGCGATTCTGATAAACAGCGATACATCCGATATGCACCTTTGGGAAATCAGACACCTGTGCAATCTGCTTGGCTTTTGAGAAATATTTGTAATCCATTTTTCTCATCATATTAAACTTGCTTTCTATTCTAATCTATATATAATGTTTTAAAAATTAAATTATTTACTCTAACAACTTATCCAATTTTATTGTAAAATTTTCTACGTTAATCTACATATAATGTTTTCTGAGTAGAAACTACATTCTAAAATAGTTTTATTTAGGAATTTTTGGTTGATATAACCAGATAAGTAGAAGAGTAGTAAATTATTTATTTTTTGACATTAATCCACTGTCATGTAATCTTCTCATACGATCCGCAGCAATACGTTTTTGTTCTTCTGTCATTTCTCGTTTCTTTGCTCTAAATGAGATAAGTCCTTTATCTGAAATTAGATAACTTTTCCCACGACCTGTATCTTCAATAAGTTTATACATATCAGGATTTATTTTGCAAAGCTTATCCAATCTGGTCATTTGAGTAGAATCTGATGTATAAACTTTTGCATAAGATTCATCTCTCATATAACTAATGTGCGTTTCTTGCTCCTCAATTCCTACTGATAAATTTTTAATTGTTTCCATTATTTTCTTCAACCTTTCTATCTCTTTTCTCAATGTTCTGTAAGCACCGAATATCAAAACTCCAAGCAGATCCGATTTTATCAGCATTAATTGAACGACTCTGATTTTTGCCTCTAGTAATAACAAAATCTGCTTCGGTAATATCTCCACCGTATCGCATATGTAATTCTTCTCTACTTGGCATAGTATAATATTTGTTATAGCTGTATTCATGGTTTCTTCTGTTTTCTGTTTCTGTCATATTTAATGTTCTCCTTTGATTTAAAATTCATAATTGCATCACTCCTTTTTGTGATACTGGTTAATAGTTATATATGTATATTCTCTAAAAGCTCCACCTGTTTCGATATTTCATCTTTATAGTCATAATTTTGATCAATAATGTGATTATCTCCATATTTCTTGAAATGTCTATAATCCGCAAATACTTTTGATGTAGTAATAAATTTTTCTTTTCCATTACTCGTATATTTTCTTCTCTTCATCGGAACATATTTAATAATGTTTAATGCATCTAATATTTCTACCGCACGACTTACATATCTCTCAGATATTCCTATTTCATCAGAAATGGTTTTATATTGACGATAGCAGCAAAGTGGTTTGTCAATTGAACGATTCATATTTAGCCTGATATAAGACAATACCAATAAAATATAAGCTGATGACATACGAGATAAATCTATATCAGAGTATTGTAATTCTTCCTTATAATTCAAAATTGCTTCTAATTCATCAAAATAAATTATTGCAAATTTATCTGGTATATCAAATTTCTCTATATTCAATTCTACTTTCAAATACTCTATGGAATTTTTATGCTCAGATATAAGTGATTCAAAGTCAGGATATTCAGTAAAATAATCCATGTGGGAGAGTAAAAGTAATGTTTTATAATACTTTTGATTGATTTTTCCATCTCTATAGTTTGGTTTGAGTTTTGACCAGTGGCAAAGCTCAGTAATTGAGAATGCCACTGAATCATCAAGTGAACGTCTTGCACATAAATATGAAAAGATAATCACTCGTTTGTCCGTAAGAGATGTATCATAAATTATTTCTTTTGGAATCTTTACATAATTAGGCAAGTTTATTCACCTCGTCTAATTAATGATAAGTCTCTCAATTCTGGATCAATTTTTAATTCTCTCAAATTTATACTCCTTTTTATTATTCTTCAAGCTTATGGCAATTTGTCACAAACTTTATTTATTACATTTATACATTCTCCAAAAATCAATTCTCATACAATCAATATCATCACCTCAAATTCTTTATCATAGTAAAGTTGTAAAGAAAACCCCGTTTAGGTACATATATATGTACCTAAAAGTATATTTTTTCTTCATTTGGGTACATATATATAGTCAGTTTGTGCAGTCAATATCCATATAGACTCATATATAACAAGAGAAGAATATTTACACTTCGTGTATTTTGTTTGATTTTGTCTTTGTTTTTCTTTAAAACTATCTTATTTTTATCTTCTCTAAAATTATCTTTATTTAGGTACATATATTTATACCTAAAAATTTTAACTAGAATTATTGTGTAATCTCAACATCATCTTCGTATACTCCTTTTTGAATATTCTCTCTTTGCTGAATATAAGCCTTAATACATTTTTCAATCTCTGGTTTATCAGACTCTCTTAACAGAGATCCAATAATTGATAGTATTAGTAGATTCTCCGAATGGATTAAATCAGCATAGTTGTAAATCTTGTTTAATTTCTTCTCTAAATCATTCATATGTATTATTTTTCTTTTCTTTCTTTTAGAATCTCATCACATGTTTTAATCGCCATTACAAAGTAACCAGTATCACATTTGACATTATATTTAAGATTATCGAAATAGATTTTCCATTCTAAGATAGTATCGGTGGATTGTTTTTCCAAATCTTTCCTTAAATTCTTATAACCTTTAGTGCTATTTTTGATTTTCTTGCTCTTAGTGGACATTTATGTGTTTCTCCCTTCAAATTGATTTTTGGTGTATTTTTTATTTATTCTCACAAAGGATAATTATTTTGTGTCAAAAATTGTTGACACTACAAGTTTCTCTTTATGAAGTACTAAATCATATTTCTCCAAAAGAGTATCTACCAACTGCTCAAATAATACTCTTACGGTTTTATCATGCTCTATTGCATCTAAGGTGTAACAAGTTTCTAATTTATTCTCATAGCAATAATCATCTACAATCTGGTTTAGCTCAATATCAGGATACATATTCTGAAATTCTCTATATAGATTCTTATAGAGATCTTTCAGTTGAATTTCAAAATATTCTGCTAATGCTTGATATTTAGGAAACATTTTTGATGACCAGTATGTAAATCGTCGTTTCTTTGGTAATGATTTTAGAGTAGTAGCGGTATTTTCCAATGTAGATATTCTTGTTTCCAATGAATCAAATTTACTATCAATCTTTTGTACAAGATTGTTTATACTTTGTGCTAAAGCTTGAATATCATCATTTCTTGCTTGTAATTTAGCAGTAGCAATCTTTAGTCCTTGTTCACAAGCAATAAAATAATCTCTTGCTTGCTCATGTTTTTCGGTGTTACCTGTCATTGAAAGTTTCTTTGCAAATTCAGATGTAAGTTTATAATCTGTTTTTGGTCTACCTTTAGATGAATTATCGCCATTGATGGCTAAAATTACATAATCTTCATTTTCAGTAGCAAATTTATTATTTACAATATTTTTACGACACCATCTTGAAAAATGAGTAATATCTAATTCAAGAAATGAATATAACTTACTTGCCGTTGTCATTCCGTCTTTATCAATCTGTAATGCAATCTCAATAGGTGTCTTATCAGATGTTGATGGTGTGATAGTAGTTGTTGTGTTATTTTTGTCGTCTTTTGATTTTCTCATAGTAATTAACCTCCTTTATTTGTGAAATTTCTTATTTGTGTTGTTTCTATCGGCAATGAGTTTTAAGCAGCTCATTTCTTCTTGATTATTACTTCTCTGTTTTGTAATGATATTTTGTGTTGTATATGAGTTAAGCATCTTTTGTGAAATCATCTTCTTATATAAATTCTCCATATCAGATTTATAATTTTGCACTGTATATTCTGATGAATATAGGTTAGAGGAAAATTGATTCTTTTCTGAATCTGATATTAGTTTTATGAAATAACATAATTCTCTGATTGATTTACCGTTCCCTCTTGAGAGATAGTAGTATGATTGTGGTGTTATTCCTGGTATGTATATTCTCTTATCGGCAAGATATTTATTTGTTATATCTGTGATTTTTAATAATATTGTCGATGAAAGAACATTATTTCTTTTGTGATGATTGGATATTCCATAGAAATATTGTAAATCAAATTCAATATATCCATCAGATGTATGTACTCCCCAATAATTACAATCTAAATCTTTGAGTTTATTTCTTATATAAGTGGAATATGAGATGATTGGTTTGTTAATCGGTAAACAGGATAATGGTGATATTAATGTGTTAATTTCTGGATATGTCATTTGTGTAATCTCCTTAGTAGTATTTTACTTGGCTTAAAATATCAATTAAAATTAAATATCGTATAAGATGTTTAATATGGTTGTCTAATTCTTGCTTATAGTGATGATAAGAATAATTTTCTGTTACTAATGGATATACCAGTAACATTGGATCAATATATAATCCGTTTTCATGAAAGTAATATTCTGTTTCAACTTGAATAAAAGTTTTAGTTTCTTGTGTAATCATTTGCAAAATCTCCTTTTTATTTTTTAATAATATTTATTTCTCTCTTTGCGGATTGAAATATTTAGTTTGCATGTTTCTGGTTATAGATTCTCCATTCAAGATAAAGAGGATCTATTTGCTGGTGAAAATTTTGGGATAGGTGGAATATGAGAGTAGTGATTTTTTGTGGATGTAAAAGTACCCCCCCCTCTTATCTTTCTATATAAGATTCTCTGTTTGAGATTCTGCTTGAGATATTTGTTGTAGATTATATGATGTAGATTTAATTTGAAAATTGTAATGTACAGATGTTAAATTGTTCAGGCGAGAGTAATTGTAGTGTTTACTTTAAGTTGTACATTAGAATAGTGAGAATAAAATTGATTTTAGAGTTTTTGATGATTGTATCTTGAGGTGTCAATTTGGCACTTCAAGTTTTTATGATATATTTTTTAAGTAAATTTTAGTGATTAGAATTGTGCGAAAGTTTAACACAATTTAGATGGGTATTTTCTGGTAAGCTGAGATTTGGGACTTCGAGGGGAGTGTTTTGGGTGATAATTTTGATTGAGATGGGAGAGTGATGTGTGCTTATAATAAGAAGTGATTGCTGCGTTTTAGGTAGATGTGGCAAGGGAATTTGGGATATTGCAGGATGAAGATGGAGTAAATTATTTGGAATTGTGCGCAGATTAAATTTATTATGTGATGGTATCGCTTCGAGAGGACTTCGTAAATTGTTAGATTTTGCAAGGGATATTGTGATTTGGGATAGGTAATTTTGGGTGAAAATTGGTGATTTAGAATTGTCAGAAAATTTATTTTGCGTTGACATGTAAGGGTGCGGTCGAACTCCGTCTCGAACTCATTTTAAATATTTTAGTGAATTGTGTGTAGATTTGGTGTAATTTGTGAGGTGGTATGAGGGTGAGAAATTTTTTGTTGCTGGTGGTGAGTGTAGAGTGATGGATTACCAGTTTTGATTTTTGGACGAGTAGTGTGAGTTGAACTCATCAGGGAATATGACATTATCATATTAAAATTATAAATGTAAACTATCCCCCGTTACACTGGTATACATTCTAAAACAGGATCAAAAATGGATTAAAATAGTAAACTATGCAATTCCCGAAAAGCCTTGCTATTGTTGAATAAAACTAACTTTTGCACTTTTGTAGGAAGTGTAAAAAGTCAAGTTTTGTTATTATTTGACTTTTTTGAATAGGGATAAAACATGGGGCGGTATAGCAGACAAAAAATTTTTGTGATGAAACTAAAATTTTATCGGGTATTCTGGACAGCAGATCATGGACGGGAGATTTTTAATTGTATAGACAATTATAAATATTATTATAGTATACTCGAAAAAAGAAAAAGTGAGAAAATAAGAGAAAACAAGAGAAAATGAGCGAAAAAACGTGTATAAGTGACTACCGGTAAATTCTGTTCGCCCATACATGCGACTATGTATTATGGCACTTATAACCACAACTAATAATACTTATAACCACATCTTATAAATACAATAACTATATTATATAGATACTAATACAACTACACGTAGTTTTCAAAACTACATGAGTACTACAACCATATAATACGGACAAATCTGGACAAAATCACACCACTACACCATAATACATAATTGTAACACAAAAATTGTATCACACTCACATAACACAAAAATCTGGACGAAATAAAACAATCTGGACGCACAACAGCAGACAAGATCACATCCCCAAATACACTAAAAAATCATATTAACATAACACAATATATCCATATAATAACATCAAACACTCACACTACAAACATACAATATATACATCATAATATACATTATATATTATACAATACATCACATATAACTTACAATATATATCTATATCTATCCATGATATACCACACTACATACCTACATTATACCACATAATATTACTATTATAATGCCTATAATATACCTCTGATATACATATAATATACTACACAAATACTCACATAATCTCACATAAATACACATGATATTATATCCATTAATCACACCAAACCATATATAATTCCATCACAATTCTACCATCATAAACACCTATAGATACTACATTCTAGCACCATCCAGGCATTAAAATATAACAGCAGATCACAATAAAATTATCTCAAAACAGGACATAAAATACCACAAAAAACAGATAAAATTACACTCCAAACAAGATAAAAATACATCATAAATCAGACAAAAATTCCGCACACTTTACCGCAATATTTTCCCTATTTCAAACACAAAAACAACGCTATTTTATACATCTTTTTTGTATAAAAATACATCAAATAAACCGTATAAATATACAATATTATTGCATAAAATAGCGCACATTTTGACGTAAAAATACGCTCAAAAACATATTAAAATGATACAAAAATATCATCGTTCTGCACACTATAAACAGTCCAGATATAACCTTTTCTGTACATCCTACTTACAAAATGACCTTGTAAAACGCCGTATAAACGACTTTAAACGCATAAGCCTATATTAATTATCATATAAGCGCATAAAGCTCTTAAAACATCAAATACACGCTTATAACGCTATTTGTACATTTTGATCATGATAACAGGTTATACAGATCATAATAAGTTGATTGTGTTACTTCCTATTATATGTGATTAAAAGTTACCCAAAAAACATACAGATTAAAAATATCGGTACACCAATAAAAATGGTATATCCAATTATCTTTCCTATTATATAATTGACACTTACTGTTAATAATATAGACATTGTGTTAATCCTCTATATTTGGGTATGATATACCCTTGCTATCCAGATCACGCTTGACCAGTTCTTTCAAATATGAATTTGCGCTTACTCCTGTATTATCCAGATACGATTGTAAACGTTTGCCTTCTGATATATCCGTTGCAAAGTATTTAATTGTAAAAGCTTTTGTTTTCTTTCTGTAATTTTCATCTGCTTTCTTATTATATGCCATTCTTTTAATCTCCTTTTCTTATATATAATATGTAATTCTCTTTTTATTCTGACATATAACGAGTATTACATAATAACATTATACCTTTAAGTTGTCAATATTTCCATTATACATAGTGCATATTATACAAATGGGTTTACCTATTCTGATATGTAAATTATACACAATTCACAAATCGAAAAAATAATGGGTTTACCTATTTACAAATGGGTTTACCCATGTTATAGTAATACCATCAACAGAGGGACAGAGATAAAAAACAAAATACAGTTTTTGATGGCAGAGTCAATAAGACCATTAAAAATATGATACAGGCAGAGTCAATAAGTCCTATATCTTAATGTAAGTTTTATAATCTGACACAAGTTGATATATAAGGCAAAATTAAAAATTGAATATAGCGGTATCGCCTATACCATACCAGTCATCTATATAATTCTATCTGGTATATCAAAATAGAAATCGGGGGAGACACTCCCGTAATACAAATGTATCTCACTTGCAAAAACTAACCGATAGCAAAAGCAAGTATAAAAATGAGTGGAGCACTCAACCGTTGGCAATTACGGTATATAAAAACATACAGCAAAAAACAAAGGAGTGATGAAACAGGTGTAATTGTTGATGTAATTGCACCAAACAGAATCGAAGCTATTGAAATGGTTACAACTCAATACGGTGGCAATGCTTACGATTGGCATGACCGTTTTGAAGAAACAACGACAATTTCTAAGCGTGATTTACTTAGCGTTATCTTAGAAATGAACATATCTGAAAATAATATGGATATGCTCAAACGTGAATGGAACGCATTTTATAATAACCCAATTAGCTATATCAACTGTAAAGAGATTATACGAGATTATTTAATTTGCAACCGTTGAAATCCATGTTTTAAGG
>ERZ772897.1988-NODE-1988-length-19250-cov-16.042563_pt1 | contig 19250 bp, 17 predicted proteins | sample MGYA00512125_ERZ772897 | MGnify/ENA primary metagenome ERZ772897 (study PRJEB29015, sample SAMEA2737660) | human gut metagenome | biome: human gut; feature: human-associated habitat; material: faeces | place: China | collected 2012 ... | reverse complement strand
AGAAAGTTGGTTCTTTGAAGGATAGCTTAAGCACGTCAGAAATGAAAGAGAAAGTTGGTTCTTTGAAGGATAGCTTAAGCACGTCAGAAATGAAAGAGAAAGTTGGTTCTTTGAAGGATAGCTTAAGCACGTCAGAAATGAAAGAGAAAGTCGGCTCCCTGAAGGATAACCTGAGTACGGCAGAATTGCGTGCAGCGCTTAGTTCATTGAAAGAAAATATTAGCGCAGAAGAGTATAGAGAAGTGATTCGCACGAAGAGAGCAGAGTTGCAGAAGAAATATGAAGAATTAGTTGGTTCTATGACCAAGCACCGTCTTTTTGGACAGGGGCGTTTGCTTCGGGCATTCCCTGATATGAAGCATAGAAAATATCAGGATATTGTGGTAAAATTAAAAGAAAAAATGCGCGATTAAATATGTGATAACATGATAATTTTTAATGTGCGAAGTTTGAGTTAAAAATAAAAAGGGAAATACGAAATATTTTTTGGTAAGCAAAAAGAAGCTGAGCAAGGATCATAAGTTTAGTTATAGTTATCATGTGAAAACATATAAGAACTATTTGCCATATCACTTCAAAAAATAGAGGCAACTATGAGAAAATATTTGTGACTTTTAAGCAATATTAATGGAAGACTGACGTAGATAATGGACACACCATTCCGATTACGTCAGATGGTATCGTAAATGGATATTAATAAAAAACTCCCCTGCAACGCTTTGCCGGGGAGTTTTTTAGTTTGAGTAAATTTATAGATGCAGTCTATCCAAAATAGCCCTGGGACTGTTTGCCATCTTCTTTTGCTTGACCGTATGTTTTGTAATGCTCGATTACTTCTGCCATCTGCTCATCAGACAATACATTTGGCGTAGAGATTGCCATTGCGCGCCACTGAACCTGTGCGCACCACTCGCAAGTATTTGCGATGGCAAATGCCTTTTCTAAGGAATCGCCGTAAGCGACCATTCCGTGATTTGCCATGAGAAGTGCTTTGCTGTCAGATTCGCGTAAGCATTTGCGAACTTCATCAGCAAGCTCTGGAGTGCCGTAAGTCTCATATGGAACCGTAGGAACCGTAGCAACACCAGTATCTGCGATTGCATAATGAGTCGCCTTTAAGTCAACACCGGCACAGGCAAGTGTTGTACAATACATAGAATGTGCGTGAACGACTGCACGGGCATCCGGTTTCTCCAGATAAAATGCAGCATGAAGCCCATTTTCGCTGGAAGGCTTGCGCTTTCCATCCACAACATTGCCCTGAAGATCCATAACAACGACATCCTCCGGCGTTGTCTGTGCATAAGGAATCCCTGATGGGCTGATTGCCATATATCCTGTCTCCGGATCATAAATACTGATATTTCCGGCAGTTCCAATAGTCAGACCTGACGAAATAAGCTGATTACCATAATCTACGATTTTCTTTCTGATTTCTTCTAATAACATAATATCCCTGTCCTTTTCTCAAATTTTATCAGCCTGTAGCTGCTCTTTTTATTTTAACATACCAGTCTTGATTTCTCTACATAAATTTTGTGATCTGCGCCTATGTTGCTGAGCCTTTATCTTACTGGTCAATCCGGAAATGCATCGGAATCCCGTTCTTGTACTTGAGCACCGGCTCTCCCTTGATCAGCGGCAGAAAGTAATTCAACGCATCTACCGTGACATTATTGCCCTCCGGAGAGATCCATTCCACCGGAAATTTCTTCTCCTTATTTGCTACATCCTGAACAGGACATGGAATGATCTCTACCCGATACGGATTATTGCTGATCCGTTTAAACGCTGCCATAATACCACTCTGATGATACTCAATGCCAAATTCTGCGGCGGCTCCTCCAATACGCTCAGACTCCTCCAGATCTGTCAAAGAAGCGGCATGACTGCTGCAACGCTGCATCACATTTAACTCAATGGAACGCACCTTACACTGAAAATGCTTTGCCGTGTACTCCTCCAGTTTCTTTCCAATGCCGGCATTTTGTGTATGGCCAAAGGCATCCTTCGCCTGTTCCTCTGACCCTCCATCCGGGAACGTCACGCCCTCTGAAACAGCGATGATAACTGCCTTATATCTTGTCATGGCATTTTTGACATCCTGAATATACTGCTCTAAAGTAAATGTACTCTCCGGCAGATAGATCAGGTGGGGCGCCGGCTCTCCGTTTGCCCGAAGAACACAGGAGGAAGCGGCAAGCCATCCGGCATCCCTTCCCATGATCTCTACAATAGTGACGGATGGAATCGAGTAAACCCGTGAATCCCTGATAATCTCCTGTAAAGAAATCGCCACATACTTTGCTGCAGAGCCAAAACCGGGCGTATGATCTGTCTCCATCAGATCGTTATCAATAGTCTTTGGAACTCCTACAACACAGATATCAATCTGCTCCCTCTTAAGATAGGCATCCAGTTTCATCACAGTATCCATGGAATCATTGCCTCCGATATAGAAAAACACCTTGATGTGATGCTTCTGAAGATTCTCAACAATCGTTTTATACTGTAAATCATCTTCCTCCAGAGACGGAAGCTTGTACCGGCATGAACCAAGAATCGTGGATGGAGTCTTCATTAGAAGATCCTTGTCCTCCTCATTCATAATAATATGCCGCAGATTGATCAAATGATCATTTATGATCCCCTCAATACCATTGAGTGCACCATAAATCTCATCCACCTCCTCCGTCTTCTCTGCCCTTGCAAATACCCCCGCTAATGTGGCATTGATCGCCGCTGTCGGTCCTCCGGATTGTGCGATTGCAATGTTAAACATGATCGAATCTCCCTTCGTTTATTTTCTCTCAGCAAAATATTCTGTGATACTGCAGATATTTTCCCCTCTATATCAGCTTCTCTGTCCATTCTGCTTCCTTAAATCCCACAAGTACTGTATCATCCTTCACTATCATGGGACGCTTTACAAGCATGCCATTTTCTGACAGAAGCTGAAGCTGCTCCTCTTCACTCATCGCAGCCAGCCTGTCCTTGAGCTGCAGCTCTCTGTAAACTGATCCACTGGTATTAAAAAATCTTTTCAGAGGAAGCCCACTTGTCTCATGCCACTTTTTCAATTCATCATAGGAGGGATTCTCCTCTGCTATATGGCGTTCTGTATACTTTATATTATGCTCGTCAAGCCACTTTTTAGCCTTCTGACATGTTGAACATTTCGGGTAACAAATAAACAGCATATCACCTGTCCTCCCTTTCCGCGATCAATGCCTCGTATTTTAACTGATAACCGATCAGTCTCGGAATATACTCCGGCGGAGTACGTCTGGCTGCCTCCCAGTCCTCCAGTGTACGCACAGGAATACCGGTATGCTCAGAAAACTTCCTCCGCGACATCCCGGTCCCTTCTCTCAACTCTCTGATCACTTTCGCTGTGTCCATAATCATCCTCCTCGCACTGCGTTTTCTTTATTGTAACACAACGAGAAGGGTTGTGCAATGTGTGAAAATGAAATAATAATAAAATTACCTAAAAAATGCTAATAGATCACATAACGGATATTTAATATTTTTTCTTTCGTCAACCATTTTGTTATTTCGGTTGACAATTTTCTTTTTTGTGTGTTACAGTAAAAAGCGTGCAAATTATTATGTTTTTATGCGAATGGAGGATACTTATGAACACAACATATGATAAAGAGGCAGATCCTGTTCTTTCCAGAGAGGATGCTATTGCCATTTTAAACACACCGGATGATCAGCTTCAGGAATTGCTCGACCGGGCTTCCGCTTTACGTCACAAATACAAAGGAAACCGTGTCAGCATCCATATTCTGACTAATGCACGAAGCGGAAACTGTTCACAGGATTGCGCTTACTGCGCCCAGTCCTGCCGTTCCAAAGCAGATATTGATAAATATAAATGGGTCGATGAGGATAAGTTATATCACAATAATGACTTTGTCAATGAGCATCATTTGTCCAGACATTGCATCGGCTTAAGCGGTATGAAATTTACCGATCAGGAAATTGAAGAATTGGCCCGCCGCATCCGCAAAATGAAAGAAAACGGAACACACCTTTGCTGCTCCATCGGATTTCTGACAGAAAAGCAGGCAAAGATGCTTAAAGATGCCGGTCTTGACCGTATTAACCATAATCTGAACAGCAGCCGTTCCTTCTACCATAATATCTGTACGACTCATACCTTCGAGCAGCGTGTGGAAAATATCCATATGCTTCAGAGACTCGGCTTTGAGATCTGCAGCGGTGGTATTGTGGGTATGGGCGAAAGTAAGGAAGATATCGTGGATATGCTTCTGGCGCTGCGGGAGATCCAGCCGGAGGCACTTCCGATCAATTTCCTGCTGCCGATCAAGGGCACTCCACTGGGAGATGCCGACACCTCCGGACTGACCACAGAATATTGTCTGAAGGTACTCTGCCTTGCCAGACTTCTGGTTCCAAAGACAGATATCCGCTGCGCTGCCGGAAGAGAAGTCTATTTTAAGGGACAGGAAAAGAAGCTTTTAAGCGTAGTCGATTCCATTTTTGCTTCCGGTTATCTGACAGAGGGCGGCCAGAGCATTGACGGCACTCTCAAAACAATCACCGATGCCGGATTTACCTATGAAATCGAATCTGCATAGTTACAAATCCATAATTTTTCAACACAAAGGAGCTTATATACAATCGCATATAAGCTCCTTATATATTTTCTCTGTATTCATCTTCCTTCTATCATTGATCCTGTTGTAAAGCATCCGGAGGAATTCCACTATCTACGGAGAGTAGAGAATCATTTTACTTTTATCTTCCGTACTTTGCTCCACGAAGAATATATTTTTACGGATCGTTCCTTCACCTTAACCGTTTTATATGCACGAATCCTTACATAATACTTTTTCTTCGCCTTGAGTTTAGAAATTGTTTTTCCTTTTGTTTTATTTTTTGATACGGTAACCGTCTTTGCGCCTTCAAATCCGGACGATGTACCATACTGTATCTCATATCCCGTTGTCTGCACCGCCTGTTTTTTCCATTTGACGGTGATTTTTTTTCTGCCTGCTTTGACCTTCGAGAGATTTACCTGCTTTGGCTCAATGGTGAATGTTCTATTTACTGTTCCATTGTAATTGCCCGCAAATGTGATGGTAACATCATAGCAGCCAACATTCTTTCGATCCTTTGCATAAGTAACCGTATAATCAGTATTGAGATTTAATTGCTTTCCTTCACTGTCTTTTACCACAAGCTGCGGCGTCTTTTCTTTCCCGTTATATGTGTAAGAGGTGTCAGACAGACAGATATCCGATGCCTTTTTTATGACCGTTTCTGAAAGTGTTTTGCCACAGACAGAGCACTTTGTCACAATCCTTCCATCACTTTCCGCAGTCGCCTGTGTCAGGGTTTCCTGTGGCGTATGACCTTTTGCACATGGATCTTCTTTTGCCCATTTTGCATAAAGCTGAATATCATATGAATCTATCTGTAAACGATTATATGTGTCCTTCGCCCAATCAACAATCCAGTCCGAATTCCCGGTATTTTTGATCAGGCTGGCATCACTTGCGGACGGAGAGGTACACCATCCCACGAATCGATATCCCTCGCGTACGGGAACGCATTCGTTAATATCAAAAAACTGGTTTACCTCATAATCCGTCGTATCAATCTCACGAATAGCAGGATCACCCTCCTTCAACTGACCTCCGTTTGGGTTAAAGGTAACCGTAAGTCCCTGCTCAAATTGTGCACTCAGGGTCTGATCACTTGTTCCTCCAAAACCAGCATCCTTTAAATTGTGTTCCCAGTCAAAGGATAAGATGGTATTTCCCTCCTTTTGACTTACATCAGAAACACCAACAAGTCCCCCAAACCATCCTTCAAAGTGATAACCGGGTCGAATCGGATTTGGCAGTACAAGCTCCTGTTTTTCCCTCTGGATATAATATCGGTCCGGCAGTGCTTTCTTCTCTTCCTCCGTAAATTCTCCATCCATCCCATAAAGCTCATACGACAAATTATAATAAGGCTCGTAAAAACGAATCGTACACCCCCAGTTGTGCGTAGACCATGCATCAACCAGCAGATCCATTCCAAACTCGCCGCCGTAAACCTGTCCTTCATCTATCGTCGAGCCGCCTCGAACCTGTTCCAGGACCATCGGAAGACCCGTATCGTTCCGGTAGCCGGCCGTCACCTGTTTCTCCCCTTTGATTGCTTCCTGTAAGGCATCCCTGCAGGTGTCATCCGATTGAAGAGACGATAAATCTCCCTTGTCATATGCCATTTTAATTACATTATATGAATTTGTCTTACCCGGAACGACCTTCGAGGTGTCCGGGGTACTCCGCACCAATGCATCTGTATACCATCTTGCCTCTCCTCCCTCTTCACCATCCGGCTTATTCAGGGTAAGTGTTGCATGAAGATATCTCGGCCATGCTGTAAGGCGTGTCGTACCACTTTGTAATTTTTCATAAGAAAACTCATACTTTGGCTCTGTATAAAACACTTCACCGGGCATGATCAGCTCATCACTGATATCCCAGTTATTTTCCTCCCGCAATACATGCTCTGAAGAAGAATACTGTGTAGTATGATCCGTTTCCTGTGCAAAAGCCGGTACCGGCATAGAACCGCATACCGTACACAACGCGATCAAAAGGCTTGCTGCGCACCGTATAATATAAGTTATTTTGTTTTTTTTCATATGAAAACCTCCTCCTTTTTCATAATATATCTGCTTCAACCTTCCCACACCAAGAACTATAATACGCCCATACTGTTTCTGATGTTCCGGGGTATTGAATATGATTTTTGCCCTTTAACGACCTGAATACCCAGATCTGTGTCCGGAGATTTCCCTGTCACTAACAGCTTGCGGGAAGTCTGAATATCTGAATTATAACTTTGAATGTCCTATGCATCTATTCTCCTTTCCAAACAGTCAATGCCATTTTGGAAATTTTCGTATTGTGTTGCGCTTCAATCGCTGTATAATAATATTAAAGATATTTCAAGGACAAGGAGGAGTCAAAATGCTTTTTAAAGATAAACTTGCCGAATATATAGAACTACTGGATTGCACTGCCAGAGATTTATCGGAATACTCCGGACTTTCTCCTGCAACCATAAGCCGTTACCGTTCCGGTGACCGCATCCCCGAAGCAGGATCAGAGAACTTTCCGAATCTCGTAGAAGGAATCGTTTGTATTGCCCAAAAGAAGAAAATTGCTGATATCACAATATCATCCGTGACAAATGATTTTTTACCCCTTCTCAAAAACAGTGCGGTAGATATGAAAAAGCTTCCAAATAATCTGAACAAACTGCTGGATATTCTGCCCATCAGTGTTTCTGAGCTTTCCAGATTTTTAAATTATGATGCCTCCTATATTTCCCGTATCAGAAACGGACACCGGCAGCCCGCCAACCCGGAAGAATTTCTTTCCGGTGTTACAACTTTCGTCGTCCGCCGCTGCCACGAAAATCCGCAAAGAGCATTGGTTGCAGACTTGATCGGCTGCAAATCCGATGATCTGAAAGATCCTGACATTTACAAAGCATTACTCTTCGAATGGCTTACAACCGGATCGGCCAATACAAAAAATTATATGAAAAATTTTCTTGAGAAATTAGATGAATTTAATCTGGATGAATACATACGGGCAATCCACTTTAATGAGTTAAAAGTGCCTTCGGTTCCTTTTCAGCTTCCGACCTCCAAAAATTATTTCGGATTAAAAGAAATGATGAACAGTGAACTGGCTTTTTTGAAGGCAACTGTACTTTCCAGATCCCTTGAACCCGTCATCATGTACAGCGATATGCCCATGGGCGAAATGGCAAAAGACCCCGATTTTCCCAAAAAGTGGATGTTTGGTATGGCTATGATGTTGAAAAAAGGATTGCATTTAAACCAGATCCACAATATCGACCGTTCCTTTGAAGATATGATGTTAGGACTGGAAAGCTGGATACCAATGTATATGACAGGACAGATTTCTCCCTATTATCTCAAAGGGACACAGGACAATGTTTTTTCTCATTTTCTAAAGGTGTCAGGAAGTGTGGCATTGACCGGAGAAGCCATCAAAGGTTACCATCGTGAAGGAAAATATTACCTGACCAAAAACAAGGAAGAAGTAAATTATTATAAAAAACGTGCAAACCGCCTTCTATCAAAAGCATCTCCTCTGATGGAAATATATCGTGAGGATCATTCACCGGCTTATAATTCTTTTTTACAGGAGGATGCAGAAACAGAAGGAAACCGGTATGCTATTTTGTCCTCCTTATCATTACATACAACGACAACAGAATTCATTACCCGGATTTTAAATCATAATCAGATTCCCCAGGAGGAACAAATGCAGATCCAGCAGTACATTTCCGGGCAGCGTGAGATTGCAGACAAAATCCTGTTCCACAGCCGCATTACGGAAGAAATCCCAGTTCTTTCAAAAGAAGAGCAGGAACAGTTTCCAATGGTGCTGCCTCTTTCCGGCATGTTCTACAAAAAAGACATCATTTATACCTGGGAGGATTATCAGGAACATTTGCGCCTGATACAGGAATATAAAAAACAGCATTCCGGCTATGATTTCGTAGAAAATACCGCCCCCGCTTTCCGCAATATCCAGATTTGTATCCACGAAAAGAAATGGGTAATGGTATCAAAGAACAAGACCCCTGCGATCCATTTCCTGATCCGCCATCCAAAAATGCGGGATGCCTTTGAAAATATGGTGATTCCGTTTTTTGAGTAGGTGGTGGGAATGCATTGAACACCAACTATGTCACCGGACAAGATATACTCTTTGTTGTCCATATCAATCACCTGCAAAGCCCCCTGGGCTTTGTTTATTGTTTTTTCTCTACTGGCTCACCCGTAAACATATCAACATAATATCCCCTACACCAAAAATGTCGATTTCCATACTTATATTTCAAATTAGGTGGAATCTCTGCCAATAAATGAATATAATTGATCTTGGCACACTTCCCCCTTGATAATATTGACACCTTTACGTTGACATAGCATTTTAATAATATCGCATATATCCTCCTTTAACTTACCATACGCTACTTTTCTTCTGTACTTCGGTGCAAAAACAATATGGTACTTACAATTCCATTTAGTATATAATAAACTGTTACTGTTGTTCATATGCCCTAACAATGCATGGGAGCTTATACACAATTACGTATAAGCCCCCTATTTTAGCTCTATTTCTAACCAAACAACATCCTGGCGGCTTCTTCCAATTTTCTCCTTTCCCCGGAATCATCATAACCGCTCTCTTTGTCATCAATCCCCTTGACCAGATCTATAAAAACAGTCCACTGCGGTTGCAGTAAAAATATATTCTTTTGACACCATTTCGTTTCACTCTTGCCTCCACGTTGCCCTCCGGATAGAGTTTGAACATTTGGATACTATCCACAGAAGCTGCAGCAAAACGCCATGGCAATGAACGACTGCTTCTCCCATGCTATGAATGATATTTCCAACAGATAAAGAAAAACTCACCATAAAACAATATATTGATGTTTCAGTAAATAGAACCATCTAGTCCTCTTCAAAAACAGAGTTACTCTTTACGCAAAAAAATAACAAAAGTCAATGCTCATAAATAATTTACCTAGAATATTGACTTATCTTCTGCATATGCTATACTATGAATACGCTAACTCGTGATGGATACGGCTGGGTTCCCGAATGGGAGTAGGTGTAAACCAAGAATTCCTTTGCCCCTGGGGTCAGCTTATTTTTTTCTCTTTTTCAGGTTTTCTATTATGTTTTCAGGATCTTTCATTACTTCCCCAACTATTAATTCTATTTCTTGCACAATTTTTCTACTAGCCTTTTAGTAAATTAGTCATCGGAGAACTGTTTCCGCATAAAAGGCATCGTCTTACCCCGAAATCAGGACACTATTTCTTTTCGTTTTCCTCTAATTCCAACATATACTTATCGAAGTCAGACATAAATAATCTATCCTGAACAACACGATATTTTTCAAATTCAGTTTCAGCTTTTGCCTTGGCAATTTCTGCTGTAATTTTACCTGCATCCTGAAGAACCTCTCTGTCATCAGCCATCAGAAATAAATCCAAACGCTTTGACCAGTCCTCCATTGTCATTGGAATATGACGTTCTGCACGGTCTTCTGCCAAATCCAAATAAGCAGATACAATACGCTCCAATGAACGCATTTCCTGCTCACTCAAATAGTTCTTAGCAACGCTCACATCACTTTTTACTATTTTGCCATCCGGTGCTGCTGCCCATGTAGTCAATCCCATATGCGGCTTATCTGCATCTACGCGCTCATAAATCAACTCTGCTGCCGTATGACCATGAACTGCATAATGCATCTTGTTCTGTACCTTTGCAAAGAACTGCTTGGTTGTTTTTGCAGTACGGTCATAATCAAGAGCTGTAGCATATATGTCGGTTATCTTCTGATAAAACCTACGCTCAGACAAACGAATTTCTCTAATCTGCTCAAGCAAACGGTCGAAGTATTCTTTTGTAAGCACTGAACCACCATTTTTCAGACGTTCATCATCCATGGCCCAGCCTTTGATGGTATAGTCCTTGACAATGCTGTTGGCCCATTTACGAAACTGTACCGCACGCTCATTATTCACTTTAAAGCCGACTGCGATAATCACTTGAAGATTGTAATGTGCCACCTCTCGGCTCACTTGGCGTGAACCTTCCTTTTGAACTATTAAGTATTTCTTAATAGTTGAATTGCGCTCCAATTCTGAATCGTCATAGACCTTCTTTATATGTTGATTAATCGCAGCCACACTTACGTCATACAACGTGGCCATCATCTTCTGTGTGAGCCATATATTCTCATCCTCGTAGCGCATTTCAAAACTGTCCTGCTGTTCGCCGACAGAGGCAACATAGGTCAAATATTCTGCTGCACTGGAACGGATTGTTACTTCATCTTTTTTCTTTTTCAAATTGGATTTCCTCCTTATTTCGTCCCAAAATCTTTATTCTGTCTGTGCATCAAAAGACTGCTTCACTATCTCCATAATCTGTTCTAGTTCATCCTGGTGCTCCATAAATAACTCAACATCTCCATTTCCCCAACGACCTAAATCGGTAATATCCTTACAGATTCCATTAGGATCGTTAACCTCAGTAAACTTCATGTTAATTGAAATACGCAATCTTTGTTTCTGAAAAACAATATCAACAAAATTAGTATCCAGCTTATATGCTACATACAACTTTTTATACTCCCTCTTTACATCCGGAGATAAATTCATAATGCGTTTATCCAAAGATGTAAACAACATTTTTGTAAATGCATTTATATCATATGTCTCTAAAGAATACTTCTGTGCTGTTTTCTTTTCTTCCTGATATGGTGCAAGTTCCACATTTGTTAGAGAAGGATATGGCCAAATAGATTCTGCTTTTTTTGCGAGCATGTTTGCTCTCTCCTGAATATGCTTTTCATTCCACTCATTTAACAACACTATATATTTATTGAGCCTGAGTGCACTTTCTTTGAAACCTCCTGGCATATTCATTTTTTCCCTAAAAGGTCTATCACTCATCTCAGAGTTATATGCAGTCAAAGTAAGGTTTCCAATTGTATGTAAATATTTTTTCTGGACCTCGTGCCAATCAGCACCGAGATCAGCTTGCCACTCCGAAGAAAGATTTTTATTTTGTGGCATTATATGCTCTATGGTATAATTTTCTATAATAATTGGAGCCTTCTTTTCAAAATTCTCCAAACGGCTAAGAATATAATTTCTAGCACGCATATTATAAATATCACGGCTTACAAATGCACCTTCAAATTTATCGTTATCCGGGAATTCTTTATAAGTATCCTGCATCACGAAAAATGCCTTAACAGAATTCAGGTAATCATCTGGTCTGATATAATTCTTCAACGTTGCAAATGTTTTGTTCATCGAGTTAGTCGGGATCTCGCAAATTGCACGTCTCAATACATAGCTAATACAAAGTTTCAAAATTTCCTTCAACTCATCTGACGTTATTATTCCGTCTGTACAATCATGATGAATCTTCAATAAGAATGGATAGGATACTTCCATTCTTAAATCAATAATATCCTCATATAATTTCTTTAGATCCAAATCAGAATTCCGCTTGAATACAATATTTGTATAGTATTTTGCATAATCCAGTAAATCTTGGCAAAGTTCTCTGATGGTTCCAAATTCACAATTTAAATGATACAACTTAAATTCCTCATATACACGTCCTTGCTTTGGAATACGGGCAAGTTTCATTGTCAGGTAATGACGAAAGAAAGCATCCATTACTGTTCCTTGTGTTTCATAAACAAACAATTGCTCCATAGGACGCCAGAGATGCTCATATACATATATTTGCTCTGATGGCTCCAGTCCCATCAAAACATAATTGCGAATCAAATCGGATTCGGAAAGTTCCTTACCGGTAGAATTCAAGCTTTCAAAAATTGCCTGTGCATCGTCAACAGCACGATCCAATGTAATATTAACAATTTGCAATTTTCCAATTGACTCATATACCTCAGCAGGAAGAATTTCTTTATCTGCTAATTTATCAGCAAAAAACTTGTAATTTTCAATCAATCTTGATCGAGTGCCCTCTGCTATTGGCTTTTCCTCAACAAGATTTATGAGAATATCCCGATCTGTTTCAGTCAACAGTAATTTATATCGCTCATCACCATTTTCATACTCATTTTTTAAAAGCATATTATCTATACGACGAGCATTGATTGATGTATCACCTGGATTCTTGATTGCATAATCGCGCAGAGCCAAAAGAAGCAGTGTTAATGTAGTCATTCGCTGTTGACCATCAATAATCATATATTTCTGAACACCTGTCGGCATTGCCTGTTCAGCGATATTAACAATAGATCCAACAAAATGACCCACTTTTCCTTTTCTCTGCATTTCTACAATATCATTCCAAAGTCGTTTGCACTGTTCTATATCCCAGCTATAGAATCTCTGGTAAACAGGAATTAAAAACTGTTTATTTCCATTCAGTATCTCATAAATATTACCTTTACGTGCATCCATATTATACCCCCGTTACTTCTTTTCTCCATAAGGAGCCGGTGTCTCTGCTACCATACTCAGTTCTGTTTCCGACACATATTTATAAAGCTTTTCCTCTGCTCGCGGTTCCACATTATCCGTCCAAAGCTCACACTGATTGATTACTGTGTTTATTGCAAAATCATAATCTTCCGGTGGATACTTATATTTCTTAAGAAGACGCTTAACCATCTTTCGCATCTGAGCCCTTGCTGTTTCTTTCTTCTGCCAATCAATGGTACGATTCTTCCTTTCTACCTAAATAGTATACCACAATCTACGCTGTCTTTGTTGTGCTTTTTTCAGTTTTGAACCATTCCTTTGCATTCGGAACAACTTTTTAATACTCATGCTTTACAGACTTGGTACACACTCAGAATTATTCAAAATTAGGTTTATAAAGCAGAATAGTAATTCAGAAATCAAGAATACACAAAGTTAGCTTAAGGATGTCGAGAAGTTCCTTCCTGCCTCTGCTGCATTTATCGTTTTAATTTTCGATATTCGCTCGGAGTAATTCTATAGCGTTCCTTAAACACTCTATTAAATGTTCTCTGGCTGTCAAAACCACTATCCAAACAGATGTCAAGGATTGTATCGCTGGAATTCACTAACCTTGTACATGCATAGCCCAATCTGGCATCATTAAGATACTGATTGAAATTGCGATGAAATGTTTTAGAAAATACTCGTGACAAGACATACTTACTTACTCCAAGATCATGCGCCATCTCCTCTAGAGAAAATTTTTTTCTAAAATTTCCTGATATATATGATACCGTTCGGTATATCAAATCATCGCTTCCCACACAACTTTTTTCCACCAATTCCATTTTTCCTATACATCTTGCCAGCACAATTTGAACATAAGCTTGAACAATCATGGGGTCTTTTTTCTGCATTTGGATAATTGCCTGAATTGCATTATAAACATCCGGTTCGATCTGCCCCGCACGAATAACCGGATATTCAGGAGCATATCCTTGTATTTTATCTTCAAATACTCCTGCAAAAGAAGACGGAACCAAGATATAATCCGCCCGGCTCGTTTTCTCTGAAAACACTTGATAATGATGAATAATATCGGAAAAGACGAATCCGACATCACCCTTTTCCATATGATATAGTTCCTGCCCCACTCCCATCTCAAGTGTTCCTTCCGTTACGCACACAATTTCCAATGCATTATGTAAATGTGGAGATACATGTTTTGACACTCTTTGCGCCGCATATACCTCTTCCTTTGTTTCCTTAAATGTAAAATGCATTGATACGTCTCCCCTTTATTACTTAATTTTTGATTTTCTCTGCAACATTTGTCTACATTTTCTTTTAATTTGGCAAGCATTCTTATCCAGCCTGTCCTATAATGAACTTGCAAATAAGGAAAGGAGGAATACAAAATGAACAAATTCAAAAATTATATGAACAACCTTTTAGCTTTCTATGAAGGATACTTTGAGCATGTATATCATGCATAATCTGGCTAAAAGGACTATTTGTGAAAACTGAATACTGAAAAAGCAGACCACTTCACAAATGTGAAATGGTCCTTTTTTTATATGCACTCCAAAAATTTTTTGAAGGCAGCTTGTCCTTCCGGTGTTCTTTTGTAAACACCTGCGCATCGTGTTATGAGATATTCCTTGCGTTTCGCTGAAAATAAATGCTTTTTCATCTGTATATCCACGCCAACAAGACAGGACACGGTCAGCAGCCCCTACCAACGACTCTGTGTTATTCCCTTTGTAGACGAATAACAGACATAGGCCATTTCACAGTTCCTGCATGAATATCTGGAAATTATTTTAATGAAATTTCTGTCTCATAAGGTGTTTTAGCCATTGCGAACTCATATTCTCCCCCTTGAAAATGATCATGGCTTAATATGGATCCACCTACAATTGGCAAATCTGCATTTGATCCTACTGTATAATGTGGAAACTGTTTTACAAAATCCAACAATTTGGCAAAAACTGCCTTATTAATTTTCATTGGAATATGTCGATCATTGAAGACAATACATTGTTCGTTATAGTACACATACGGCGAATACTGTAAATTGTACTGTTCTCCACACAATGTAATCGGAATAATTCTGTGATTTTGTCTTGCCGGATGAGAAATATGTCCGGCGTAACCTTCATTTTCTTTGCACAGCAAACAACTCGGATACCCCGATTTTTTTGCTTTTCCTGCCTTTGCAATATCACGAGGATCTTTTTCCGGTTTTGATAAATTGATGGTTATATCCATTGCACCAAATTCTGTATTTGCTGTCCATTTCTCATCCTTTGCAATTCGATCTTTTCTAATATAATTTGTTGCCTGGCTAAACTGATAATAAAAATCTGTGACAATTCTCTTTCTGATCTAACCTCTTTCGCTGTTCCTTCATGCCCTGTCAATTGAAATAATTCCAGAAGGCGATTCGTCACATATACTTCATCTTCCGGATCAACCAATCCCTGGTTCAATCCATACGCCACAAGTTCATTGATATACTCATTAATCATGACACCTCCCCCCTTCACACATTCTGATATCCATTTGGATGACTTTTATGCCATTTCCATCCACATAAATATCTTTCAATGTTTCATCATACATTCCATTTTTTTTTTTTATCAAATCATGTGTCACCACAAACCCATCTCCTTTTCTTTACGGAACAAAAAGCATTGCCTGTAATTGTTTATTCAATTAAGACAATGCTTTCCTGTTACCAGTTTCTGCTCATTACTGCTGAGCGGTTTCTACTGTAATTCCCTTTTCTTTTTTGAGCTTTACATTTGTCTCCTCCACATTCATTCTGGAAAGGATAAACATAATAAGTACATCAAAGATCAGTGGCAGCCAAAGATACATAAACTGCATCATATTCAACGCGGACTGTGGCTGAACAGCATGTGTTCCCACATAACCACTAAGTTCTAAGAGCCATCCTACGACCGCCGTTCCAATACCTCCGCCAATCTTAACGCCAAGTGAAGTACAGGAATACATCGTACCATCCACACGCTTTCCCTGTGTCAGGTATGTATACTCGGAACAAGATGCGATCACTGCATTCATGTCTCCCTGCCAAGGTCCCTGTCCTAATGCTGCTAATGCTGTAAATGCCATCATCAAAGGAATACTTCCCATATATCCGGCAACAACAACAAGAGCTCTGCCAATCACAGCAAGGATGTAACCTCTCAAGTTCAACTTATACATACCATTCCACTTTCCAACCAGTGTTGGTGTAAAGATTAATGCAATGATAAGAGGAATGTTTACCGCCCAGGCAAATTGTCCAAACAGATTTTTGTTTTTCAAAACCCAGGTCATATAATAAATACCGGCACCGATCATTGCACTGTATAACTGTTGCAAAATATAAGTACCACAGATCATCAGATAAAATTTATTCTTTACCAGCAGCTTGAATGCCTGAACCAGCCCATATTTTTCCTCTTCGCCTGTTGTGGCTCCTTCATTTAATTCCTCTTCCGGAAGTTCTTTAACAGATAATGCGGAAATAGTATTCACAACTAATCCGATCACTGCATAAATAATTGCAACCATACGCCATGCGGCTGCATCTCCACCACATTTTGCAACAAATCCAACAGTAACTGCTTGAATCAGAAGACTGGTTGAAAAAGCAAAAATGAAACGGTAAGAACCCATCTGCACACGCTCTTTACTGTTCTTGGTAACAAGTGATGTCAGAGCAGAATAAGCAATGTTATTTGCCGTATAAAACACTCCATTCAACAGCGTATACGCAATAAAGAACCACGCATACTGTGCCGTCCTGCCAAGACTTGTTGGCACTGCAAAACAGGCTACCAATGTAATTGCACAACCAATGTAACCATATAGCATCCATGGTCTTGCCTTTCCCATCTTACTATGCGTCTTATCAATCATTGATCCAAAAAAGATGTCTGTAAATCCATCGAGTAATTTGGAAACGGCAATCAGTGTTCCCACTATACCGGATGCCAATCCAATCGTATCTGTCAGATATACCATCACAAATGATGTCAGGAATGCATACACTACATTTCCCGCAATATCACCGGATCCGTATCCTATCTTGTTGTACCATTTTAAGTATTTCTTTTCCTCCATAAGAATCGCTCCTTCACTATTTGTTATTTAGAAACAATTTGCTTTGGTTATCAAGTGTCTTGTATTATCCTTTTACAAACGGAATGAATTCAAACTGAAACTGAAATGCTTCCTCAGCAAACCGATATTTATTCAAAACATCCGGTCCGCAGCTATTTGAACCAATTCCATTCATTGCATAATCCATACAGAATACGGTGCTATCCGATTCTTTCAATTCGTAATTGTGTGTTGCCCGTTCCAACTCCTCCTGTGTATAAACAGAAGCGTTAAACGAAAATGGATTCTTTGAAACTGCTGCAATTCCACATTGACCGTTTGTAAGCTCTACATAATCGCAGTCATAATGACTTCCATTCTCCTGTGGACGAATATAGTCTTCATGCATCTGAGCCACCTTCGAACGGAATAATCCATGCCAGGAAGCCTGATGTTTATCCCGGTAGCTTTCCTGTGGTCCCATTCCAAAATAAGTAATCTCATCCATTTTCTTATTCAAAAACATCCGAATTCCAAACCTTGGCAGATCTGGGAATTCTTTATCTTTTACTGCCTCCATAACCGCCTCTATTTTCCCGTCCTCATTGATCTTCCATGTCATTTCCACATCCAAAATCTTTTGTACGGTATCAGCTACTACTGCCACATGCTCCATGATCAATACCCCATGCTTGTTCTGAAGCACTTCTATGCGGTATGCTCTGGTATAAGCAGCATCATAATGTGCCTTTTTCCATTCCTGCTTTATATACATATCGTTATCTGTCGGAGCCCGCCAAATATTCAATTCCATTGGATGGTTAATATAACTTCTTCCGGCAAACTGCAGGTTCTCAAACAATCCGGTACGCTTATCTAAAACGTAAGTAAAATCCTTTGCCTGTAACACGATCTGCTTATCGTTTTCCTTGACATCAATGGTTTCGCCTGGTTTTTCCTGCTCCATCCACTTTACAGCCTGTCGGTTTCTATCATCCTCATTTGCAAGCTTTATTTCATCAAAACCTAATTCATACCCCTGTTCAAGCAACGGCATTTCCTTTTTCAACCGGTAAATAAGCTTCAGATAAACCTTACCGGTATTTGGAACCTGCAGCTTCAACTCCACTTCCGCATCGCTATGAGGTGCTGCAATAACATTTGCCAGCTTTCCTTTTTCCACCGTCAAGCCATCCTGTGTCATTTCATAGAAAATATCCACATAATCCTTCAAATCATCAAAATCCATATAATTGTGAAGAACCATCTGTCCGTTTTCCTGGACATAAGACACGACTCTCACCGGACGATAGACATTTTTATATTCCAGCAGTCCCGTATGCGGTGTACGATCCGGATAGACCAGCCCGTCCATACAGAAATTGCCATCATGAATGGTTTCTCCATGATCCCCTCCATAATAATATCTGGTCTTTCCATTTTCTGCCGTTCCATGTGCGATCGCATGATCACACCACTCCCAGACAAACCCGCCACACATCCGGTCATCCTTATGAATCATCTGAAAATAATCTTCAAAATCTCCCGGTCCGTTTCCCATGCTGTGGCAGTATTCTACCAGCAGAAACGGTTTGCTTCCGTCATTTTTCAGATAATCCTCTATCTCCTGCAGTGACGGATACATCCGGCTGTAAAGATCCAGATCGTCATAATTATAGGTAATATCATAATTACGGTATCTTGCACTTTCGTACTGTGTGATCCTGTCCGGATCAAACTTCTTTGTCCATGCAAGCGCCTTTTCAAAATTGCATCCATACGCACTTTCATTTCCCATAGACCACATTACAATGCAAGAACGGTTTTTATCTCTCTGTACCATAAGCTGGACGCGGTCCACAATCGCCTTTTCCCATGCCGGATCATCTGCAATCTTTTCATTCCAACGGTGAAAACGGTTCTGGTCTGTGTCCTCTTTCCAGTACAGCATAAATGGTCCATGCGCCTCAATATCCGCCTCGTCAATCACCATAAATCCATATTCATCGCACATCTGATAAAACTGTGGTGCGTTTGGATAATGACTGGAACGAATAGCGTTAAAGTTATGCTGCTTCATC
>ERZ772897.1986-NODE-1986-length-19266-cov-6.743012_pt1 | contig 19266 bp, 11 predicted proteins | sample MGYA00512125_ERZ772897 | MGnify/ENA primary metagenome ERZ772897 (study PRJEB29015, sample SAMEA2737660) | human gut metagenome | biome: human gut; feature: human-associated habitat; material: faeces | place: China | collected 2012 ... | reverse complement strand
TGTTCTGAGGGAATTTATTGATCGGGGTGTAACATATGTTTGACAAACCTACATATAAATGAATATTTACCTCTGCTTCTTTTATTTATCTATTTTATACATTTTATTGCAAAAATCAGGGGGCGCACACACATTTTCTTCGGCAATACATACAATAATCATAGAAAAAACGAGCCGTAATGCCCCTCTATACGCGCTTGCTTTTTCAGTATTTAATTTGTTTTTCACAAAAGAAACTAAAATATTTACATCAATATATTATTTATGGAGGCATTATGAATATAAAAGGACTTGATGTCAGCGAATTTCAAGGAGAAATCAACTGGGAACGGGTTAAAAACGCAGGCTATCAGTTTGCTATGATTCGTGCAGGTTATGGATTCAATACGATTGACAAACAATTTCAGAGAAATGCTTCTGAATGCAACAGAATCGGTCTTCCGATCGGAGTTTACTGGTTCTGCTATGCTGTCAGTCCTGAAACGGCTATTCAGGAAGCCGACGGCTGTCTGCGCACCATTCGTAATTATAGAATTGATTATCCTGTCTGCTATGATATTGAACAGGCGTCCGCCGCTTATGCTCTCGGAGAAGGTGTCACTATCACTCCGGCTCTTGCAAAACAACTCGTTTCTTCTTTCTGCAATCGTATTGAAGCAGGGGGCTACTATGCGATGTTTTACACAAACCGCAGTTTTTTAGACAATTATCTCGGAAATGATCTTGCAAAACGATATGCATTCTGGTACGCCCGCTATGCGTCTTCCTTCGACGGAACAGACTGCGGTATGTGGCAATATACAAACGAAGGAAGTGTTCCCGGTATCGGCGGAAATGTAGACCTTGATATCGGCTACATCGATTATCCCGGCATCATCCGCCGGGCAGGACTTAATCACCTGTCTGAAACTGCTCCGCCGCCCGCTCCTCCCTCCGCTCCGACATATATCACTTATACGATTCAACCCGGTGATACATTAAGTGAAATTGCCGAAAGATTCGGAACAACCGTCTCTTCTCTTTCCGCTCTGAACGGTATTTCCGATCCCAATCTTATTTACGCCGGAAATACACTCCGCATTCCACAAGGCGGGAATTCTGCTCCGGTTTATTACACCATTCAGCCGGGAGACACATTAAGCGAAATTGCCGAAAGATTCGGAACGACCGTCGCTTCTCTTTCTGCCTTGAACGGTATTTCTGATCCCAACTTAATTTATGCGGGAAATACACTTCTAATTTCTCAATAACTTTCAGTACCGACAGATTTTTTTATCTTTTCTTTTCAATAAAGCGCGGTTTCTTTAACTATCTAAATTTAAGAATTTCATAACTTTTTTTCGTTTTCTTTTAGACATTAAACATACTTTAGACACATTTTGAAGATATACTGTTCAACAGATAGTTGATAAAACAACTATCTCCCCCCTCATAAAGTAAAGACATCCCGGATAACCGGGATGTCGCACTTTACTCTCATTCCTTTAGATAACTATAAAAACAACGAAACCCGTTAGCCGGAAGGTTAGCGGGTTTTCGCTGTTTATAGAACTGTTCATCTCGTCTGTGGATAGTTCTTAGACAATTCACTATAACTCTAAAAATCATTATTCCTATTGTTTTCGTATCAATTCCCTTTTTATCGCAAACAGCAGTAAGAAAAGTGCAATCATCATTCCGATATGAGACAATCCTGCCAGACCGGACAGCATCCCATTCCCCATTTTTCCAAGCTCTATTCCGAGAACCTGCACAATTCCGCGAATAAGCATCATCACCACCATGGCAGGCAATGCGATATTATAGAGAACAAAAAATTTCTTAAACAAAAGATTTTCCGCCAACATTGTTACTTTTGCGAAAAGAGCCGTTATAAGAAATAACAATGTTCCCATCACCAACAGATGAACATGCAGCACTCCTAATGTAGTCGGCTCTGTATATCCGTTCCATTTTGTAAATTCCCGATAAAATACGCCTCCCGCCATTGCAAATATAAAATAAACAATCGCTGTATTTATAATTCTTTTCATATGTATCTTCTCCTTAGTTTTTACTCCTCATCTTTTATGCATCTATACTTTCTCTATACTTCCTCTATACTTTCTCTATGCTTTTTCGTTTACTTATGCTTTCTTCCTGTAAGCCTGTATATAATTTCTTCCAAATAAAACGCCTGCCATGAAAAGTGCCGCTCCCAATCCTGTGTAAAATACAGCTATAAACCGCTCCGGCAGTAAATGGAATGAACGAATAATAATCCCGAAACTTATCATAAACGCCATAATTAAAAATGATTTCAAATCAAAAAATTTATAAAACAGTTGCTTTTCTTCTTCATATCCTTGAATTCTTATTGTATGTTTATTTGTCAACTTATAAAATACCATGAACCAAAAGAGAAGAAACACGATAATTGTCACGATATAATTTATTACAGTCTGATATTCAGCATAAGTTTCAATCCCGATCCTCAAAACGTTAAATCCTGCGATCATCCAGACAAGACTTGCCAAAAGCAAAAGAGTCTGTTTCTTTATCTTCATAACCCATCTCCGTTCCACATCAACTCTTTCTCTTAATACAAATAATTTTTTACAAATTCCAAAAAGGACTCTTTTTCATTTTGTTTTTCCAGTAATATTGATAAAAACAAGGTAAATATATAGTCCGTAAAAATTTCGGCAGTCAGATTTTCTGTAAATATCCCTTGACGTATTTTTTCATCATTTTCCAAAAAATGTGCCATTTGATTTTTTAACCTCAGAAAATATACTTCCATCGCCTTTTTTCCTTCTTGTCTTTCTCCTGCCGTAAACCCCAATGCATGCATGGAAAAAAATTTCGGATAACGGCTTCGGCTATTTTCAACACCTTCAAACAACAGGTTTAAGTATTCCACAATATTCTCGCATTTTTCTAAAGTTTTTCCCATTTGAAATATATCTTTCCACACTGCCTCTATTGTAGCAGACAAAAGTTCTGATTTTGAAGAAAAATAATTATACAAAGAACCTAGTGCAATTCCGCATTCAGATGCAACGGTTCTCATATTTACTGCGGCAATTCCTTTTTTTGCCACAATCCCACAGCTTACTTTCAATATTTCTTCTTCCGACGTAACCGCTCTGCTCAACTCTTATCACCGTCCTCTTTATTCTATTCTCCTTTCCCGCTTTCCCTTTTCAGTTTTTTTAATATGAACATTGTTCATGTTAATATTCTATACAATATTTGTCAAGTTTTTTCTCCTGTTTTCCAATTTTTCTCTTTACTCTCTTTTTACAACTTCAAAAGAACCGATTCCCAAAAGAGAATCGGTTCTTTTATATCGCCTCACAATATTATATTATGAAAACTTTATTCTTATTTTTGTTCTTATTTTTTCTTTTTATTTTTGATAATAAGAACTGCCGCCACAACGGCGATTGCAGCCACAAGACCCGCGATCGGAAGCCATACGTTCTTATCGTCGCCTGTCTGTACCGCACCGGAATTGTTCTTTCCTTCCTCTTTGCCGGATGTCGGAGGAACTTTTCCTTTCTCTTCAACAGTCACGTTGACCGTTACTTTCCTGAATTCTTCCGGAATTGTGATTCCTTCTTTTGTCTGAAGTGTTCCTGTCAGTTTATATGTTCCTGCTTTGTCTGCTTTATACACATCTGTGTTCCATACGATTGACAGTTTATCTTTCGCCTTGTTATCAAGTGTCACTTTCACTTCTTTCGGAAGGGCAAGTTTCTCTGCCGGAGTTCCGAATTTCACAGTAAGGTCAGCAAGTTTTTCTACTGCTATAACCACTTTGTCTTCCGGCTGCGGCGGGTCTACTTCTCCGCCTTTTTCTTCTACAGTTACGTTGATCGTTACTGTCTTGAAGTTGTCAGGAAGTTTAATTCCTTCTTTTGCCTGAAGTGTTCCTGTCAGTTCGTACGTTCCCGCTTCGTCTGCTTTATACGCATCTGTGTTCCACTCTACTGACAGTTTGTCTTCTGTCTCGTTATCTAATGTTACTTTTACTTCTGTCGGAAGAGCAAGTTTCTCAACTGAAGTTCCGAACTCAACCGTAAGATCAGTAAGTTCTTCTACTTTTGTAACTACTTTGTCTTCCGGCTGCGGCGGATTTACTTCGCTCTCTTCTACAATTACATTGATCGTTACTGTCTTAAACTTATCAGGAATCTTAACGCCTTTCTTCTTCTGAAGTTCTCCTGACAGCGTCTGTGTTCCGATCTGATCTGCTTTGTAATTATCTGTCGTCCATTTTACTTCAAGTACATCTGCAACACGACCGCCTTCCAGTGTAACATTTACTGTTTTTGGAAGATCCAGTTTATCAGCAGCAGTTCCTTTCTTCACTTTAAGATCGGCAGGTTTCTCTACGCCTACAACTGTCTTTGCATTCCAGTCGTCTACCGTCAGGTTAATTACTGCAGGTACAGCTTTGTTTCCTGATGCATCTACAGCTACGATACGGATACTGTAGCCTTTGCTTTCATCCGCGTTTTTCAATGTATATTCTGTCTTATCGCTTTCAGATACGATCACGCCGTCTACATATACAATATATGTAACTTCGCTTCCTTCCGGATCTTCTGACGGAGCCCATGTGATCTTCACATCTTTTTCACCTTCTTTTACTACGCTGATTCCACTTACCTGTGCCGGAGCTTTTTCATCTGCCGCCGCCACTGTCGTGAACGGCTCGCTGCAAAGAGCTTTTTCCGACTCTACTTTATTATGGTTTACTCCTACGATCATAAATACATAAGATGTACCCGGTTTCAGATTCGTAAACCGCACCGTTGTCTCTGTTGTTGTCACAGGTTCTCCTGCATTATCCGGAACAGTATCTGTAATTGCTTTCAGCGCTTTTGCTGTTCCTTCATGTTCTACAGCATATACTTTATAAGACTCTGCCCTTGGAAGTTTCGTCCATGAAACAGTTGCTTCTGTACTTGTAACTCCCATTACAGTTGCTTTTGCATCTTCCGGAATCGTCGGAGCCGGAATTTCTGCCGCTTCAAGTTTTGCACCTGCTGCGTTCAAGTCTGCTGCAAGCTTATCAGCCTGCTCTTTTGTCGTCTTGTCGTCATTCATTCCCTTAACGGCATTGTCGTATGCTGTCTTAAACTCGTTCCACAGATTTTCTGCGTAATCGTCTTTATTCAAACCGCTGTATTTTTCAATCGCAGCCTGAAGCGCCGATTTATCAACAGAAGCCGCTGCCGGAGTGAATACTTCAAGATAATCAATGTTTACGTTAATGTTTCCATGATCTGTTGCCGCTGTAAACTTGATTGTATGTTCTGTATTTTCCAGATCTGTCTTTTCAAATACGCACTGCTGCGGTGATCCGCCGGATTTTTCTTCCCAAAGAACTGCGTCGCTTTCTGCCTTTCCGTCCAGTTCTACAGTAAATTTGCCTTGCGTATTATTTTTCTGAGCATAGAACTTAATGCCTGTTCCTGTAAATGTATAGCTGAACCATGCTCCTTCTGTACTTGTCTCCGTCTTAGTTCCGCCGTGGTGCTTATCAGCTTCTCCTTTGTACGGATTATCCCAGCCTGTTTCACTCCATGTGATCTTCGGATTCTTGGAGTTCTTATCATCCGAGCAGTCCTCGATAATCTCTGACTGCGCTGTCACATCCGGGATTGCAACTGTAATCTCGCATGTGCCTGAGATTTCGGCATTTTCTTTCGATGTCGCTTTTACTGTCACGACGCCGTTTGCCGTTCCTGTTGACAGAAGTCCGTTTTCATCGATCGTAGCTGCCGCGCTGCCTGATTTTGTTGTAACAGACCACGTAACACCTTTATTGATCGCCTCTGCAGGAGTTACTGCCACTTTCATCTGAAGCGTCGATCCGGCTTTGCTTACTGTTGTCATTCCGCTTGCAGATGCTACCTCTACTTTTTCAACCCGCGCCGCTTCTGTATTCAATACGTTAAACGCGTCAAGCTCTACTTTATCTCTGCTTGCAGATGCATTTTTCTCGCCCATCGCCCGAACTTTAACCGTATGGATTCCGTATTCAAGCGTCTTATCTTTATGCTCTTCTGTAGAGAATATTTTTGCCTGTCTTTTTTGAGTTGCCGAATAAGTATCTGCTGTTGCCCATACTTCTCCGTCGATAGAGATTTCAACTTTACCTCTGTCGTTTTGTGTACAGGAGAATACTTCGATACCCGTTCCGCAGAATGTAAGTTCCGCTGTCTCTGTTCCTGTCGGGTCTTCTAAGTATTTCACTGAACCGCCGTAGTTTCCTTCCTGGCTGATCCAGTTGCCCCAGCTTCCTGTATATTTGATACGTTCGTCCTGATCGTCGATCATGCCGATCATGTTACGGCAGTCATCTACCGTTGCTTCCGAACTGAACTCACTTTCTTTTCCGTCGATCACAGCCGTAACTTTGTACTTCAATGTTCCGAGCACATCCCAAGCGTCTGTGTCTGTCCATTCTGTCGCTTTCAGTTCTGTCTGAACCTGTACCCACTCGCCGCCTTCAATCTGACGGTATACATTATAAGATACTTCTGTTCTGGCTTTGACCGCATCCCATGTAAGAACTGTCTCTCCGTCTTTGATCTTCGTTACCTTAAGACCTGTAGGAGCTGCAGCTAATGTATTATCAGGGATAGCAGTGATCGTATATGTCTTTCCTGCTTCTGTATTGAAGGAAATACGATCTGAAGTCACCGGTGTGATCTCAACGAGGTTTCCGTCACTGTCTTTTACAGTTGCAAGTGAAAGATTTGCGTACTGAACAACCGCTTCTCCGCCGTTATTAGAGTGGATCGAAGCTTCTGTCAGTTTGTTGTCTGCCCATGCCATATCAACCGCAAAATTACCGCGGGCAAGCAGACCTTTCACATTACCTGTTCCCCATGCTTTCGGAACTGCAGGCATCAGGTCGATGTGACCCATGTTGCTCTGAACAAGCATTTCCGCAACTGCCGCTGTGTAACCGAAGTTTCCGTCGATCTGGAACGGAGCGTGTGTATCCCACAGGTTTGTCATGATCTTGCCGCTCGTGACCATTTTGGACAATACGTCGTATGCTTTATCGCCTTCTGCAAGTCTCGCCCATGTTGCGACACGCTGAGCCATTGCCCATCCTGTCGTTTCATCAGTTCTATTCTGCATCGATACTTTCGCTGCCGCCAGCCATTCGTCGCTCTGAGCGATCAAGTCTCCCGGATATAATCCGAGCATATGGGAAATATGACGATGACCATATCCTTGTCCCATTTGATTACCGTTCTCATCTGTATTTAACGTTGTCTCGTTATACCACTCTTTGATCTGTCCGCTGGCACCGACCTCGATCGGTCCTTTTAAGTCAGCCTGATTCTTTTTCCACTGTGCGACTTTCGCTTCGTCAACTCCCAAAGTCTCTGCCGCTGTGATCGTATCTTCATATAACTGCCAGATCAACGAATGCTCATATGTATTACCTGCAGTTCTCGGTCCGTGCTCCGGTGAATAACTCGGAACAGATACAAGCTTTCCATCATTATCGCGCATCAACATTTGATCGTAGAGCGTCGCTTCTTCTTTCATCATCGGGTAAATATGAGTCTGCATGTACTCTGTATCTCCCGTAAACTCATAATATTCCCAACAGTTCTGAAGAATCCACGGAACGCCTGCCGGAGACCATCCCCAGTCAAATACCCAGCCCGGGTTCGTCCATCCGTACGGGTTGTTCTGTGTATGCGCCATAAATCCATTTTCAGGATTTGCTTCCGTACTCTCAACGCCCGCGTAAATCTTCGCCGTAATACGTCCAGGCTCTCTAAGAGAGTCTACGTAATTAATCAGCGGTTCTGCGCATTCCGCCATATTCGTCGTATATGTCGGCCAGTAGTTCATCTGCAGATTGACATTCATATGATAGTCCGAATGCCATGCGGAGTTATTCGCTCCGACCCAGATTCCCTGCAAGTTCGACGGAAGAGTTGCTCTTCTTTCATTCTTCGTTCCGTCTTCGTTCACAGGAGTCTCTCTCGATGATCCCATCGTCAGATAACGTCCGTACTGGAAGAGCATCAATTCCAGATAACGTTTTTCTGTTTCGGAAGCCGTTCCTTTTTTATATGCCTCCAACAGCTTATCCGTTGTCTTGTCAGACACTGCCTGTCCGATGTTAAGATCTAATCTTCCGAAAATATGATCGTAATCATTTACATGATCTTCTTTTAACGTCTCATATCCGCCGGCTTTTACTTTCGCCTCAGCTCCGGATACATATCCTTTTACCAAAGCAGCGAGCTGTTCTTTTGTCTCGCCTGTACGGTATTTCGGATAATCGTTTTTATAATCCGTTCCGATGGAAGTAATGATCGTGATCGCCTTCGCACCGCTTACCGTGATCTTACCGTTTGTCGAATCGTCTTTGATCTGCCCTGCTGTTCCATCGTCTTTGATTACCTTCGTATAAGAACTGAACTTCAACTGGTTATCTTTAAGCTGTCCGTCGATTGCGATTGCATTGTCGGATACTTTTTTGTCAAACATTCTCGCGTAAGAATCTGCTCCCGGCTGGTTTTGACTTCCGCCTTTTTCCTCATCCGGTTCTACACGAACGTCAAAATCAAGCGTTCCTCCGTCTGTTGCAGTCAGACGTGTTACAAGAACGTTGTCAGGATAGCTTACGAAGTTTTCTCTTGTATAGTGCGCTCCGTTGAGATCATAATTCACTCCGGCTACCGCCGTGCGAAGATCCAGATCGCGCGAATATCCCGAAACGTTATTCTTTGTAACATTTTTGAAATCCAGATACATATTGCCATAACTTAAATAATATCCGTATCCCTGTACTCCGGCGTCATCACTGACTCCGATAAGCTGTCCTGCAAGATTACTGTCAAACCCTTGTCCGCTTTTCAGTTTCTCTTTCAGTTGTGCCATAACCTTGCCGTTCTGACCTTTTGATTCAATATTACCGCCGTTATATTCCGGTCGGCTGTCTGAAGGACCGCCGGACCAAAGCGACTTTTCATTCAACTGAATTCGCTCTGTCTGAACACCGCCAAACACACTGGCTCCAATCGCGCTGTTTCCAAGCGGAAGAGCCCACTGCTCCCACCCCGTATACGAATTGGGCGCCTCTTCATCATACCACAAACGCAAAGCATTTCCCTCCGTTTCCTGTGTCTGTGCCAAAGCAACGTTATCCTCGGCCGCTACAGAGAAAGGAGCTGCCGATACAACAGTCGCCATCGCAAGTGCGACAGATAACGCTTTCCCGCCTGCTTTTGAAAGCTTCCTTTTCATCTTTTTCCTCCTTTAAATTCGCACAGAAGTACAGCCATAAATAAATTAAGCCGAATACTCCGATGCTACGTTGTACTGTTTATCATATCACACTTTTATTATATTTTGTTATATTTTTATGATTTAAAATAGTAAGTTTTTTATATTTTCGCTTTTTTACACATAAATTCAAGGATAGCCGCAGCCATTTTTTGTATATATAGTCTATACCGCGTCTATCCTTTTCTCTTTTTACGTTATATTTACCTTATACACAGGTCGATTTTCTCCGATCTGTCACCTGCAGTTCTTCCGATAGATGATTTCCAGTCCTTTCAAAACAAGATCATCGTCTCGAATAATCTTTCTTCTGCAATGAGGAATGATTTTTTCCGCCACTCCCCCTGTCGCAACTACCGTTACATCGCCGTCCACTTCTTCTGACAGTCGATCGATCAACCCGTCGATCGCCGCAGCGCTGCTGTAAACGATACCGCTTTTCATACAGTCCACCGTATTTTTTCCTATAATATGCCCCGGTTCTTCCAGACTGATCCCGCCAAGCTGAGACGCATTGGCTGTAAGGGAATCAAGAGAAACTCCGATCCCCGGATAAATCATGCCGCCGATATAGTTTCGGTTTTTATCTATAACACAAACCGTGTTTGCCGTACCCATATCAAAAATAAGAAGAGGCGTCGGATATTCCGCAATCCCTGCCACCGCTCCGACAACAAGGTCGCTGCCAAGCTGCGCCGGATTGTCGATCCTGATATTTAATCCGGTCTTGATCCCCGCGCCTACGATAAGGACTTCCTTTTTTAAAATCTTTTCAACCGCAGCTTTTACAACCATCGTAATCTGCGGAACAACCGACGAAATGATACCGCCTTCTAAATCTGCCTTTTTAATATGGTAGATGTCGAGTACGTTTTTAATATCGATCGCATACTCCAGTTCCGTCTTTGTCTTAACAGTTGAAATCCGTTCTACGAACACGCATTTTGAGCCGTCAATGCAGCCGAGCACGGTGTTTGTATTTCCGATATTAATAGCCAATATCATTTCTAAAACCAAGCCTTTCTCTTACATTCTTTTTCAAAAGCGCTCTTCCGATACATAAAGTCAGCACACCTGCCACGATTGCTTCCGGAACGCCGTTTATCCCGATAATAGAAAGAATAAATGTGTATACGCCCGATACCGCCACATTATTTGCCGATGCATATGCTTCCCTGAAAAACAGAAAAATCAGATTCATAACAAGCAGCGTATTTGTCATTGCGCCCGCCACGCCTGCAGTCACAAGTCCAATGCTTGACACACCGGTCTTTTTTGTTTTTTCATTTGAAAAACGAATGATAAGCTTATATACATAATACGGTATAATTCCCACAAGTATGCGGGGAAGAAAACAGATAATCACACTTCCCCATCCGCCGCTTACGCCTGCAATACTGTAAAACGGAGTAAATACAAACGATGTCGGTGTCGGATTCATCGTATTGTTAATAAAACTTGTCAATCCAAAAAGGAATCCTAAAGCTCCGCCTTTTTTCGGTCCCATCAAAAGCGAAGCGATAATAACCGGGATATGTATGATCGTCGCACGGGTAAATCCAAGCGGGATATATCCGAGGAAAGGGGTAAAAGCCATCACACATATGACAGCTCCGAATATTGCCACCTGAACCATACTCATTGTACTGAATTTACTTGACGAGCGCTGTTTCCCCGACGTCTGCCGATCTTTGCTCGCGGTCTTTAGATCCGCTGCATACTGATCTGAGCCGTATACTTCTGCCGTATTCATTTCTTCCGCACATGATACTGTGCTGTTTTCTGTTACTGTTTTGTTTTCCATGTCTGCCTCCTTGTTATCATTCCCTTTCGGGATACAATACATTTGCTTTTTGTCTGCTTCTTATCGTTCCCTTTCGGGATACAATACATTTGCTTTTTGTCTGTTTCTTATCAGACTTTTCTGGCTTCTGCAATCATCGTCAAAAGTTCTGCGGCTGTCTCCTCTTTTGTCATTTTTCCGAGTGAAACTTCCTTCTCTTTCGTGATGACCGTTACGACATTTGTATTTCCGCCGAATCCTGCGCCTTCCACACGAAGACTGTTTGCGGCGATCATGTCAAGCCGCTTCTTTTCCAGTTTTCTTTTTGCATTTGCAATCAAGTCTTCCGTTTCCATTGCAAACCCGCATAAAAACTGCCCCTGCTTTTTGTGTGCTCCGAGATAAGCCAAAATATCGTCTGTGCGTTCCAGCTCAAGCGTCAGATCCGATCCGTCTTCTGTCTTTTTCATCTTGCTGCCTCTTATGTGTTTCGGTCTGTAATCCGCCACTGCTGCCGCTTTGATAATGATATCCTGTTCCTGCGCCCGTTCCTTAACTGCCTCGAACATCTCCTTTGCGGAACATACATTTACAACATTTACAAATGCAGGTTCTTCCTCGGCAGTTGGCCCTGATACGAGCGTCACCTCAGCGCCTCTCCTTGATGCGATTTTTGCAATAGCATAACCCATCTTTCCGGTAGAATGGTTTGTAATATACCGTACCGGATCGACCGCTTCCTGTGTCGGGCCTGCCGTTACAAGGATCTTCAAACCTGCCAGATCTTTTTCATATGCGATTTCCTGCAAAATGACATCGAGCAGAACGTCCGGCTCAACCATCTTTCCGGCTCCGGTATCTCCGCATGCAAGGTATCCCACTGCCGGATCTACAACACCGTATCCGTATACCTGCAAGATCTTTAAGTTGTCCTGCACGATAGGATTTTCATACATGTTCGTGTTCATCGCAGGCGCGATAAATTTCTTACATCTGCATGCCATAACCGTTGTTGTCAGCATATCGTCCGCTATGCCGTGGGCGACTTTCCCGATCACGTTGGCGCTTGCCGGTGCGATCATTACGATATCCGCTTTCTTTGCCAGAGACACATGCTCCACGCTATACTCAAAATTACGGTCAAACGTGTCTACAAGACACTTATTTCCCGTCAGCGTTTCAAACGTGATCGGATTGATAAAATTAACCGCATTTTTCGTCATAAGCACATGTACGTCCGCATGAAGCTTTTTCAGCGCACTGGCAAGATACGCGATCTTATACGCAGCGATACTTCCGGTAACTCCGAGCAAAACTGTTTTGTCTTTTAACATTTTCGTACCCCCTTTCCTTTTGCTCCTCTTCATTATATTGTATCGTATATAAAAAATCAACCTGAACAAATCGTATGTTCAGGTTGAAATCCGCCTTTTTTCAGGAAATGTATTCTCAAAGAAAATCACTGTCTGCATTACGCATTTTCCGAGTTTTTCTGAATCTGCACATGCTGCGTAAGCTTACACAGCAAAATACCTCCCGTACTGTTTCCGAGAATCATAATAAGAAGCGGAACAGCATATTTTGTCGGTGTACTTACAAGACCAAAATAAAACATATTTGCAATACAGTGCTCGAATCCTGCCAAAATAAAGACCGAAACGCAAAGAAAGACTGCGATCGTGCCTAAAATATTCGGCTGTTTTTTAAATGTTGCCACGGCAATATACATCAGCATTCCACAACAAACAGCCAGCAAAAACAAACTAATATATGTATCTGACAATTTCGTTTCTACGATCGGGCCCGCCTTCTCAACCAATCTTACTCCGACACGGGTTTGTTTCATAAGAAACGCCATAATATTAACACCGATTCCGTTTCCGACCAAAGTAATCAATGTCTCGGCACAATTTTCTTTACAGATATATCCGATCTTGCCGGTAAACAAATTCAATTCCAAATTGATAATCGTAAAAAGTCCTAATCCGAATAAAAATGACGCCACGATTGAATTGTCCATATTCAAAAAAACAGTACAGCCGATCCCGATCATCAACCCGGCAACAACAGATTTTTTTAAAGCTGATAAATATTCCATACCTCACCTCGTTCTTTTTCTTCTAAAATTGTAAGTATTCTTAATTAAATGTTGTATAAAACCCGACGATACCGCCCCGGCTCGCAGGCACAACGTGCCTATTATACCATAAATACCGCAAATGTATAGAACTCTTTTTCCGTTTTATTAATCTTCTGTTTAGAAATTTTCGTATTCTTTTATTCTTTCAACATACTTTAGACATATTTTCTCTTTATACTAAGTATCAGATAGTTGATAAACAACTATCCCCCTCATAAAAGTAATGATATCCCCTGAACAAGGATATCACGCTTGATTCTGTAACTGCTGGCAACAGCACGTTGGATACAAATGGCCTGACTATCAAAGAAGGCACAACACCCAAGGTGGTAATTACCAACGGTAATGTTACCATGGGCGGAAATGTCATCCATAATGTGGGTGATGGCGTTGCTCCTACCGATGCCGTCAACAAGGGCCAGCTGGAGGCTCTCCAGAACCAGGTCAGCGGTGGCTGGAACCTTGTCGAAAAGAATTCGGATGGGACTGCCGTGACGGCCAAGATTGGTGCTGGCAAGACCGTGACCTATACGGATGGCACGTATACTAAGTCCGTGATTACAAAGGATGACACCACTGGCAATGCCACGGTGAAGGTGGACGTGACCACCGGCACATTTGGTGCTGGTACCGGTGATAAGGCTGGTACGGTTACTTCCACAGCTAATGGACTGGCAACAACTCAGGATGTGGCCACTGCCGTCAACAATGCGTCTTGGACGATTCAGGATGGAAATCATACGGACAATGCACAGCAGGTCAAGGCTGGTGATACAGTGTCTCTCAAGGCAGGCGATAACCTGAGTCTTGAACAGAATGGTAAGGAGTTCACCTACAAGCTCAATCAGACGCTGACCAACATGAACAGTGTCACCGCTGTAGACGACAAACAGAACACGGCTGTCCTGAACGGGGAAGGCCTGAAAGTCACCGATGCCCAGGGCAACGCGCTGACTCAGCATGCTACAGAAGTCCGCCTCCATGATGCCAACAAGGCAGCTGATGACACAACCACTGATGTGGTCCTGAACAAACAGGGGCTGCAGAACGGCGGCCATACCATTACAGGCGTGGCAGACGGCAAGGTGGTGGCCGGTTCTCAGGAAGCGGTCAACGGCGGCCAGCTCTATGACCTGCAGCAGAAAGTGGGCAGCGGCTGGAAGATTACGGGCAACAATACGGACAGCACTACCAGTATCGGTGCGGACAAGACCGTTTCCTTCGTCAACGGCAAAAACAGCACGGTAACCGTATCTGGTTCTGACTCCGGTGCCACGGTCAAAATGGATGTGGATACGGCCGAACTGGCTGTGAAAGACAACAAAGCCGTTGCCACCGGTTCCGGTGTGGCTGATGCCCAGGAAGTGGCAGAGGCCATCAACAATGCGGCCTGGAATGTCCAGAAGGCAGGGGATACTGCCCAGCAGGTGAAGGCCGGCGATACCGTGACCTTTGCGGCTGGCAACAATATGGTCCTGACCCAGAGCGGCACCAGTTTTACCTATGGCCTGGCTCCGGATGTCAATACGAAGAGTATTCGTCTGGGCGGCAGTAAGGATACCAATGATAGCTGGACAGGCGGCATATTCGTTGGCAAGCAGATTGGCGGCGGCGCAAACCAGAATGAGGGCGATTATATCACCGGACTGGATAACACTGCCTGGGATCTGTCCAAAGTGGTGGAGAACCGGGCGGCTACGGAAGGTCAGCTGAAGGCAGCCATCAACCAGGTAACCATTGCCTCCCAGAGCGGTGGCTTCGGCCTGCGGGATGAAAAAGGCAGTACTGTTTCTCAGATGCTGGGCCAGACGGTAGGCATCATCGGCGATACAGAATATGAAGCCGACGGCAAGACCGTCAAAAAGCAGGGCAATATCACCACGGAAGCTGACAGCACCAATGCAGGGGCTGTGAAAGTCAAACTGAACAAGAATCTGGACCTGACAGAACAGGGTTCCGTCACCATTGGCACCACCAGTCTGACCAGCGGTCAGGCCAAAGTGGGCAAGGTCACGGTGAACGGCACCGACAATACAGTGAGCGGCCTGGCCAATACCTCATGGGATGAAGCAATGGCGAAGAAAGATGGCTATAATGGTTCCACGAAAGCGGCTACGGAAAGCCAGCTGCAGGCTGTCTATACCCAGGCTACCACCACCGCTTCGGCCAATGAACAGCATATCCAGGCAGGTACGTATGATGTCATGACCCAATCCGATGCGAATGGGAAGAAGCAGAACAGCGTCACCATGAATATCGTCGATGGAAGTGGAAATACGAAAGGCCAGGTTGTCATCAACGATGTGGCCAAAGCCTCGGATGTGGGGGATACCGACAGGCTGTCCACGGAAGTCAAAACAAAGAACGGCGGCAACGATCAGAAGACCTCTGTCGTGGAAGCCGTCAATAATCTGAACGACAAGGTGAACAGTCGCGTAGGCGATAATCGGTACAGTGCTGTCACGAGCAAGGATCCGGTACAGGATGGAGATAGTTCGACAACGGCTATTGCCAAACTGAACAATCGCATGACCGATATTTACACTACTTCTACGCAGCACTCTTCTGTATCGGTTGATGAGAATCTGACGCTGGATAGCAGCAGTAAAAATACTTCCGGCGGCACCAATTACCAGATCGGCCTGAATAAGGAGAAAATCGACCTGGGCAATGTGACCATCCAAGGGAACGAGGGCTCCATTACGGCGAAATCCATGAAGGCGGATACCTTTACGGCGGGCGACACGGTCGTCAACAAGGACGGCATAAAAGTCGGCGACAAGTCGGCGCTGACGGGCGACTCGCTCAAAGTTGGCGGCAAGACGTATGTCGATGACAAGGGCATCAATGCCAATGGCAAGGCCATCGGGAATGTCGGCGACGGCAAGAACGACGGCGATGCGGTCAATGTCAAGCAGGTCAACGACCTGGCAGCAAGACAGGGCGAGGCCATTGGCCAGAATGCGGCGCACATCAATCAGCTTGACCGGGCGGTCAACCGTCTCGACTCGCGCATCAACCGCGTCGGCGCTGGGGCAGCTGCTCTGGCGGCACTGCATCCGGGCAACTACGACCCGGACGACAAAGTCGACTTCGCGGCTGGCTTTGGCAATTACCGCGGCGCGAGTGCGGCGGCTGTCGGCATGTACTACCATCCGGATGAGACAACGACGATGTCGGTCGGCGCAAGCTTTGGCGGCGGCGAGGATCTCTTCCCAGATGTGCCGGAGAACCATTGGGCGTACGACTTTGTCGCGAAGCTCGCGCAGGCCGGCGCGCTCAAGGACTGCCGCGTCGAGGACCCGGCGAACAATCCGATGCTCACGCGCAACGACTTCGCGCAGATCCTCTACACGGCGCTCAAGAACGGTGCGACGAAGAACCCCGCCCTCAACAAGGACGGCGGCCTCAACCACCTCGCCAATGAGTTCCGCGCGGAGCTCAAGAACGTCAAGCGCTGAGCCCTGAACCCTGAACTACACAACAGGATACACGAGATTTCCGGAAGCCCGCATGCTGCACGGCATGCGGGCTTCTTGGCTGTAAAAAAGCGAAAAAACTTTCTGTTCAAAAGAGGAATCCGAACGCGTGAATGCGAATATTACCAGTAAGAGACAGTAAGAGTAACGTGTATCTAATAGGAAGACAACCAATACAGATGTAGACGTATAAGTATAAGGGGGCATTTCTATTAGATACACGTTACTCTTACTGTCTCATACAGTCACGGGCTCCTGCTATCTGCTGGAGACAGGGGAGGACCGCTATCTGATTGACTGCGGCATGTTCCAGGGTGCCAAGCGCATCCGCGAGTACAACTACGACGCCTTTTCGTTCAACCCGGCGGACATCGACGGCATGCTCCTGACGCATGCGCACGTCGATCACTGCGGCCTCGTGCCAAAGCTCGTGCGCGAGGGCTTCAAGGGGACGGTCTACGCGACGCAGGCGACGTGTGACCTCGTCCGGATCATGCTGCCCGACTCCGCGCACATCCAGGAGTCGGATGCGGAGCTGATGAACCGCAAGGGGAGGCGGCGCGGCGATGAGCCGATCCAGCCGCTTTACGGCATCGACGATGCGATGGACGCGCTCAAGCAGTTCGCGCCCGTCCCGTACGACCAGGAACTGCGCCTGTCGGACAACCTGCGCGTCTTCTTCCGCGATGCGGGCCACATCCTCGGCTCGGCTATCCTCGAGATCTACGTGAAGGAAGGCGGCAAGGAGACGAAGCTCGTCTTCTCGGGCGACCTCGGCCAGCCGGACCAGCCGCTCCTGCGCGACCCGACGATCATCCACGGCGCTGACTTTGTCATCACGGAGTCGACGTACGGCGACCGCCTGCACCAGCTCTACGACAAGGAGACGGCGCTCATCGAGATCGTCAACGAGACGATGGACCGCGGCGGCAACCTCATCATCCCGTCGTTTGCCGTCGGCCGCACGCAGACGCTTCTCTACTACTTCTACCGGCTGCACTGTGAGGGAAGGCTCGACCCGGACATCCCGATCATCATCGACAGCCCGCTGGCCATCAACGCGACGCGCGTCTTCCTCAAGAACTTCCGCGACTTTGACGAGGAGTCCCTGAAGGTCTTCGGCAAAGAGGGGAAAGTGCCGAACTTTGCACAGGTCCATCTCTGTGAGACGGCGGCAGAGTCGCGCGCGCTCAACTCGTCGGAGGGCTCGGCCATCATCATCTCGGCTTCCGGCATGGCCGATGCGGGCCGCGTGCTGCATCACCTCAAGCACAATCTCTGGCGCCCGGAGTCGACGATCCTCTTCGTCGGTTACCAGGCAGAGGGGTGCCTTGGCCGTCGCCTCATCGACGGCATCACGCGCGTGCGCGTGCTCGGCGAAGAGATCGCCGTCAAGGCGCAGATCAAGAGCCTCGACGGATTCTCGGCACACGCCGACGCCAACCAGATCATGAGCTGGCTCGGCGAGATCCGTGACCCGAAGCCCGCGAAGATCTTCATCGTCCACGGCGAGGCCCCGGCGCAGGAGGCGCTCAAGAGCCGCATCCAGAAAGAGCTCGGCATCGAGTGCTACATCCCGTTCCGCGGCGACCTCGCGAAGATCTCGGGCCGCGCGTCGGAGATCATCCCGTCGAACATCCCGTCCGTCTCGGTCGAGAAGGAGATGGAGGATGTCCTGCGCGACTTCGATTCCGACTACCGCCAGCTGCGCCGCCGCGTCATGCAGTACGTCGTGCGCCAGCCGAAGATGATGGAGCCGGTCATCAAGGTCATGAGCAAGGCGCGCAACTACATGCGCAAGCTCTTCACGCCGTTTAATATCTGATGGGAAATCTGATGGGAGGGAATTTCTCATCTGCCTTGCGTTTCGGTCTGAGATACGATATAATAGCTACAGTCAGATGACACAGACGAAAAAGGAAAATTGCCTTTTTAAGATGCGTACTGCGATGCGCATAAAGGGAGCCACAAAGTAACGTCATAAGCTTACGTAAAGCCAGGAGCTTTCTTATGCATACGCATAGGGAGCTCCTTTTCTGCATATCAGGGGCTAAAAAGACAATGGACCATTTCTAGCGGATTCTTTAAGGAGTGATCAACTTGGGGAAAACAAATGTATCCTTACGAGGCAAGAACGTCCTCGGACTCGCTGACTTCTCGGCGGAGGAGATCCGTCTCGTACTCGAGACGGCCAAGGAAATGAAGAACATCATCCATCGTGACATCAAGAAAGTCCCGACGCTGCGCGGCAAGTCCATTGTCACGCTGTTCTACGAGCCGTCGACGCGCACGCGCACGTCGTTCGAGCTTGCAGGTAAGTACCTCGGCGCCGATGTCGTCAACATCACGGCGGGCACGTCGAGCATCGTCAAGGGCGAGAGCCTGCGCGACACGCTCTACACGATCGAGGCGATGGGTGTCGACGCCATCGTCATGCGCCACAAGGCAGAGGGCGCGGCGGAGTACGCTGCGCGCGTCGTGAGCCCGGTCATCATCAACGCCGGTGACGGCGCCCACGCGCATCCGTCGCAGGGCCTGCTGAACCT
>ERZ772897.1976-NODE-1976-length-19337-cov-5.931594_pt1 | contig 19337 bp, 21 predicted proteins | sample MGYA00512125_ERZ772897 | MGnify/ENA primary metagenome ERZ772897 (study PRJEB29015, sample SAMEA2737660) | human gut metagenome | biome: human gut; feature: human-associated habitat; material: faeces | place: China | collected 2012 ... | reverse complement strand
TGTATTTTTCCATTCCATGCTCTTGGCAGTACAGATAATTATTCAGATTGCCATAACCTGCGTCTGCCACAGGATATTTGGGATATTTGTGGTATCTTCTCTTAAATTCTTCTATTAACGGTTGAAAACAGTCGGAATCTGAGGCATATTGGTAGACCCCGTAAACAGCGATATATCCGTCGCAGATACCCATTTGCACATTGTAGGCCGGGAGAAGCTGGTCATTGCCCATATAATCCTTTTTTACTCGCATAAAAGTCGCGTCATGGTCAGTTTTGGAGTAGCTGTTGCGCTTGTCTCCGCAGATATCCACCTTCTCCCGGTATTCCTTCAGCTTCTTGCGGCTATGATCTATCCGCTCATACAGGCGCTGGACGGATGTCTTCCGCCGACCTGACCCGTGGACAAATTCATCCTGGTTCATGCCTGTGACTTTTAGAAATTCTTCCAACATCTCAGTCAGGTATTCTACGGTGTATTCCTCCCGAACACCCAGTTTCAATCCAAGGTATTGTAAAACTGTTTCGTTTGCTTCCTGGAATATTTTCGTAATCTTCTCAAATTCCTTAAAAACGCTTGTTATACAGCTCTTTTTCCACACCCAGCTGTATTTGTTAGCATTTGCTTCTATCTTGGTTCCGTCAATATAAACATGGTCTAGGTCCACGTTTTCCTGGGTAAAAATGTAGCTGTTGATCTCCTGTACGATTTCTTCCAGCGAGCAACTTAGTTCCTGGTTGATGAAGTCGCACAGTGTGGCATAACTGGGAGCTTTCATCTCATCCCGCAGCCAGATGAATCGAATATCCACTTTGCACAGCTTCTCAATCTCTCGTAAAGACGGATAGCCTTGCTCCATAAATGCAAACAGCAACACTTTCAAAAGTTTTTCGCGCTCATATCTTGGACGACCTGTGGCCTTATAGCCCTTCTCTACAAAGTATTTTTTCAGATCAATATGGGACACCACTTCATTGAAAGTATATACCGAATCATTTATTTCAATAATTCTTTCCATATCCACTGGTAATTTCAGTTGGATTGGTGTATAATTCATATATGTAGTTTTCATTTTGGGTGGTACTTTAATGATACTACAAAACGGCTGCAACCTCAACCTGGCTGCAGCCGTTTCTTAATACTTTTTGTAGCCAGTGCCGGGTGGCACTGGCTACTGTGCTGATAGGGGGAGTTTTCTAACAGCCCCTTAACAATGCACGAGAATACTCCTAATGTTTATCTGCTCTATTTGGCAGTATAAATACTCTCAACAAATTCATTGTTAATCTCATCTAATATATCAAAACAAGGCTGCGGAATAAAAGAATGGAGATATGCCTGTTCGATGATTTTTACGTTCTTATCCACAACGTATTTGGGTTCGCTAATCGTAAGTTTTGTCCCGTCAATACCAAAACGTTTTGCTGCTGCTCCCACAATACTTCTGTTTGAAAAGATTGCAACAGCTATGCTTGGGCATAGTGGATAGAATAGGGTCGTAGCAGGATTGGCAAGGCCATTGTGAAACACACCTATTTTGTCACTGTCAGTAGCTTCCACCAGCACAGGATTATCACTTGTAAAAAAAGGCATATACTCTCTCTGTGCATTGACAAAGACGAACCACGCCCCTTCCTGTATCAGCTTGCAATACCTATCAAAGTTTTCTGGCGTAAAAGCAAAATTGAAAAAGGATTCTTTCTGGTTCTGCTCAGGCAATTCAATTTCCATGATTTGTTGTCCGTATTCTTCAATCAAACACGTTGGAAGCGATGTAATCGCTTTTTCTCTAACACGTTTTATTACATCAGGATATATTCTCTTTGAAATATGCTCCAGACTTCCGGGAACTCGCATGATTTGGGCAATAATAACTTTTGCCAGCATTTTCTTATCTTTCTCAGAAAGAACATCCGCCCTCTCTCTGGATAACGTAATCTTTGCTATCAGATTTTCCATGTATTGCCCGCAAATGACATCGATCTCTTGTGCGAAAAAATGCTCCCAATACTTTTGGTCAGTTCTATCGGTTACATCGTAAAAGTTCTTGATATAACCTACATCCGATGTCGTTGCTGGGAAGAATTTTACTTTTCCACTGGCTTTCAGTCTTGTTCCGATAACCACCTTTTTACCGCGTTTAGTCCCGAATCTATCCAAATAGCACTTTGGTACAATGTGCTGATCTGTGAATTCCTTTCCCATTATACCACCTCTTTTTTCGGCAATATGAGTTTATTATATCACTCTCTGTAGTTCCGGTCAATTTGAGAGTTGAAAACGTCCCTTTATGATTGCAAAAATTCGTTCGCGTTCTACAATTGAAGGTAGAGCCATAATGTGCTATACTGTCAACATGGAGTGATACACAATGGCAGCATCTTATAAAGTTGGCGACATCGCCTATATGGTTGAAAGCAATCTTTACATCCGCACAAGGAAGATCACCCACATCAGCGGAGACTTGATAACCTTCAAATTTCTGGACTGCATGGGTGCAACCAAAATAAAGGCCCATTGGCTTTTCCCGTCAGAAGAAGCTGCTCTGGCTGCCATCGGCAAGAGCAAGCAGGATATTCCTTCTTATCACATGATGGCAGTTCGCAGATAGCGGGAAGTAAGGAAAAGTCAAGTCTTTTATTTCCCGATTTCTGTGCTACAATAAATCGCAGCGCGCACAGGAGGAGATAGAAATGTCAACAGCAACCCATGTTCACACTTTGCGGGAATATATCGGCCAAGCTATGCCCATGCTGATGGAGATTCCTGGATTTTCTGCTCTGACAGCCGTAGCCGAGCAGGACTACGATGCCACAGCGGCAACCTATCCAGATGCCGTATTCGCCATGATGGTAATGAACAACCTCTTTCACCACGATTGGGAATTTGCCGCAATTCACCAGCAGGCATTTTCGTCTATTATTGACGGAGCAGATATTCCATCTGTACGCAAGCGCTATAATCTCTGCATGGACGCTTATTGGCAAAAGCATTTGTGGGATGACTAGCAGGTATATCAATAAATCGGATTTTTCAGAGGTGCAATAAAATGCCAGATGTATATAAAATCTGTCCAACTTTTGAAAATGATAGATTTCTCGGGAAATGGCTGATTATCTAAAAATCCTTGATTTACGGGCATACAAGCAGGATTTCAAGCTAAATTTACTCCTTTTGAGTGACAGAGCCTTGATATTCCACCCAGAACTTTGCAAACCCAGCCACCAGCACGCAGCATTGAGAAAAAATAAATGAAAACTGAATACGATGCAGACACGGCGTTTCTCTATCCCTATACAGGGAGAACAGGAACGCTGCTTTTTATGCCCCCATGTTACGCAGTAAGGGCGAAAAGAATCTTGCTATATGCAGCTTTCCGGGCGGGAAAATAAAGCGGCAAGGGATTTATACCTTTACCCCCCGAAAATGGCGTTCTATTGAATATCAAACCAATCTCTGCACCCATAAGGAAACCGGGGCTCGGTGGCTATTTGATAGCTACCGAGTCCTACTCATTCTTCTATATCACCTTCATCAAATGTAATAACAGGGGAATCATCAAACATTTTTTTCATCTCTTTCAATTCCTCTGTATTTAATAGCATTTCAATAAACTCTGTATTATCTCCATTTTCAACATATTCATCAAAATTTGCTAGTCGAGCCATTTGATCGAAATAATCTATGACTGATACGGGCTTTTGACTTTGCACAGATATTTTTTGTACTATATTCTTTAGAGCATTTATCAGCATACTATCTCTATCATTTAAGGTGCCGTGACTGTATAGATAATAATAAAAATCAAATTGTTCGCTAAATCCACTATCTTCAAATGCTTTCTTCAGCGTATTTAAAGCGTTTGTTTTATACTGTAAATTCGTGGAATGATATAGATTAATTACTTCTCCATTTTCTATATATTTTTCAAGTTCTCTTAAAATCTGCACTAAAAAAACATATAAATCCGAATTAATCTCATGAGCGTGCTCCAACAAAAAATTTTTATAATCAAAAATAAGGTGGTAAGCGTCAAACCTCCCCACGACTTGCATCTGCACTTGCAATATGTGACAATACTCCCGTATAGTAGCAGATAGTATTTGCAACTTGCAGATACTATCCGAGATACGGGGGTATTTTCATGGCAAGAGAGCTGCAAACGCTCAACGAACAGAAAAAACTGGCACTGTGGGCAGAACGAGTCAATACATGCAGGAGCAGTGGGCGGACGGTAAAAGACTGGTGCAAGGAAAGAGGTATTTGTGAGCAAACATATTACAGATGGCAAAGGCGTTTGTTTGAAATGGCAAGGCAGCAGCAGGAAGGACGGTTCGCTGAGATAACGCCGGAGCGGGTGAATCGTGTGGATGGGATAGCAGTAACGGTTCGGGTTGCCGGTGCAGAGGTGGATATTCGTTCCGGTGCGGATGCAGCCATCGTGGAAACGGTGTTGCGGGTATTAAAATCATGTTGAGTGACTTTACCGGAGCGGACAAGGTGTATATTGCCTGTGGCTACACAGACCTGCGACGTGGGATTGACGGACTGGCAGCCATAGTCCAGCAAGAATTCCAGTTAGATCCGTTCACCAACACATTATTTTTGTTTTGCGGCAGACGGCGGGACCGAATCAAGGCGTTGTACTGGGAAGGCAATGGATTTGTGCTGCTGTACAAGCGTCTGGAATCCGGTTCCTTCCAATGGCCGCGAAAAGAAAGCGAGGCCAGAAGCCTGACTGCCCAACAATATCGCTGGCTCATGGAAGGGTTAAGTGTGGACCAACCAAAGGCGCTGGGATCGGTCTCTGGTCTGGAAATTATTTAGAAAAATGTGGATTTTACTGTACTTTTCCAAGGAAATATGGTAGAATTAATTCATGGAAAAGAAAGATAATTTGCAGACAAGGAACCCGGATATGGTGACGATTTCCCGGTCGGAATATGAGGAATTTCAGGCTCAGAGAAAGAAAATCTCTGAGCTGAAAAGTCGTGTGGATATGCTCATGGAAGCCCTGCGTCTTGCCCGGCATAAGCAGTTCGGCGCATCTTCCGAAAAGAGTGAAGATACTCTCGTGGAGCAGTTGAGCTTCCTGTTTAACGAAGCGGAAGTCTTTGCTGAGACCAAAGTGGAGGAGGACTCCGCAGTTGTTGTTGCAGCGCACAAGCGGCACAAGAAGCACGAATATGCCCTGGATACCATTCCGGAAGGGATCCCCACCGAACAGGTGGAGCATCGTCTGGAGGGCGAGGCTCTGGTGTGCCCTCAGTGTGGAGATACCATGGCGGAGATTGGCAAAGAAGTTGTCAGGACATTGGAGATCATCCCCGCGCAGTATATCGTCCGGGAGGATATTTACTACACCTACGCCTGCAAAAGCTGTAGCGAACATGCTGACGAGGGCTGCGAAACACCCATTGTAAAAGCTCCCAAGGAGAAGAACATCATCCCCGGCAGCTATGCCACCCCGGAGGCTATTGCCCAGATCATGACTCAGAAATTTGTCATGGGCAGCCCACTATATCGTCAGGAGCAGGAACTAAATCGTCAGGGCATCCAGCTGAGCCGGCAGACCATGTCAAACTGGATCCTGAGAGCTACGGAGGACTATCTGGCTCCCGTGTATCAGTGTCTGCATGAGGAGCTGCTCAAAAGAGAAGTTCTCCATGCGGATGAAACCACCCTGCAGGTTCTCCACGAGCCGGGGAAGGAACCGCAGAGCAACAGCTATATGTGGCTATACCGGACCAGTGGGGATACAGATAAGCCCATAGTCCTGTATGAGTACCAGCCGGGACGTGGTGGGAAGCATCCAAAAGAATTTCTGGATGGATTCCATGGCTACCTCCATGCGGATGGGTATGCCGGATACCACAGTCTTCCGGAAGGTATTACGGTAGTCGGCTGCTGGGCGCATCTTCGTCGGAAATTTGACGAGGCGGTGAAATCTCTGCCCAAGGGAAAGGCAAAGGGCAGTTCGGCCGCCCAGGGGCTGGCCTATTGCAACTTGCTGTTTACCCTTGAACAGGAGTTCTCAGAGAAAAAGGTAACGGAAAAAGAAAGATATCATGAGCGGCTGAAGCAGGCAAAACCTGTTTTAGACGCTATGTTCACATGGGCAAATTCCAGAACAGCCGCACCAAAGTCTGCGCTTGGCAAGGCACTGAATTATCTGAAAGAACAGTGGCCCTACCTGACAAACTATCTGAAAGACGGCAGACTGGAAATATCCAATAACCGGGCGGAGAGAAGCATCAAGCCCTTTGTCATTGACCGAAAGAACTTTCTGTTTGCCAACCACGCCAAAAGGAGCAACAGGCAGCGCCGTCATGTTCAGCATGATCCAGACGGCCATTGAGAATGGTTTGGATCCGTACCGGTATCTGACATGGCTCCTCAAAACGGCAAACAATGCGGATATAAATGACAGACAAACCGTGCAAGCCCTACTACCCTGGAACGCATCAATAGAATGCAGATCTTCTGCTTCTAAATAAAGAAAAAGAGATGAATACAATGCTGGACTTAAGAAGTATGTCGGATGACGAATTCACTGTTCTGGTCACACCAACCGTCCCGCAGACAACTATGCGTGTTACAGTAGAGGAATCCGGTAAGATTTTGCTTAGCAGCAAGGTTGCGGCAAAACTTTCACAAACGCCTATCCGTATCTGCTTTAACCAGGATTATACCGCAATGCAGATATCAGCGAGTATTGGAAAACCGGGAGAAGGCAGCATCATATTCCCGAAAAATGGAAGAAAAGGCGGCCTGAATGCGGCAGAAAAGCTTAGGAAAAGCAACATTCCACTGCCAGCGGTTTTTTGTGGCTACTTCTGCGATGAGTCCAATAAGTGGAGAGGCGAACGGCAGCTAAACCCTACTTCAAAGCCCTTGCCAACTTCCCGAAGCACAAAGAAGAAATAGATGTACTGCCTAAAAAATACCATGCAGTACTTGCGCGATACATATATTCAAAAGACAGTTATCCGGTGGACGAGGAAGATTTCTTTGGAAATCTTGTCCTGTACTGCATAGAAGCAGATCGTGCCACATCTGGCAAAAATTTCTACAGTAGGGTATTTCAGATTGTAGAAGCCGCACTTTTCAAGCAGCGGCAAGAGGCGAAAAAGCTTTATAATCCATACCGCAATCTGTTTTTGGACAAATGCTACGGAGAAAGCAAAAGAACACTTGGGGAATGGATGGATTTTTCCGAAGAAAACGACCATGATGATTAAGCAAACCGGCAGGCTCGTTGGGGCCTGCCGGTTTGTCTTAGCTGGAGATGGTTTGACGCTTACATAAGGTGTTGCAAAAATGCGAGTTCAGCGCTTTTTGATCCTCTACCAAAGCAAATATATTTATCAACTATAAAATTGAAAGTTTGAAAAACTGTTGTATATATTTTTCTCTTTATTTCAAATTCTTCCTCTTTTGTGGGTTTAACAGTATATACTTTTTCGTATATCATTCTTACTATTTGAGCTATTGTATGATCTTTAGTACTTATATATCCTATCGTATCGGGCAATCCTGGTAAGTTAATACCCGGCTCCAATAACAAAGGCAAAATGTACTCTGAATTATCTAAAAAGGCTCGATTTTGAGCTGCTTTTAATTCATGTCTTGTCCATGCCTTTTTTATGTAATTTGAAGAAACAAAGATAACACAGAAAAGTGAGCATTCCTTATAAATATAGTGTAAATATTGATATAAATCCTTACCCCATAGATTTGTTTCTTCAAATTCATCATAAAATACTTTTAGCTTTTTTGCCTTTAATTTTTGGGCAATTTCTCTTACATACTCTCGATTTTCACCAGCAAAAGATAATGCAACATCATATTCATACATCTCTACTAACCTCGTTTCTGCAGAAGCCGACTTCTTTTTTAATTGTACGCTCGGTATTTTCTGACTGGAACCTATCAAATTATAGCACATCATATTGAGAAATGATATAGGGGGGATTATATTATTACGTTTCCAATGCGAATCAATAGTTGAATAGGCTATAAACTAGGGGAAAATGTAGAAAAAGCAACCGGGGCTTCCCCGAAAGGGGAGTTGGCTCGGCGTAGCTGAGCCAGCGAGATTCCGGCTTTGCCGCAGGCAAAGCCTCGCCGGAGGCGAATAGCAGGGTAGTCAATCGTCCAAGTCTGCATTCTGCCTTGTGGCAGAGGCTTTTCGTTCTGAAAAGCCGAACCCCCTCAGATGCCTAACGGTGCCAGTTTCCCTTTTCAGTGGGTCCTTTGGCGCACTCTTCGGCCATTTCTTATGCCCTTTGGCCGATACAAAGGCACAAAGGAAAGCTTTGACTTTCTCGGCTTTACCCACTACAACGGGAAAAGTCACTGGGGCAAGTACTGTGTACTGCACCGGACGAGCAAGAAGAAGCTAAAGCAGAAACGGCAGTCAGCAAAACAATGGCCGCGGGAGCATATGCACGAAAGCATCCCGGACACCGTTGAAAAGCTGAACAAGAAGCTGGTGGGACACTACCAATATTATGGGATATACGGGAATTGGATCAGCCTGAAGAAATTCTACAGCTATGTAAAATACGAACTGTGGAGGGCCAAACGGCGCAGAGACCAATCCTGTTGGCTGACATGGGAGAAATTCAAAGGAATCATGAGAATCTACCCCATTGCATGGCCAAGGGTGTACCTAACCAACGCTTACTGAAAAATAGTGAATTTTCTGTTGAAGAGCCTATTGCCTTAATAGGGCACGATGGGTTCTGTGAGGGGCTGTAAGACTGAACCTCTCACTCAAATGAAAACTTGGGTTTAAGAGAGGAGGAAAGTCGAGAAAGTCTACTCGACGGGGGGTGTTGAGTGCTTACATTCAATGCAGAAAAACATACCACAAGATCTATATAAATGAAGAGTTTACAAATCATGGCAATTATCATCTTTTGTATTCAAAAGTAATTAATGTTAGCATGCGACACTAATTGCTGTAATAATACGAAAGAAGGAAGAAATAATGGCAAATTACAACAATTCTCAATATTCCTATGCTGACGTGCTGAATAACAAAGGCTTTTACATGAAAGATGACTTGCTGCGTTACAGTGCAGGTGTTCAGACCATGCAGCAGAAGTTCAATTCTGCTGGTTATAGTTGCGGCGCAGCTGACGGAAAATTTGGAGCTGGTACCGACAAGGTAGTCCGTGAATTTCAGGCTGATCAGTTCATTACCGTTGATGGAAAGGCCGGGAAAGGTACACTTACGCTTCTGGATAATGGCTATGATAATTCCCGTTATACCTATGACTATGTACTTAGTTCCACATCTGCCTATTATGCACGGGATACTAAGCTGCGCTCCAGTGCGGGCGTTCAGACAATGCAGACTAAGCTGAATGCGGCGGGATATCCTTGCGATACTGATGGAAAATTTGGTGCTGGTACTGCATCTGCTGTAAAAAGTTTTCAGAGCGCACGAGGCCTTACCGTTGACGGAAGAGCGGGGAAAAATACCCTTCTGGCATTGGGCAACTCGTCTAGTGGTGGCAATTTTAGCGGCGAATATATTACCGCTGGCTCTGGCGGATGGTTGAAGTTGTATAAGCAACCAACCAGCACTAAAACTGGTCGTACAGTACTTATTCCGTCTGTTCCAAGTGCTAAATACTCCGATGGATATACATATAGCTTTACCAATAGAAATTATTGGTATGCATTTGAAAATCCCTATAAAGAACGTATTAATCCCTGGGCGATTGCCTGCATTAAGAACAGGACCGGGAAGAATCCCATTGTTAATGTTGGCCCCAACGGTGAGTACACGGATGAAAACGGAAACTATTGGATGGCGGTTGGCCCCAAGGTTCCGTACCCGAACCAGTCGAACAACGCACAAATCGTTGCCGAGAATATGTATGGACATGGCAAGCTGGATGTTGTTGTAAAAAACAGCAGTGGTACTCGGTTTTATATCCCCGGAGTTATTGGTGATATCAAGGCACATACCTGGACCAATGGTGTTATTCAGACCTTCAAGGCATATCCTAATGGTGCGCTCAGCAGCGCGGGTAGTAATTTTAATGGCACCGTATGTGCGGAGTTCATCGGTAGTCTTGCATATAAGTTTGCAGGTCTTGATAATTACTCTGTAGAGAAAATTATTTTCTACGCAGATTAACATTCAATCGCGCAACATCGATATTTGCACTACCATTTATGTTTCGAATAAATGGAACTATTAAAAAAATTTCATTGGCAAAATTAAAGCACAACAGATTCCCGGTTAACGTCAAGGAGAACCTTTCGTTAACTGGGAATTTTCAATTATTTGCGCAATTTTTAAGTGGATGGCTTTTAGGAACTACTTATGGAGTTGCTTTTATCCTCCGATGTACTCTTTCCCTGAAGGTCTTGTTTTTCCGCTATCGAATGTCGCATACTTCTTTGAAATTGGTTCATCAATGATTCGGTTTAATTGAGAGAAATATGAAGATATTCCTCCGGGAAACCGGATGTGAAAGTAAATACTTTACACCAACTCATCAGGGAACTGGGTGCACTGATACATGCAATCACTTCTGATGAACTGTCCCCATTAATATCCGCAATCAGGAAGGCAGGCTGGGCCTCCATGATCCGCAGCCGCGCTTCCCCGGTCATATCCATATAGATGGGATATGCCGTCATATTCCCCTCATCGTCAAATTGAAAGGCGGAAAACGCCTGCATGAAGCTGGAATCCCGATTCCACGGAAGATAATCCGATCCCACAATTGACGAAATCTCCTCATATTGATGATACACTTCCAACGGCTCTTGTCCCTGGACGAACATTGCTGTAAGTATATACAAACCCGGCACTTTGTTTGCGGGCTTTTCCGGCTGGCAAATAGACGCACCCTCTAAAAAGACCTGTACTCCGTTTGTTGTGATATTGCTGGCAGTGACCACCGCCACTTCTGAGGATGCGCCCTGAAAGCGGACTGACTGCCGGATCAGTATAGGGCCGTCATATCCCAGCGCAGCCAATTTTTCTTCAAAATAATCTGTCCATTCTTGCTGGTTCGGCTGGTTATCCGGTTCGTAGGTGTGATACTGCGCCGCATCCGGGAAAAAGTTCCACGTTCCGTTGGATGCAATCGGGCCCAATGCGCTTTCTTCCGGTGCCTCTATCTGCGTTAGACCTTCCGCGGGAGGTGCTTCACGAAGTAGATTCTCCGATGCTACGGAGACGGGACCAATGTCACCGCTGAGCAGCTGGTGTCCCTCTGCAACCCAGGATAATGGCACAAAAAAGCCATCCACGCCTACATAAGAAATTGCATTTTGATCCATAAGATTCGGTGAAGTTTCCTCCAAAGCGAACTCGACAGGTTCTGTTGTCATTGGTGCGCCGGAGCTACTGGATCGGCAGCCCGACAGGGCCAGAACGAACATGGAAATAAGTACAATTATTCTAACAGAATACTTCATATTAAATTCAACCCCATTAATTAATATTAAACAAATTGTCTGCATGGTTACTTTCCATATATGAAAGCAAACGTACCTGCACAAGAAATGCAATCTTACGAAAACTGTCCCCGAAAAAGAAGAACGATTTATTTAAATTGTTTTCCGTGTTTACAATACTGAATAATTCCCCTCTTTATTAGACAGTAACGATGAAATGGCACGTGACATTGAAGCGTTAACTAACTAATTGAAAGAAGGGAAATTTTATGGCAACTTTACCCAATTGGCCTCAGCTCGCACAGGGCCAGACTAGCGCTAACGTCAAGGCTCTCCAGTATCTCCTGGTCTACCATGGAGCCAGTATTTCCACGGACGGCATCTTCGGCAGTGGAACAAGGTCTGCAGTAGTAAGCTTCCAATCCAAGAAAGGGCTGGTGGTAGATGGTGTGGCGGGGCAGGCAACACTGTCTTCCCTGATTACCACCGTAAGTGTCCGCACTCAGAATAAGGCAGCGTGGGCAGCTCAGACTCTCTTGGCAAAGTTCGAATCTCTCACTGTTGATGGCGATTTCTACACCGGCTCTTTGGTAGCAGCCAGAAACTTCCAGGAAAAAATGGGCATTTATGAGCCTGACGCATACGACGAACCCGGCTATGGTGCAGTCAACGCAATTACGTGGCAGTACCTCTTTGGATATGACGCATATCCCTCTAGTGGTGGTAATACCCCTGGCAGTGATGTGAATATTCGAGGCAACAAGGACTATCGTGGTCAGAGTATTCTGACTGATAGCCAGATCACACTGCTCAATGCAAACAAGCCTTTTTACCAGAGTGCCGCCGCATCCTATGGAATTCCTTGGCAGATGATTGCGGCCATTCATTACAGAGAGTATGGTCTGCGCAAGGAAGGACCTGCCAACGGGAATGGTCCGTATCAGATTTGGGGGTCTAGTTATCCCGTAGGTGCGTATACCGATGCACAGTTCCAGGATGCAACGAATAAGGCCGCCAAGTTTATCAAGGGGAAACTTGGGGGCAGAAGTTGTACGACTACGGACAATGTGAAGTATGGCTTCTTTGCTTATAACGGTGTTGCAGACGTATACATAGACCAGGCAACAAAACTCGGCTTCACCAGCGCTCAAGCAAACAACGGCGAGGGTTCTCCCTATGTTATGAATCGGTACGATAAGATGAGAGATCCTACTGTTGAGCCTACCAAGAGCAATGGCACCTGGGGCCAGATTAAAACCGATAAAGGTAAGATCTCCTATCCAGCCAATTCTGACTATGGTGCGTATGTAGTGTACCGTTCTTTGCTGTAAGCCAGAAGCCAACTAAGAATTCATGCCCAGCCTCCCCTGCATTTGCAGGGGAGGCGCTGGTTAGTAGAGTATCCACTCGGCTTCTTCTTTACTATTTTGCGCTTCAAAAGTTTCCCAATAAACCTCCTGCGAAACTTCTTTTCCGTCGCAAAAAAATATGACTGCATCTTCAGACTCGGTTACATTACAGATTTTTTTGTATTCCCAGCCATTGCCCGTGAAATTCAGGCGGGCACAGCCTGTATCAGCCACGCCACCTGAATAATTAAAGGTCCCATCATTCTTTAAATTGATTATTTGGCGATAAGAAAAGCTATAGCCCGATATACCATCGTTTTCATGCCGTAGTACTAGGAAACCATAGTCGGACTGTCCATTCTCTATTAGCCAAAGTACCATCTCAGGAGCATTATCTAAATCCAGGTCGATGATAACATATTTTGCGGTTTTTACAATAGAGGTCATACTTAAAGACGAGCAATAATCTTCAACAGTTAATACTTTCTCGAAATCATGACTAAAAAAAGTATTTGTGCCTGAGACTACCTCTAAGAGTTGTGCTTCAACGGATTCCCAATCGTTAAACCTGCTGGAAGTCTGCGCTTCTGTAGGAGAAGATAGTATTTCGGTAGGTTGTTCTGGTACTTCTGTTGCCTGAGGCAACGTTTCCATTGACTCCATCACTTTTTCTGTTGGCTGCGGCTGTATCTCTGTTTGATCCATAGGGGTCCAAGTCTCAGAATATGTACTTGAGGGAATAGGATTTTGTGGCGTACAAGAGCATAGTAGCGCACAAATAGTGATGCAAGTAAGTATTGCTTTGTTTTTTCCCATTTTTTCTCCTCCATATAGTTTGTCGTAATCCAACCCCAGCAACTTTTGATATACTCAGTTATAACAACTATAGATTTACACAAGCATTTTGCATCCCCCCATAAAATCATATAGGTAATACGCATTTTGCGGTATACTAGATTGGCGAGCAGTACCATATTATTCTATCATAAAGCTCTTCGAATTTTATCTAGAGCCCGATTTTTTGCCTGATTAACCGCTTGTCGGCTAATGTTCATTTGATGTGCAATTTCGTCTATCGAGTAATCGCAAGCGAAGAATTTTTGAAGTATTATTTTTTCTCGTTCAGATAATGTATTATCTGATGGATAATAAGAGGAAATATCTGTCCCATTATCTGTTGAAGCAATCTGTTCAACATATACCATCTGTTCCTCGGACATCTCTGAAAATACATTCTCCTTGCGACAAGCTTGTGCTTTCGAGAGAGCTATGTATTGATTCTTTACAGATTTTACAATATAACTGATAGCATACATATCGCTGCTGTTTTTGAGTCCTTTTTGCTGTAATTTGTTTAATAGCTCGAAGAAAAATAAACGTAATTCTTCATAAGCATCTTCTGTTCCCAATAGGCGAGCATATTTCTTTAACAGTTTATCAAACATTTCCAATAGCTGCATGGCAGCGGCATCATTTGGGAGTTTCCGAATCAGATCCATTATCATAGGTTTATCTCCTTTTTTCTGGAAAGGAGATAAACCTATTTATTTTGTAAACCCTTGATCAAAGAATTTTTTGCCGCTCAGCCGCTTTACAGATTCCCTGAATTATTCTCTTTCTCATGTATAGCACAATAGGAAAGGATGGCTACTATGAGCAATCTGAATGAGTCAGTGAAAGATATATCCCGGGTAACAGTAATGTGGGTGGCATCTGCCATTAACACACTGTTTGGCGGTGCAGATGGAATTTTTCTCACCCTAATCGTCTTCATGTCCGTAGACTATATCACCGGAGTCTGTGCGGCAATCGTAAACAGACAGGTTTCTAGCCGAATCGGTGCAAAAGGCTTGGCCAAAAAAATGGGGATACTTTGTGTTGTAGTACTAGCAACACTCATTGAGAAAAATGTCATTGATACCACTGCACTGAGAACCGCCGTAATCCTGTACTATATCTCTAATGAGGGTATTTCAATTTTCGAGAATATTACACGCATGGGGGTTCCAGTTCCTAAAAAAATGAAGGAACTATTGAGCCAACTTACGGATGAAAATCCGCAGTAACACATGTCATATTAGCCTGGAAACACAGTGGGGCATAAATCATCTTATTCGAGTCGATATAAGATTTCAACAGAAGTTGTAAAACTATCAAGAAATTTTGTAAAAAAAGGGAATTTGCGGACAATCATAACCACCACTAAAGTGGTGGTTTGCACAGACCCTAGAAGGGTCATTACAGGCTTCACCCCTAAAGGAGCATTGAATAGTTTGGCACCGCATTACACTTACAGGCCGCCGCTAAAGCGGCCTGTTTTTATGTGCGCCCAGCGGGCGCATGTTTTAAAGGGTGAAAGTCCCTAATCCGTCCGACAGCGGGAAGGATATAGCCAAGAGCAAGGGTGTCCCGGGTAACTGGGAATCTGAAGGAAGCTGGAGGCAAATCACTGGCGTGACGAACAGAAATCATGGAGGCTGAATATGTGGGTAAGGCTGCATAACAAGTCAAAGCCCAATAGCTGTACGGAAGCATATTCAGTAGCCATGGCAGGTATGTGGATGAACTTCTGCAATATCTCAAAGACAACGGCGAGGAAATCCGACAGTCCATTCTGGCTGGGAAATACCAGCCGCAGCCCGTCCGAAGGGTAGAAATACCCAAGGACAATGGTAAGACACGAAAACTGGGAATCCCAACAGCAGTAGACCGTGTCATCCAGCAGGCAATTGCGCAGGTGCTGACGCCAATCTACGAACCGAAATTCGCAGAGACGAGCTACGGCTTCCGACCGAAACGAAGTGCCCACGACGCTCTCAAGAAAAGCAGAGAATATCTGAACGCAGGCAAAGTGTGGACGGTGGATATGGACTTGGAAAAGTTCTTTGATACCGTCAACCAGAGCAAGCTGATGGAGATTCTGGCAAGAGATATTAAGGATGGACGGGTGTTGAGCCTGATTCATAAATGCGGGCATCCTTGCCAATTCCAGAAAGGGGTACTGGCGGATAGCATCCAGCCCTATACTGCAAACAGCCCTCTCAAATCAAAGACTTGAGAAGGCTGGATTCCAGTTCTTTTATTCTTACTACCGCAAGTCTGTAGCGGCATAAACAGGGGAGGAGCCGTGTACCAGACCGGTACGCACAGTTCTGTGGGAGGTCGGCTGGCCAACTAATGGTCAGCCTCCTATCCGATAGGCGGGGGGTGTTGAGCGCTTACCTTCCATATGAGATAATATCCCAAAACTTGAAAAACGCACGGTGAGTTTTTCAAGAAAACGGATAGGGATGGTGTCAAATGGGAGAAATGTTAGCAGTGCGGGATGCGTATCGGGTGCTTACATGCCACCGACCCCGGTGGCATTTTTTGGCGACTATTTTATGCCCGTTTGACGGTTACAAATAAGCGAGGCGTGGCCCCGCTGGGAGGCCCCGCTGGGAGCCACACTCATTTTATACGCAGTCAGTTTTGTCACTTACAGTCCAAGCATAAAAAGGCAGGGAGGCAGGCAAAAGTTAGCATCCCTGCCTGTATTTATTGAGATACTGTGTAGAGGGAATAGGACAAAACCTTCTGATTGTGTTTACAATATGCTTCTATATTTCTCTTTCTTTATTAGCAGCAAGGTTCAATGGCACGTGACGTTGAGCAGCTGACTATAAAATGAAAGCAGGAAAATAAAATGGTAGAAACTCCTAAGTGGCCCCAGCTTGCACAGGGACAGAGTGGTCCCAACGTCAGAGCACTTCAGTTGCTTCTAAGATATCGTGGTGCTAATATTTCGGTAGATGGTGGATTTGGTCCGAATACCTATAATGCGGTTCTAAACTTCCAGAATAAGAACAGCTTGCGCTATAAGGACGGTATTGCAGGAGAAGAAACCCTATCTGCGCTTATTACCACCATAGTCAGCAGAACTATCAATGATGCAGCATGGGCCGCACAGACCTTACTGGCAAAATTTGAAACTCTGACAGTTGACAGTGATTTCTGGTCCGGCTCTGAAAAAGCGGCAAAAAACTTCCAGACAAAAATGGGCTTCTCCTCAAGTCAAATTACAGGTACTGTTACTCCCATTACGTGGAGATACCTCTTCGGCTATGATAACTACCCTAATCCTGAAATCGCAGGAAATGTCTATGCATCCGTAGCTCAAACAAACTCCACACTCTCCTCTAATCAGATGCATATTAATGCGGTCTATGTCTATGCTTATTTAACTCAAAGTGGTTTTTCCAAGAATGCTGCTTGTGCTGTTTTGGGTAATATGCAGTTTGAGAGCGATATTGATCCCGCTGTATGGCAGGTTCTTAATAATGTCAATTCTGGTTATGGCCTTGTTCAGTGGGATCCCGCAACCAAGTTTCTGAATCGTGCAGTAACACAGGGAACACTGTCATCGGCAACAGCATCTGCAGTAAATGCTTTGGCTAATAGTAATCCTAAGAAACTCATGAATGCAGAACTGTCTTTCCTGCTCTGGGATTGTATGCCCGCACAGAGTAATTTTTTTGCACCTGCCGCCTATATGCAGCATAGTGGGTTGAGTATGAGTTTTGCTACATTCAAAAAATCTACAGCAGATGCAGGCACGCTGGCAATTGCTTTCCATGATCATTACGAAAGATCCAATGATAACATGACGCGTCTGAACAAGCGTCGTGATCTTGCAAATTACTGGTATAATTATTTCTAATCTACTTTATGGGGCTGATTTATCAGCCCCATTTGCTATGTTATTTTCTTCTAGAATGAAGTCCTGACTGTCCGAAAGTGGATATGGTATCCATTCAACATCTTTTCTGGAGTCATGATCTGAATAGTGCATCCAAAAATCAGACTCAGTTATTTTTTCGTTATTATAGAAAAATACACCTTTATCATTATTTTCTTCTACCCAGAGAAGGTTATTATAAACGACTTCTCCATGATTGAATATTAATTTAGATATTCCGTGATAAGAAGAACTGGAAGACCAAGTGACCGTACCATCTTCCTTGATATCCCTAAGCTGCCGATAAGAAAAGGTATATCCTTTTATGCTGTCGTTTTCCCAATGTAATACCAGAGAGCCATAGTCATTATCCGGTGAAATATTAACTCGAAGTACTGCTTCATCAATATTATCTTGATCTAAGTCAATAACTGCGATCTTATTAAGTTTGACTGGTATGGGAAAGGCATCACAGTATTCTCTAAGTGTCATTGCTTTTTGAAAATCATAGCAATATATTGCCTCATCATAATTCAAGACATTGAGAAACTCTGGTTTTAAATTCAATATAATTGATTGGCTTTCTGTTGCAGTCATTGTTTCTGTATTTAGTTCGTCGAATCGTATTTCAGTAGATGGTTGAACTGCTGGTATGGAGTTCTCTTGTTTATAAGGATGAAAAAAGCACCCCACAGATATTAAAAATAGACTACATATCGTAATCGCTAAAATACCAATGCGTTTCATTTCATGTAACACCCCTAAATTTTCCGGCTTAACAAACTGTGTATTCTGTTGATATGTCTTATAGATATCTACTAGAAAAAGAAAAAGAGAAAAATGGTGCAAATATATATTCAGAATAATTTAGATGCTTTACGAATTGTAACAAGGATTAGCAACGGCATATGTTGGCTTTGCTCCCAGCATGACCGACACAATCAGGCCGTGTCCGGTGAAGTCTACCGGTTCATACGCAGGAATACCGGAGCAAAAGGCAGCCGTAAACCTTGCCCAATACTTTGTGCCCGTTTCCTTAATTGCCTGCTCTGAGCGTTCAAAGTATAGATCTGATTATCCTCCATAATAGAGGTCCTCCTTTTCTCTCTGAGTGTTTCACCCTTATATACGCAGAGACTTGTTTCTGGTTGCACATTTTTTAAGAAATATTATATTCAAGTGTTTTGACCTCATATCCTGCTGAGCGTTCGGCATCACCGCAAATCGCTGACCGTCTGCAATGATACTGTCTGTGTTATTCTCTTTCCACAAGTGTCTTTCGGATCTTAATTAACGCACGATTCTTTGCTTGATTCACTGCTTGCCTACTGATACTCAACTGTTGTGCGATTTCCTCTATAGAGTACCATGAGCAACTTAAATGAGACCGGATGAGATATATACCGATTAACAGTGATGTGGGCTGCAGCTGCCATGAATACACTGTTCGGAGGTACAGATAGAATTTTTCTCACCCTGATTATTTTCATGTCTGTAGACTATACCACTGGGGTCTGTGCGGCAATCGTAAACAGACAGGTTTCCAGCCGTATCGGCGCAAGAGGCTTGGCTAAGAAAATGGGAATCCTTTGCGTTGTAGCGCTGGCAACACTGATTGAGAAAAATGTCATTGAAACCACAGCACTGAGGACTGCCGTAATCCTGTACTATATCTCTAATGAGGGCATTTCGATTTTCGAGAACATTACACGCATGGGGGTTCCAGTTCCTAAAAAAATGAAGGAACTGTTGAGCCATCTTACGGATGAAAATCCGCAGTAGCATATGGCATATTAGCCTGGAAACACAGTGGGACATAAATCATCTTATTCGAGTCCACA
>ERZ772897.1948-NODE-1948-length-19585-cov-10.736406_pt1 | contig 19585 bp, 10 predicted proteins | sample MGYA00512125_ERZ772897 | MGnify/ENA primary metagenome ERZ772897 (study PRJEB29015, sample SAMEA2737660) | human gut metagenome | biome: human gut; feature: human-associated habitat; material: faeces | place: China | collected 2012 ... | reverse complement strand
TCGCTACGTTGGCGCTGAAACGGCGGATAAATTCTTCCAACTCTTTCTTCTTCTCTTCAGCCTTCGCCTTCTGGTTCTGCTGCTGACGAAGAGCCAACTGGCTGGATTCGTACCAGAAACTATAGTTACCGGCAAACATATTGATTTTTCCGTAGTCGATGTCTACGGTGTGCGTACATACAGAATCGAGGAAGTGACGGTCGTGACTCACTACCAATACGGTATGCTCGAAGTTGGAGAGATACTCTTCCAACCAAGTCACTGTCTCCATATCCAAGTCATTGGTAGGCTCATCGAGCAAGAGGTTGTCCGGATTTCCGTACAATGCCTGCGCCAGCATGACACGCACTTTTTCCTTACCGCTCAACTCACCCATCAATACATAATGCTTATCTTCTTTCACGCCCAGTCCGCTCAACAGCATGGCTGCGTCGCTTTCCGCATTCCATCCGTCCAACTCGGCAAATTTCTCTTCCAACTCGGATACTTTCAGTCCGTCTTCATCTGTGAAATCTTCTTTCGCATACAATTCTTCGCGTTGCTTCATGATGTCCCACAACACAGTATGCCCCATCATCACAGTATCCATAACGGTATAAGAGTCCCACTTAAAGTGGTCCTGGCTCAACACCGAAAGGCGTTCGCCCGGTCCGAGCGCAATGGTACCGGTTGTCGGGTCCAAATCTCCGTAAATCGTACGAAGGAAGGTAGATTTTCCCGCACCGTTAGCACCAATAATACCATAACAATTACCACTCGTAAACTTCAAGTTTACGTCATTAAACAACACTCTTTTACCAAACTGTACCGAAACGTTCGAAACTGTAATCATCTTCTTTATTTACTATTTTACTAGTTACTATTTACTATTTTGCTAGCTACTATATTAGTATTAACTATTTTAGCGTGCAAAGTTAGACATTTAAAATGAATTATGAGCTATCTGATATGTGCCAATCTGACATAAAAGTGTTACCTTTGCTGCGTTTTTTGGCAAAACAGCCAACTTGGCAAAGTTTTTGCAGACAAAATCAATGACATCCGGTCAGCCCGGTATGTTTATTGGCGTTATTTTACCAAGTTAAGATAACGTGTGTGTTAAATAGTAAATAGTAACTAGTAAAATAGTAAATACCAAGATGGATCCGAAAGAAAAAAAAGTGAAGGAAGAAGAACTGAACGTTGAGGAAACTCAAAACCATGCGGAAGAACAACCGCAAAACGAACAAGCGGAGGACGCCACTCCCCTGACTCATGAAGAAGAGTTGGAAAAAGAACTGGAAAAGGCCCAAGAGGAGATTGAAGAGCAGAAGGATAAATACCTGCGCTTGTCTGCCGAATTTGACAACTACCGGAAACGCACCATGAAGGAAAAGGCCGAACTGATTCTGAACGGTGGCGAAAAGAGCCTTAGCAGCATTCTTCCGGTGGTGGACGACTTCGAACGTGCCATCAAAACAATGGAAACGGCAACAGATGTCAATGCCGTAAAAGAAGGAGTAGAACTGATTTACAATAAATTTATGGCTGTCCTGGCACAAAACGGTGTGAAAGTCATCGAAACAAAAGACCAACCACTGGACACTGATTACCATGAAGCCATCGCGGTAATCCCCGCACCGTCGGAAGCACAGAAAGGTAAGATTCTGGACTGTGTGCAAACGGGATATACACTGAACGACAAAGTGCTCCGCCACGCTAAAGTGGTAGTAGGAGAATGAGGAGATTTATGAATTATGATTTATGATTTATGGCTGCGCTATTGGTCTGCAGAGTAAATCATAAATCAGAATTCATAAATCATAAATCTTTTCAATCATAAATCAATAAATGGGCATGGCAGAAAAAAGAGACTATTACGAAATATTGGAGGTGACGAAGACAGCCACAGTAGAAGAAATAAAGAAAGCATACCGTAAGAAAGCAATTCAGTATCACCCCGACAAGAATCCGGGCGACAAGGAGGCTGAAGAGAAATTTAAGGAGGCGGCCGAGGCATACGACGTGTTGAGCAATCCGGAGAAGCGTTCGCGTTACGATCAGTTCGGTCATGCGGGAGTGAGCGGTGCGGCAGGCAATGGCGGTCCGTTCGGTGGTTTCGGTGGCGAGGGAATGTCGATGGATGACATCTTCTCTATGTTTGGCGACATCTTTGGTGGCCGCGGCGGCGGTTTCGGGGGAGGCTTCGGAGGATTCAGCGGATTTGGCGGCGGTGGCGGTTCACAGCAACGCCGGTATCGCGGCAGTGACCTCCGTGTGAAAGTGAAGCTGACATTGAAGGAAATCTCTACCGGAGTAGAAAAGAAATTTAAACTCAAAAAATATGTGCCGTGCGACCAGTGTCATGGCACGGGTGCCGAGGGTGACGGTGGATCGGAGACTTGTCCTACTTGTAAGGGTAGCGGATCGGTGATTCGTAACCAGCAGACCATTCTGGGCACGATGCAGACTCGCGTCACTTGTTCTACGTGTGGCGGCGAGGGAAAGATTATCAAGAATAAATGTAAGAAGTGTGGTGGCGACGGAATCGTTTACGGCGAGGAAGTGGTATCGGTGAATATCCCTGCCGGAGTGGCAGAGGGGATGCAGCTCTCTATGGGCGGCAAAGGAAATGCCGGCAAGCACAACGGTGTGGCAGGCGACTTATTGATCCTCGTTGAGGAAGAACCGCATCAGGACTTGATTCGCGACGAAAATGATTTGATTTATAATCTGTTGCTTAGTTTCCCGACGGCTGCACTGGGCGGTGCTGTGGAAATTCCGACAATCGACGGCAAAGTGAAAGTGAAGATTGATTCGGGTACTCAACCGGGTAAAGTGCTTCGCTTGCGTGGCAAGGGGTTGCCGAATGTAAACGGGTATGGTACGGGAGATTTGCTGGTCAATATCAGTATCTATGTGCCGGAAGCTCTCAACAAGGAGGAAAAGAACACGCTCGAAAAGATGGAAGCTTCAGACAATTTCAAACCTAACACGTCGGTAAAAGAGAAGATTTTCAAGAAATTCAAGAGTTTCTTCGATTAATCTTTTTACTATCATATTATCATATATAAGGTATAAGTGGGCTGCAATCTTTTTTTGTGGCTCACTTTTTTATATGGTATTCTCTAAATAGACTCCCTCTCGCACAATCTTTTCATATAGTTTACCTAAATAAGGCGCGATATAGGGCTATCCTAAAAAAAATGGCATATATTTGTATAACAAACAAATAGATCGGCATAAAATAATTATCAACACTTTAAAATTCAAATTATAAAAAACGAATTTATCAAAGAAACATTATTTAGTCGCTCCATAAAAAAACAATAACTGTTTAACTAAACTATATATTTAAAGAATGGCAGAACCTTTTAAAAACATGTTTAACGAGCAATTTTTCGATCTGTTTACGAAAGATTTGAAACTTGTTATCGACGATTTTGATGCTTGCGAGTTTGTATCTCAAGTGATGGACGATGAATGGGAAGGCAGGGAACTTAAACAACGCTGCATGCACATCACAACGGTGCTAAGAAAGTTTTTACCGGCAGATTACAAAGAGGCGATTGCTAAGATACTTGAATTGTTGGATCATATAAAAAAGACACGGCCTGATTTCTCGGTGATAGACGACACGAAGTTTGGCCTGACTTTGGAGTATGGGGGGATTCTGGATAATTATGTCGAACAATATGGGTTGGACGATTATGAAACCTCTGTCAGGGCGATAGAGAAAATCACGCAGTTCACAAGTTGCGAGTTTGTGGCCCATCCTTTTATTATCAAATATCCGGATCAGATGATGAAACAGATGTTGGTTTGGTCGAAACACGAACATTGGGGAGTCAGGCGGCTTGCGTCAGAAGGTTGTCGTCCGCGTCTTCCCTGGGCGATGGCGTTGCCGAACCTGAAAGAGAATCCTGCGCCTATCATTCCTATTCTGGAAAATCTTAAAAATGATCCGGCAAGATTTGTGCGGTTGAGCGTTGCCAATAATTTGAATGATATCGCGAAAGATAATCCCGAAATCGTCATTGATTTAGTGAAGAAATGGAAGGGAGAATCGAAAGAGGTGGATTGGATTATTAAACACGGTTGCCGGACGCTCTTAAAACAAGGCAATCCGGAGGTGATGGAGTTGTTTGGCTTCAACTCTACTATCAGCAATATCTGTGTGGAGGATTTCCAAATTTCAAGCCCGGAAGTGAAAGTCGGGGATTCATTGGAGGTTAGTTTTAAACTGTTGAACAAGAACGATCAAACAACCAAGATACGACTCGAATATGGAATCTATTACCAAAAAGCGAATGGAACGTTGACGAAAAAAGTGCATAAAATCAGCGAGAAAGAATATGCCGGGAACTCGACCACGCGAATCACCCGAAAACATTCTTTCCGGGTGGTTACAACGAGGAAGCTCCATCTCGGACTTCATCAAATTGCTATGATTATCAACGGGAATGAATTTGAAAAATATAGTTTTGAGTTGATTGAATAATAACTGCTGTTAATAACCCGGATTCTGCTTCAACTTTGTATTCATCACCCGTATTTTCTCCGGTATAGGGAACACGGTAGTATATCCGTTTCCCTCATCCGGCAATTGCGGACGGCTACTGTAAGCTCTTGTAAACTTCCCGAAGCGAACCAAGTCTTGACGTCTCCAACCTTCCCAAGCCAGTTCCAGTTGGCGTTCGGCAAGGATATTCTCTAAAGTGGCAGTGCGGGAGGAGGCATTGACGCGGCTACGGACTTCATTCAGTTCTTCATCTCCACTGGCTCCATTGCGCACTTTCGCTTCACTCTTCATCAACAGAGCATCCGCGTAGCGGAACAGTACAATGTCATTCTCCATCAACTTACCGTCTTTTGTGGCAGTCGGGTCGACTTCGTACTTTTTCATGCGGGCTCCTGCTGTTTGTTCGTGCGGGGTATCTGTGATATCCAAAGCTACTTTCCAAGGCAGATACTCCAATACGGTGCCATCATCCAGCTTGATGATGTTTCCTTTCAGATCGTGCACCACTCCCGCAAAATAGCAAATATCAAAGCGGGGATCTTGTTCGGCTGTTTCATAACCGAAGGTTTGGAGGGCTTCAATAGTTGCACTGGGGCCGTTCTCACCGCTTAGGCCGTACGCCTTGGCATGGTTGTAGTGGCGGGAGCGGAACAGATATTGCATTTGATTGGTGTACAAGGTTTTATTCATCGGAATGGTAAAAATATTCTCTATCGATGATTCATTAAAAATGGAGAAATTGGTTTCGTATTTTGGTTCCAATTCGTTGTAGCCCAGCGCCTTTAGCTGGTCACAGTAGTAGATGACTGTTTCCCAGGCATTGAGTTCGTTGCCGTTCACTGCAAACTTTATGTTTTTTCCGTCCGGACGTTGTCCGTCTGTCCAATCATTGTCCGTATAGACTTCGGAATTCAGAGCCAGTTTAGCCAATAGGAAAGTGACTACCGGACGGGTGATACGGCCATAATAAGGACCGGACTGGTTGCTGTGCGCATCGTTCAACAGAGGAGCCGCTTCCTGCAATTCCTTGAATACAAACTCAAAAACCGTTTTCCGTTCACTCTGGACAACATCTTTCATTGCCACTGAAGAGGATTGAACCAACGGGATGCGTCCGAACAAATCCATCAGATAATAATAATACATGGCTCGCATGGCCTGCACTTCCGCCCGGTATGCCGGAAGTGCAGCATCGGAATGGGTTTCGGCAAACTTGTCTATCCGTTCGAGCGATTTGTTACTTAGCATGACGACTTTATAAAGATATTCCCATGTAGCTTGGATAGCGTCATTCTCTACTCCCCAATCGTGCAGGTAAAGTCCTTGCCAAAAGCCGCCATCGTACCAGTCGCCTCCACGGGTGGGGATGATGGCTTCGTCGGAAGTGAAAGTGTTCAGGTCGTAGACTCCCCTACCCGTTCCCTGCAATCCCTGACTGTCGCTATAACCGCCTACGTAGGTATAAAGCGAAGCTACCGCATTGAGATATACTTCCGAGATCGTATTATAGACATCCTCTTCCGGTAGTTTGTCTTTCGGATTTTCCTGTAAGAACTTATCACAGGAAAATAAGGTTAGACTCGTCACCAGAAAAAATAATAATATTCTTGAAGGGTAGATTATTTGCTTTGAGAGTCGTTCTACTCTCCTTAAAATCGGCTCTGTATTTTGCAATAATTCTTTTTTACTCTGCAAAAACTGATTTCTATTTTTCATATATCGTTTCATCCTCTCCTCCTCCATTAAAAGTTAATACTCAATCCTAAGGTGTACGTCCGTGCCAACGGATACCCCCGTTTATCGTCCACGCCCAACGTTGAGTTCACCGTGGAACTGTTAATCATGGGCGAAAGTCCCGAATAACCGGAGATGGTTGCCAGATTGTTGACAGTAAATGCTAAGCGCAGGGAACGGACGTATTTCTTTAGTTTCTGCACCTTCTCAATCGGCACGTTCCAGCCCAGCGTCACATAGTCGAAGTTGACGTAATCTCCCTTTTCCAGCCAATAGTCGGTGGCAGTCTGATCCTTGATGTTCTGTTGCGGAGCTTTCTTCATTACATTGTAGTCGGGGAAGATATTCATGTTCATATAGGTCAGGGAAGTTCCGTTGTAGATTTTATGTCCGAAAGCTCCGTTTATCTGCAAAGACAGGTCGAAACGCTTGTAACGGAAACTGATGTTAGATCCCAGAATCGTTTTGGGTACGGCTTGTCCTGCCACGTAGCGGTCTTCACCATCTTCCAGACTGACGCCTCCGCCATTCAGGTCGGCAATGCCATAGGTATATCCACCGTTTCCGTCGGACTCCAGTCCGGTGCTGTGAGGGAGATAGAACACGCCCAACGGTTGCCCCACCATCTGATAAACGATGTGGTTGTAGCCGCCGTGGAAGCCGGCTCCATCAAGGCTGGCAAGACTTTTATATTCGGAAGCGGAAAGCATTTCGCCGTTATACATACCGCTCAATGAAAGCAGTTTGTTGCGCTGAAAGGTGATGTTGGCATTGATATTCAGTTCCATGTCCTTCGTTTTCAAAGGGGTGATACCGATGGCGATTTCCGTACCCCAGTTGCGCATGGAGCCGATATTGGCAAGCAAGGTGTTATAGGTGAAAGGGGGCACGCTTACGTTGTAAAGGTAAAGCATATCCGTGGTGCGGGAGTTGTAATAGTTGGCGGAAAGCAACAGGCGGTTGCCGAATAAAGCGATGTCGAAACCGGTATTAAAGGTATGTTTCACTTCCCATTTCAGATCGGGATTCGTATTCCGGAGATCTCCCAAAGATACAATGGCGGAGTTTCCGACGGGGACGACACCGTTCGGCTTGACAAGATTCAGTGTTGTGTATGAGTCAATCCCGCTTTGGTTACCTGCCAGACCGTAACCGATACGGAATTTCAGATTGTCTATCACGGGGAATTGCTTCATAAATTCTTCTTCACTAATCACCCATGCCGCGGATGCAGAGGGGAAAAAGCCCCATTTATGGTTGGCTCCGAATTTGGAGGAAGCATCTGTACGGGCGTTCAACGTCAGTACGTAGCGGTCGGCGTATGTATAATTGAAGCGTCCCATGAAAGATGCCAGGCGCGGTTGCTCGTAGTAGGAATTAGTGCCTTCCCACAAACGGAGCGCTCCTGCCTGAAGGTTATTATACCCGAACTTATCGGTGCTGAAATTGCTGACTGTGGTATAATAGCCGGTATAAGTCTCTTTCTGAAGTTCGGCAAGTGCCAGTACGTCAAAGAAATGCTTTTTCCAGTTTTTCTTATAGGTCAGCATCATGTTTCCCAATAAGGATTCGCGCTTTTTGGTTCCTTTGTATGCCTGACCGTTCGCCCAGACGGAAGTGGGGAGGTATTGCGAATTTTCTACGATATTGTAAGTATAAGCTCCGAACAGGCTTAGTTTCAGTCCTTCCATCAGATTGAAAGTGAGACGGGCGTGCGTACTGATGTGCGAAGTGGCATCATCGTCCTGCACTTCCATCCATGCCAATGGATTGGTGATTTGGCTGGCGGTCGTTATTCCGTCCCACGAATTGGTGACGGGGTCTTTATGATTGGGATAGGTAGGATTGAACGTAGCTGCCGAATAGAACGTTTTCTGATAATCTACCAGGTTATGATTCTTCTGAATGGAGCCGAACATTCCCAGTTCGCAGTTCAGGAAGCCGTCGAACATTTTCTGATTCATGTTCATATTTGAAGTGAAATTCTTCATGTCTTCATTCAGAATCACTCCCTGACGATCCATAAAACCGAGGGAAACACGATAACTGGACTCACTGGAACCGCCATAAAAGGCGATATGATGATTCTGTTGCAGTCCTGTCTGCTCAATCTCTTTCTGGAAATCGGTATTGTTCCCTTTGTCCAGAATGGAAATGCCTCGTTCCGATGCTACGCGGCGGAATTCATCACCGGACAGCATTTTCAAATTCTTGTAGACGGTGGAAATCCCGAAGCTACCGTTGTAAGCCACCTGTGTCCTGCCACTCATCCCTTTTTTGGTGGTGACTTCTATCACACCGGATGCACCTCGCGAACCGTACTGTGCGGTTTCGGAAGCGTCTTTCAGAATGGTAAAACTCTCAATGTCCGTAGGGTAAATGGAGGTAAGCATACTCAAGTCGCCAAATACTCCGTCGACGATAATCAAAGGGTCGTTGCCGCTGGTCAGTGAAGTAGTTCCCCGCAGGCGCACCGCATCCAGAGCCGCCGGTCCGTTGGAGCCCCGCTGGATGGTCAATCCCGGCACACGTCCACGGATTGCTTCCAAAGGGTTCGTTATCTGGTCTTTGTTCATCTGTGTCTCCGTGATTTTCTCTACGGAGCCGGACAGGGTTTTCAAACTTCCGGTGGCATATCCTACGGTAATCAATGAATCTATGGGCGCGACGGGAATCTTCTGTGCCCACGTGCCCTCGCACGGGATTACCAGAAGAAGAAGGCTGTAGAAAATGAGTCTAGCGTGTTGTACCATATTCTTAGTTTTTAAGGTAATAATACAAATATAACAAAAAAAGAGGGAATCTGGTTGAGTAGATTCCCTCTTTTATTTAAATGATATTGACAGGTTGAAATCAGCAAGTCCGGATGATACGGATTACACGGTTGCTTTAGGCCGGAATAATCCTAAAAAAACGCATCATACGTATTATCCTTATGCCTGCAATATTTATTTCACAATAATCTCATCCGTAAATATCCAGCCTCCGAATTCACTTCCGGCCTGTGCCTGATAGCGTACGTATCTTCCTTTGGCTTCGCCCTGCCATGAAATATCCGTAAAGCGGATAGGTGTTTCTTTGCTCACTTCAAAGTGTTGTTTGCGCAACTCGGTGAAATGGGTTCCGTCATCGGAAATAGAAATCACCACAGTCTCCGGCAGGAATACTTCCGCGCCTACCACCTGCATAAAGGCGGCAGTGACGGAATGGATGGAAGTTTCTTTTTCCATATCAATCGTCACATCGAGGCGGTTGTCCGAGATGAATCCTTGCCACGAGCCATCACCATAGGTCCAATCGCCACGTATGCCGTCCGTCAGAGCAGTGTTTCCCTGTGCCGGATAATGGGAACTGTAAGGTGAATTATAAATCACCTTTTTACCCAATGCCAAATGGCTTACCGGTTGAAGCGACTCGGGACGACTGCCGATTTCTTTTTTCAAATCGAAAGGATGATATCCTTTTGCCTGCAAATCGGCCACTGCCGACAATGCACGGGTATGGAAATCCGGCCATGACTTACGTTCCGGAGCCGACCAGGCTGTTTCCGCCAATGCCAGGATTCGGGGGTAAATCATATACTCCACGTGTTCGGGAGTGGGAATGTATTCCACCCATAGGTTGCCTTGCACACCGTAGACCAACTTCGCCTGTTCCGCAGTTAAAGAAGCGGGAACGGGATTGTAAGAATATACTTTCTTCAACGGCAGGTATCCACCGATGGCTTCCGGCTGCGAATATGGGGCATCCTGATAACTGTCCAGATAGCAGTAGGCACCCGGCGTCATGATGGCACGATGGCCGGAGGTTACGGCAGCGATACCACCCTCTTCTCCACGCCATGACATGACGGTTGCGTTGGGGGCAATGCCTCCCTGCAGAATCTCGTCCCACCCCAGCAGATGACGTCCATGATTGTTCAGGAACTTCTCAATGCGGTGTATCAGGTAGCTTTGCAGCTCGTCTACATTGGCAAGATGCTCGTCCGTCATTCTCTTCTGACATTTCGGGCAGGTCTTCCAAGCCGACTTTCCGGCCTCATCGCCACCGATATGAATGTATTCGGAAGGGAAAAGTTCCATGACTTCGGTCAGCACATTCTCCAGAAACGTGAAGGTTTCTTCATTGCCGACACAGAAATCGGAGTTCTTGTAAGGTTCGCCCGAACAGGATAACTGCGGGTAGGCTGCCAGCACTTCTTCCGAATGGGAGGGCATCTCAATCTCGGGAATCACCGTGATATAATGCTGACGGGCATATTCCAAAATTTCACGAATATCATCCTGGGTGTAATAACCGCCGTAAGCTCCGGGAGCATCGAAACGGACATATTTACGTCCGCCGTTCCACCATTGCTTCCAGGTGGGATCTGTACGCCAGGCCGCAAATTCGGTCAGCAAAGGGTATTTCTTGATTTCTAATCGCCAGCCTGCCGCATCGGTCAGATGCAGGTGCAGACGGTTGATTTTGTAATACGCCAGTGCGTCTATCTGTTTCTTTATAAACTCTTTGGTAGAAAAGTGACGGGACACGTCCAGCATCAGTCCACGGTAAGCAAAACGGGGAGTATCTTCTATCTCGACAGAGGCTATGGAATAGCTGCCTGCCCCCGAAGGTCGTGCCAACTGCAACAGGGTTTGCAGACCATAGAATAATCCGGCTCCCGAAGTGGCGCGTATCAGGATTTGTTGCGGAGTAACGGAAAGGGTATAGCTTTCCGGCGATGGCAACTGGTGGTTCTTGGGGGTTATCAATAAGAGAAGCATCTGTTTCCTGTCTTTCTTTCTCGCTTCCTTTAATTGAACGGGTAATGCCTTCAGGTATTTCTCCCAGAGCTTCGCTTCTCCACCTTGTAGGTTTGTATAAAGTCTTGTCTTTTCTGACAGTAAAAAAGAGCCCGTCCCCTTCTCCATTTTTAATGGGACAGGTATGACGGACTGTGCCAGAATGGGATGTGCATGAAAGCACATCCCCAGTATACATAAGAAAAGACAAACTTTAGTGTATTCTTTTCTTATATTCATTAATCAATTTTGATTTCGTCTACAAATAAAAATGCGTTTTTGCCTTTTCCACCATGCCATTCCGGAAGCGTTTTCTCCGGTGAAGCAATGACTCTCACGTATTGGGTAGTCACAGGAGCAAATGTAAGTTGATGGTCAACAACTCCGTCTTTGTCCGTCTCTTTCATTGCCGGATATTCTTCGGAAGCAATCTTTTTGAAAGTCTTTCCATCGTCTGAAACTTCTACGGACAGGTTTCTGGCGTCAAACACCCAGTCGCCCTTTGCAATATTGACAGAGATGGCCACACTCGAAATTTCAGTAGGTTGCTGAAGGTCGATCGTCATGTCCATGTCGTTTCCGTTGAAGGCGATCCAACGGCCTGACCGGTAACTGCTATTTCCTTTCAAACCATCGTTTAACGTGGAAGCTCCTTTGAAGAGGTATTGTTCATTGATAGGTTGATTGGCTACAATCGGCTTCATGCTGGATTTGCTGAAGTCAATCTTCTCTGTCAATGTCTGGCTCTCGCCGGTAGGACGAATGGCTTTGGCGGACAGAGTGGCATTTTCTTTAATTTTCAACACTCCTTCGTAAACGGGAGAAGCAGTAGTGGGTTCTGTGCCGTCCAAAGTGTAGTGGACAGGGGCATTGTCGATAGTAGACAAAGTAACGTCCATCGTTCCTTCTGCCGGATTCGGTTCAAACTCGGCTTGTACGCCGAACGCGTGTTTAGCGTAGTTGTATCCTTCGGCATCATACCACTTAATCAGTTGAGGAAGACGAGACAAGAAGTCGGCATAGTTTTTCTTTTCAGGGCTGGACCACTGAATTTCACACAATGCAGCCCAACGAGGCAATACCATGTACTGCGCGTGAGGGAAAGTAGCGATGTATTCTGTCCAGAGGTTGGCTTGCACACCCTTGATATATTTCTGTTCTTCCGGAGTCAGAGAAGCCGGCATCGGTTCGTAGCTGTACACTCTTTCCAACGGCAGGTAACCACCGATACCAAATGGTTCGTTATCTACGTCTTTAGCTTGGTAATAGTCGAAATACAGGTATGTGTTCGGTGTCATGATGACATCGTGTTTCTGTTTCGCAGCTTCGATACCGCCCTTTTCACCACGCCATGACATAACAGTAGCGTTTGGAGCAAGTCCGCCTTCGAGGATTTCATCCCAACCGATGATCTGACGTCCGTGGTCGTTGAGGAATTTCTCGATATGGTTGATTACGAAGCTCTGCAGACGTTCTTCCTTGCTATGCTTATCATCCGACTTCAAGCCCAATGCCTTGATACGTGCCTGGCATTTCGGGCATTTTTCCCAACGTACTTTCGGACATTCGTCACCACCGACATGAATATATTCTGAAGGGAAGATTTCAATCAGTTCGCTATATACATCTTCGAGGAATTTCAAGACTTGATCGTTTCCGGCACAAAGCACATCTTCAGATACTCCCCATTGTCTCCATACTTCGTACGGGCCACCGGTACATCCCAATTCGGGGTAAGCGGCAAGGGCAGCTTGCATGTGTCCCGGAAGGTCGATTTCGGGAATAACTGTGATATAACGTTCGGCAGCATACGCTACTATTTCTTTCGCCTGCTCCTGGGTATAGAAGCCACCGTAAGGTTTGCCGTCGTATTCACCGGAGTTACGTCCGATGACTGTTTCTGTCCTCTTGGAACCTATTTCTGTCAGCTTCGGATATTTCTTGATTTCCAGACGCCAGCCCTGGTCTTCGGTAATATGCCAGTGAAAACGGTTCATATTGTGCAAAGCCATCATATCGATATATGTCTTCACTTCATCTACGGTAAAGAAATGGCGGCTGGTGTCGAAGTGGGCGCCACGATAGCCAAAGCGGGGAGCGTCATTGATTTCTACAGCGGGCATGGAAATGTCTGCACCGACAGCCACAGGCAATGATTTGCGCAGGGACTGGATGCCATAGAATACGCCGGCCTCGGTAGGACCAGTAATCGTGATTCCGTCACCGGCAACTTTCAACTGATAGGATTCCGGATTTTCGTTTGCCGTGCCCAATGTCAGTACGATTGCATTCTTACCTTCCGTTCCGGCTTCGATAGCGAAATCTTTTCCGGTAGCGGTTTTCAGATAGTCGGCCAGGAATTGTGCGTTGCGCTGCATCTTCTCGTTTCCTTCTGGATAGAGGATTTTCACACCGCTCTTCAGAATGAAGGGATTTCCTTGAGCTGTTACAATTTCTTGTGGCATGGGGATAATCTGGTAGTTGGCTTCCTGTTGCGCCGATTGGCAAGAGGCAAAAAGTCCTGCTAGTGCCAGACATCCGGTTAACTTTAAGAGTTGTTTCATAAACTAAAAAATTAAGTGTTAAGTTATTAATAAATTAATTATAGGTTTCACGAATATGTTTGATTGTCAAAGGGATCTCCTCTCCTTTCTTTATTTGGGGAGAAGTGATGACAACTGTCTTACGCTCTCCGGGAAGGAGGTCGAAAAAGTTGTCACTGAAACGGGCTCCCTGTAAAGGGATTTCAATAAAGACGTCTTTTGCAAGAGCGGGAGAAAGCAGGGTCAATTCGCATACGCCGTCTTTCTGTTTTATCTTGCAGGAAACGGTTGTCTTGGGCAGAAGCAGGTCTTTCGTCTTTCTAAAGAAGTGGACTGTTTCGGCAACGGTATGCCCGGACTTGTCTTTCAAGGTCAGTTGCATGAAATGGCGCTGCTGTTCTTTTGACGACAGCCAGGATTCTACTTTCATGCGATAAACGCATTTGGAGGAGTTAGCCGGGATTGCCAATGGTTTGAGTTGTATCGGTTTACCTTGTTTCTTTCCGTCAAAGTCTGTGACTCTCATTTCCAACGTCATGTGGTCTTTGGTGTCCGGACAGTCGGATATCAGGTAGATATTGAGACTGTCGTTCTGCTGAATAGGGTTGATGAGGATGGGAGCAAAAGCTCGTTTGGCCTGATAATGTAGGGCTTTCCAGTTGCCATAATAGTCGATGCTCGACCAGGATACTACCGGCCAGCTATCATTCAGTTGCCAATACAGTGTACCCATGCAGTAGGGACGGTTCCGGCGGTGTGCTTCCAGACCGTGACGCATTCCCTGTCCTTGCAGCACTAGTCCGACGTAGACAAAGTCTTCAAATTTCTCGGGGATGATATAGTCACGTTCCATATAGGTGCGAATCAGGGCATTGCCGATGCTGCTTTTCTGATGGGCATTCATCACTTCCGATTCGATCTGATAATCTTCAGGAGCCGCAAAGGTGGCAATAGTCTTCATCTCCGGGAAGGACTGGAAACCGAATTCGCTCATGAAACGAGGGAGGTCTGTATCTAGTGATTCGAAAGTTTTCCGGCCATACCATACTCCCCAGTTGTGGCTGTCTCCTATCCCCCATGATTCGGGGCGTCCCCAATTGGCTAAATATGGGGAGCTGTGTATATAAAAACGGTCGGCATCCAGCTCTTTTACCTTGGTAGGAAGGAGTTGGTGGAACAGTTTGTCATAGCCCTGGAACATTTCCTGATAGATTTCCGGCGTGAATTTCTTGTCGAATCCCCAATATTTCAAGGCTTCCAGTATTTCATTATTGCCACACCACATCGCCAGGGAAGCATGATTGCGAAGACGGCGAATGTTGTAGCAGGCTTCTGCTTCTACTCTTTTCAGGAAGGTTGGGTCGGACGGATAGGGAGTGCAGGCAAACATAAAGTCCTGCCATATCAGTATTCCGTTTTCATCTGCCAGGTCATAGAAACGGTCGTCTTCGTAGGTCCCGCCTCCCCACACACGAATGACATTCATGTTAGCTTCTTTGATGTCCCGGAATAAGGTTTGGTAGCGTTCGGTAGTGACGTTAGTCAATAGGGCATCCTGGGGAATGTAGTTGGCTCCTTTGGCAAACATCGGAACGCCGTTTACTTCAAAATAGAAGGATTCTCCGTCCTGATCTTTTTCATTGACGAGGCGAACGGTGCGCAGTCCTATCCGGTGGGATTGTTGGGCTACGACTTTATCTTCTACGATTATTTGAGCGGAGAAATCATACAAGGCGGGCTTTCCCCAGCCATTCGGCATCCAACGTACCGGCGACAGCACTTCGGAAGGAATAGATATATGATTGATTCCGGGCTGTAGGGTGATTGCCTGGCTAATGCCTTTTTCTGTGTTTCCTTCGAAGGAGGTATTGATTCTCACCTCTGCTTGAAGTGCTCGAGGAAGGATATTATTTATTTCTAATTCATTGGATAGTTTTGCCTGCTGGTCGGTCAGTGAGAGTTGCTTTACGTGGTAGTCGTTGATAGAGGCTGCGTCGTAAAAACGGATGGTTACCGGACGCCAGATACCACTAGTCACCATGCGGATTCCCCAGTCCCAGCCATAACTGTAAGGGGCTTTACGGGAGAATACGCTTACATGTTTTTCGTGATGATCGTTGTCTGCCGGATAGTTGAATCCGTTAGAGTTATATTGAGGCATTGTCTGCCGGATGGGTGAATGAAAATAGATGTGAAGAAGGTTTTCTCCGAGACGGAGTTGCGACTTGACGGGTATCGTATAGCCGACGAACATGTTATCAGCTTTCAACAACAGTGCTCCGTTGAGGTATACATCGGCGTATGTGTCAAGACCTTCAAAGACTAATTGGGCGTCGTCCCGTTTCAGTTGCTCGGGGGTAACTGTAAAAGCAGTCCGGTACTCCCAGTCTTCATTTTCCACCCACTGAATCTTCTGTTCATTGATACCGTAAAAAGGATCGGGAATTTGTTTATGATAGATAAGATCCTGATGAACGGTGCCAGGAACCTGTGCCGGTCGCCATAGCTCCGTGCCTGCCTGGGAAAATTCCCAACCTGCATTTAAAACCACAACTTCGGAATTGTCATTGCTCTGCGCATATGCCATACTGCAACAGCATAGTAGTCCACATGCTATTTGAGTCTTTTTTCCGATTAAATTAATCATCATAGTGGGGGCATTAGATATTAACGGTCTCAAAGATATTACTTTTTCAGCAAATTTCACTGATAATTTAACAAAATATGTTGTTTTAGCGTGAGCTGTCCAGAAAGCCACAATTAAATCGCCTAAAATTTCAGCTTATAATTAGTTAAATAAAGAGTAGTATTCTGTCCTCAAATGTATGCTAAAATGGCGTTTTTTTTATTATAACGATATTCTTTTTCATTATAGCTAAATCTTTCTACCTATAAATCGTAAGCATAGATTTAAATCTTCGGACTTTCGGGACAGACTCTTTATTCCTTTATTATATCTGTCAATTTTATCGCTTGAAAGGTTATATGTGCGACGCTACTCTCATATAGTATACCAATTGTCTCTTTATCAATCATTGTCAGACAACTATACCCCCATCCTTCTGCCTCGTCGAGCATTAATTGATGTTCCGGCAACCAGGTAAGTCCTTTGTCCAGACTTGCTTTTATTGTTATATGATTACGTCCTTTGGTCGTATTCGGGTTCGAAAACAACAGGATATCTTTATTTAATATGTTGTCTTTGGCATCTACATGAATCAGACTAGCCATGCATACCGGTTCCTGAAGTGCTTGGCGGGAAGATGGGTGTTCTGTCCATGTTTCTCCCAAATCTTTCGTTATGGCAATAGCCCGGCTTCCTCCTCTATTATCACGCATATTCAGCATCAATACTCCCGGTTCCATTTCCGCCACTTGCGCTTCCGTTGTATTGGTTCGTGCCATATTGTGCATTTTCCATGTTTTCCCCCGGTCTTTACTATACATGATTCCTGCATTCGGAACACGGGTAGAGTCTATAAATTGCGTTGGAAATACCAATGTGCCATCACTCATCGTTATTCCACGTCCGGGACCTTGAAGCAGGAAGTACCAGGAAGGATCTTTCACCTGCTCTGTTATATTGATAGGCTTCGACCAGGTTTTACCATCGTCTGTGCTTTTTGCCAATACCAACTGTGCCGTATGATTCAGATCCATTCCCAGATGGGAACTCCACCAAGCGCGTTGATTACCCATACCATGTGTCCATGCGGCAACCACCCAGACGGTATTCGTCTTAGTATCTACTAAAATAGAAGGGTCTCCTACCCCATTCTGTGCTTTAGGCAGACCACCATACTCGCCAAATGAAAGCGGAAGACGCATCTTCTCCCAATTCTTTCCTCCATCGATGCTACGGCTCAAACCCACGTCAACATATTCCTGTAAATCGACACTACTGTTGTATCGAACATCATACACGCCTAATAAGGTTCCTTTATTGGTAGTCACCAACCCGGGAATACGGAAAGAAGCAGAACCGTCATCACCGGCATGACGAACTCCAACTGCCATCCGGTGAACGATATTCTTTGGAGAAATAGATTTACAACATAATTCTTTCCCATCTACTTTTACGGCACACAAGTCAGAGAGTATCTTAGTCTGCAAAGAGGCATCTTTTTTCATCTGCAAACTGATCCAAAAATAATTTACACCCGGAAATAAATTGTAATTACCTTTTAATACTACTTTTTCTGATGATCCCACCTCTGCACATTTGATCGAATAGGAAGGATTAGCCGCCAATGTCCCACCCGGACGGTGACTGGATATGTACTCTACTGGAGCAAAGCGATTTTTGTCTTTGTCCTGCAACGCCTCTGTTCCTCCATAATAGAGTTTGATTGCCTGAATATCAGTTAGATTCGTACTTTTACTAAAATCTAAAATGATTTCATCGAGCTTCTTACTTTCTTTTGCATCCAAACGAAGATAGAACAGAACATTGTCTTGCCGCTCTATCAAAACCGGGATTTGTGTTTCATGGATAAATACTGTGTCTGAAGCTTTTACGTCAAAAGAATATCCTAAGAGGATAAGGAAAAGTAAATAATAAATTCTTCTCATAATGGGGGTATTAGTTAGTTTAACGCGATAAAGATAAAACTTTTCTACTATAATATTACTATGCAAACAGTAAACTTTGATTTTACCAAGTTCTGGTAGGACTAGTCAATACTTTGACCACGGTTCTGGCTCTTGTCATCATCGATAAGGTGGGCCGCAAGAAGCTGGTTTATTATGGAGTTTCGGGTATGGTTGTTTCTCTGATTCTCATCGGCATGTACTTCCTCTTCGGAGATTCCCTGGGAGTATCCAGCCTCTTTCTGCTCATTTTCTTCCTCTCCCGTATACCATCCATTGCATAGATACCCCAAGCGCATCACAGATATGTGCCAGCACCCACACCGATGCGGTGCTGTGTCCACACTCAATATAGCTGATTGTCGATGGTGCTACACCAGATTCCAAAGCCAAATCATTCTGCGACATAAGTTCCTTCTCCCTTGCCTCCCGCAGGCGCTTCCCCATACCCGCAAAATCTGCCGTCATGTGTATCCTCCTTTCTATCATCAGGATCGTACTCTGGGCAACTTACCACCAAAAATGATGTGTATTTTTCATTTTTTGTCGGGATTGCATTCCACCCCTTTACCGGCTCAAATCGTATAGGCCAGCCCTTTTTTGTGTAGTCTACTTCTGTCCATGAGCATCCTCCATACGCTTTTCTACAAGTCCAGCAAAGCGTTTTCCCTCCAGTGGTAATATGCTCCTTCACGAGTTTTTTCCTCCTCTCACCACTCAACCGTGACTTCACATTCATCCGGCATAAGCATGCGTAGATTTTGCAAAACACTTTCCCGGTCTCCCCGGATAGTGAGCCGTGCGTGAAGCAGTTCTGCACTTCGCACGTGCAACGGTTCCACACTACGCACCGGCGTTGGCCCATCGGACTGTTTTTCTGGCGTTTCTTCCACCACTTCGGATGTGTACCACTCTGATAGTTTCTTTTGCCACAAGTTAAAGTTCCGACCACCTCGCACAAACGGCACGCCAAGTTTTTTCCCACATTCTATGATAGTGGCACTGCAACAGCCCATTTCTTCCGCAAGGTATGTAGCTGCACCTCCGCAAGACTGCATATTCCGCAGATATTCCCGCTTAATGTCGTCCGGCATCGCCTTGAAATCTTCCCAAGGCATAGGCCGTGTGATGTTGTAAGTTTTCACCGCTCCGTTTCTCTCCTTCCTTTGCGCCGCAGTGAGGTAGTCGCTGGGCAATCTGCATTTCCCACGCTTGCGGTTCACATGGGCAAACGCGCCTCTTGCAACACGCTTTTTCTGCACGATGTCATAGTCAAAATCATTCATAGGCGGTTATGCTCACCTCCGTGCGTGGATTCTCCTTGTCGTACAGTACCCGGCTCCCGTCATGGCTGACAATAATGCCGCAGTGGTCGTCCAGCAGCACCCGCGCCTTGACCAGCACATCGTCCACAGCCTCCAGCAGATTGGTTA
>ERZ772897.1944-NODE-1944-length-19632-cov-8.010778_pt1 | contig 19632 bp, 18 predicted proteins | sample MGYA00512125_ERZ772897 | MGnify/ENA primary metagenome ERZ772897 (study PRJEB29015, sample SAMEA2737660) | human gut metagenome | biome: human gut; feature: human-associated habitat; material: faeces | place: China | collected 2012 ... | reverse complement strand
TTGGCGAGCACCGCGATAACTCGAGAAACTCGCAAAGCGTGTTTCTCGTAGTTTACTCAACTATCGAGAAAAATTATAATAGAAAAGAAGGAACCAAACATGTTTCCCGTAGTTTAATCTAATTTTAATTTTTACTTTAAAGGGCTTTTTGATGGAGTTCCAGCCTTACGTGGATATGCTTTTGGTGTCGCATGAACCTTATTAATTACCACAAAAGAACGTTTAATGTCACTATCCGGCAGTGTAAAGTGAATTACATCCTCTATCTCGCCGCCCAGCACGAAAACTGCCTTCTTTGCATCCTTCAGCTCATCTTCCACCTCTCCAGACTTATAAGAGATAAATTTGCCGCTTATGTGGATAAATGGTAGGCAATATTCACTTAATGTGGATAAATTAGCAACTGCTCTGGAAACACATAAATCAAAGGATTCCCGATAATCTTTTCTTTTAGAAAGCTCCTCTGCTCTTCCATGAACCGTTTCAATATCCTTCAGATTAAGTGCTTCCATAACTTCATTTAAGAATAATAACCTTTTATTCAAGGAATCCGCCAGAGTAATCTTAAGCTCCGGAAACATAATCTTAAGTGGGATTCCAGGAAAACCGGCTCCGGTTCCCAAATCCAATAAAGTAAGCGGCTTCTTTAAGTCCATCACCTGGCAAAGAGAAATACTGTCTAAAAAATGTTTCTCCACAACATCCTCAAATTCTGTGATTGCAGTAAGATTCATTACTTTATTCTTTTCTACCACCATTTCATAAAAAGTCAGGAACTGCTGCTCTTTCTCTGCAGTAAGTTCTAAATTCCACTCCGATAGAATATTTCTCATTTTTGTAAAATCATATGCCATAAAATATCCTCATTCTTCTCATTATTCTTCCTATTTTTTTATCTGTTCCATATAGACTAACAACATCGTAATATCTGCAGGTGATACACCGGAAATTCTTGAAGCCTGTCCAATGGAAACCGGACGATAAAGCTTTAACTTCTGTCTTGCTTCGATACGAAGGCTGTCTACTGCATCATAATCGAAATCATCCGGAATTTTCTTATTCTCTAATTTTTTAAAATGCTCCACCTGTTTAATCTGACGTTTGATATATCCATCATACTTAATATTAATATTAACCTGTTCCTGTACTTCTTCCGGAAGTTTTGGTCTGTCTTCATCAATTGGAGCAAGTTTTTCATAATCCAGTTCCGGTCTGCGAATCAGTTCGGTAAGACGGGTTCCGGTATTCAAAGGAGTACTTCCATATTCCTCTAAAAGTTTCTGCACATTCTCTTTAGCACCGATTGTTACTGACTCTACCCGGTTTATTTCATCCTGAATTAATTTTTCTTTTTTTACTACCCAGTCATATCTTTCCTGAGAAATGAGTCCGACCTGATAACCATATTTACTAAGACGAAGGTCTGCATTATCCTGACGCAGTAACAGACGATACTCGGCACGGGATGTCATCATCCGATATGGTTCATGATTCTCCTTTGTAACCAGATCATCGATTAACACTCCGATATAGGACTCGGAACGATGCAATACAAGCTGCTCCTTCTCTTTTACATATAAAGCTGCATTGATTCCGGCAACAATACCCTGGGCTGCAGCTTCTTCATAGCCGGAACTTCCGTTAAACTGGCCGCCGCTGAACAATCCCTTGATATTCTTAAACTCCAGAGTAGGTAACAACTGGTTTGGATTGATACAGTCGTACTCAATAGCATATGCATTTCTTACAATCTTCGCATGCTCCAGTCCCGGAACCGTATGATACATTTCATATTGAACATCCTCTGGCAGGGAACTGCTCATTCCACCGACATACATTTCATTGGTATTTAAGCCTTCCGGCTCCAAAAATACCTGATGTCTTTCCTTATCGGCGAATTTTACCACTTTATCCTCAATGGAGGGGCAATATCTAGGACCCGTTCCTTCAATAACACCAGCATAGATTGGTGAACGGTCGAGATTTGCACGGATAATCTCATGAGTTTTCGGATTTGTATAGGTAAGCCAGCAGGATGCCTGCTCTATCTGAACACTTTCCGGGTCTGTAGTAAAGGAAAATGGTACTACTCTCTCATCGCCGGTCTGCTCGGTCATTTTACTGAAATCAATACTATTTTTATCCATTCTTGCCGGAGTTCCTGTCTTAAAGCGGAACATTTCTACTCCATGGGCTTTTAAGGAATCTGTAAGATGATTAGCAGGTTGCAAACCATTCGGTCCCGTGTAATTAATCACATCTCCGTAGAGACATCTTGCCCGAAGATAAGTTCCGGTACACAATACAACAGCCTTACTGTGATAAATTGCTCCGGAAAATGTCTTAACACCGGCAATCTTATTATCTTCTGTGATAATTTCAGATACTTCCGCTTGTCTTATGGTAAGATGTTCAGTAGACTGCAGCGTTTTCCGCATTTCCATGCTATAAGCTGCCTTATCTGCCTGAGCACGAAGAGAATGTACTGCAGGACCTTTTGATTTATTTAACATCTTTGACTGAATAAATGTTTTATCAATATTAATTCCCATTTGTCCACCCAGAGCATCAATTTCACGAACCAGATGTCCCTTGGAGCTTCCACCAATGTTAGGATTACAAGGCATCATCGCAATACTGTCTACACTTACTGTAAATATAATGGTTTCAAGCCCCATTCTGGCACAGGCAAGTGCTGCTTCACAACCTGCATGACCTGCTCCAACCACACACACATCATATGTCTCTTCGATTACCGACATTTCATTATCCTTCTTTCTATCTAAATATAATTATTTACCCATACAGAATTTACTGAAAATCTCATTAACCAGATCATCTTCTACTGCTTCTCCGATAATAGTACCCAGTTCTTCATAAGCATTCATAAGGTCAATAGAATAAAAATCTTCCGGCATTCCATTTTTTACACTCTGTTTTACTAACTTTAAGCTCTCTACTGCCTGAATCAATGCGTTTTTATGTCTAATGTTAGTAATATATACTTCATCGTTAAATGAAATCGTTCCATGGAAAAACATTTCCGTAATGGTTTCTTCTAATACATCAATTCCAAGATTTTCTTTTGCAGAAATAGCTATCATCTTATGATCTGCACCGGATAATTTTTCTTTGATTTCATCTTCTCCGGTTACCTGGATTAAATCAGATTTGTTCAATAAAATGATGGCTTTCTTCTCCCGGATGGCATCTATAATCTTTTCGTCATTTTCATCCAATGCAGTAGAAGTATCCACTACATAGATAATAAAATCAGCTTTATCCACAAGGGATAGTGCTTTATCCACACCAATCTTCTCTACCACATCCTCAGTACTTCTGATTCCAGCGGTATCCATGATATTAAGCGTAATGCCATTTAAATTAATCTGCTCTTCCAATACATCACGGGTAGTTCCGGCAATATCCGTAACAATTGCCCGCTCTCTTCCCACCAGCGCATTTAATAAAGAAGATTTTCCGGCATTCGGCTTTCCGACGATTACTGTATTAATACCTTCCTTTAAAAGGCTGCCATTTTCCGAAGATGCAATCATCTGATTCATCTTCTGCATCAGTTCATCTATTATAATAAGAAGATTCTCTCCATACCCATCAATACTGATATGCTCCGGATCATCTAAAGCAGACTCAATAAATGCAATCTCATGTATGATTTTACCACGAATTTCTTTGATTTTTCCTGTAAGAGCTCCGTTTAACTGCTGCATGGAACTTTTCAATGCAAAATCATTTTTTGAAGAAATGACATCCATGACAGATTCTGCCTGGCTTAAATCAATACGCCCATTCAAAAATGCACGCTTGGTAAACTCTCCCGGTTCTGCCGGTCTTGCTCCATTCTTCAGCACAACTTCTAAAATACGGCGCATAACAAGTGTTCCACCATGGCAGTCAATTTCTACCGTATCTTCTCTGGTATAACTGTTCGGTGCCCTCATCAGAAGAACCATTACTTCATCTATTATTTCATCTTCATCATAAATATGGCCATAATGAATCGTATGACTCTTGCACTGTGATAAAAGCTTGTTTCCTTTTTTTGGCCGGTATATCTTATCAATTACATCAAAAGCATCTTCTCCACTAATACGGATGATTCCAATTCCTGAATTCGTCATGGCGGAAGCAATTGCTGCAATAGTCTCTGTTTTCATAGAAATCTCCTTAATAAAAGAATTCTTATATTATCTGTGTAATATATAAGAGTTATAAAACGGTATAATTATATCATTTTATAACTCTTATGAAATCATTTTCTTATAAAATTTTTAAATTATTTTTTTAATGTAACAACTACATGACGGAAAGGTTCTTCTCCCTCGCTGTGAGTTTCTACATATCTGTCTCCCTGCAATGCAGAATGAATCACTCTTCTTTCAAATGGATTCATTGGCTCTAAAGATACCGGACGTTTTGTTCTCTTAACCTTATATGCAATATTCTTTGCAAGATTTTCCAAAGTATCTTTTCTTCTCTGGCGGTAATCTTCGGTATCAAGCTTAACTTTGATATATCCATCCGAATGTTTATTAACAGCAAGATTTGTAAGATACTGAAGAGAATCTAAAGTCTGACCTCTCTTGCCAATCAGCAGTCCCATTTCTTTACCGCTTAATTCTACTTCATAGACCTTATCATCTTCTGCTTTCTTAATGTCAATGGTAACTTCCATATTCATAGCAGAAAATACATTTTCCAAAAACTCACGGATATTATCTACCGTATCATTCTTCTTCCGTGCCTTGATGATTGCAGGTTTACTCTTGATACCAAGAAATCCGGTAGAGCCCTTCTCAATAACTTCTACCTCAATCTTATCACTGGTAGTTCCAAGCTTAATCGAAGCCTCTGTAATTGCATCATCCACTGTTTTTGCTGAAACTTCAATAAATTCCATTGTATATTACCCCCTCTATTTATTGTTTCTTTCATTGAATTCACGTACTCTGTTAGCTTTTGAGGCAAGGCTTCCTGCTTTTGCATTGCTTCTTACCTCTGCTGCATGCTCTAAAGCTTCTTCCTTTTGTTCTTTTGTCATAGTACCTGATTCAATAACATTTGCTTTTGTACTCATCTTAGCAGCATTAGCAATCTGATTTTCAATCAGACCCATTTTCTTTTCACGCTTTGCTTTTGCTTTTTCCTGATTAGCTTTCATAACAGCATCCCAGTCCATCTTATCAAGACGTTTGTTAATACCCCACTGCTGGATACTACGAACCAAAGCACTGGCAATCCAGTAAATACCAAGACCAACCGGTACAGTGAAACACATTACAAATGAGAATAATGGCATCATAAGATTCATGGTTTTCATCTGCTGTGCCATTGCATCATTTTCACCGGTAGAAGCGGTAGGCATTAATTTAATATTTAATCTCTGTGTCAGAAAAGAAATAACCGGAATCAGTAATGCACCGATTGCAAGTAAATAAGCTCCTGACTTAAAGCCTGTTGTCATAATATTCCATGGGCTGTTTGAAATGTTAAGACCAAGGAAATAGTTTAACTTCTCTAAGGATTTCTCAGTTGCATCCAGATTAGTAAGATTACCAAATACGTTTTTTAACTCACTCCATCCGGAAGTATTCATCTTATATAAAACATCAACAATATAATTATGAAGAACATTTGTATCCGTTGCAGTAAAATCAACAGATAATCCTGCAATTTTAATTTTATCAACAAAGCTTGTCATCTTATCTGCAAAGCCGTCGATAGACATAATCTCTGTAACAAGAACAGAAAACTTCTCTTTTACAGCCGGTACATATGCCGGTACATTTAAGAATACACGATATAAAGCAAACAGAATCGGCATCTGGATTAACATCTGGATACAGCTTCCGGTCGGTGAAACACCATATTTCTGGTAAACCATCTGTGTCTCTTCCTGCATCTTTTGCATAGATACCTGATCTCTCTTGTTTTTATATTTTTTCTGGATAGCTTGAAGTTCTGGATTCATTTTCTGTGAAAGCTTTGAAAACTTCTGCTGTTTATAGGTTAATGGAAAAAGACATGCATAAATAATCAAAGTTAAGATAATGATGCAAAGTCCGATATTTTCTATTCCAAACAAACTGTTCAGCACATAATAGATTCCATTCATAATCCATCCTAAGACCTTCGCAATCGGTCCGAGAATCTTACCATTGTACTGAGTTAAAATGATTTCTGACACTTAACGTACCTCCTAATCATGGAACCGGGTCATATCCGCCTTTTGAAAAAGGATTACATCTTAATATCCTCCAGAGAGCCAGTGCTCCCCCCTTTACTGCACCATACTTTTCCACGGCAATCAAACCATAAGTAGAACAGGTCGGGCAATAAGGGCACTTTGTTGTTTTCATTGGTGAAAGATATTTTCTATAAAATTTAATGATTGCAATTAAAATTTTTTTCAAAATCATTCCATCTTCTTTTCGATATTATCTTTAAATAATTCCATGAAGATTCGAAAGATGCAGCAATGAACTCTTTAACTTGTGATAACCTTCATTTTTTGCTGACACCCTTACGATGACTACAATGTCCCAACCACTATGAAACATCTCTTCGTGCAGTCTGTAACTTTCCCTTAATAATCTCGTCAGATGATGTCTTACTACACTATTTCCTACTTTTTTACTGACGGAGATTCCAATTCGATTCGATTCCAAACCATTTTCCAGAACATACATCACCAGATACTTGTCCGCATAAGACTTACCATTGCGATATACATTCTGGAAATCTTTGTTTTTCTTCAATGAGTCCATTTTTCAATCCTTAAAAAAGTCTTGTAATAAGAAGAAAAAGACCACAAAAGTTGTGGCCTATGCTGATAATTTCTTTCTTCCTTTTAATCTTCTTGCAGCCAATACTTTTCTTCCGCCTGCTGTACTCATTCTTTTACGAAAACCATGAACTTTATTTCTCTGTCTGTTTTTTGGCTGAAATGTCATCTTACCTTTATGCATAATAATCCACCTCCTCTATGCTAGAAAACATCAGTACAATTATAACAAAAAAACCTGTCAAGTCAAGTAAAACCTGCATTTTTCGGTAATTAATTTTTACACTACTATATATATAAGGAAGAAACTATTTTTAATCTATATCTAGTATCCATTTTCTTCCTTCCATACCATAAAATTTATATATCAAAATTTTATGCACAGGTTATCCACAATTGTTCATAACCTGTGCATAACCTGTAGATAATTTAAGGATAACTTGTTGTTAAAATGACCTTGCCTTAATTTTGAATAGCTTTTTCCGCTAAAATAAAGGCTTTTTTATCCACTTTATTCACATTAGGCTTATCACCTATACCTTTAAAAGTTCTCATTGATAATTTGCCCCATTTAGTTTATTATTAAAAGAGTAGGATTCTATATAATGCTATAAATATGAGAAGCTTTAAAAAGCTTAAATAATAGAAACATGGAGATTTTTATGGAACAGATCATTGAAAAATGGGAAGAAATTTTAAGAACTGTCAAGGAAGAGCATGAACTTACTGACATTTCTTTTAAAACCTGGTTAGAACCACTTAAGGTATTTGATGTCAAAGACAATACTTTATACATACTGGTACCGGACGAACAGATGGGGCTTAACTACATTACCAAGAAATACACTCTTCCTATTAAAGTAGCAGTCGCTGAAATTATTGGAAAGGATTACGAAATCGAATTTGTACTGCCGGAGCAGGCAAAATCCATGCGCACACCGAAACCGATGGCTTTCGTAAATACAGAAAGTATTGACAAATCCAGTTTGAATCCAAACTATACCTTCGATACTTTTGTTGTTGGAAATAATAACAAACTGGCTCATGCAGCTTCACTGGCTGTTGCAGAATCTCCGGGAGAAGTCTATAACCCACTCTTTTTATATGGAGGCGTAGGACTTGGTAAAACGCATTTGATGCATTCCATCGCACATTTTATCCAGTTCAATAATCCAGATGTGAAGATTTTATACGTTTCTTCGGAAACTTTTACCAATGAACTGATTGAAGCCATCCGAAATGGCAATAATACAGCTATGACAAAATTCCGTGAGAAATATCGTAATATCGATGTACTTTTAATCGACGATATCCAGTTTATTATAGGAAAAGAAAGTACACAGGAAGAATTTTTCCATACCTTTAATGAGCTTTATCTTGCTAAGAAGCAGATTGTTATTTCTTCTGATAAGCCTCCAAAGGATATGGAAACATTAGAAGAACGTATCCGCTCCCGTTTTGAATGCGGTCTGACTGCTGACATCGGTTCTCCGGATTATGAAACCAGAATGGCAATTCTGCGAAGAAAAGAAGAAATGGATAATTTCCATTTAGATGATGAAATTTTAAAATACATTGCTACTAATATTAAGTCTAACATCAGGGAACTGGAAGGTGCTTTAAATAAACTGCTTGCCTACTCCAATCTTGAACAGACTGAGATTACCATGGAAGTAGCCATGAAAGAGCTTCAGAATATTATTTCTCCGGACAAGCCGAGGGAGATTACTCCACAGCTTATTATTGATGTGGTATGCGAACATTTCCATATTACAAAAGAGCAGATGATTTCTAAAAGCCGCAGCAACGATATTGCAAAGCCGAGACAGATTGCCATGTATCTTTGCAAAAATATGACTGGGATTTCCTTAGAAAATATTGGAGAACTCTTAGGAGGAAGAGATCATTCTACCGTAATTCATGGTATTAATAAGGTAGAAGCTGAATTACAGACTAATGAAGCAACCGTAAATCTCTTAAATACCATTAAGAAAAAAATTAACCCAAATTAATTTATGCACAGGGTTCTGTTTATAATTTGTGAACTAGCTGTGGAATGGCTTTGGATAACTAATTATGTTAACTTTACATAAAAATTTATTCACTTTTTATTAAGACACAATCCGCAGTCATTTAAACAGGTTATACAGTAACAAAATTTTTTTAAATGCTTATGAATTAAGGGTTGCAGAGGTTATTCACTTATTAACATCCCCTAAGAATAAGACGTTTAATTTCTTTTTAAATATTATATTTATATATGTCGAAAGGAGTTATGAACAACATGAAAATCATCTGTTCAAAATCAAATTTACTTTATGGTGTAAACATTGTTTCCAAAGCCGTACCAACCAGAACGACCATGGCTATCTTAGAATGTATCTTAATAGATGCTTCTGCCGGTGAGATTAAATTAACTGCCAATGATATGGAACTTGGAATCGAAACAAAAATAGAAGGAGAGATTGAAGAAAGAGGAATTATCGCATTAGATGCAAAAGTTTTTTCTGATATCGTAAGAAAGCTTCCTGACAATGAAGTTGTAATCGAAACAGACTCTTCCTTTAAGACAACCATTACCTGTGAAAAAGCAAAATTCAATATCATTGGAAAATCCGGTGAAGATTTTTCTTATATTCCATATATTGAAAGAAATGAAGAAATCAGCATTTCACAGTTTACTTTAAAAGAAGTAATCCGCCAGACAATCTTTTCTATTGCAGATAATGATAATAATAAGCTGATGACAGGAGAATTATTTGAAATCAATGAGAACAGCTTAAAGGTTGTATCACTGGATGGCCACCGTATTTCAATCCGTAATATAGAACTGAAAAATAATTATGAGCATAAGAAAGTGGTTGTTCCTGGAAAGACTTTACAGGAAATCAGCAAGATTCTCCCGGGAAATGCTGACGAAGATGTCAGCATGTATTTATCAGACAACCATATTGTATTTGAATTTGGCAATACCACCGTTGTTTCCCGTCTGATTGAAGGCGAGTATTTTAAGATTGAACAGATGCTTTCTTCTGATTATGAGACAAAGGTTAAGATTAACAAACGTGAATTATTAGACTGTATCGACCGTGCTACCCTTTTAGTAAAAGAGGGAGATAAGAAGCCGATTATCATGAATATAACAGATGATAAGATGGAATTAAAAATCAATTCTTTCATTGGTTCCATGAATGAAGAAATTGATATTACCAAAGATGGAAAAGATATTTTAATTGGATTCAATCCGAAATTCTTTATCGATGCCCTTCGTGTCATTGATGAAGAAGAAGTAACCCTTTATATGGTAAATCCAAAGGCACCATGTTTTATCCGGGATGAAAATGAGACCTTTATCTATCTGATTCTTCCGGTAAACTTTAATGCAGCTGCAAACTAGGATTTGCAGAGGCAGGAAGAGAGGCAATCATGCAGGAAATTAAGCTGCGGGATGAATATATTAAGCTGGGACAGGCGTTAAAAGCTGCCGGAGTCGTAGACTCCGGAGTCACTGCCAAGCTCGTAATATTAGATGAAAAAGTTAAGGTAAATGGCGAAGTTGAAGTACAGCGTGGCAAGAAATTATATGATGGAGATGTAGTGGAAGCTTTGGGCGAAACCATAAAGATTGTAAAATGATAATAAAGTCCATTGAACTTAAGAATTTCCGTAATTATGAAGAGTTAAATCTGAATCTTGACGGTGGAACCAATATTTTATATGGGGACAATGCCCAGGGAAAGACCAATATATTAGAATCCATTTATGTCAGCGGAACAACGAAATCCCATAAGGGAAGCCGCGACAAAGAAATGATTCGTTTTGGTGAAAATGAGGCACATATCCGTACTATGGTAGAAAAAAATCAGATGAGTTATCAGATTGATATGCATCTGAAGAAGAACCGTTCCAAGGGAATTGCCATTAATGGTGTGCCAATCCGCAAGGCAAGTGAGCTTTTCGGTGTGCTGAATATGGTATTTTTCTCACCGGAGGATTTAAATATTATCAAAAATGGTCCTTCCGAGCGCAGAAGATTTTTAGATTCGGAAATCTGCCAGCTGGATAAAATTTATCTTTCTGATTTAACCAAGTATAATAAAGTTTTAAATCAGCGCAATAAGCTGTTAAAAGATATGGTATTTCATCCGGATTTGGAAAATACGTTATCCGTGTGGGATATGCAGCTCATTTCTTACGGCAGGCGGATTATCAGCCGGCGCCGGAGATTTGTAGAAGAATTAAATGAAATTGTCCGGGGCATCCATGAAAGCATTTCCGGTGGCAGGGAGCAGCTGACGCTGACGTATGAACCGGATATCGAAGAAGCTTTTTTTGAAGATGAATTAAACCGGGCAAAGGAAAAGGACAGAAAATACTGCAGTACCTCCGTGGGACCCCACAGAGATGATATTTCCTTTTTTATCGGAGATATCGATATCCGTAAATTCGGTTCCCAGGGACAGCAGAGAACTTCTGCTTTATCACTGAAATTATCAGAGATAGAGCTGGTGAAAAGATGTATCCATGATACACCGGTACTTCTTTTAGATGATGTGCTTTCCGAACTGGACAGTAACAGGCAGAATTATCTGCTTAATAGTATACATGATATTCAGACGGTCATTACCTGTACCGGTCTGGATGAATTTGTAAGAAACCGCTTCCAGATTGATAAAATATTTGAAGTCATAAGCGGAACAGTAAGTGAAAAAAATGAAATGTAAAATAATCCGTGAATAGGAGGAATACAGATGAGTACGGAATACGGAGCAGACCAAATTCAGATTTTGGAAGGTTTGGAAGCAGTAAGAAAGAGACCTGGAATGTATATTGGAAGTACCTCTGTGAGAGGACTTCACCATCTGGTATATGAAATTGTGGATAACTCTGTCGACGAAGCACTGGCAGGTTATTGTACCCATATTATCGTTACGATTAATAAAGACAATTCCATTACAGTAGAAGATGATGGACGTGGAATTCCGGTAGGAATTAACCACAAAGCAGGTATTCCTGCGGTAGAAGTAGTATTTACTGTATTGCATGCCGGCGGAAAATTCGGCGGTGGAGGATATAAGGTATCCGGTGGATTACATGGTGTAGGAGCATCCGTTGTAAATGCACTTTCTAACTGGCTGGAAGTACAGATTTTCCACGATGGAAAGATTTATAAACAACGTTATGAACGTGGACATACCATGTATCCACTGAAGGAAGTCGGAAAATGTGATATAAATAAAACCGGTACTACTGTAACCTTTTCTCCGGACGGAAGCATTTTCGAAGAAACCGTATATGATTTTGATACATTAAAGCAGCGTTTAAGAGAGACTGCATTTCTGACAAAGAATCTTAGGATTACACTTCGTGATGACAGGGAAGAGCCTGTAAAAGAACGGGTATTCCATTATGAAGGCGGTATTAAGGAATTTGTAACTTACTTAAATAAGAGCAAGGAAGCATTGTATCCGGAGGTTATTTATTGTGAAGGTGAAAAAAACGGGGTTCTTGTTGAAGTTGCTATGCAGCATAACGATGCATATAACGAAGCTACGTACAGCTTTGTCAATAACATCATCACGCCGGAGGGTGGAACACATCTGGCAGGTTTCCGTAATGCGCTTACCAAAACTTTTAATGAATATGCGCGGGCGAATAAGATTTTAAAGGATTCTGAGACGGCACTTTCCGGTGATGATATCCGTGAAGGTTTAACTGCTATTGTAAGTATTAAGATTGAAGAGCCTCAGTTTGAGGGACAGACCAAGCAGAAGCTTGGTAACAGTGAAGCAAGAGGAGCCGTAGACAGCGTAGTAAGTGAGCAGCTTACATACTTTTTAGAGCAGAATCCTCAGGTTGCAAAGACCATTTGTGAAAAATCACTTCTGGCACAGCGTGCAAGAGAGGCAGCGAGAAAGGCAAGAGATTTAACCAGAAGAAAGACTGCATTAGAAGGAACCTCACTTCCTGGAAAATTAGCAGACTGTTCTGATAAGGATCCGAAAAACTGCGAAATTTTCATCGTCGAGGGAGATTCCGCCGGCGGTTCCGCAAAGACTGCAAGAAGCCGTGCAACCCAGGCAATTCTTCCACTTCGTGGAAAGATTTTGAATGTAGAGAAAGCAAGACTTGATAAAATTTACGGAAATGCTGAGATTAAAGCCATGATTACAGCATTTGGTACCGGTATTCATGAAGATTTTGATATCAGTAAATTAAGATATCATAAGATTATTATTATGACCGATGCCGATGTGGATGGTGCCCATATCAGTACCCTGATGCTTACTTTCATTTATCGTTTCATGCCGGAATTAATCAAACAGGGCTATGTATATCTGGCACAGCCGCCACTTTATAAGATTGAGAAAAATAAAAATGTCTGGTATGCCTACAGCGATGAACAGCTCAACAATATCTTAAAAGAGATTGGACGAGACGGTAATAACAAGATTCAGCGATACAAAGGATTAGGAGAAATGGATGCCGAGCAGCTTTGGGAGACAACCATGGATCCTGAGAAGAGAATCTTACGTCGTGTTGTAATGGATGAAGAAGAAGCATCTGAAATTGATGTAACATTCAACACCTTAATGGGTGATAAAGTAGAACCAAGACGTGATTTTATTGAAGCAAATGCGAAGTATGTCCAGAACCTGGATATCTAGGAGGAAGAATAGATGGATGACAAGATATTTGACCAGATACATGACGTAGACTTAAAGAAAACGATGGAAACATCCTATATAGACTATGCCATGAGTGTAATTGCAGCTAGGGCTTTGCCGGATGTAAGGGATGGTCTGAAACCGGTACAGAGACGTGTACTGTTTTCCATGATAGAGTTGAACAACGGTCCGGATAAGCCACATAGAAAATGTGCCCGTATTGTTGGAGATACCATGGGTAAATATCACCCACACGGAGACAGCTCAATCTATGGAGCATTGGTAAATATGGCACAGGACTGGTCTACCAGATATCCATTGGTAGATGGTCATGGTAACTTCGGTTCTGTAGACGGTGACGGAGCTGCGGCAATGCGATATACCGAAGCAAGACTTTCTAAGATTTCCATGGAAATGCTTGCTGATATTAATAAAGATACCGTTGATTTCATGCCAAACTTTGATGAGACCGAGAAAGAGCCTGTTGTACTGCCATCAAGATTTCCAAATCTTTTAGTAAATGGTACAACTGGTATTGCGGTAGGTATGGCAACCAATATTCCGCCACATAACTTAAGAGAAGTTATCAATGCAGTAGTAAAAATCATTGATAATGAAGTAGAGCAGGATCGTGGAACCGATATTGAAGAGTTATTAGATATTGTAAAAGGACCTGATTTTCCAACCGGTGGAATGATTCTTGGTACAACCGGAATCAACGAAGCATACCGTACCGGCCGTGGAAAGATTCGTGTCCGTGCAGTTACCAATATTGAGCCGATGAACAATGGAAAGAACCGTATTATTGTAACGGAACTTCCATATATGGTAAATAAAGCCAGACTCATCGAAAAGATTGCAGAGCTGGTAAGAGATAAGAAAATTGATGGAATCACAGATTTACGTGATGAATCAGACCGTCAGGGTATGAGAATCTGTATTGAGCTGCGTCGTGATGTAAATCCAAACGTAGTATTAAATCTGTTATATAAACATACCCAGTTACAGGACACCTTTGGTGTTATTATGCTGGCACTGGTAAATAATCAGCCGAAAGTCTTAAATCTTCTTGATATGTTAAACTACTATCTGATGCATCAGAAGGAAGTTGTAACAAGAAGAACGAAATATGATTTAAACAAGGCAGAAGAAAGAGCTCATCTGTTAGAGGGTTTACTGATTGCCTTAGACCATATTGATGAAGTAATTTCCATTATCCGTGGAAGTAAGACAACACCGGAAGCAAAAGAAAAATTAATGAACCGCTTCGGACTCAGCGATGCACAGGCACAGGCTATTGTAGATATGCGTCTGCGTGCACTGACAGGTCTGGAACGCGAGAAAATTGAAAATGAATATAAGGAATTAGTAGCAAGAATCGCAGAATTAAAAGCAATCCTTGCAGATGAGAAGAAGCTTCTTGGTGTTATCAGAGAAGAAATTCTTCTGATTGCAGATAAGTATGGAGACGAAAGAAGAACATCTATCGGATTTGACGAATATGACATTTCCATGGAAGATCTGATTCCGGTAACCAATACGGTAATCACCATGACAAAATTAGGATATATCAAGCGCATGAGTGTAGATAATTTCCGCAGCCAGCATCGTGGAGGTAAAGGAATTAAGGGAATGGAGACCATCGAGAACGATTATATCGAAGAGCTTCTCATGACAACCTCTCATCATTATCTGATGTTCTTTACCAACAGCGGAAAAGTATATCGTATGAAAGCATACGAGATTCCGGAGGCAGGAAGAACAGCCAGAGGAACTGCGATTATTAATCTGCTTCAGCTTCAGCCGGGTGAGAAAATCACCGCAGTTATTCCGATTAAGGAATACAAAGAAGGTGAATACCTCTTTATGGCAACCAAGAATGGTATTGTGAAGAAAACACCAATCTGCGAATATGCAAATGTCCGTAAGACAGGTCTTGCAGCAATTAACCTTCGTGATGATGATGAACTGATTGAAGTAAAGAAGACAGATAACAATAAAGATATCATCTTAGTAACTAAATATGGCCAGTGTATCCGTTTCCATGAAACAGATGTAAGAAGCACCGGTCGTGTATCCATGGGTGTTATCGGTATGAATTTAGCAGACAGCGATGAAGTCGTAGGAATGCAGTTAAATACCCAGGGTGATGCACTGATGATTGTATCTGAAAAAGGTCTTGGAAAATGCACCCTGATGTCTGAATTCTCACCACAAAACCGTGGCGGTAAAGGCGTGAAGTGCTACAAGATTACCGAGAAGACCGGTAATATCATCGGTGTCAAAGCCGTAAATCAGGATAACGAAATAATGCTGATTACCACAGAAGGAATCATCATTCGGATTCCGGTAAATGGAACAGCACTTTTGGGCAGAGTAACATCCGGAGTAAAACTGATTAATGTAAATGACGGAGTAACTGTAGCCAGCATGGCTAAGGTAAAAGAAGATAAATCCATTATGGAAAATGATATTCCGGAGCCGAAACAGCCAGAAGGTGTTATTGTAGAAGAAGATGAAGATGCATCAGCATCGGAGGAAGAGCTGATATCCAAGGAGCTTGGTGAATTAATTAACCGCGCAGAGCAGGATAGCGAAGAAGAATAAAAAACTTTATAAAAAAGAGGGCGGAATCACTGTATCATGATTTCGCCCTTTCAAAAAATAATGGGGGATTAAAGATGCCACAGACATTTTATGAAGTACTATGGATTTTTATTATTTATGCATTTATCGGATGGTGCAGCGAAGTATCATATGCAGCATTGGATAGGGGAATCTTTGTAAACAGGGGATTTTTGAACGGACCGTACTGTCCAATTTATGGATGTGGAGTATTAATTGTGGTTGTGTTACTGACACCATTAAAGAAAAATTTACTGATATTATATTTAGGTTCCTTCCTATTGACATCAGTTCTGGAATTTATAACAGGATTCGTAATGGAAAAAGTATTTCATAATAAATGGTGGGATTACTCGGATAAACCCTTTAATATAATGGGATATGTATGTCTGAAATTTTCAATTTTCTGGGGATTGGCATGTACCTTTATTATGCTGATTATTCATCCGATTATTTACGGATTCATTCATCTGATACCGCATATTGTGGGGGTGGTATTACTTATAATTATAATGACCGGATTTGCCATTGACGTAGTAGTAACGGTATCTACTATTGTGAAGTTCAACCGCAGGTTAAAGGTAATGGATGATATTGCAGCAAAAATTAAAGTATTGTCCAACCAGATTGGTGAAAATATTTATGAAAATGTAGAAGAAGCACTGGAAAAATCTGCAGAATTTAAAGAAGGGCATGTAGAACAGATAGAAAAACTCGAAAATCTGCGTCATAAATATGATGAACTTTTATCCAAAAAGAATGCAGTATCCAGCCGTCTGATGAAAGCATTCCCGGATATGAAATCAAAACATCATAACGAGATTTTGCAGAAATTAAAGAAAATCAATATAAGAAAGTAGGAAAATATGAAACCGAAAATAAAAACAGGGATAAGCGCAATCATGATAATAGGATGGATATTTGCAGGGCTGGGTTCTGTCTTTTTAATAATGGGAATCCTTTTTCTGACACAGTCCGGTAAAGAGGAAGCCTTTAAAATGTTAGGACTCATCTTTGGCGGAACCGGACTTTTCTTTTTTCTGATTGGTGTCATTTTTTTGATATTGCATTACAATAATAAAAGCAGCTTAAAGAAAATTGTAGATAACGGCTATTACATTATGGCAGAAATTTCAAATATAGATATGAATTATAATGTAAACGTAAATGGCAGATGCCCTTATGTGATATATGCCAGATATCAGGATATAAATGGTTGCATCCATACATTTCACAGCCGCAACATTTTCTTTTATCCGGCGGGAATGATGAAAAATAATATGGTAAAAATTTATACAAGACCGGATAATTTTAAAAAATACTATATGGATATCGATGAGATTTTACCGGAAGTACAGATGCATTAAAGGAGACAGAAATGATAAGAACAGTAAAAACAAGTGAAATAACAGAAAATATCAAAGAAATGTGCATTGAAGCAAATTATTATTTATCCAGGGATATGGATGCAGCAATGAAAAATGCGGCTGCAACGGAAGAATCTGAACTAGGACAGAAAATATTAAATCAGTTACAGGATAATCTTGAAATTGCAGATAAAGAGCAGATTCCGATTTGTCAGGATACCGGAATGGCAGTGGTATTTATTGAAGTTGGACAGGATGTTCATTTTGAAGGTGATGCTATAGAAGATGCCATTAATGAAGGAGTGCGTCAGGGATATGTGGAAGGATATCTTCGGAAATCCGTCGTAAAAGACCCACTGATTCGTGAAAATACCAAAGATAATACTCCGGCAGTTATACATTATTCCATTGTGCCAGGCGATAAAGTGAAAATGACTGTTGCACCAAAGGGATTCGGCAGTGAAAATATGAGCCGCGTCTTCATGTTGAAGCCTGCAGAAGGAATCGAAGGTGTTAAAAATGCCATCATGACTGCAGTAGCTGATGCAGGTCCAAATGCCTGCCCGCCAATGGTAGTAGGCGTTGGAATCGGAGGCACCTTTGAAAAATGTGCGATTCTTGCAAAAAAAGCATTAACCAGAAGCGTAGATTCTTACTCTGAAATACCTTATGTAAAAAATCTGGAAATAGAAATGTTAGATAAAATCAACCAGTTAGGCATCGGACCGGGAGGATTAGGCGGAACAACTACAGCCTTAAAGGTAAACATCAATACATACCCGACACATATAGCAGGACTTCCAGTGGCAGTGAACATCTGCTGTCATGTAAACAGACATGTGGTAAGGGAGATTTAAAATGAACGCAATTGTAATAGAAGGAAAAGAATATCATTTTAAAATGGCACATCCGGAAAATACAGAAGAAATACTGTCTTTATACCAGAGTGCCATGGGAACAGAAGGCTGCACCTGGGATGAAACATATCCAAGCCGGGAGACCATTGCAAAAGATTTTGCAAATCAGGCATTATTTATAATAGAAGATAGTGCTCATAAAATAGCCGGAGCAATTTCAATTGATGAAGATACGGAAGTAAATGCATTAACCTGCTGGTCGAAGCAGTTAGAGCCATCCGCGGAGCTGGCTCGTCTTGTCATAAGAGAGGCAGAACAGAATCATGGACTGGCACGCATTATGATTCAAAAGACCATGGAAGAATTAAAAAAAAGTGGCATGAAAGGTGTGCATTTTCTGGTAAGTAAGACAAATGAACGGGCAATGCGTTCCTATCAGAAATTGAATTTTACAAAATGTGGTGAATCGGATCTTTATGGAGAAGACTGGTGGTGCTACGAAAAGGCATTATAATAGATTTATTATAAAAGCTGGTAAATATCATTATTTATTATAGAAAGAACAGGTGATAGAATGGATAAATATATTACAACACCGATAACAGAAGAAAAGACAGCGGAGCTTCATGCAGGAGATTATGTATACATAACAGGAACGATTTATGTGGCAAGAGATGCAGCTCACAAGAGAATGATGGAAGTCTTAGAAAGAGGAGAAGAACTTCCGATAGACATTTTAGATTCCACAATCTATTATATGGGACCATCACCGGCAAGAGAGGGAAGACCAATCGGTTCCGCAGGTCCGACCACTGCAACCCGTATGGATAAGTATGCACCAACCCTATTGGATTTGGGTGAAAAGGCAATGATTGGAAAAGGAAAACGTTCCAAAGAAGTCATAGATGCCATCATCCGTAATAAAGCAGTATACTTTGCAGCAATCGGCGGGGCAGGCGCACTTCTTTCTAAATGTATTACCAAATCAGAAATTGTCTGTTATGAAGATTTGGGAGCGGAAGCCATCCGCAAGCTGGAAGTAAAAGACTTCCCGGTAATAGTTGTGATAGACAGAGATGGCAACAACCTCTATGAAACAGCAATAGAAAAATATAAGAAAATCCAGCTTTAAAATGCTCTAAAAAAATAAGTGAAAAATAATTTGAATTTGTGATTGACAAAGTGAAATAGTTTTAGTATTATTATCTATGCGTCATGTACGCAGACAACATCATATTTATTTGGAAAGTTCAGATATGGAGAAATACTCAAGAGGCTGAAGAGGCGCCCCTGCTAAGGGTGTAGGTCGG
>ERZ772897.1943-NODE-1943-length-19633-cov-4.734498_pt1 | contig 19633 bp, 15 predicted proteins | sample MGYA00512125_ERZ772897 | MGnify/ENA primary metagenome ERZ772897 (study PRJEB29015, sample SAMEA2737660) | human gut metagenome | biome: human gut; feature: human-associated habitat; material: faeces | place: China | collected 2012 ... | reverse complement strand
TATAAGAGACAGTAAGACCATAAAAGCATAGTAAGAACACAAAAGACCATAACCGGCTGTGAGAAAAAGCCAGCCGGTTATGGTCTTATTTTTACTTTATAGGAAAGACCGCCGCCGGCGCTCTTTTGAATTAAAAATGCCCGCCGGTAGGCGGGCAACACAAATAGACGATCTAGGGATTAAAAAAGATAAAAACCTTCCTCACCAAATTCTTCATCAAGATCGTCATCATTTAGAAAATAATCCATATCCAGCAGGTCTTCCTCGCTCATATGGCGAATGTCCGTGGAAGTAAGTCCTTCTGGAGGATTATCCATGTATTTTTTACGCAGCGCCTCAACATCTGTTTTCATTGCAATGCCCTCCTATGAGGGAATTATACCATAAAAACAGAGAAAGTTATGCAGAAGAACGCTTTCCGCGAGATCGGGACATAGATCTCTCATATAATTCTTCGAGGGAAAGACGCTGATGGTTAAAATAAAGTTCCAAAAACTCCATTTTATGCCTGCAGATGGGACATTCCAGCGGATCATAACCAAAAGAAGAAAGAATAGCATTCCGCCAATGGTTAAAGTTGCGTAGAATGGGACGTTTCTGTTTGGAAATGACTTTATGGAGCTGCTGGTCTGTTTTGCGGTGGCGTGCATACAAGCCGCCATAGCGGATCATTTTAAAATGTTTCTCAGGGATATGCCGGATCAGACGTTTGATGAAGTCCATAACCGGGATCGTTTCCTGTATATATTTATCATCTTCGTGTCGATTGTAATGAAAAGTGACCATAGAACCATCATATTTGTCGATCCTGGAAGTGGCGATCACAGGACGCCCCAGATAGCGTCCGATATATTTGATGGCAGTCTCAGGATCACAAGAGGAAGGCTTGGCATAAACGTAAAATCCCTTCTTATGAGAAGAATAACAGAGGGATTTGATCTGTTTGAAAGGATCGCCCAGCCGTTGGTGCATCTCATTAAGGAGAGCGGTACGGAAAGCAGAACGTAAAAAAGAGTAATTGAAGTGATGGACATTTCGCCAAAGGCCGTCATCACTGAGACCGCCTTCAGAAATAAGGCAGTGGATATGAGGATTCCATTTCAGATCCCGTCCGAAGGTATGTAAGACCATGATAAAACCAGGCGTAAAATTTTTTGATTTGTTAAGTTCAAAAAACATGCGGGAAATGACACTGGCAACGGAATGGAACAGGCAATCCAAAAGGGAGCGTTCTTTTAGGAAAAAATCCCTGAGATTTTCATCAATGGTAAAGACGCAATGGCGATGCTTAACGTTGATGAGTTTGAAAGTCATAGAAGTGGTGCGTTCCATGCTGTATTTGTTTCCACAAGAAGGGCAAAACCGACTGTGACAGTGGAAAGGGACATATTTAAAGTTGCCACAATGGGGGCAATGATACATGGCACCGCCAAAGGAAGGATCCCCACAATGGATCATCTTTTCGATATTTTCCATTTCGGTGTCTCTGGGATGGAGAGTATATTTTATTTCTTCATAATGGTCTGTAAAAATTTTCTGCAAGATATTCATAAGACTATTATGAGATAGATTTTAGAAAAAAGAAACCCCTAACCCCTCAAGATTGAGGGGCAGGGGAGTTGAATAGGCGAAGCCTATTTTTTATATATTTGCTATACTCTTTTATAGGTACAAATGCGCTTGAAAGAGCAAAAAATAGAATGGGGAAATGAACATGAATACGGAAGAAATATTGATGGTAGATGATGAAAGAGCAATCCGTCTGGCTGTACGGACGGCTTTGACCAGGGAAGGAATGCATGTAACAGAAGCAGCTGATGGCAGTACAGCGTTAGATTTACTAAAACAGAAACATTTCGATCTGGTGATCCTGGATGTGATGATGCCCAAAATGAACGGCTACCAGGTGGCCCGGGCCGTGCGGGCCAAGCGGTGCGGGACGCCTATCCTTATGCTCACCGCCCGGTCCGGCCTGGAGGACCGGATCGAGGGCCTCAATGCCGGGGCGGACTACTATCTGACCAAGCCCTTCGACAGCCGGGAGCTGGTGGCCTGCATCAATGCCCTGCTGCGCCGCCAGGGCGGCCAGGTGGACGAGCTGACCCTGGGCAATACCGCTCTGGACCTGGGCTCCTGCACCCTGCTCTGCGGCAGCCGTTCCGTCCGGCTGTCCGCCAAGGAATTTGACGTGATGCGCTGCCTCTTCCAGGCCAAGGGCAGCATCCTGTCCAAGGAGGCCCTGCTTGCCCGGGTCTGGGGCTTTGACTCCGAAGCGGTGGAGAACAATGTGGAGGTCTATATCGGCTTTCTGCGGAAAAAGCTGAATTCCATCGGCTCCAATGTGACCATCGCCGCCGTCCGGCGCATGGGTTACCGGCTGGAGGTGCAGGAAGGATGCTGAAAAAGCTACGCATTCGGTTCGTATGCGTTATTTTGGCCATCGTCACGGTCATGCTCTGCTCGATTTTTGGCCTTCTGTACCACTCCACGGCCCAGAATCTGGAGGAGGAGAGCCTTTCCATGATGCGCACGGTGGCCGCAAACCCCTTCCAGCTGGGCCGGCCCAATTCCGGTGGAACGGGGGTGCATCTGCCCTATTTCCTGCTGAAGATCAGTGCAACGGGGGAGCTGACCGCCGTGGTGGGGGGCTACTATGACCTGTCCGATCAAGTGTTCCTCACCGCCCTTATGGAGGCGGCCACGGCCAAATCCGGGGATACGGGGGTCATTCCGGAGTACAATCTTCGCTTTTTGAAGGTCCGCTCCCCCCTGTCCGAGACCATCGTCTTTGCGGATATGTCCAGCGAAAAAGCGACGCTTTTGGGCCTTGCCAAGAGCTGTGCCGCCCTGGGGGTGCTGTGTTTGGGAGTATTCCTGGGCATTGCGGTGCTGCTGGCAAGGTGGATGGTCCGCCCGGTGGAGAAGGCCTGGGACCAGCAGCGGCAGTTTGTAGCCGACGCCTCCCACGAACTGAAAACACCCCTCACCGTCATCATGACCAACGCAGAGCTTTTGCAGATGTCCGACGGGGAGAATCAGAGCCGCTGTGTGGACAGCATCCTCACCATGTCCCACCAGATGAAAAGCCTGGTGGAGCACCTGCTGGAGCTGGCCCGATCCGACAACGGCCAGGCGAAAATGGTCTTTGAGCAGGTGGATCTCTCGGCGCTGACCGAGGATGCGCTGCTGCCCTTTGAGGCTGTGTTTTTTGAGGCAGGGCTTACGCTGGAATCCGCCGTCACCCCGGGCATTACCCTCACCGGCAGCCGGCAGCACCTGGGACAGCTGGTGGACATTCTGCTGGACAATGCCAAAAAATACGCCCAGGGAGGTACGGTCCGGCTCACGCTGGAAAGGCAAAACCGGCACCACTGCCGCCTGAGCGTATCCAATAACGCGGAGCCCATGGACAAAGCGGCGCTGAAAGACATTTTCAAGCGCTTCTACCGCATGGATGCCGCCCGCAGCCGGGACGGCAGCTTTGGTCTGGGGCTCTCCATCGCCGAAAACATCGTCATTGCCCACGGCGGAAAAATCTGGGCCGACTACGCAGATGGCCGCATTACCTTCACGGCGGAATTGCCGGTGAAAGAATAAAAGAGACCGAAACAAACGGGGCTGTTAGAAAACGCTCTGTCATTGCGAACCAGCGCGCACGCTGGTGTGGCAATCCCCCGGATTTTCAAACATCTTGGCCGTAAAACCAAGCTGTTTCCATCCAACCGGGGGGCTGCCACACCAGTGACGTCGGTCACTGGTTCGCAGCGACATACTTTTCTAACAGCCCCAATGCATATTCTTTTACGCTTTTTCCTTCTTCCGGAACGGCCGTTTGGCCCACACACCCCTGCACCAGGCGGCGAAGCGGCGGCGGGTCTGCTCGCACCAGTCGAAAATGCGCTGGATGGCGAGGAACACCGTGGGAGTCATTACCAGCAGGGTAAACATGACCAGCCGCACTTCGTCCGTCCAGGTCCGCAGATCCAGAATATCCCCCAGCAGCGTAAAGCACAGGACGATGCCGGCCGCCATGGCCCACCACAGCAGCTTCCGGAACCAGTTGAAGGGCTTGCAGATCTGATACAGCACCAGCAGACCCACGAAGGACAGGATCGCCGCGCAGATGGTGGACACCTCGTCCTGGGGCAGGGCAAAGACCACCATGAACAGCTGACACAGCAGCACCACGAACACATTGGTCAGGCCCCCCGGGAAGGCCCGCCGCAGTACCTCCGGCAGGAACCGGCCCTTGACCCGGTCATACCGGGGCTCAAAGGTCAGGATAAAGGAGGGCACGCCAATGGTCATGGCTGAGATGACGGACAGATGGATGGGCTCCAGGGGATAGGGCATTACCGTAAACAGGCTGATAATGGATAAAAACAGGGAGAATATGTTTTTCACCAGGAACAGGGAAGCTGCCCGCTGGATATTGTTGATGACCCGGCGGCCTTCGTTGACCACGCTGGGCATGGCGGAGAAATCCGAGTCCAGCAGCACCAGACTTGCCAGCTGACTGGCCGCCTCGGCCCCGCTGGCCATGGCTATGGCACAGTCCGCCTGCTTCATGGCAAGCAGATCATTCACGCCGTCGCCGGTCATGGCTACGGTGTGTTTTTTCTTTTGCAGGGCCTCAATCAGGGCTTTTTTCTGCTGAGGCGTTACCCGGCCGAATACGGTGTATTCGTCGGCGGCCTTCCGCAGCTGTTCCGGGGTCTCCAGGGTGGAGGCGTCCACGTACTTATCACTGTTGGGAATTTCTGCCTGCTGTGCGATCATGCTCACCGTGGCGGGATTGTCGCCGGAGATCACCTTGACGGTGACTCCCTGCTGGGCAAAGTAGGCGAAGGTCTCCTTGGCGTTGGGCCGCAGCTTGCCTGTGAGCAGGGCCAGGGCAAGGGGCTCCAGTTTTTCGGGGTCCAGCTTTCCGGGGGCCAGAGGGCCGTCGTATTGGGCCAGCAGCAGCACCCGGTAGCCCTTGGCTGCCCAGTCGCCGATATTCCATTTGTCTTCCCGATCCCCCAGCAGAAATTCCGGTGCGCCAAATACATAGCTGCCGCTGTTTTCGAATTCGCAGCCGCTCCACTTGTATTCCGAGGAGAAGGGCACCCGGTTGGTGCATTTCAGGTCGCTTTCCCCGGAGAACAGCTCTTGCATGGCTTTGGCCGTGGCGTTGTCCGGCTCGCCGGTGCCGTACATAGCAGTCAGGATGTCCTCCAGCTGCTCCGGCAGCAGGTCCGACAGGGGCAGAACGTTCTCTACCTCCATGTCCGGCTCGGTGATGGTGCCGGTCTTGTCCACGCAGAGCATATCCACCCGGGCCAGAGCCTCGATGCTGTTCATATCCTGCACCAGCACCCGGCTCTTGCTGAGCTTCTGGGCGGAGACCGCCAGGGCCACGCTGGTCAGCAGGTACAGTCCCTCGGGGATCATGCCAATGAGGGCCGCAACGGTGCCCTCAGTGCTCTCCCGCAGAGGCAGCTGCAAAACCACATATTCCTGCCGGAACAGGATAATGCCCACGGGCACCAGGACAATGCCCAGAAAGACGATCAGCCGGTCCAGGGACCGCATCATCTCGGATTTTTTGTTTTTGGGGTTGTACTTGGCCTCCCGGGCCAGGGCTGCCGCACCGCAGTTTTCGCCCACTGCCGTCAGCAGCACCCGGCCCCGGCCTGCCAGAACCACGCTGCCGGAATGGACCAGATCTCCGGGCTGCTTTTCTACGCTGTCCTCTTCGCCGGTGAGCAGAGATTCGTCTACGTACAGTGTGCCGGATTGGAGAATGCCGTCGCCGCAGATCTGGTCACCCTGGCCGAACTCCGCCAGGTCGTCCCGGACGATGTTCTCCGGGGGAACCTCCTGGACTTGCCCGTCCCGCACGACCTTCACAGGCCGCCGGGCCACCAGGGACAGCTTGTCCACGGCCCGTTTGGCGCGAATTTCCTGGAAAATGCCGATGATCGTATTGATCACCACCACACCCAGGAAGCCCATGTTCATGACCGTGGATTTTCCCACGACCAGCAGCACGGCCAGTACAATGAACACCAGATTGAAAAATGTCAGGCTGTGCCGCAGAATGATTTCCTTTTCGCTGCGGCCGGAATCCGCCGGAAGCCCCGCACCCAGACCGGCTTCCAGATGCTCCTGGACCTGCTGGGCGGTCAGCCCGGTTTCCGGGGTGATAAGCGCTTTCTCTTCATCCATGGCGCTGCCTCCTTACGCTTCGAATTCCGGCAGGCCTGCTGCCCGCCGCCAGAGGACCAGAAGGCTGCCCTGGGCCACACTGACCCGGGCGGCCGAATCCGTAAAATGATTGCTGACCCCCAGGGGAAAGCCGCAGGTCAGCGTTCCGTCCTTTAAGGAATAGTACAGCCCTTCTATATTCACGCCCTGGGCATCCGGCCCCATGCAGAACACGGAGATGTCCCCCTGCTTTCCGCCGGGAAAGCGCAGCGCACCGTTTCGGACCACCGTGGCACAAAAATCCCTCCCGATGAGGATGCCCCGGGCATCCCGGTCCGCCAGGTATTGCAGGGCCTGATAGTTGGCCACCGTGTGGTCCAGCCGCACCCCGTCCAGGCCGCCGTAGAGCAAAAAGCGGTCATAGCCCTTGGACAGCCCCAGCTTCACGGCCAGCATGGAGTCCGTGTCGTCCTTTTCCACCGGGAAGACCTCTGCCCCCGTGGGGATATAGTTCAGGGAATCAAAGTCCCCGATGATGGCATTGGGCGTCACACCCAGGCTTTCCATATGCTTCAAGCCGCCGTCGGCGGCAATGAGATAGTCTTTCTCCGTCAGCGGTACCGCCAGACCGTCAAACCCCGCCGCACAGAAGATCACACATTCCTTCACAAAGGCCACTCCTTCCCATACTCTCTATAAGTTTACCATATTTTCCCGGAAAGAAAAACAGTCAAAATGTAAAAATTGCGGGAAATTGCCGTTACAGGATCCCCTTGTCCACTGTTTTCTCTGCGAACACCAGGTTCACCGCTGTCCCCAGGGCGGCACAAAGGGCGCCGAGCATCAGCATGGCGTTCACGCCCAGGGTGTCAATGAGGCGGCCGCCCAGGGGGGCGGCAAGGACGTTGGCCAGGGTATAGGCGGCGGTGAAATAGGCTTGCCCCTTCACGGCATCCTGTGGCTCCATAATTGCGTTTACATAATATACGGACGCAATGGCGATCAGCGCCCAGGCACCAATCTGGGTGGCCTGGAAGATGTAATATACCGTCACATTGGGGGCCAGCCAGGAGCCTGCGGCCTTCAGCAGGAAGAAGAAGCCCGTGAGCTTGATGTAGAAGCCGCTGCTCCTTTTGCGCAGCATGTGGGTAAAGAGGAGCATGGTGGGAATTTCCGACAGGGCTGCAATGGCCATGGAAAGGCCCATGTGGCTGCTGTCCCCGCCCTTGGTGCGGATGATCTGGAGGGTGAAGCTGTTCAAAAAGACATGGCTGATGTAGAGCAGGATGCAGCCTGCCAGCACTCCGGTGAACCGCGGATATTTCCGGAAGAAGGCCAGGCCGTCTGCGCCCTTGGCCTCGCTGCCGCTTCGGGGTGTCCGCTGGGCGGGGTAAAGCACCAGGGAGAGAATGAACACCCCGGTGAGCAGCACAATGGCCCAGGGCACCGGCCGCCCGCCCTGGGCTGCCGTCATGCGGCCCAGCACCAGGCATACCAGAGCGTAGGTCACGGAGCTGACGCTTTTGGACACACCGTAGTTGAGCTTACAGCCGCAATTGATGCTGGTGACCCCCAGGCCGTTGACCAGAGGGGTCTGCAATTGCAGCAGGGAAAGGCAGCCGCCGTAGAACAAAAGGGAGGCAACCTTATTTTTGTGGAAAACCAGCAGACCCAGCGCCGAAAGCATCCAAAGGGCGGCTATGGCCAGATTGATGGTCTTTAAATTGGGGCTGGTCTCCCGGTCTGCATAGCTTGCGGCCAATGGCTGCAAAAGGGCAGACAAAAGCCCCGCCAGGGCGATGAGGACGCCAATGGCCCCGCTGGAAAAGCCCATTTCCAGCAGATACAGGTTTACATAGGCGGCAATGGCCGCATAAGACGCCCAGTAAGCGCCGTGAATCAGCCCGTACCGGGCGGTCAGATGATCCGTCATGAGACATAAGGCTCCTCTTTCTTGAATACGCTTATCATAGCACATAGAAAAAATTTTGCAATTTCTAAATTTTCCTCAAAAACGTGGAAAAACAGATTTTCGAACATGAAGGGGCCCGATTTTGGGCACATCCGTTGAAAATGAACAAAAACCCCCCTGGGGGGATAGGGAATCCCATGTGAAATGTGGCGGATTCGCCGATTGACAATCTTGTTTTCTATTGGTAGAATATTATCGATACAGTATGGGTTCGGCAATACCAGTGTATCAACAGGAAAGAATTACTTAATTAGGAGGAAATCACATTGAAGGATTGGGCATATCTGACCACTGTCGAAGAGATGGAAGCGGCCACCGATTCTCTGCTGGAAAACGGCAAGAAGGTCGGCGCTGATTCCTGGCAGCAGCGTGTCAAAAACCAGACCCCCCACTGCGGCTTCGGCGAGAAGGGTACCTGCTGCCGTATCTGCTCCATGGGCCCCTGCCGCATCACTCCCAAGGCTCCCCGCGGTATCTGCGGCTGCGATGTTCACGGCATTGTCGGCCGTAACTTCCTGCGCTTTACCGCCGGTGGCTCTGCCACCCACTCCGACCATGGCCGTGAGATCATGCATACCCTGCACCAGGCCAAGGAAGGCGGCAACTACCAGGTCAAGGATCCTGAGAAGCTGATCCGCATCGCCAAGGAATGGGGCGTGGAGACCGAGGGCAAGGACATCTACGATCTGGCTCACGAAATGGCTGAGATCGGCCTGATGGAATACGGCAAGCCCTTCGGCGTCCAGAAGTTCCTGAAGCGTGCTCCCGAGCATACCCAGCAGCTGTGGCATGAGGCCGGCATCGAGCCCCGGGCTATTGACCGGGAAGTTGCTACCGCTCTGCATATGACCCACATGGGCAACAGCTCTCTGCCGGAGGCTCTGGTTCGCCAGGCTCTGCGCTGCGGCCTGTCTGACGGCTGGGGCGGCTCCATGATGGGCACCGAGTTCTCCGACGTTCTGTTCGGCACTCCCAAGCCCGTGGACTCCACTGCCAACATCGGCGTTATGGAGAAGGACAATGTCAACATCGTTGTTCACGGCCACGATCCCTCCCTGTCTGAAATGATCGTTTACTACGCCAACGATCCTGAGATGATCGCTCTGGCCAAGAGCGTTGGCGCCAAGGGCATCACCATTTCCGGCGTGTGCTGCACCGCCAACGAAGTGGCCATGCGTCACGGCATCCCCATGGCCGGTAACTTCCTGAGCCAGGAGAACGTGGTTCTCACCGGCGCCTGCGAAGCCATTGTTGTAGACGTACAGTGCATCTTCCCCGCACTGGGACCCCTCTCCAAGTGCTTCCACACCAAGTTCATCACCACCTCTCCCATCTGCCGGATGCCCGACTCCGAGTTCATCCAGTTCTCTGCCGAGAACGCCGGTGACAACGCCAAGGCGATTGTCAAGATGGCCATTGAGAACTTCAAGAACCGGAAGCCTGAGCTGGTGAACATCCCCAACCAGGTCCAGAAGACCCGCGTGGGCTACTCCCTGGAGGCCATCAAGAAGGTCCTGGACGGCGTTGCCAACTCCCAGGTTGACGAGTTCGGCACCACCAAGCCCCTGCTGGAGTGCATCACCTCCGGTGTTCTCCGCGGTGCTGTGGCTCTGGTCGGCTGCAACAACCCCAAGGTCCGTCCTGACACTGCGCACATCGAGCTCATGAAGAAGATGCTGGAGAACGACATCATCTGCATCGTTTCCGGCTGCTCCGCTCAGGCTGCCGCCAAGGCCGGTCTCATGGACCCCGTACAGGCCAAGGAATACTGCGGCGCAGGTCTGAAGCGTGTTTGCGAGCTGGCTGACATTCCTCCCGTTCTGCACATGGGCTCCTGCGTGGACATCACCCGTATGCTGATCCTGGCCTCTGAGCTGGCCAAGGACTCCGGCCTGAACATTTCTCAGCTGCCTGTTGTGGGCTGCGCTCCCGAATGGATGTCTGAGAAGGCCGTTTCCATCGGCAACTACGTTGTTTCCACCGGCCTGGATACCTACCTGGGCGTGGATCCCTACGTTTCCGGTTCCTCCGAGATCTGTGACCTGCTCTGCGGCGAAGACGGCATCAACAAGTGGGTTGAGGCCAAGTACATCGTGGAGAAGGACATCGACAAGATGGGCGACATGATGATTGCCCGCATCGAAGAGAAGCGCGCTGCTCTGGGCATCTAACATATGAAACTAGCTATCACCGGCAAGGGCGGTGTCGGAAAAACCACCCTTGCCTCCACCCTGGCCCGGCTCTATGCCGACGAAGGACGCACTGTCCTTGCCGCCGACGTAGACCCGGATGCCAACCTGGGACTGGCCTTAGGCCTGAGCCAGGAGGAAGTGGATTCCATTGTCCCCATCAGCAAAATGCGCACCCTGGTGGAAGAGCGCACCGGAGCTACCGATGCCAACCGGTTCTATAAGCTGAACCCCTACGTGGCCGACATCCCTGAGAAGTACTCCAAGGACATCAACGGCGTGAAGCTGCTGGTCATGGGCACCGTGGATGTGGGCGGCTCCGGCTGCGTCTGTCCGGAGCACGTGATGCTCAAATCCATTCTGGCCGCCCTGACCTTCCGCAAGGACGATGTGGTCATTATGGATATGGAGGCCGGTCTGGAGCACCTGGGCCGGGGCACCGCTTCCAATATGGACCAGTTTATCGTGGTCATTGAGCCGGGTGCCCGCAGTGTCCAGACCTACCGCAATGTGAAGCGGCTGGCCAAGGACCTGGGGGTCAAGCAGGTTCGTGTGGTGGCCAATAAGGTCCGGGACGAGAGCGACGAGGCTTTTGTCCGTGAGACCATCCCGGCAGAGGATCTGCTGGGCTGCATTCACTATAACCCGGATGTTATCAACGCGGACCGTCAGGGCAAATCCCCCTACGATTTTAGCCCCCAGGCCATTGATGAGATCCGCCAAATCAAAGCGATTCTGGATCGTGAAGAAAATTAGGAGGAAATACCGTGACTTTATTTGAAAGAGTTTTCGGCGGCAACGACGCTGTCTACGGCCTCACCGAGGCAGCTGTCAACAATGCCATCGCACAGTACGGTGAGGGCCAGGCCGTGTCCTTCCCCGGCACCGCATATTCTCTGCCCTGCTACTACGGCGTCACTGGCGTCAAGGTCGAGACCCTGGGTCAGCTGAAGGAAGCCCTGGGCGTTGTCAAGGGCCTGATGACCCGCAACAACCGCCTGAACGATGCCTTCATGTCCGGCGTTGCCACCGCTCTGTGCGCAGAATTCATCGAGGTTCTGAAGTACATCGGCAATGACGCTCCCTACGAGGCTCCCTGCTACGGCCATCTGCCCGATGCCGTTGTCCGTTCTCTGGGTGTTCCCCTGGTTACCGGCGACATCCCCGGTGTTCCCGTTATCCTGGGCACCGCTCCTACCGCTGACGAGGCCGTTGCTCTGGTCAAGAGCTATCAGAGCCAGGGCATGCTGGTCACTCTGGTGGGCGGCATCATCGATCAGCTCCAGGAGAAGGAGTACAAGACCGGCGACAACGTCCGCGTCATCCCCCTGGGCAAGGATGTCACCTCCGTCATCCATGTTGTCTCCGTGGCCGTCCGTGCCGCTCTGATCTTCGGCAACATCCAGCCCGGTGACGCTGCCGGCCTGATGAAGTACACCATGGAGCGTGTGCCCGCTTTCGTCAACGCCTTCGCTCCTCTGGACGATGTGATCGTTGCCTGCGGCGCCGGCGCCATTGCTCTGGGCTTCCCCGTTATCACCAACGAGCAGGAGAACATCTTCCGTGTTCCCAAGAGCCTGATCGTGCAGCCCGATGTTGAGAAGTTCAACGCCACCTCTCTGGAGGCCCGGGACATCAAGATCAAGATCACCAATATCGATATCCCCGTTTCCTTCGCTTCCGCTTTCGAGGGCGAGATCATCCGCCGTCCCGATATGCAGGTGGAGGTTGACGGCTCCCGCGTGGACTGCTTCGAGTTGGTGCACACCAAGGAAGCCGCCGAGATCGAGGACCACAAGATCACCGTCATCGGACCGGAAATCGACGAGATCCCCGTGGGCTCCAAGATTTCCATGTCCTACACCGTGGACGTGGCCGGTAAGGCCATGCAGCCCGACTTCGAGTCCGTTATGGAGCGGAAGTTCCACTCCTATCTGAACTGCATCGAGGGTGTGATGCACACCGGTCAGCGTGACATGATCCGTATCCGTATCAGCAAGGCCGACTTTGAGGCGGGCTTCAAGTTCCGTCACATCGGCGAGGTGCTGTACGCCAAGGTCAAGAGCGAGTTCGAGGCCGTAGTGGACAAGTGCCAGGTCACCATCGTTGTGGACGCCGAGAAGAACAAGGAGCTGCGCGCTGCCGCCAACGCCGTGTTCAACAAGCGTGACGACCGTCTGAAGTCCATGACTGACGAGTCCGTGCCCGTATACTACACCTGCATCATGTGCCAGGCCTTCTCCCCCAGCCACGTATGTATCGTTACCCCCGAGCGTCTGGGCCTGTGCGGCGCCGTGTCCTGGCTGGATGCCAAGGCCACCAATGAGCTGGATCCCACCGGTCCTTGCCAGATCGTTCCCAAGGAGCACTGCATCGACGAGAAGCTGGGCCGCTACGAAGACGTGGACGAGGCCGTTGCCAAGTACTCTCACGGTGCTCTGGAGCACGTGACCCTGTACTCCCTGTTCCAGGATCCCATGACCTCCTGCGGCTGCTTCGAGTGTATCTGCGGCGTGGAGCCTGTCTCCATGGGTGTTGTCATCACCTGCCGTGAGCACGCCGGCATGACCCCCCTGGGCATGACCTTCTCCGAGATGGCCTCCATGACCGGCGGCGGCGTTCAGACCCCCGGCTTCATGGGCCACGGCAAGCAGTTCATCTCCTCCAAGAAGTTTATCGCAGCCGAAGGCGGCCCCGGCCGTATCGTCTGGATGCCCAAGGAGCTGAAGGATCAGGTCCGCGAGCGCCTGGATGCCACTGCCAAGGAGATGTACGGCGTGGATAACTTCACCGACATGATCGCCGATGAGACCGTCTGCACCGAGGATCCGGAAGAGCTGATGAACTTCCTGGCCGAAAAGGGCCACCCCGTTCTCAGCATGGAGCCCTTCGATATGTAAACAGATTTCCCGCCCGGGCAAAAGCCCGGGCGGGATTTATCATGTGCGATTGCTTTTCACCGTCCGCTTCGGCGTTATCCTGCGGCAGAATGGGATCTACAGACCCAGGATGGTCTTTGCGAACAGGAAGTACACCAGCAGAGACAGTGCATCCACAATGGTGGTGATGAAGGGCGAGGCCATGACCGCAGGGTCGAAGCCCAGGCGCTTGGCAAGCAGGGGCAGGGTGCAGCCCACCATCTTGGCCATGACTACGGTGACACCCAGAGCCAGGCAGATGACCAGGTCTACGCTCAGGCTGATGCTTTCGTTGTGCATCAGCAGCCGGTCAACCAGCAGGACCTTCAGGAAGCAAACTGCTGCCAGGGAAATGCCGCAGAGCACGGCCGTGCGGACTTCCTTCCACAGCACGGTGAATACGTCGCTCAGCTCCAACTCGTCCAGACTCAGGGCACGGATGACGGTGACGGAGGACTGGGAGCCGCAGTTGCCGCCGGTATCCATCAGCATGGGGATGAAGGCGGTCAGAGCGGGCAGCAGGGCCAGGGCGCTTTCAAAGGAGGAGATGATCATGCCCGTGAAGGTGGCAGAGACCATCAGCAGCATCAGCCAGGGGATGCGGTGCTTGTACAGGTCGAAGGGGGTGCTCTTCAGGTAGCTCTTTTCGGAAGGGGTCATAGCGGCCATGATTTCCATGTCCTCTGTGGCCTCTTCTTCCATAACGTCCATGGCGTCATCGAAGGTGACGATGCCCACCATGCGCTTTTCCGTGTCCACCACAGGCAGGGCCAGGAAGTTATATTTGGAGAACATCTTGGCGACCTCTTCCTGGTCGTCCTGGGTTGTCACGGAGATGACGTTTTCCGTCATGATCTCCTTGATCTCCGTGTCGTCGCTCTCTGCCAGCAGCAGGTCCTTCACGGTGACGATGCCCTGCAGGGTTCTGTCTGCGGAGAGCACATAGCAGGTGTAAATGGTCTCCTTGTCTACGCCCTGGCGGCGGATGCGGAGAATGGATTCCTCCACGGTCATATCCAGCCGCAGGGACACATATTCCATGGTCATCAGGGCCCCGGCGGAGTTTTCGGGGTAGCGCAGGATCTGGTTGATGGAGCTGCGCATTTCGGGGTCTGCCTGGGTGAGAATACGCCGGACCACGTTGGCGGGCATTTCCTCTACCAGGTCTGCCGCGTCGTCCACATACAGCTCATCCAGAACTTCCCGCAGCTCATTGTCCGAGAAGCCCTGGATCAGCAGCTGCTGGGCCTCGGGCTCCATTTCTACAAAGGTTTCCGCCGCCTGCTCCTTGGGAAGCAGCCGGAACATGACGGGAATCTGCTTTTCCTCCAGCCCGTCAAAAAGTCCTGCCACGTCGCTGGGGTTCATGGTGACCAGAATGTCCCGCAGAGAGGCGTATTTCTTTTCGTCCAGCATTTTCAGCAGGGCTTTTTCCACAATTTCAAAACGTTCTGCCATAGTTGACCTCCAATATTCAAAAATATTGGCGCAAAGCAGAGTCCGCTGCCCGCCAGGATGCGGGCGCGCGTCTACTTCGGCCGGGTATATTGCCGCTTCCGCCGGCATCCATGGGTATCCCTCCTTGTGGTTTCAAATCGTGCGAAAGGCAAGCGCATGTCATTCCGAGCCAGTGCACACACTGGCGTGGGAATCCCCCGGATTTTCAAACATCTCATAGATCCGGGTTTTCCCGTCTAACTGGGGGATTGCCACACCGGTGACATCGGTCACCGGTTCGCAATGACAGCGTGACGTGATTTCATAGCCCAATACGCACATATGCCTTTATTGTATCCCTCGGAAAGCCAAAAGTCAACCTTGACAGTGGATTTTCGGCGGGAGTTTTCGCTTTTTTGGACTGGACATAATCGAAAAATGCAACTATAATATTCTTAATATACCCCGATATAATGCGTTCACCGGCCACCGGGAGCTTGCCTGCCGGAGCTGGTTTTTGAAAGGAAAGAAACGATCATGATGCCAGGAAAGAGCCATGGCTTTACATTGTTGGAGATGCTGATTGTTGTGGCCATCATTGCGGTGCTGGTTGCCGCTGCGATTCCGATTTTTGCCAATCAGCTGGAGAAAAGCCGGGAGGCGGCAGACCTTGCCAATGTGCGCAGCGCTTATGCAGTGGTTCTGTCCAATGGGATGCTGGGATATGAGGATCCCGACGATATCGAGAAAGTTGTGCAGCTGCAGCAGAAGCAGGACGGCTTTCAGGGCTTTCAGGATACCACCATCGGTGATGTTTCAGACAAGGACAAGGCGCGCTGGATTGGCAATCCTGAAGGAAACGGAACCTGCACCGTGCGATACCTCCCGGAGGAGAACAAGGTCATATTGGACTGGACGGGCGAGTATCCATACCTGCGGAATGAGGATTTTTTCTCGTATACAAAGGACGCAGTGGGCAGTTTGAACAAAGGGCAGCATTACTACCGGTTTGATTCCGGATACAAAAAACCGAACTCCTATGTGTCGAAGATCTACAATATGCTCCCCTCGGACAGTCTGCTGCAGCAGGGAACCTGGGCTTTCATGCGTGGAAGCAACCCGGTGAAAGATAAGGACGGCTATTTCGTCTGGACCTCCTATGGCCAGAATGAACTTCAAAATGGCAAGGATTACCCGGTCATCATTCTGGATGAGAGTACCGGAAAGTATTATGTAAACACTGCGACTGCGATATACTATGACAACTGTTATAAAATTGGAGGCGATATTCCAAGCATAGGCACAACGAAAACCATGAATCAAAAGCTGAAAGGCCAGAAAGCTTATGCTTCCATAGACGCCGCCTATCGAGCCTATTTGCAGGCAGCGAAGTGAAAGAGACACGAAAGGGAAATAAAATGATTCGTGCTGCAGAAGAGCGGGATGTAGTTCCCATTTTGGACATTTATGCGCCCTATGTCCGCGGGACAACGATTACCTTTGAGTACGAGGTCCCAACGCCGGAGGCCTTCCTGGCCCGGTTCGAAGGCATTACCCGGGACTTTCCCTGGCTTGTCTGGGAGGAGGCGGGGGCCGTTTTGGGCTATGCCTATGCCAGCCGCCCCTTTGAGCGGGCGGCCTATGCCTGGTGCGCGGAACCCTCCATCTATCTGCGTCCCGATGCCCGGGGCCGCGGCATTGGCAGGCAGCTCTATGCCGCGCTGGAGGCACTGCTGTCGCAGATGGGCTATGCGGTGAGCTTCGCCATCATCACGGGAGAAAACGAAGCATCCTTGGCCTTTCACCAGGCGCTGGGCTATGAAAAATGCGCCGAAATGGTAAAATGCGGGCTGAAATTCGGCCGGTGGCTGGACGTCGATTGGTTGGAAAAACGGCTGGATTCAGTCGAAATTCCCAGGAATCCCCCGATTGCATGGAGAGATTTTAGAAAAGATGCCCAAAGAATTGAGAATATTTTAGGCAAAATGTCACTTTCGGAATCGGAAAAAGTATGATATGTTATGCGTGGAAGAAAATACGATTTTTTGACCAATCGTCTTCCGTTTTCCCTTTGTATTTTCAAATGACAATATGAGGAGCTGTGACCATGTATTTTCAGAAAAAACGCTGCATCGCCATGCTTCTGGCCGGTGGCCAGGGCAGCCGACTCAAGGTCTTGACGGAAAAGACCGCGAAGCCCGCCGTTCCCTTCGGCGGCAAATACCGCATTATTGATTTTCCTCTGTCCAACTGCGTCAACTCCGGCATCGATACCGTGGGCATCCTGACCCAGTATCAGCCCTTGGAGCTGAATGAATACATCGGCAACGGCCAGCCCTGGAATCTGAACAAGACCCATTCCTGCGCCCAGGTTCTGCCCCCTTATGAGCGCCACGACAAGAAGAGCAGCTGGTACAAGGGCACGGCCAACGCCATTTACCAGAATATCGACTTTATCGACCGGTACGACCCCGACTATGTGGTCATCCTCTCCGGTGACCATATCTATAAGATGGACTATGCCGCCATGGTGGAGTACCATGAGAAGCACAATGCCTCCTGCACCATTGCCGTGCGCAATGTGCCCCTGGCAGAGGCCTCCCGGTTCGGCATCCTGAATACCAACCCGGATATGTCCATCTATGAGTTCGAGGAGAAGCCCGCCCGGCCCAAGTCCACCAATGCCTCCATGGGCATTTACGTCTTCAATTGGAGCGTGCTGAAGGCTGCCCTCATGGAAGACGAGGACGACCCCAAGTCCTCCAATGACTTCGGCAAGAACATCATCCCCAACCTGCTAAACCAGGGCCACAAGATGATGGCCTATCCCTTTGACGGCTACTGGAAAGACGTGGGAACCATCCAGTCTTTGTGGGAAGCCAACATGGATTTGCTGGGCAAGGAGCCGGTGTTCAACATCCGGGGCGAGCGGTTTAAGATCTACGCCCGGAACAGTGCCATGCCCTCCTCCTTTATCGCCGCCACTGCTACCACCGTCAACTGCTTCATCGCCGAGGGCTGTGAGGTAGAGGGCGAGGTTCGCCACAGTGTGATTTCCGTGGGCTGCAAGATCGGTGCCGGTGCTGTGGTAGAAGACAGCGTGGTCATGCCCGGTGTTGTGGTAGAGCCTGGTGCCATCGTGCGCCACGCCATTCTGGGCGAAAACAGCCGTGTCTGCAAGAATGCCGTTGTAGGCGGTGCTTACGCCCCCGGTGAGGAAATGCTGATCAGCGTCACCTCCAAGGGTGCCGTGGTGGAAGAAAACGCCGTGCTTCGGCCCGGCGACATGATGTAAGGAGGCGTGACGCTATGAACGCAATGGGTATTATCTTCACCAATGACGCCAACATCGGAGAGCTGACCGCCAAGCGGTCCATTGCCTCCATTCCCTTTGGCGGCCGTTACCGCCAGGTGGACTTCGGCCTGACCAACCTGAGCTGGGCCGGTGTACACCACGTGGCCATGATCTCCCGGTTCAACTACCAGTCCCTGATGGACCACATCGGCGACGGCGAGGAGTGGGGCCTGGAGCTGGGCGAGGGCGGCCTGCAATACATCACCCCCTACTCCACCTCCGAGACCCACAGCTACCGGGGCAAGCTGGAATCCCTGAACAACGCCATGGCCTTCCTGGAATACAGCGAGGAAGACGAGTATGTATTCCTGGTGGATTCCGCCGTGATCTCCAATATCGATTTGAAGCGGGTGCTGGCCGAGCACATCCAGAGCGGCAAGGATATCACCATGGTAGTCAAGTCCGGCATTGCCAACAATAAGAAGGTTCTGGACCTGGCCGTGACTCTGGACGAAAATAAGGAAATCAACGATATTGTGGTCGACTACGCCGCAGGCCCCGAGTATCTGGCCTCTATGGATATCTTCGTCACCACCAAGAAGTGGCTGATCTCCATGGTCCGGGAGCGTATTGCCCATAACTTCTTCCACATGGACCGGGATCTGATCCTGGGCGGCTGGAATTCCGGCAAGGTCAGCGTCAACGCCTATGAGTTCGAGGGCGTGGCGCTGTACAACGACAGTGTGGAGGAGTACTTCAAGAACTCCATGGCGCTGCTGAAGCCCGATGTCCACAAGTCCATTTTTGACCGGAAGCATCCCATCTATACCAAGGTCCGGGACCGCGTGCCTGCCTACTATGGCGAGGAGAGCAGCATTGACAACTGCATGGTGGCCGACGGCTGCATGCTGGAGGGCTCCGCCAAGGATTCCATCCTGTTCCGCCAGGTCACTCTGGCGCCGGGGGCCCATGTGGAGGACTGCGTCATCATGAACGATACCACCATCGGGGAGGGCGCGGAGCTGAAAAACGTCATCCTGGATAAGAACGTCACCGTCCGGCCCGGGGCCAAGCTCATCGGCACCCGGAACAACCCGATCGTCATCAAGCGGGGGGATACTGTATGAAAATTGCCATCTGCGCTTCGGAAGCAGCGCCCTATGCCAAATCCGGCGGCCTGGGCGATGTGATGGAGGCCCTGCCCAAGGCACTGGCCGCCATTGAGGGCAATGAAGTGGCCCTGTTCCTGCCATATTACAACAAGATCAAAACCAATACCGCCATTTTGGTAGAGAAGGTCGCCCAGTTCCGGGTGCAGATGGGCTGGCGGCAGCAGTTTGCCGGCCTGATGAAGCTGACCACCGCCCCCGGGGGCGTCACTGTCTACTTCATCGACAACGACTATTATTTCGGAACCCGCACAGGGGCTATTTACGGCGACATGGACGACGGCGAGCGCTTCGCCTACTTCTCCAAGGCCTGCCTGGATGCCATGGTGGCTCTGGAGACGGCCCCCAATATCATCCAGTGCAACGACTGGCAGACCGGCATGATTCCTGCCCTGCTCAAGATTCAGTATGCGCAGTATCCGTTCTATCAGGATATGAAGACCGTTTACACCATCCACAACCTC
>ERZ772897.1922-NODE-1922-length-19738-cov-42.916171_pt1 | contig 19738 bp, 7 predicted proteins | sample MGYA00512125_ERZ772897 | MGnify/ENA primary metagenome ERZ772897 (study PRJEB29015, sample SAMEA2737660) | human gut metagenome | biome: human gut; feature: human-associated habitat; material: faeces | place: China | collected 2012 ... | reverse complement strand
AATTCTCCAATGTATTCTTGTAAGTGAATTTTCCAAAAATACGGAATTTATCATTCTTGAAAAACAACTGAGGTTTCACCATCAGGTTCAACCCTCCCTCGAACATCACCGCAACGGCCATCGGCAATACAGAACGTTTTTGCAAGGTATCCGACGGATTCATACGAAATGTAACAAGAGCACTCCCTCCTATCAACGCACCAAAGTCCGGAGTATAACTCGGTCCTCCCAATATATTATAATGTATGTTGCGTTTGGCCACCTTCCGGCGTCTTAATTCCTTTTTTGAAAGTTGATGAGCAATGGTGTCCTCAGGATAACAACTCATGTCATTTCCTTGTGCCGCCACATTCCAAGAGCAAAACAGACACAGGAGCAAGCTAAGTAATATTATTTTCATAAATAGTCTATTGTCTGCAGAAAGTTCATTCTCAAAAAACTTTCCTTGATGAATAAGTTTTCAAAAATACAAAAGTCCTATCAATAAATAACAATACATTGAATTTGTTTTAATTTAGTTCAAAATTCTTCACTTACTTTATAATGTATAATGTGCCACGCTATACCCTCATTGTAATTGACACTATTCAATTTCCTGTATTCCTCTTTTCTTTCCCATCTTTAGCTTCCGCCATAATCTCAGTTCATTATGTGTTCAGAGTCAGTATTCCCTAATGAGAATGGCAAACTCCGCAGTCTTTTGCCGAAGTTTGCCATTCTGATTCTCTTCTTTGTATTTTCAATATAGCTATTATTATAAACTCTTGGGTCCCGATCCTGGTATCCATTTCCTTCAGGATTCAATTCTCCTCCAATACGAAGAAATAAGTTACAGATGGCATCAGAACTTAGAAAAATCCACTTCTTCCACACCGCTCAAGTCATGCAAAGTCACCTCTTCCGCACCATTCATTCCCACCACCACGGTATAAGGCGGATCGGTAGTATAAGTATGGCTGATGCCATCGGCGTACTCTTCCGACTTCCCGTCACCCCATTTGATGAGTCCGGTCAAGTCGCTTCCCCGGAACCTGGGAATGCTGAACATACGGTTGGAATGGACAATAGTGATACGTTTTAATGAACTCAATCCTGCCTGCACCACCTCCACCTGCTGTTTTGCCTGTCCGCCTATGATAGTGATAATAGCCGAGCGTGATGCCTCTTCGGGATTGGCTTCCACGACAAAGCTCAATGGATAAGCCGTCAGTCCTCTTCCTTTCAACGCTTTCCTTATCCATGTTTCCGAACATTCCACATCGAAAGTCTCTACATTGGTATTCAGTTCAAATCCCAAGACTCCTCCTTTTTGAGGCATGTCGTATTCTTCCCGTGCCACAAGAACCGCATCTTTCTGCACCTGCACGATATTCACCTTTTCCCTGATTCCTTGCAGTTCGTTGACGAAGTATATTTCTGCCGTTCGTGCGTCATATCCCTCGTTGGGCAACACGGTGATGCGACGCGAATAAGAAGAAAGTGCCTTGGTCTTGACTTCCGTCAACCAATCCACATCGGGCAGCACCATTTCATAATCCACATTGCTACGCAACTCTATGACAATCTCTCCACCACCGCTGGACACCGTATATTCTTCCTTGGAAAGCAACAATAAGCTGCCTCCCTCCTGATAGACCGTGACCGTGCTCTTCAACGCACCGCTGCTGAAGACAATCCGCCCCTGACGGTTCTTGCCTTCTTCATTGGGAGATATGTCGAACTTCACCTCCGAAGTGGTGAGCGCGCGAGGAGCACCAGTACGAGCCGATACAATCCACCCGGCAGCCTCTTCTTCCACCTCGTATTCAAACGTCACATTAGCCTTTACCTCTACCGTTATTTCTCCTCCTTTGGTGGCAACCTCTATCTTGTCAGCTGTCACCGTCAAGGCATCGTTCTGTTTTTGCGTCACAGTAATCTTCTTCTGTACCGTTCCAACCCTTAAAATCAGAGTCGCATTCCGTTCATTGTAATCCTCATTCTTTTCGGCACTTACGGTCACAGTAGCGTTGCCGGCTTTGCCCGAAGCAGGCGACACGATGCACCACGGTTGGTCACTGGTTGCAGTCCAATCCGCTGATGCCTTAAAACCGACCGCAACCGTTCCTCCTTCCGCCACAATGACCGGCGGAATTTCAGTATCCAGCGTAATGGAGGGGGCAACCGGCTTTTCCGATTCGTCAGAACTACTGTCCGAACAAGCCACAAGCAACATGAGCGCCCACAAGACGAGAAGTATATTATATCGTGAAGTTTTCATACGAATATTCTTTATGGTATTTATGAATCATTAATCTTATTACCTCTATTGCACAGGAGCTCCCACCTTGAACTTCAATTCCTTGGTCATGTCATGCAGTTGCAAACGCAGCAGGTAGGTGCCGGCAGACAGTTTCCCGGTGTCAATGCTCACCTGCCGTTCCTGCACCTCGCACATCCGGCTGAAATCGCTGCCATCGGCACCAAACACTTGCACCACGGTTTCGGCAGGCACTTGCAGTGTCAGCAATCGGGTCCGGTTGTTATAGGTCAGTGAGGTCTCCTTTTCCAAACTTACCTCCTCACTCAGGATAAAATCCCACACACAGCCGTCTTCCTCGTTTCCTTTAACCCACTCTATCTTTTTTGTCTGCGTATGAGTCCAATAAGCCCTGATACGGTCGCCGGAAGTAATGGGTCGGGTGATAGTCACCTGTACTCCGGGCAACATATAGCCGGAACCGGAAGGTAATTGACTCGCCATTAAAGAATAAAGATCTTCTTTTATATTTCCATTCTTATCGACATGAGCCAAACTGATTTTACCCGTAAAAGGAAGACTACCATAATAGCCAAGGAAACCGATATCCAGCGAGAAAGGCTTATTGACTTCAAACACCTTTTCCGAAGAAGTGATTCCCCGGTAATTCTTACCATCCGTATAACACATGAAACGAAAATCTTCCACGCCTATACCTCCTTCATCCTTCTTCAATCCGATAAGTGCCGATTGATATTCATTATAGTGGCCGCCGGAAGCGCCTGCTCCCTGTTCAACGGGGTCGAGAGCCGACAAGAGATAGTAGCCGTTTCCCCAGCCGCTCCATCCCCAGTTCACCCGGAAATAGTTTTCAGTGTCATAACCGTCGAGCACAAAGGCATGAGCGCCTTCACTGCTGCCGCCGGTATAAATGACCGGACGCCTTTCATCCAGTTCGCCTTTCATTATCCGCATCCACTCGGCAAAGGAATAATTACTGCGCACTATGTAACGTCCGTCCTTGTCATATCCCATGTAAGTCTGTAGTCCTTTCACTACATCGGTCACATAAGCGCCTGTACCTTCCCCCCCTATCGGGCCAAAATCAGACGAAATCATGAGTGCACAGTCGCGCATCAGAGTGGCTACGGCATTTCCGGCAGTCGAAGAAAAAGATTGCGCGTAGCTGAGCGGCATATTGTCCCAGTCATAGGCATGTCCTAAAGACTGTGCAGCAATATATCTCTGGTGAGTCCTCGTAGTGTAAGCCGGCAAAGTGCCACTACCCGCCTTGGGCCACTGATGATATCGCATGACAATAGCAGTAGCGGTGGCAGTGCAACCGGTATAGGTCTCCTTGCCGGCAATGTGCGGGCACAGCCAATTGTAAGGATTGGCCTGATCCCATTTAGCCGTCTCCAATTCTACCACCGCTTGTCCGGCACGGACCGTCGTCCAGCGTTGAGCCAGACTGTTGCTTTGCGTCGAACCATACGTCGGAGCACGACGTTTCTCCGCTATCTCTTCACTGATTCCCTGCAACCACAACTTCAGGTTGACAGGCAAATCGGTCTGTGGGAAACTACTGTCGAACGAATAGCCCAACACAGGCATCACCGCATCATCGCCCGCCACAATGACGAAGCCCTCGCTGTCGGTACAGCCGAACACATAATAGGCAGGAGCCTCTCCCACTGCCCGGGCAGACACGGCTTCATCCGTAACAAGCAACCGCAAAGAAGAAAAGGCGGAACGCTGCGGATGTCCCTCCTTGAAAAAGGTAATAGCCAACTCTTGAGCCTTCTCTACCGGAATATTGTCTGCCCACAAGAAAGTAGGCAGCAAACTGAATAAAAACAACAGCAAGTGTCTCATAGAACTAAAATATAAGGCAATGAATACTAAGGCTTACCAATTACTCTCCAACAGAAAAAACCAAGAAAAAGAATAGTCGGCAATCCCGATTACAAATATAAAGAAATCTATTATCTTTTGTGAATTATCGCATTTATTTATGCTCTATCATCAAGAAAAAATATTTGCGAGACACTTCATCAGGATGGAACGATATCAAGAATCCTCCTTCGTTCTGCAAACTTTTGGATGCATTTACATGCTTTTTATTTCTTATCGTTTCCATCTTGATTAATTAATACTTAAATTTGCCTCGCTAAAAAGACCTAAAACAAATCTAATATGAGAATAAATGTATTTTGTATCCTCATTTTCTGTTGTGTTTTCTTTTGCTATGGAAATCATATTCACTTTAAGCACATTAATGTAAAAGACGGTTTGTCGCAAATCACCGTCCTTTCCATTTATCAGGATGAAGTAGGAACATTGTGGTTTGGTTCCAGCGAAGGACTGAACAGATACAATGGCGACAAGATAGATATCTATCGTCCTTCGCAAAACGACAACGGCCTTACCCACAATGAAATCAGCGCCATTTGCGGAGACAAGAGCGGAAGCATCTATATCCGATCCATCTATGATTTGATAAAGTTCGATATAGAAAAAGAAAAGTTTACCTGCATCCTTCCAAATGCAGCCCATACCATGTATTGCTATAAAGATACATTATGGCTCGGGTATCGGAACGAATTGCAATACTATCTGAAAAGTGACGGAAAAATACACCACGCTGCTACCTTGGACAATAAATTCAGTATTGGAAACTCTCTAATTATAGACAAGGATTACATCTGGATGGGACATAAGCAAGGTGTTTCATTAATATCCCGTAAAGATTATAAAACAATCAAGACCATCACGGGCATCTCTCATGTTTCTTCCATCTACAGAGACAGCCGAGGAAATATATGGGCCGGCACTGTGCAGGATGGTCTATACCGTATCAGTCCGCAGGAAGAAATAACACATTACACCGATAGCAACCGTTTATCCAATAATCAGATAAGAACAGTTCAGGAGGATAACAACGGACATATTTGGGTGGGAACTTTCAATGGTCTGAACCATTATAACCCAAATTCCGATACATGGTCCGCCCATCTGCATCAAGATAATATAGACTACGGACTCAGCCATAACTCTATCAACTGCTTATATAAAGACCAGCAAGGAACAATCTGGATAGGAACTTATTTCGGTGGAGTAAATTACTTTAATCCTGATACCAACACGTGTCGGTTTTATGGTTCGGGAGCAACAGGAAACCATTTCCTGAGTTTTCCTTTTGTCGGCAAGATGGTAGAAGACAGGACGGGGAACCTTTGGATATGTACGGAAGGAGGAGGATTGAATCTGTTCAACCGAACTACCCGGACCTTTGAGAAATTCTCTTATCATGCCAATGGACTGCCCGGAACAGCTCATAATAATATGAAATGTATCTATTATGCCAAGGAAAGAAACAAACTATACATAGGTACGCATACAGGCGGTCTCGCCGTCTTCGACATTACCCGGAAACAGTTCCGTACGCTAATTCCTTCTCAAAACAACCCGACTTCACAAGCCGGAAATATCGTCAACGAAATACAACCTTATAAAGACAAGCTTATTATACTGACGCAAGCCGGTGTCTACCTTTTCAATCCCGAGCAAGAGACATTCTCCCCCCTCACCCACAATGAGGACATCAATAAGCTTCTCTTCCGTCCCTATCAATTCGAAACCTTTCTTATTGACAGCAAAGAAAGATTATGGCTGGCCGATTCAAAAGGAGGACTTCTGTGTATCCACATGACGGACAACAGCCTCCATCGCTATTATACCAATGCGCAAGACTCTTCTTCCATCGGCAAATTCAGGATAGTGGATATCATGGAAAACAGCAAAGGCGAGATATACTTTGGTACCATCGGCTCAGGCTTATTCAAATATATCCCCGACAATGATTCCTTCTGTCAATATGGATTAGGCAATAATGCGCTGCCTAGCGATTATTGCTACTATATCTGTGAATCTCCCATTTACCGCCATCTACTGATTCTACACAGCAAAGGATTCTCCCTCTTCGATCCCGAAACCGGTAAAAGCAAGCATACATACAATTTATTTCAAATGGGATATTGCCAGGGGTCAAGCATTTATTTCGCACAAAATGGAGAAACCTTTATCGGCGGAGTAAACGGCATGCTTTCTTTTTTCGAAGAACAACTCTACCACAGCAACAATAATTATCATATCTATTTTGATCAGTTGTGGGTGCATAACACACGCGTACTGCCCGATGATGAAACCGGAATCCTCTCGCAAACACTCTCGCAAGTAAAAGAAATCAAGCTTTCACACGACCAGAACAATCTAATCTTCGAGTTTTGTTCCTCCAATTATACGTTGAACGAAGACATCATTTATGAATACAAATTAGAAGGCTTTTCCGACCATTGGATTCCTACCCATTCACAGTCTATTTCCTACACCAATCTCAGTCCGGGCATGTATCGTTTAACCGTTCGCGAACATCAAGGTACGCACAGTATCAGCCTCAACATCTACATCGCTCCTCCATTCTATGCCACTTACTGGGCATTTATGATATATATATTGTGTGTGATTGGTATCATGTACCTCATCATTTATATCAAAACCAAACAAACCCAACTTCAGACCTCACTCCAATTCGAGCGCAAAGAAAAAGAACGTACAGAAGAGCTAAATCAGGTCAAACTGAGATTCTTCACCAACATTTCACATGAGTTCCGCACCCCTCTCACACTGATTATCGGACAGATTGAAGTGTTATTGCAGTCAAACAAGCTTGCTCCCACCATCTATAATCGTATATTGCATATCTATAAGAACGCGTGGCACATGAGAGATCTCATTTCAGAACTTTTAGACTTCCGCAAACAGGAACAAGGCTACCTGAAACTGAAAATTGAACATAAGGATATCGTCCCTTTTATAAAGGAAATATATATGTCCTTTTATGAATATGCCGCCACCCAGCAAATCAATTACCGGTTTGAATGCCCGGAACAGGAACTCAAACTATGGTTTGACCCGGTACAACTGCAAAAAGTCATATTCAATCTGATTTCAAACGCCTTTAAATATACCCCAAAAGGAGGTAAAATCAATGTGAGCATCAGCAGTACAAACACACAGGCTCATATAAGTATAAAGGATAATGGTTCCGGCATTCCGCAAGAAGCAGTCAACAAAATATTCGAGCGTTTCTACCAACTGGAGAATGGTGCCAACAAATTCACGCTCGGCACAGGAATCGGACTAGCACTTTCCAAAGGAATCATCGACCTGCATCATGGAAACATCCATGTAAAAAGCGAACCTGAACAAGGAAGCGAATTCATTATTGACCTGCTAAAAGGAAATTCCCATTTTTCACCCGAAGACATTGCGCATACCCGCCTGACCACGGATGACAGCAGAGATATCAACAAGCCGCTCGACCTGACAGAAATGCCTGTTGAAGAAGTCCTTCCCGTTGTACCGGATACAGACAGTGGAAAACCTGTGCTCCTCATAGTGGAAGATAATAAAGAAATGCTGGATTTGCTGAAGAGCATATTCGAATCCATGTATGAAGTACACATTGCCCAAAACGGCAAGGAAGGATTACAAATGGCATATCAGGTACATCCCAGCCTCATTATCAGCGATGTGATGATGCCGGAAATGTCGGGTAAGGAATTATGCTACAAAATAAAAAACAGTATCGAACTATCTTATATCCCCGTCATATTGCTCACAGCACAGGTATCTGAACAATATACAATAGAAGGATATATGTTCGGTGCAGACGATTATATCACCAAGCCCTTTAATGTGAAAATTCTCATAGCACGCTGCAGTAACCTTATTAAGACTCGGCAACAAATGCTGGAACGGCTTAAACAGCCTATTGCCAACAAACAAGAAGCCCCGGACACCATTAACATAAACGACCGACAACTATTGGAAAAAGCGACACAAATAATTAAAGAGAATTTTGAAAACCCGGAGTTTGACATGAATCTTCTCGCCTCTGAGCTTGGAATGGGACGCAGCAAACTATATACGAAATTAAAAGAAATAACCGGACTGACTCCCAACGAGTTTACTCTCAAGTTAAAACTGGAAGAAGCCATGCATTTATTAAACAATGCACCTCATCTCAATGTGACGGAAATTTCCTACCAGCTCGGATTCTCTTCGGCCAGATACTTCAGCAAATGTTTCAAAACATTCTATGGTATTGCTCCTTTGAATGTACGTAAGAATGCTAATCCATCCGCAAAAGAGGAGTAGAAGACAATAGGGGAGAAAATAAATAGGGGTGTATCAAGACGTTCTAATGCTGTCGTTTAGCCCGTAGGGGCGAGGTTCGCTCGCCCGAAAACAGCTTGCTTTGTGTATTCGGGCAGGCAAACCCTCCCCCTACAGTTGACAATTTAATAGACCGTTTTAGTTTTGACACACCCCAAACCTAACCGTAATCCAACCTTTTACCTCAACAATTAAGATATTTGTTTAATCCCATCCCGGATTCTGTGTTATCTCTTTGTTCTTACCAATCACATTAACAGGTATAGGATGATAATAATGCTTATTTTCATCAAACGAGCGATTTTCCCAGTCGGTGCCGGCAAACACATCAATATAATGTTTTCCGTTCAATTCAAACAGCTTCACACGTTCAGGATCAGCCTTGCCTTCTGACGGATTAAAACGAGGATTATCAAAATCTGACGGTTCAAAACGCATACCCAGTACACGATTTGCCAAACGCTTGCCCCATTTCCAACGCATCAAATCCTGATAGCGAGTATCTTCAAAACACAGTTCAACACGACGTTCACGACGAATTTCAATAATAAGGGAAGACAAACCTTCAGCCGCATATTTCGGGTCCATTACAGGATTCAGGGTCAAGTGAGGCATTCCGGCACGATCACGAATCACATTGACAGTCCGGTCTAAATCAGACTGTGTAATTGTTCCCAATTCAGCTTTTGCCTCTGCCAAATTCAATAAGACTTCAGCATAGCGCAACAATGGAGCGTCATGTGTCTCGTTACCATAACCTTTCATATCTTGCTCGGCAATATAATACTTAATAACATGATAACCTGTAGCCGATTCCCAACCTGTCATTCCCGCTACCCGAGGGAAGATAAACTTGTCTTTATTGTACAGAATTTCTTTTGAGTGACGAGGATCAAGTACAATCTGAGTCAAACGCGGGTCACGGTTATCCAAAACATTCTCATACTCATCATCATTAAAAGTCTCACTCAAAGCAACAGGTTTAGCACTTCCATCCGGTTCGATGCAAAGGAAGTCGTCTACAAAATCCTTTGTAGCACCATTACCCGAAGCAACCAAATAACCGCACAAACGATGTCCCAACAAACCGGCTACATACTTTCTAAACAGAATCACTTCTTTATTATCAGTCAAATCATCACTGGTAAATAAAGTGGCATAGTCTCTATCCGGATTTCCGGTATTATAGATTTCATATTTCTTCATTGCCATCAACGCTTCAGATGCTTTCACAGCTTCCTGCAAGAAGTTTTCATAATCACCCAGTCCATGGTATTTTCTATAAGTACCTTCGTAAAGGCAAATACGTGATTTTAATGCCAATGCTGCACCTTTTGTCACACGTACCCCTTTATTACCCCAGTCTTCCGGCAAATAGTCGCAAGCCTTATTGATATCTTCCAGAACATGGTCCATCACTTCCTTGCGGGGAGTACGCGGCCCATACAGTTCTTCAGAATCCGTAGTCAAAGGAGTAGTGATATAAGGGACATCACCATACATCTGCACTTTATCCAAATAGAACCATGCACGAAAGAAATAAGCCTCACCTGCATACTTGTTTCTGATATTTTCTGCTATTCCCACTTTCTCATAATTAGCAAAGAAAGTATTGATGCGGCGCAGCAAAGTCCAATACCACCCTCCGGCAGTCGGGTCATTGGGAACCGTCTCTTTTCCGGCTGCAATCTTTGTATACGAAGTATGGTTTGAGTTACTCTTCGAAACATAGTTATCAGTCTGTACATCCTTCCAGAAATAATCCGCATAACTACTATTCCATGCACCCAGGGTATGTCCTACCATAAAACGGTAATAACTGTCATTTCCGGCTTCATTGTAAATACCGTTATTATAGACTTCAAGGTCACTTTCGGTCTTCCAATAGCTATTGTCATTCAAGTCGTGTGTCGGATTTCTATCCAAAAAGGAGTCATTACAAGAAACACACATCAATGATACAGCCGCTAAAGCTGCTATATTTAATATTATTTTTTTCATCTTGTCTACTAAATTTAGAATGTTACGTTTAACCCGAATGAATAAGTACGCTGGAACGGATATACCATAGTACCATTCTTACCTGCTGCTTCAGGGTCGTAAGCTCCCTTCACATTGGTGAATTCAAACAAGTTCTCAGCACTGAAATAAACACCTGCCTTTGCAACGTGCAGGAAGCTCAACCATGATTTCGGGAAGTCATATCCTACTGTCAGATTCTTCAGACGACAGTAAGAAGCATCCTGCAAATACTTGGTCTGCTTTTGTTGGTTCTTTGTTTCGCGTGCAATAGGACGTGCAAAATATGCATCACGATTATCTTCAGACCATGAGTCCGTAACAAACCATTTCTGAGTATTATAATACTGTGTTGCCACCGGCCAGAAAGGTTGTGAACTCGGCCAGAAATCACGTTTGCCGATACCCTGGAAGAAGACATTCAAATATACATTCTTATAAGACATATTAGCAGTGATACCGTATTGGTAACGCGGAGTAGTGTTACCGATTACTTTCAAGTCACCATGGTCGTCTAATGTATTCGAGCCGTTGTTTATCTTCTTATTTCCATCCAGATCTTTATACATGATATCACCGGGAGCCCAGTTAGCACCTAACTTAGACTGGTCTGCATGGTTTTGCACATCAGTGTCCGACTGATAGAAACCTTCTGTTTCATATCCCCATATTTCACCAATCTTCTGACCTACATAATAGTCACTTAATGTTCCACTCGGATTTTCATATTTAGTAATTTCAGCCTGTGAATCCGAAAGGATAAAGCCTAAATCATAAGAGAAGTCATTGCCAATACGGTCATTCCATTTAACGGATACTTCCCAACCGCGAGTGCGTAGCTCCGCTTTGTTGGCAGGAGGAGCTGTTGTTCCCAATACTTCAGGATATTCCACTTTAACAAGCATATCCGATGTTGTTCTCTGATACCAGTCAAAAGAGAAGTCCAAACGTTGGTTCAACATTGTAAAATCAAGACCAATATTAAAGGTAGAAGCTTTTTCCCAAGTCAAGTCGCTGGATACCAAGCCTGCCGGATTGATATACAAAGATTTCTCACCGTCTACAAACAGCCAGTTTCCTGCTGTACCCGAAGCCATAAAGGGAATATACGGATAATATTTAGTGTTACCCGACCAACTGCTAGCTGTCAACAACTGATTACCCAAGATACCGTATGAAGCACGTACCTTCAAGTTATCCAACCAAGAACGGGTAGATTCCATGAAAGCTTCTTCCGAAACACGCCATGCTCCCGAGAATGAAGGCAGGAATACAAAACGATTATCGGACGGGAAGCGGGAAGTTCCGTCATAACGGCCGTTCACTTCAAATAGATAACGGTTATTATAGATATAATTCAAACGGAAGAAACCGCCGCGTAATGCCCATTCATAACCGCTTTCACTAACAGTTTGCATACCGGTACCCAAGCTCATTGAAGGTAAATCCTGAGATATAAGGTTCTGACGGGTAGCAGTAGTTGTATTATACTTAGTCAATTCCTGATTGAAACCTAACATGGCTTTTACATAATGCTTTTCTGCAAAAGTGTGTTCGTAGTCTGTATAAGCATTGAAAGAATAATAATCTTTATTACCGTTCACCCACGAATAACTGTTGTTATTGGTATTACCTTCCGTCTCAACAAAAGCATTGGTAATCATATCCACTTTTTTACGATGTTCGGCACTGCGGCTGTAATTCAGGTTATAAGTAAAATCCACACGTGCATGCCAATCTTTCGTAAAAGTAAAATCCGCACTACCTGTCAACCAGATATCATGTACTTTCTTCTTGTCACGACCTCCTTGTTCCAGCAAAGAAATAGGATTCTGGTCATCGAAATATTTACCGGCATATTGGTCAAGTTCCGGATAACGTGCATCACCTCCCCACGGACGAGCCATACGTGTCGGAGTTGAAAATACCATCTGCTGCCAAACATCATCTTTATATTTATGAGGCTTATCGGTAGTAGTATAGTTATACAATACTTTAGCCCCCAGCTTCATCCATGGAGTCGTTTGATTATCTACAGACAAACGAGTATTCAAACGCTGATAGCTGTCTTCCCCCACTTTATACATCCCAGATTGATTTACATAACCTACAGAAGTATAAAATTTAGTCTTTTCATTACCTCCCGAAATATTTATATTATGGCGATGAGAAGGAGTATATTTCTTCAGCATTAAATCGGTCCAATCAGAATGACCATAATAATACATAGTACCGTTCAGCACTTCATATTCAGGATTATTAGCCGGATCATTAGCATAATTCTTCATTTTTTCCACTGTATCCGGATTATACATCACATCCAAATTAGCATTTGTCATTGCCCGATTTACAAATTCGGCATGTTCCCAACTTGTGTCGACCATCTCCGGCAATACAGTCGGTTTAGAGAATGCCACGTTACCGGAATAAGATACAGTAGTCTTCATATCCGAACCTGCATTTTTCGTAGTTACCAAAATAACACCATAAGCAGCACGTACACCATAGATGGCAGATGCAGCCGCATCCTTCAAGACCGTAACGTTGGCAATATCATTCGGATTAATCATGTCAAGATCCATTTCCACACCGTCAACCAATACCAATGGGCTGCCACCATTTATAGAAGTAGTACCACGCACATTCAGTGTTGCTCCGGTACCCGGCTCACCACTACTCGGCGTAATCTGCAAGTTAGGTATAGTCCCCTGCAATGCACTGGTAGACGAAGTGATGGGACGTGATTGCAAAACTTTTGCATCAACAGTTCCCACAGAACCTGTCAAATTCACTTTCTTTTGCGAACCATACCCCACAACCACTACTTCATCCAAAGCCTGGCTGTCTTCTTTCAATTTGATAGTAAAGCTAGTTTGATTTCCAACTTTAATCTCCATACTCTGATAACCGATATAAGAGATTTGCAGAATAGCTCCTTCAGGTACATTGCTCAGGGTAAACTTTCCTTCAAAATCGGTTATCGTACCGTTTGTCGTACCTTTTACCATCACATTTGCACCGATAATAGACTCTTGTGAATCCATCACCACACCGGTAATAGTCTTACCTTGTTGCGCAACAATGGCCACTGATGCCACATCCGATTTAGCCGGCAGCAAAGATGTCTTCGCTGCATCCGGACTTGCAAATACACTCACATTTGCCAACAGCATTGATGTAGTGCACATGAAGAATCCTTTCTTTCGTAAAAGCAAAGAAATCCGTTTCGATGTTTTTTTCATAATAATAGCTTAAAATTCGTTAGTAGTAAACTTTTTAACAGTACAAAAATAGGGTATGCCCTTCACTAGAGCATACCCTTTTTTTGAGTTCTTTGTACATAAATTAACCGAACGGACTATTTTATACATAACTATGGACGCGAAGGATACATTATCAGCCGGACACTACCGCTTTGCAACGGTTTCTTCAGACGAATACCGATACGCGTATAAGCAGGAGAGTTCACTTCAACAGTCTCCGAATCAAATTCTACCACACCCGGAGCTTCAATATCCACCGTCATTTTTTCTCCTCCCAGCACCAACTCCAAACGATTATTTCCTATCATCTTCCAGTCGGCACGAGTAGTAATAGCTGTTTCAAAAGAAATTCCTGACACTGCTTCAAAACGGTCTTCAATCACGAACGTTCCTTCTCCGGCACGATTATAAGTAAAGGTACGTATCAGCTTTTCCAGTTCAGGTACCGCAGTAGCATAAGCAGATGTATAATCAATCTGAAAGATATCTGTGCCGCCAGTCAGTTCTTTCTTCAACACCACTCCCTGAGCCTTCTTGCCCGACACCTGACATTGTCCGTTGATAAAGGGAACGGGATGACCAAATGAATTTTTAATAGGATATTTATAAGCATTTCCACTGAAATAGTCACCGGGATAAGAGAAAGGTCCACCCATATCGCCTGCCATCGTCTGACTACCCATCACTACTGCATAAGAACCCACATCATTATGATTATGGTTTTCCGCGTTATGCCCTCCCTTTACAGATACGCCCAAACGACAAGTCGAACCGGTAGCAGGGCGGCTAATAATAATGCCTGCTTCATCATAACAAGAATGAAGTTCATCAGCCTCGGCCTTCAATACCTCTTGTATTTCGGGAGTCATTTCCACTTTCCAAGCCTGATGGGGGAACATGCCGATGGTGTGCAATGAAAGATTATCCATACCGGGTATTTCATATTTTTCTTCATAAGGAGCTGTACCCAACACATTATCACAATAGTTTGTAATAAACCAAGAAGGTGAAACACCTGCACGACAGTCGGCGTAGGCAGGGCAAACCTGATTCATGATCTGAATCTTCTTTCCATATTGTGCAATACGGGCAAACTTAGGAGTACGGAAGAAATCAATCTTCCCTTTCGTAGCACGACAAATTTCTTCACGCAACAAGATAAACGAGCAAAAACCATAATTATAATATCCTACCCCCTCACTGCAATATCCGTCATCACTATATCCCTTCATTCCATATACATAATACTTCTCAGCAGCAGCCACAAAGTAAGCACGCTCTTCCTTGTCCTGCAACAAAGCAAGTGCAGCTCCTGTCACGCCGGCCAAGCACACCGAGTTCCAGTTATTCGTGACAGTAAACCAATAAAAAGGTTTTGTTTCTTCCAAACAACGGTAGATAGGGCGGAACACCTTCTCACGGAAAGCACACATCGCCAAAGCTTTCGTTTCGGCCGGCAAGCGGTCATCCAATAAATAAATACATTGCGCCAATGTATTTCCGGCAGTAGCAACAACCAAATCCACATAATAATCAGTTCCATGATAGTTATGCAAGTTACGGTCATGTGCAGGAATTGACCAAGGCTTCTGGCGACAGAGCTCTTCCACCCCTTCACAAATCGCCGGAATAAACCGTCGCTTATTTTCCAAACATTCCGCCAATACCAATCGCCACAAATATTGATAACGGGCATTCATCATGTTCTCTCCCGGCAGACGAATCTCGGTCTTATTAAGATGCAAATAAAGCGAATCTACAAAAGGCGGCATTCCGTCCTTCAGGCTGGTATGAGCCTCTTCAATTAATTTTCGAGCTTCAGGAGTATTCTTCATCTTATCCCAATAAGTACGATCTTTATAAGTTACTCCGATACCTTCCGGTTTTTCCGGTAACATGTCGGCTATCTCACGAATACGTTCTGCCGAAATATTATTTCCATGTATCTCGTCTTTTGCCATCCGGTAAACCTCTGTCCCTGCCAGCAAAAATGCACCCGGGCCATACACCTCTGTCATTTCACGGGTTACTTTTTTGGGGTCAGCACCAATAGGCTGCACATAGCCCAATTTACCATCTTCCTCTACTGCCCCTACCAAAGCTTTCCAGCCCTTTTCCACTATGGGAAGGAATTCTTCTTTCGACAACAATCCTTCGTTGATGCCGTATGCCAAAGCATAGACAAAGAAACCGGAACAACTGGTTTCCGGAGAAGAATAAGAATGAGGGTCCAGCATACTGGCTCTCCAAAAGCCGTCAGACTGTTGCAAGGTGGCTACACGAGTAGCCAGTTCCACAAACAGGTTCTCATAAAAAGTTCTGTATTTATTTTCCGCAGGAAGTTCACGAAGAATTTCGACCAGTCCACCCAATACCCATCCGTTTCCTCTCCCCCAAAACACCTTCTCACCATTGGCCTCTTTTTGAGTAAAGTAACGATGGTCTCTATAAAACAAACGGGCATCCTTATCATAAAGGAACTCATAAGTCTCTTTATACTCCTTATCCATAAAACGGAGAAATTTCTTATCACCGGTAATGTTATACAAACGGGCATAAACCGGCGGAGCCATAAATAATGCATCGCACCATGTCCATTTTTCTAAAGTGGAAGCATCACCATAATCCAATAAGAAAGATCCTTTAGAAGGATGCTCCATCACCCATTCAGTACGGGCCTTCGTAGGAATCAGCATCTCTTCTTTTCCATATTTACGATAAAGATCCAAATATGTTTGTGCAACACAGATATCATCTGCATGATACATCCGTTTATCCACTTGCCAATAATTGCGTGCCCCCAAGCGCCGCAACCACTTAAAATAAAAATCATCCTGATTTTCCTGCTCCGCCACGGATGCCCATTTAGACAAGCCCAGATAAAACGTAGCATTTACCCAATTCAACGGATCATAGGTAACTTCTTTCATGTGGGCAATTTGCCAGTCGGCAACACGCCTCATTGTTTGTCTTACTTCATGTTTTGAAAAAGAATTTTGTGCATAAGAGCAACATACCACCCAGCACAAAGACAACAAAAATGCTATTCGTTTATTCATAATAATATTTATAGTTTTTTTATTGCTACAAGTCATGTGAAAGACATATCTTCTGTTCCGTAAAACAAATAGTTCTTTTATTTGATTAATTAGCCATTTTTTTTTATCCCCTCTTTTTTTCTATCTTTCTATCTAAAGTAAAACTTTGAATATTATAACACTTTTTTCAAAATTTTGCCAAACATAGATATCTGTTTAATGTAAAAAAAGAAATTACTTCGAAAAAACTAATGCTTTTGAAATAAAAGACAAAAATTCTTATTTATTCGATTGGGTCATGTCATATGAATTTAATTTTACTGCATATCAAACAAAATAAACGAATGTTTTTATTTGATTTGACAAATTTCGTTTTATGAGAATTTTTTACTAAAATACAAATATTAAAAAAAGTGTATTAGGAATTTGAATTTGTTTATTCGACCTTTTTTAGTACTTTGAAATATTCGGAAATATTAGAAGTATTGTGCAAAGATTCAGAAAAATAAATAATTCTATTTATATGTTCACTCTTTTTTTTTTATTAACTGAAGCCTTTACAAAAGAGATAAAACCGACGAATAAGAAACAAAACTCATTAGGAAAAAAAATATTTTATCTTTTATTCTTTTTTTATGGAATATACACATCAATCTTTATGGATCATACCTTTCATTCCGCTTCCAGTTCCTATGTTGATAGGGGCGGGACTTCTATTTTTTCCCACAGCAACAAAAAATCTTCGACGTAGGTGGGCTTTTCTCAGTATTTTATTGTTAGGTATAGTTATGCTTTTTTCCGTCGCGCTGTCGATCGATCAAATAAATAACAATAAGAGTTTCATCTATCAATATGTGTGGTCTTGGACTATAAATAATGATCTTTCTTTAGAATTTGGTTACTTGATCGATTCACTTACCCTTATTATGTTAATATTAATCACTACTGTTGGCATTTTGGTTCTTATTTATAGTGATAATTATATGTCTCACGATCAAGGATATTTGAGATTTTTTGCTTATATGAGTTTTTTTAATGCTTCAATGTTGGGATTAGTTACTAGTTCAAATTTGATCCAAATTTATATCTTTTGGGAATTAGTTGGAATGTGTTCTTATCTATTAATAGGTTTTTGGTTTACACGTCCTATTGCAGCAAATGCTTGTCAAAAGGCATTTGTAACTAATCGTTTAGGGGATTTTGGTTTATTATTAGGTATTTTAGGTCTTTATTGGATAACGGGTAGTTTGGAATTTCGGGATTTGTTTCAAATATTCAATAACTTGATTTTTAATAATTATCTTAATGTTTTTTTTGTTACTTTGTGTGCCCTATTGTTATTTTGCGGTTCCGTAGCTAAATCTGCCCAATTTCCCCTTCATGTATGGTTACCGGATGCTATGGAGGGGCCTACTCCAATTTCTGCTCTTATACATGCTGCTACTATGGTAGCGGCGGGAATCTTTCTTGTAGCTAGACTTCTTCCTCTTTTCATAGCTATACCTACCATAATGAATGGAATAGCTTTCATTGGTATAATAACATTATTTTTGGGAGCTACTTTAGCTATTGCTCAAAAAGATATTAAGAGAAATTTGGCCTATTCTACAATGTCTCAATTGGGTTATATGATGTTAGCTCTAGGTATGGGATCTTCCCGAGCTGCTCTATTTCATTTAATTACTCATGCTTATTCAAAAGCATTGTTGTTCTTAGGATCTGGATCAATTATTCATTCAATGGAAACTATTGTTGGATATTCTCCAGAAAAAAGTCAAAATATGGTTCTTATGGGTGGGTTAACAAAACATACGCCAATTACAAAAACAGCTTTTTTAATAGGTACGCTCTCTCTTTGTGGTATTCCACCCTTTGCTTGTTTTTGGTCCAAAGATCTGATTCTTAATGATAGTTGGTTGTATTCGCCAATTTTTGCAATATTAGCTTATTTTACAGCTGGATTAACCGCATTTTATATGTTTCGCATCTATTTACTTGTTTTTGAAGGATATTTCAATGTTCATTTTCAAAATCTCAATGGCAAAAAAAAAAATTCATTATATTCAATATCTTTGTGGGGTAAAGAAAGAAAACAAAAAGTAAACAAAAGATTTTATTTAATAGATTTATTAACATTAATAAATAATGACCAGAAATATCTTTTTTTTAACAAGAGGGCATATTTCCATAGAATTAATCAAAATGTCAAAAGCATAACACGTCTTCTTATTGATACTACTCATTTTGATACTAAAAAGCCTTCTCCTTTTTATCCTCATGAATCCACCAATACTATGCTTTTTTCTATGTTTATATTAGTATTATTTACTTTGTTGGTTGGAGTAATAGGAATCTCTTTTAGCCAAGAAGGAACAAATTTGGATATATTATCCAAATTGTTAATCCCTTCTATAGACCTGTTGCATCAAAATTTTCAAAATTCTTTCGATTGGTTTGAATTTTTAACAAATGCAACTTTTTCGGTCAGTCTGTCTTTTTTCGGAATATTTATAGCGTCTTTTATCTATAAGCCCGTTTATTCGGTTTTACAAAATTTGAACTTAAAAAATATATTTGAAAAAAATGTTCGTAAAACAAAAATTCTAGAAAAAATAATCAATGCCATATATGATTGGTCATCTAATCGTGGTTATCTGGATGCTTTTTATGGAAGTTTTTTCATTACAAATGTAAGAAAATTCGCTAAAATAAATCATTATATTGATAGACAAGTAATTGATGCAATTCCAAATGGAATTGGTATCTTAAGTTTTTTTATGGGAGAGGCCATAAAATATATTGGGGGTGGACGAATTTCTTCATATATATATATATTATTATCTTTTTTATTCATTCTTTTAGTAATTTGCTCTCTTTTTTTATTTGTTTACTAATCTGACTAATATGGAACTTGGTAAGACAAGGGGGTTAAATAACTG
>ERZ772897.1921-NODE-1921-length-19739-cov-3.041963_pt1 | contig 19739 bp, 17 predicted proteins | sample MGYA00512125_ERZ772897 | MGnify/ENA primary metagenome ERZ772897 (study PRJEB29015, sample SAMEA2737660) | human gut metagenome | biome: human gut; feature: human-associated habitat; material: faeces | place: China | collected 2012 ... | reverse complement strand
AGGGCATTACCTTTGAAAGGCTGTCCGTACTGCCTGATTGCATAAGGATATGCGGTGCAGGGGCGGTGGAGCATACTAAGGCTTACAAAGAGGGCAGGATACACGTTCAGGATCTTTCGAGCCAGCTTTGCTGTGCGGCTCTTGATCCTAAGGAGAACGATACAGTGCTTGATCTTTGTGCCGCACCTGGTGGAAAGACCTTTACAATTGCCGAGCGTATGAACAACAATGGCAGAGTTCTTGCTTTTGATCTGCATAGAAATCGTGCAGGGCTTATTGAAAGCGGTGCCAAAAGGCTTGGGCTTGACTGCATAAGGGCAGGTGTCAACAATGCAAAGGTTTATGACGAGAAAATGCCAAAGGCTGACAAAGTGCTTTGCGACGCACCTTGTTCCGGACTGGGCGTAATAAGAAGAAAACCTGAGATAAAGTATAAAGAACCCTTAGATTTCGACAGGCTTCCCGAAATACAGTATGATATACTGAAAACGTCGGCGGAGTATGTAAAAGTCGGCGGAACGCTGGTGTATTCTACCTGCACGCTGTCAAGGGCGGAAAATGATGAGGTGGCAGACAGATTTTTGGCTGAACACCCTGATTTTGAGCCTGCACCGCTAGGCGAGGCTTTCGGCAGCGACAGCGGTCTTTGCAGAATGTCTATCACACCTGCAAAATATAATTCAGACGGATTTTTTATTGCTAAGTTTATCAGGCTGAGGTGATCTTTTGGTAGCATTTGATGATAATGGAAAAATAGATATATTGGGGCTTCTGCCTGACGAGCTGGAAGCCGAGATACTAAAGCTTGGAGAAAAGAAGTTCCGTGCAGGGCAGATATTTGATTGGCTTCATGTAAAGCGAGTGTCAAGTTTTGATGAAATGACTAATCTATCTGTACAATTACGGAATCTGCTTAATGAAAAATTTTGTTTAAAATCACTATTTGTGTCAAAAAAGCTTGAATCTCATACCGATAATACTGTAAAATATCTATATGAGCTTGAGGACGGAAATCATGTGGAATCCGTAATAATGGAATACAACTACGGAAACACCATTTGCGTGTCAACTCAGGTGGGTTGCAAAATGGGCTGTCGCTTTTGTGCGTCAACTATTGCAGGCTTCAAGCGTGATCTGACTTCCTCGGAGATCCTGGGACAGATATACGCTTCTGAGCGTGACAGCGGAAGAAAGATATCAGGCGTGGTGCTTATGGGAATAGGCGAGCCTATGGATAACTTTGATAATGTGGTGAATTTCCTTGAAGTGCTGTCCTGTCCAAAGGGTTTTAATATGTCGTTAAGGCACGTTTCAGTGTCTACCTGCGGCATTGTGCCGAGGATATATGAGCTTGCAGAGAAAAAGCTTGGCATAACATTGTCTATCTCTTTGCACGCTTCCAATAATAAGAGCAGGAGCGAGATAATGCCTGTTAATGACAGGTATAATATTAACGAGCTTCTTGCCGCCTGCCGATACTATTTTAAGGTAACAGGCAGGAGAATTTCTTTTGAATATGCTTTGATAGACGGGCATAACGATTCTATGGAGGACGCAAGGGAGCTTGCGGAGCTTCTGGGCGGATTTGTCTGTCATGTGAATATAATCCCTGTTAATAAGATAAAGGAGCGTAATTATCATTCTGACAGAAAGTCAGCCAACAGATTCAGAGGATATCTGGAGAAGCTTGGGATAAACGCTACTGTGCGGCGGACCTTGGGTGCGGATATAGACGCTGCCTGCGGTCAGCTGAGACGAGAATATGAGATCTGATAAAAGGTGGTGAATCGCTTGTTTATAGCGTCTGATACAGACATCGGAAAAAAACGCAGTGAAAATCAGGACAGAGTGCATGCTGAATTTCTTGCTGACAATGTTGCCGTTGCGGTGGTCTGTGACGGTATGGGCGGAGCGTCATCAGGCGGAGTTGCCAGTCAGCTTGCCATTGACGCAGTAGTAAAACGTATCAAGGAAAATTTCCGAAAAGATATGAAACCAAATTCCATAAGAAATCTTATGCTCACTTCAGTGCATTATGCGAATACGATCGTGTATGGCAAGAGCAAGGAGGATATTGACAAAAACGGCATGGGTACTACCTGCGTTGCGGCATTGGTGGTGGATAAGACCGTCTATATGGTGAGCGTGGGCGACAGCCGTGGATATCTTCTTACCAAGGACGGTATAGCTCAGATAACCACTGACCATACTTATGTGGAAATGCTTTAAAGGTCGGGTCAGATAACCAAAGAAGAAGCGAAAAATCATCATATGAGAAACGTTATCACAAAGGCTGTGGGCGTTGAATCAGATGTTGAGGTCGATTATTTCGAGCTTGAAGAAAATGATAATTTTGCGGTGCTGCTTTGCTCTGACGGTCTGACCAATTATTGCACAGACAATATGATATATGAAACTGTGTTTGGCAATAATCTTGACGAGGCTATAAAACAGCTTATTGCTTTCGCAAACGAATGCGGCGGTAAAGATAATATTACTGCTGCGGTAATAGCAAATTAATGGAATGACAATAAAACATGAATAATATAGGAGTTGAATTACATGGATTCTAATATCGGCAAAAAGCTAGACGGCAGATATGAGATAACCGAGCTTATCGGCGTAGGCGGAATGGCTGACGTTTATAAGGCAGTTGACGTTATGGAAAACCGTACTGTTGCGGTAAAGATACTTAAGCCTGAGTTTTCACAGAACGAGGAATTTCTCAGACGCTTCAGAAACGAGAGCAAGGCTATCGCTGTACTTTCTCACCCTAATATCGTAAAGATATATGACGTGGGATTTTCTGACGAGATACAGTTTATCGTTATGGAGTATATCGACGGCATCACCCTTAAAGAGTTTATCGAGCAGCAGGGCGTGCTTAGGTGGAAAGACGCTTTGCACTTTGTAACTCAGATACTCCGTGCTTTGCAGCACGCTCATGATAAGGGTATCGTTCACAGAGATATCAAACCGCAGAACATAATGCTTTTCCCTGACGGAACTATCAAGGTCATGGATTTTGGTATCGCAAGATTTTCAAGGATCGACGGAAAGACACTTTCTGACAAGACTATCGGTTCTGTTCACTATATTTCACCTGAGCAGGCAAGGGGCGATATGACAGATGAAAGATCTGACATATACTCTGTAGGCGTTATGCTCTATGAGATGCTCACAGGCAGAAAGCCTTTTGACGGCGAAAATCCTGTGGCTATCGCTCTCAAGCATATGCAGGAGGATCCGGTTCCGCCAAGAGAGATCATGCCTTCTATCCCAGAGGCTCTTGAAGAAATAGTTATGCACGCTATGGAGAGAGATCCTGCAAGACGTTATCAGTCAGCAGCAGAGATGATAAAGGATATAGACACATTCAAGCTCAATCCATCTGTTGTTTTCGGATATAAGAACAGCCCTGTTCCTATCCCTGTGGCTGATAACAATAACAAATATTTTGACGATGAGCATAGTGAGAACTATGACGACGATGAAGAATATGAGGACGATGACGAAGAAAACGATGATGAGGAAGAAGAGGAAGAAAAGAAGCGTTCTTACGTTGTTCCGATACTCCTTGCTGTGACAGTTGCAGTAGTTATCATTGCAGCGTTCGTTATCGTAGGAGTTGTATTCAAGTCATTCAGCGGTTCAAACGGTATGCACACAGGCACAGTTACACTGCCAAACTTTGTGGGCAAGAATATCGTTCAGGTTGAGCAGGATTATAAGGATAAGCTTAAATTTGATATCACCGAAGAGTATAATGACCAGTATGACGAGGGAATAATCACATTCCAGGGTCAGGCAGCAGGAAAGTCTGTTAAGGAAGGCTTCACGGTCACACTTACTGTAAGTAAGGGCAAAAAAATGGCAACTATCCCTGACATGGTGAAGAAAGACGGCACTGTGGCTGAAAGCGAGCTTAAGGCTGCAGGATTTATGGTCGTTAAGAGAGATATATGGTCTGAGGATATAGCTTCAGGTCTTGTTGTGAAAACACAGCCGGCAGCAGGCGAGCAGTATGCCGTAGGTGCGACTGTTGCTTTGTTTGTAAGTAAGGGTCCTGTTGAAACAAGAGTCAAAGTACCAAGCGTTGTAGGTCTTACAGAAGAAAAGGCAGTTGCAATGCTCAAGGAGAACAAGCTCAAGGCTGAGGTCAAGGAGATCGAGCATGAGGGCGATAAGGGCAAGGTCATCGAGCAGGATACAGATGAAGGCACATATGTTGAGCGTGACACAACTGTTACTATTTACGTTTCGACCGGAGAAACTTCACCTGTTGAGGTAACATTCTCACTGCCACTCCCAAGTGGTATCCACGGCTCATATTCTATAGACATCTACAATAACGGCAACGTTGCATATACACAGAAGATCGGTAGTGGAGAATCTGTTGCAGGCGGTTCTGTAAATATAACTGTAAAGGGCAAGAAGACAGAAACTCTGACTATCTTCATCACAAATGACGAAAATCAGCAGAAGTGCCGTTATGCAGTATATGACATAGATTATGATAAGCAGACAGCTACTCTTAGCGGAAGCCTGAATGAAAGCGGTCTGATCGACATTACTCCGACAACGACCACAACTACTACAACTACGACCACAACAACTACTACAACTACCACTACTGAAGCACCTGCACCGGAGCCTCAGGAGCCAGACGAGCAGGGTCAGTAGTTCATGAATGGAATAATCGTTAAAGCTATCGGAGGCATCTACTATGTAGAAGCCTCCGACGGCATTTATAAATGTAAGGCAAGAGGAGTATTCAGAAGAAAGAACATTTCTCCTGTAGGCGGCGACAGAGTTGAATTTTCATTGGAGGACGACGGAAGCGGAGTTATCGAGAAGATAGAGGAAAGACGCTCATTGCTTATAAGACCGCCTCTTGCAAATCTTGATATGCTTGTGTTCGTTTCGTCTACCTGCGAACCAAGACCTAATTTGCTGTTGCTTGATAAGTTTATTGCAATAGCTGTTTTCAAAAAAATAGAGCCTGTGGTAGTCTTTACAAAGATAGACAAGGAAAGCTGTGATGAGCTTGTGGACATATACAAGGGCGCAGGGATAAAGACCTTTCAGGTAGACAATACCACTGGCGAGGGCAGTGAAGCTGTTAAGGCTGTGCTGGAGGGCAAGCTGTCGGCATTTACAGGAAACACGGGCGTTGGCAAATCGTCACTGCTCAATAATATGTTTCCTGCATTGGGGCTTGCAACCAACGAGATAAGCAAAAAGCTTGGAAGAGGAAAGCACACCACACGCCATGTAGAGCTTTACAAGCTGGAGGGCGGTGGTTATATTGCCGATACCCCTGGCTTTTCGTCGTTTGATACCAACAGATATGATATTATTTTCAAGGACAAGCTTGCAGGCTGTTTTCCTGAGTTTCAAAGATACGAGGGCAAGTGCAGATTTCCTGATTGCAGCCACACAAAGGAAAAGGGCTGTGCGGTCATAGAGGCGGTAAAAAATGGCGAGATCGCAAAGTCAAGGCATGAAAGTTATGTGGAAATGTACGAGCAGGCAAAGCAGCTTAAGGAGTGGGAATATAAAAATGACTAAGAAATGCGCTATCTTTTCAGGCGGTGAAGCGGTGTCGGCTCAGTGTGTGGCAGAATATAAGCCTTTTATCGACGATTCTCTTGTGATATCCGCTGACAAGGGCTATAAGCTTGCACAGGCAGTGGGCGTAAAGTCGGACATTATTATGGGTGACTTTGATTCCGCTGAAAAACCTGTTTTTGATAATATCGAGATCTTCCCCTCAGAAAAGGACGATACCGACCTTATGCTTGCCATAAAGCAGGGCTTTGAGTCGGGTTGTGATGATTTTCTCATATTTGGTGCAACAGGCGGACGAGTAGACCACTTACTTGGAAATATCCAATCTCTGGGATATATTTTATCTTGTGGCGGTGAGGGAATGATAGCCGCAGATAGGGAGATAATTCGGCTTTATCGTGCAGGCAGTTACAGGATATATGACCGTGAGGGCTTTTCGTTCTCACTGGTGGCATATACCGATAAGGTAGAGGGTCTGACCATAAAGGGTGCGAAATATGAAGTAGAGGACTGTCTGCTGACCAATGCTTTCCCACTTGGCATATCAAACGTGGTGAAAGGCTTTGATGGGCAGGATAGAAAATACGCTGAGATATCATTCAAAAGTGGCTATCTGCTGTCAGTACAGTCAAAAATGGTAACCGATTTTTGATTTTTGAATAATATAAACTATAACTATTCGGGAGGTAATACTTATGAAAGTTGTAGTTGTAAAAAGTCCAAAGGTCATATCGGGTTTAATGAGGCTTATTTTCAAGATCAAAAAGGAAGAAGAATAGGATAACTGGCGGTACTCGTGTGAGTGCCGCCGATTTTTTTGCTATAGCAGAAAAGCTCTTAGATCAAAGGAACGATCTAAGAGCTTTTTTTATTTTGTTATGTTATGATTCATCATGATGTGCTTTTGACGGCAAAATTACGTTATTCGTATAACGATAAATAACTATTTTACGATACTTTTTAAGCTTTGCTCTGTCGAATTTCGTCAAATCCTCTATTTTACGAAAAAAGCTTGTCATAATATATGCACTTTAAAATCGAAAATATAAGATATATAATTTAATAACAGATGCACATAAGCTCAAAAGTAAATTTTTGTTTACCTATGTTATTATACACCTTATTACTGTATTTGTCAATAAGTATGAACAAAAAATGTAGAAATGGAATTAAAAACAGCAAAACTTACAATATATATGAAAATTCTTACTGAAATTTGGAGGATTTAAGATGAATTATCGAAATGTTTATCTCAGAAAAGACGGAAGATATGAGGGAAGGTTATTTTTGGATACCTCAGGATCAAAACGAAAATATCATGCTTTTTTCGGCAAAACGCATGATGAAGTAATTGCAAAGATGAAAAAATATCACATTGATCTTATATCTAAAACGCAAATAAGAAAAACATTCACAGAAGTGTATGAGGAATGGTTTGGCACTGTCACAATACGCATAAAAGAATCAACCGCTGCAAATTATATTTTAAAAGCTGACAAACATATTCTGCCTTTCTTTGGGCAGAAATGTATATGTAAAATAACCAATGACGATATATATGATTTTATCAGAAGAAAACAGCAGGAAAATCTCTCGAATCGTTATATTACTGACATTTTGGTCCTTATGAAATCTATTTTCAAATATGCGTATAAAACCTATAAGATAGATAATATCATGGACGGTATTGTAATGCCGAAGAAACACAGAGTTGAAATAAGAATATTGAATGATGATGAAGACAAAAAGCTTTGTGATATACTGGCTCAAAAGAATGATCTTACATCCATAGGAATTTATCTTTCAAGAGTAACGGGTTTACGAATAGGTGAACTTTGTGCATTAAAATGGGGAAACATTGACATTGAACAGGGTATCATAAGTGTGAATAAGACTTTGCAAAGAATACAAGTAAAGAATGGGCTATGCAAAACTAAGCTTATGCTTGCAGAACCGAAAAGCGAGTCTTCAAAAAGAAAAATTCCCATTCCAAAATGTGTTTTAGAGCTTTTGAAAAACAACAGAGGAGATAATGATAATTACATACTTTCTAACAAGAAAAAGCCAATAGAACCAAGGACGATACAATATAGGTTTGCCAAGATATTAAAAAACGGAAATTTGCCGTCAGTACATTTTCATGCTATAAGGCATTTCTTTGCTACAAATTGCATAAAGCTCGGTTTTGATGTAAAAGCTTTGTCAGAAATACTGGGACATAGTAATGTAAGTATTACACTTGATCGCTATGTTCACTCGTCTTTTGAGCAGAAAGCGGAATATATGAATCGTATAAGGTAACATATAAAATTGCAACTTGATAATTGAATATTTTCGTAAAATAGAGGATTTGACGAAAAGGGGATAACTGGCAATGTACAAGATCGACCCGATAGTAAAAAAGATCAGTTCAAAAATAGTTGTCTGCACAGGTGATCAAAAGCTTGAGTACTGTTCAGGTATTGAATTATCAAAAGCTCAATTTGATAAGAGATATGTTATTGATAGGATCTATGCAGATAATGAAAGAATAATCATTGTTCTGAAAGAGGCTGAAATAAACAGCACTGATTGGTGTCAGGATAAGGACGTTGGGTTCTTTTAGGCGATATGGTTATGACTTGAAGTATAAATGTAATATCAATATTGGAGAATAAAGCTTGAATTTGTTAATTATAGGTGCAGGACAGTATGGCATGGTTGTCAGGGAGATAGCTCTGACAACAGGCCGATTTGACAAAATTGATTTTTTGGATGACAACAATGCTGTCGCTATTGACAGTACAAACAATATTTCAAAGTGGGTAAGTGAGTATAAAATTGCGATAGTAGCGATTGGAAAAGCAGATGTGCGAGAAAAATATCTGACTTTGTTGAAACAGTGTGGATATGAGCTTGCAACGATCATTCACCCTGACGCATATATTTCACCTTCAGCAATGATTGGGAGTGGCTGTGTGATCGAACCCAAAGCGGTCATATATACTGATGTCAGAATTGGCGACGGATGTTTTATTTCTGCTGGAGCGGTTGTAAATCACAACAGTGTTGTAGAAGACACTTGTCATATAAATTGTGGAGCAATCATAGCATCAGGTGTTATTGTGCATAAAGGCACTAAAGTTGATTACGGATTGGTTTTTACTGGAGAGAAGTAGAGTATGGATAAGAAAAAAGTCAAAAGGTTTATAGGAAAGTCTGTGGCTGTTTTAGCTGTGGCTTTTGTAATACTCAGTATCGTGTCAAAGCGTAAAAAAAGAGATACTGTTTATGATAATGAGCCAGAGCAGAAAAATCCTCTTGAGGGTAAAAAAGTCATTTTTGTGAAAGACGAGAATGATAAGGAAAATGCTGATGGCATAAGAGGTCACCTCGAGGCTATAGGTGATTGCGACCACAAGCCAGGCTTATACGAAAGATACATAAAGAGAGGCATTGACATTGTGCTTTCTTTTGGAGGACTTGTTGTTCTTAGCCCTGTTTTCGCTTTGACAGCTTTAGCAATAAAAATCGAAGATCCGGGTCCTGTATTTTTTACTCAGAAAAGAGTAGGGCAGAATAAAAAGTACTTCAAGCTACATAAATTCAGATCTATGAAAATGTGTACTCCGCATGATGTGCCTACGCATATGCTCGACAATCCTGATCAGTACATAACCAAGGTCGGCAAATTTATAAGGGCGCATAGCCTTGATGAACTTCCGCAGATCTGGGATATTTTCGTAGGCAATATGTCCGTAATAGGTCCTCGTCCGGGACTTTGGAATCAGGATCTGCTTACTGCGGAAAGGGACAAATATGGCGCAAATGACGTAAAGCCTGGACTTACAGGCTGGGCGCAGATAAATGGCCGTGATGAGCTTGAGATACCTGAAAAAGCTAAGCTTGACGGTGAGTATGTTAGAAAACTTGGTCCGATAATGGATGCTAAGGTTTTTCTCGGCTCGCTTCATGTGTTTGGTAAGGATGATTCTGTTGTTGAGGGTGGAACGGGGGAGATGAAGAAAACTCAGACTGAAAGTACCTTAGACACAAAGAAAAAAATATTGGTGGTTTGTCAATACTATAAGCCTGAACCGTTTCGTGTTTCTGATATATGCGAAGAAATGGTACGACGTGGGCATGAAGTTCAAGTTGTTACTGGCTATCCAAATTATCCAGAAGGAATTATTTACGAGGGTTATGGAAAGGGTAAACATATTGATGAGGTGATCAATGGCGTTAGAGTGCATCGGTGTTATACAATTCCTCGTCAGACCGGATCTATTAAGCGATTGCTGAATTACTACAGCTATGCGGCATCATCTACGTCATATGTTCTTTCCAAGGATTGTGTTGCTTCAGATGGAAAGCCATTTGATGTTGTTTTTTGCAATCAACTTAGTCCAGTAATGATGGCAGATGCAGCTATTGCTTATAAGAATAAATATAAAGTTCCTATTGTAATGTATTGTCTTGATTTATGGCCTGAAAGCTTAATAGCAGGAGGTATTACAAGAAGTTCGATCATTTACAAATATTTTCATTATGTAAGTGAGAGAATATACAGAAAAATGGATAAAATCCTTATTACAAGCCGTATGTTTTCTGACTACTTGACTTCAGAATTTGAAATAAATGAAGATAAGCTTAAATATCTTCCTCAGTATGCTGAGGATTTATTTGGTTGTCTATCTCCAAAACCAGATGACGGGGTATACAACTTTATGTTTGCAGGAAATATCGGTGAGATTCAGTCTATTGAAACGATAATAAGAGCAGCAGAAATATTGAAAAAGGAGCCAGTCGTTTTTCATATAGTCGGTGGTGGCACGGATCTTGATAGACTTAAAGATATGGGAAAAGATTTAGATAATGTGATTTTTTATGGAAGACGCTCTCTTGAGGAAATGCCGAAATTATATGCAATGGCAGATGCAATGCTTGTAACATTAGCTTCTGACCCAATTTTGAGTCTGACGCTTCCAGGCAAAGTACAATCTTACATGGCTGCAGGAAAGCCAATAATAGGGGCTATTGACGGTGAAACAAGAGTTGTGATTGCAGAAGCAAAGTGTGGATTTTGCGGAAAAGCTGATGATGAAGCGGAATTGGCAGAAAATATCAAAAAATTCATTAGTAGTGATAACATATTAGAAATGGGTAAGAATGCTCGAAGATATTATGAAGAGAATTTTGATAAAATGCTTTTCATGGATAAGTTGGAGTTTAACTTGATTTAAAAGGGTTATATTGTGAAAGTATTAATGATAAATTCCGTATGCGGGATACGCAGTACAGGACGAATTTGCACTGACCTTGCAGAAGTGCTTGTTGAAAATGGGTATGAGGTGAAGATTGCCTACGGCAGAGAAACAGTGCCGGAAAAATATCAGAAGTATGCCGTTAGGATCGGTACGGATATTGATAATAAGATCCATGCGATTCAAACGAGGCTGTTTGATACTCATGGATTTGGCTCAAAGAAAGCCACTGCTGATTTTTTGAAGTGGGTAGATAAGTATGATCCTGATATCCTGCATTTGCATAATATCCATGGATATTACATAAATGTTGAAATGCTTTTTGACTGGATAAAGTCAAGACCGCAGATGAGAGTTATCTGGACATTGCATGACTGTTGGGCATTTACAGGGCATTGTGCATATTTTACTGCTGCAAATTGTGATAAATGGAAGACGCAGTGTAAGTGTTGTCCTCAACTTAAGAGTTACCCTACTTGTAATTTCAACGGCAATGTTGAAACTAATTTCAAAAGAAAAAAGTCAGCCTTTACTGGAGTAAAAAATATGACTTTGGTTACTCCGTCAAAATGGTTGGCGGGATTGGTCAAAGAGTCATTTTTGAAAGATTATCCTGTTGAAGTTATAAATAATGGTATTGATACAAGTATCTTCAAACCGACACCAAGTGATTTTAGGAAGAGATATCATATTGAAGATAAAAAAGTTCTTCTTGGTGTAGCTGCTGTTTGGGACGAACGCAAGGGATTAAATGATTTTGTTAAGTTGTCAAAAATGCTTGATGATGATTATAAAATCGTACTTGTCGGTTTATCTGAAAAGCAGATAAAGGAAGTGCCTGACAACATTATAAAGATATCAAGGACGAACAGTGCGGTCGAGTTGGCTGAGATCTATACTGCGGCTGATGTATTCTTGAATTTGACTTATGAGGATAATTATCCGACGGTAAATCTTGAGGCTCAGGCTTGTGGTACCCCTGTTATTACTTATGATACGGGGGGAAGTGTGGAGAGTGCGAAAATATATGGTTTGAGTGTTAACCACCAAAATGTCGATCAATTGATTAATGCTATTGAGAAAATAGAGAGCATTGAACGAAAAAAAATTAATATTGATTGCAAGAACGTGGTAAAAAAATATTTGAAATTATATATTAGTAAATAAAAAAATAAAGATTAATACATAATTAAGGAAGACAGCTATGAAAAGTCAATTTTAAATTGGCTGTAAATTTAAAAATCTTTTTTGCAGTAAATTAGGTAATCTTAATAAGGCTCCATGGTGGGCGATTTTAAACAAATCTATGATGTAGATATCAAGACTACTTAATTGCAATTAAATTACGCATCGTCAGTTATCATTTTCTAGATGATTCTAACGAGTTTGCTGGTATAGTACACAAGGACATTAGAGTGGTTCCGATTTTCAGCCAATTTGAAATCATAGTAAGCCTTGAAGTGGTATTGTTTTTAACAACATTGTGAACTGCATTAACAAGTGCATATTTGAGAACTTTAGATTCACATTTGAACATTCTGTTTTTCTTGGACTGAAAGTTTACTGACAGATGGACAGAAGAATTTAAATCAACATATGATAACAACTTATTTTTTGGGGTAGAGAAATGGTGTATATAACTGATTTCTTCAAGTATCCTTTCTTCATTAATATATACGCTACCAGGAATAGTCATAATGACAGAATCGTTTAATTTCATGATTTTTTTCATCTTGACTTTGTTATTCTAAGCAATAAGATATTGAACATGATTGTTGCTGTAGTGTGCCGTCAATTCAAGACAAATGATGAGGCTGTTTTTGTCTGGAGAATCTATCTTGGAAATCAGCATTTGGAAGCCATTATTGCCATTTGTAAATTTGGACGATTTGATTAGTTTTTCTCCATCGGAAGGTATGGCTGAAGAAAAGTAATAGACTTGGGCAATGTCGATGTCTACATAAATCATGATGTTGTATTTGCATTTCTAAAGTTTGCTAACGTGAAATTCCAGCAGCGATTATCATCATAGACGTGATGGAAATAAGTCCCCAGATTACTCTGATAATATCTAGATATAAACAATTCGGATAAATGTAGTCGCAATACACTCCTACGTGTGGGTAGAACTATGGGGCAAAATAAAAAGTTCGCATTATCTGAATGTATTTAACTACAATGTTAAAAGAAAGGAAACACCTGATAATTAACTTGCCAATTATCATATAAATGGAAAAATGGTTAAAAAAAATAAAAAAAGCAGATTTTTATTAGCTTTGTTAGTATATATATCTATTTTCTTTTTTTTATTAATAATTTCGATGGTAATAGATACTACATATGATGCAAAAAAATTGTTTAGTGCATGTATTGCAGCATATGTGATTATTGGAATTTGTTTAATAATTCATATCGGAACAAGTGGGGGAGATTTTTTTGAACCTATTACATTTATTTCAATTTTATATATGATGCTGTTTATCTTTGAACCTATGATTGATGTTTATGAAGACAATTTGAATTGGTTCGGAGGAAATTATACATCTTTTGGAGTCAAGGGAACTTGGATTGCCATTGCAGGATATTTAGGCTTTTTTATAGGATATAGAGTAGAAAGATTTTCGTTTGCTTCTTTTTCCTATAATAAATTGAGATATAAAGTTAAGAAAAAACCAGAAGAAATGGAAGATGATGCTTATTATACAAAAGTGGCAGTGATTTTTTGGATAGTTTGTTATTCTATATCTGTACTATTTCTTCTTTTGTCAGGAAAAAGTCTTGCCTTCATTTTAACAGGGGGTTTAACTGGAAACGGGGATTTATTAGAATCTCGAAAAATGTTAGGAGTATTATCCATGTTCAGCTATTGCCTTGTTGGTGCATGGATGCTGTATTTTGTTTATGGAAAGAATAAAAGTTTGAAAGTAATAACATTTATTTTAACAGTTTTTATTTATTACATTAGAGGGTATAGATTTATTATTATTATATTTTTATTGGCTCCCATTGTCTTTGTGTATTTATATAAACAAAAACGTCCCAAATTTGTAACGATAACAGCTGCTATTATAGTAATGATCATATTTGTTGGATTTGTTGCAGCGGCAAGAAATAGTGTTAGATATGGTGGTGGTATTTCGAATGATATGGTTAATTGGGATGCTGCTTTAGAACAGGTTAAAGATAATTTTCGTATATATAAAACATACTATGCATTAGTTGGCTATGTTCCCCAAGAAACAAATTATTTGCATGGACAACAGATTTTCCTTTATACAGCATTTATGTTCGTTCCAAGAATCATTTGGAAATCAAAACCGGAAACATCGGCTGGTTTATATTTAATAAGAGATGCTATTTCAGAAAGTGCTTTTTTATCAGGAACAGCATATCCTATTATTGGTGAGTTCTATATCGAATTTGGCAGTGCTGGTGTTGTTATTTTTATGTTTTTATATGGATACTTGAATAAAAGTTGGTTGAATAGATATGGGCTATCATACTCAAAATTTGATAAAATTATGTATAGTATTTTGCTATTATCAAATTTCCAGATTGTGATTAGGGGATATACACCATCAAATTTTTATATGGTTATATTTTTTGTTTTACCGTTATTATTTATTAAATTTTTAAAGGGAATAAAAAGAATATGAAGAAAATTAAAGTTTTAGTAGGACATCCTGGAAAACAGCATTCATTAAAATTAGCTGAGGCAATTTTAAATGATTCAAAATATGATTTGATTTATGCAACAACGGTTTATGATAAGAAAAATTCATTTTTTATGAGATTTGTAAAAGCAATTTTATCATCCAAAAATAAGGAAAGAGCAAATGCACGTAAAAGTGAACTTTTGGAAGACTCTCAAGTTATCACTTTTTGCTCTATATTGGGATTATTTAGAATCTTTTTAGCACATTATGATAAATCACAAAAATACTTTCAAAAAATGACATGCTATTTAGGCGATGTTTTCGGAATGAAAATGGCAAAATATGCTATAAAAAATGATATAGATATTATTATTACATATGATACTTTTTCTCAAAAATGCTATGAATACATTGATCATTATGCTAAAAAAAGAATTATTAAGGTGATGGATGCTTCAGCAGCAAATCTTTCGTATCAAAAGAAAATATTTGAAAAAGATATGAAATGTTCACCAGAATTTGCGGAAAAGTTAAAACAGGAAATTTCATTTACATTAAATGATGAAAGACAAAATTATTATATTGATGAAGCAAAACGAGCAGATTATATTATTGCAGCATCTGAATTTTCGAAGAAATCATACGTTGCAGTAGGAGTTCCCCAAAAAAATGTTTTTGTGTGTCCGTATGGAATGGATAGCTTAAATTATGAAGAAAAACATATTGGCAAAACAGATGAGTTAGTATTCACTTTTATGGGAGGAACAAGACAAGCAAAAGGTTTGTCTTATGTATTGGAAGCTTTTACAAGATTATCGAATAAGGATACAAAACTTAATATTGTGGGAAAGGATAATTTGGTACAGGATATAAAGAAAAAATATAGAGGAAACATAAAGTATTGGGGACAACAGTTACACTCCAAGATACCAGAAATATTGTCAGAAACAGACATACTTTTGTTTCCTTCTTTGAGTGACGGCTTTGGGTTTGCGGCGGCTGAGGGAATGGCAGCGGGATGCCCTGTTATCGCAAGCGAAAATTCTGGCATTGCTGATTTAATTGAGGATGGAATTAATGGATACGTAATTCCTATACAGTCTACAGAGGCTTTATATGAAAAAATGTTATGGTTTGTTGATAATCGTGAAAAAATACAAACGATGTCTGATAATGCAGTACGCACAATAAAGAAGATGACTTGGGAACAGTATAATCAAAAGATCTTAGATATACTAAAATATCTTACTCAAAATTAAAATAATATAAAGTGAGAAACGTTAATTTATGAAAAAACTAGTAAAAAATTATATATATAATTTGATCTATCAAGTATTTTTAGTAATTGTTCCACTTATAACAGCCCCATACCTTGCAAAGACATTAGGATCTAAAGCATTAGGAATATATAGTTATATTTGCTCAGTTAGTAGTATTATAACAAATTTAGGCTTGATTGGACTTAATAATTATGGTGCACGGGAAGTTGCTTATTCTAGAATTGAAAAAAGAAAACTTGATAAAGTTTTTGCCGATATTAATATACTTAGACTTATATTACTTTTGATTATTTCTATACCATATTGGATAATTATCCTACAATCTTCATATAAATTATATTTTTCAATCCAGTATATTTTAATTTTTTCAACATTCATAGATACGTCATGGTTGATGATAGGTCTTGAAGAGATGAAGATTGTAGCTTTGAGAAATTTTGCAGCAAAACTCATTACAGTAATTGGCATTTTTTTGCTTGTGAAAAATTCAAATGATTTATGGATTTATTTTGCTATTTTCTCTGTTGCGACTCTTGTTACGACATTGAGTTTGATTTTTCAATTAAGAAATTATATTAATTACGAGCATTTTGATTTAAGAAATATGTATAAACACATAAAAGGATCATTGTTGTTATTTTTACCACAGATAGCAACTATTATGTATTTACAAGTTGATAAAATCATGTTGAAAGCAATGTCAGATACAAGTCAAGTAGCTTTTTATGATCAGGCAGAAAAGATAGTTTCTATTCCATCCTGTGTGTACATTTCATTTTTAGGAACAGTTATAATGCCTAAATTGGCTACAGATTTTAGGAATAACCATCATAAAGAAATAGAAAAAACTATTCAAATAGTTATTAAATTTTCATTATTTGCTTCATTACCGATGATGTTTGGATTGATGTCGATTTCAAAAACGTTTATCCCTTGGTTTTTAGGAAGTGAATTTATACCCGTTGCATCAGCAATAGTAATTATTGCGCCTATTATCGTACTTAATTCGCTTGCTAATATATCAGGAAATCAATATTTTACAGCTACCAATCAAACTCGAATTATGACTATATCCTATATGGCAGCTGCGATTTTAAATATTATTATAAATGCCATTCTAATTCCTATATGGCAATATAAAGGTGCTGCAATTGCGACGCTTTTATCGGCACTTATTTCTGTAATTATTCAATACTCTGTAATGAGAAAACAAATAAGCGTTAAAATGGCGTTTTTGTCTTCATCAAAATATCTATTAGCATCATTATTAATGTTTTGTATGTGCTATTTTTTGAGAACTTTAGGAAGCACTTGGTATATCACTTTAGCGCAGATATTCATAGGAGTATTGATGTATATTGTTATTTTACTGTTAACAAAAGACGAAATGCTAAAGAAAATTATTTTAACATTAATGAAAAAAGGAAACAAAACATGAATAAAAGTGTTATTAAAGTAACTATTATTGGAGATAGTATAAGTCAGGGGTTAGGAAAGAAAAAAATTAATTATTGTGAGAGCTTAAAAAATAAAATAGAGAATTTAACAGGTGTAATATGTAATCTAGAGAACTTAGCAGTGACTGGAAAAACAATAATATATGCTAATGAAATTATTGAAGATATTATTAAAAGTGATCCGGATATTATACTTCTTTTTATGGGCAGTGTAGATGCTTTGATAAGACCGAAGCCAGAAGGCGTTTTTTGGAAGTGCTTACCTAAGCGTTATAAGTTGAATGGTATGCTAGATCCACGACCTTTTTATTCAAAAAAGCGGTGGAGATATATACCAGAACATATTGATTCATGGATTAGATGGCATTTAAAAAAAGTTTTGATGAAATTTTGTAAAGTTTATTCTTGGGTTGATGAGGAGACATTCGAAAAATATTATAGAGATTTTGTGAGAAATTTTTCAGATAAAGAAATTTTCGCAATATCTCCTGTATATGTAGATGAAAAATTCTTTCCAGGATCAAATTATAATTTGAAAAGATATCGAGATATTATATCTAAAATATGCTCAGAGCAGGAAAACACACATTTTTTTGATATTTATTCGTGCCAAGAGCAGTTAGGATGGAAAGAAAATCCGTCAATTTATGGAGATGATCATTTTCATCCAAGTATATATGGATATCAATGGATGGGAAGTATTATTGGAGATAAAATATCTCAAATTATAAAATTAAATAAAAAATAGGATGCGATAAACATGAATATAAAACAAAATTTGTTGTATTTTCTTTGTAAAACGATATATAAACCTTTGCCAATCGAAGCAAATGATGTTAAACGTATTATTTCAGTTGAATATAAGAATTTATTGATTGAAAAAAATACAACATTCAATATTTGTAAGCTGAACATCCAAAATAAAGAATATTATTTTAGAGAATGTAAGAAACATGTAGAATTTGAAGAGTATATTGGAAATTTGATTGACGAATATGTTGATTCGTTAAAAGATAATAATTCATTAAAAATAGAAATTGTTAAAGTGCGGAGTATTTTAATGAAGCAGGATGTTATGAATAAACTATTTAGAATGGGTATAGTTAATGATAACTCTTCAAAGATTTCATATTTTTTTAAATCAAATGATATTTCAGTTTGGGGAATACAAGACCTTGAAAATATCGAATTGAGTGAATTGAAAGATTTGTTTCAGTATTTATGGGGAGAAATTTATTCTTATCGATTGAATGCTGGATTAAAAAAAGGATCATATCAAAGCTTTAATGCAAGTAAATCTTTGGCAACAAAAAAAATAGCTGATTTATTGGGCTTAGGATATCTAATACCGGAGACTGAATTGGTTAAACTAGTTTTTCCTGATGGTAATGAGAAAATTGGAACACTAATGTCTGCTGTTATTGGGGTAGCACCTAAAAAAATGTCGTATGCAGAAAAACAGAAAATCACGCCTAAATTTCAACGAGATTGTAATTCTTTAAATGTATTGGATGCTATTTGCCATGAGAGAGACCATAGACCAGGAAATTATTTTGTTCGATTAAATTCAAAGGGAGAAGTAGACTCATTGGAAGCATTCGATAATGATGCACCGATGACGTTTTTTCTTACAAGTAATATTAATTTAGTAACATATTGGGAAAGTTCCTCTTTGTTATTATCGGATGGAACTTTAAATCTTAAACATGTTGACAAGGAATTATCACAAAAAATTTTGGAGCTTAAAGACGAGGAAATCGTGGACTCCTTAAAAATGATACTTAGTAAAATTCAAATTTGGTTTGTATGTAAAAGAATACATAGAATGCAGAAAGCTATAAAACACACAATGCAAAAGAGTGATGATTTTTTTATCTCGGATACAGAATGGAACAAAAAAACAATAATGGAAGAACTTGGCGATGATAAAATAAATTCATATCTTAAAATTTTTTGTATGAGTTCTCTAAAAGAAAAAAATTATGATGATTAAAAGAACTTATGTTTAAAATTGAAGTTTTAAAAAAGATAAATATGTAATTACTTCATGATACAAATGAAAGAATATAGTTTAGGTAAGTAGTAAATAATTTACTATGATAAAGGAGCTTGTTAACATGTCTTTATTCACAAACAAAACCCTAATGATCACCGGAGGCACGGGATCATTTGGAAACGCAGTATTAAACAGATTTCTGGAAACAGATATCGGAGAGATCAGAATATTTTCGAGAGACGAAAAAAAGCAGGACGATATGCGTCATGAGTATCAGGCGAAAATGCCTGAGGTAGCTGATAAGATCAAGTTCTACATAGGCGACGTAAGGAATTTGCAGTCCTGTAAGGACGCTATGCACGGCGTAGATTACATATTCCATGCGGCTGCACTCAAGCAGGTCCCGTCTTGTGAGTTTTTCCCAATGGAAGCCGTGAAAACTAATATTATCGGTACAGATAATGTCCTGACAGCAGCTATCGAAGAGGGCGTTGAAGCAGTAATATGCCTTTCAACTGATAAGGCAGCCTACCCTA
>ERZ772897.1911-NODE-1911-length-19827-cov-7.932480_pt1 | contig 19827 bp, 19 predicted proteins | sample MGYA00512125_ERZ772897 | MGnify/ENA primary metagenome ERZ772897 (study PRJEB29015, sample SAMEA2737660) | human gut metagenome | biome: human gut; feature: human-associated habitat; material: faeces | place: China | collected 2012 ... | reverse complement strand
GACCCTCGATGTGGTGTCTGCGGCGCTTTCTGCCGCCGACTTGTAATATGATACACGGTTCTCTGCCTTCTGTCAATAGGAAAAATGGAAATTCCTTCAATTCTTTTTTCGCTACAGCAAGAAGGAGCCGCCACACGTCCTGCGACGTATGACGGCTCCTCTTTCTGACAACCGCTCACTCCTCGAGCAGCTTCACGATGCCGGGCTGGAGGATGGTCCAATGCCCGCCGTCGGCGGAGAAGATTGCGGGGAGCTTCACCTGCAGGCGTGCGGCGTCCTTGGTCTCGAAGTTCGAGGCGAAAGTCTCTTTCAGGCCCGCCTTGTCGTGCAGGTTTTTCGTGTAGCCCTTGAGCGGGTTGGGCACGACGGCGTAGCGCGCGCTGGCTTCGTCGATGCGCCACGCCCAGTAGTTGCTCTTCCCTGCCTGGCCGACCTCGACGAATTTCGGCGCCGGCTTGCCATCGTCCTGCTTGGCGGCGGGGTCGAGGCAGATGAGGCCCTTGAGGCTGCGCAGGGCGAAGAAGCGATCGCATGCCTCCTGGCCCTGCTGCGGCCCGTCGAGGCTGGCGGCGAGCAGGTTGTAGTCCGCGAGGAAGTCATCCCAGGGCTGCGCGTCCGCTTTCTTCCCTGCCGGTTTCGCCGGCTTCGCCTCTGCAGGCGCCGACTGCGCGAGGGCGGCGAGCTTCTTCTCGAAGTCTGCGACGCGCGCTTCGAGGATCTTCACCTTTTCCTGCAGCTCCGGCACGTCGTCCGCACGGCTGCGGATGATGCGCACGCCGACGAGCGCGAGCGCTGCAGCGATGAGCGCGATGAGCGCTGCGACGAACGACAAGACGATCACAAAACTCATAAGCGATCCACTCCTTCCGTCGAGGGAGCGCGGATGGATGCACGCGGGTGCGCCGCACGCTCCATCGGCGCTGCCTCAGGTCAAGCGCCTCCGGCAGCTCCTCGTCAGAGCGTGCCGAAGATGCGGTCGCCCGCATCGCCGAGGCCGGGGACGATGTAGCCTTTCTCGTTGAGGTGGTCATCGATGGCGGCGACGTAGATCGGCACGTCGGGGTGCTCCTTGTTCACGAGGCGGATGCCTTCCGGCGCCGCAACGAGGCACATGAGCGTGATGGATTTCGCGCCCTTTTCCTTGAGCAGCGTGAGCGCCGCCGACGAGCTGCCGCCCGTCGCGAGCATGGGGTCGACGACGATGAGCATGCGCTCGGCGACATCGCTCGGCAGCTTACAGTAGTACTCGACGGGCTTCAGTGTCTCCGGGTCGCGGTAGAGGCCGACGTGGCCGACGCGCGCCGCGGGGATCATGTTGACGACACCGCCGAGCATGCCGAGGCCAGCGCGCAGGATGGGCACGACACCGACTTTCTTGCCGGCGAGGACCTTGCCCTTGCATTTCGCGACAGGCGTCTCGATGTCGATGTCCCGCAGGGGGAAGCTGCGCGTGATCTCGTACGCCATGAGCATGGAGATCTCCTCGAGGAGCTCGCGGAAATCTTTCGTGCCCGTCGTCTTCTGGCGCATGAGCGTGAGCTTGTGCTGGATGAGCGGATGATCGATGAGATGGACTTTGAGTTGTTCTTCTGCCATGATGATATCTCTTCCTCAGTCTTCGTAAAGTGGGTATTTCTTGCAAAGGGCGGCGACGCGGCGCTTCGCCTCGTCTTTCTTCGCCGCGTCCTCGGGATGGTCGAGCACGAGCGCGATGATGTCGGCGACCTCCTTCATGTCGGCTTCCTGGAAGCCGCGCGTCGTGAGCGCCGGCGAGCCGAGGCGGATGCCGCTCGTGACGAACGGGGAGAGCGGCTCGAAGGGAATCGTGTTCTTGTTGACCGTGATGTTGACCTCGTCGAGGAGGTTTTGCGCCTCCTTGCCCGTGAGGTGCTTGCTCGTGAGGTCGACGAGCATGAGGTGGTTGTCCGTGCCGCCCGTGACGATGCGGAAGCCATCTTTCATGAGCTCGTCGGCGAGTACGGCGGCGTTCTTTACGACCTGCTTCGCGTATTCCTTGAACGAGGGCTGGAGCGCCTCGCCGAGCGCGACGGCTTTCGCCGCGATGACGTGCATGAGCGGGCCTCCCTGGATGCCGGGGAAGATGGCCTTGTTGAACTGCTTGCCGAACTCCGCGTCCTTGCAGAGGATCATGCCGCCGCGCGGGCCGCGCAGCGTCTTGTGCGTCGTCGTCGTGACGACGTCGGCGTAGGGCACCGGGCTCGGGTGGAGGCCAGCGGCGACGAGGCCGGCGATGTGCGCGATGTCGACCATGAGGTAGGCGCCGACGCCGTGCGCGATCTTTGCCATGCGCTCGAAGTCGATGACGCGCGCGTAGGCCGAGGCGCCCGCGACGATGAGCTTCGGCTGGCAGTCCTTTGCGATGCGCTCGAGCTCGTCGTAGTCGATGCGCTCATCCTCCTTGCGCACGCCGTAGGGGACGATGTGGAAATACTTGCCGCTCATGTTGACGGGCGAGCCGTGCGTGAGATGGCCGCCGTCCGTGAGGTTCATGCCCATGACGGTGTCGCCGGGCTGAAGAAGGGCGAAGAAGACCGCCATGTTCGCCTGGGCGCCGGAGTGGGGCTGGACGTTCGCATACGCCGCGCCGAAGAGCTTCTTCGCGCGGTCGATGGCGAGCTGCTCGACGACGTCGACGAACTCGCAGCCGCCGTAGTAGCGCTTTCCGGGATAGCCTTCGGCGTATTTGTTCGTGAGCACGCTGCCCTGCGCCTCGAGCACCGCCTTGGAGACGATGTTCTCCGAGGCGATGAGCTCGAGCTTCGTGCGCTGACGGATAAGCTCCTTGTCGATGGCGTCCGCAACGGCGGGATCGGCGGTTTTCAGGTGTTCCATAAGGCTCATATCTGGTTGTCCTCCTCAGCGTTTCCTTCAGTCGTTCTTCTCAAGGGCCATGATCTTATGCACGCGGCGCTCGTGGCGACCGCCGTCAAAGCCGGTCTCCACGAAGGCGCGCACGATCTCTCCGGCGGGGCCGAAGCCGAGCACGCGCCCACCCATCGCGAGGACGTTCGCGTCGTTGTGGTGACGCGCCATCTTCGCGGAATAGACGTCATTGCAGAGGGCGCAGCGGATGCCCTTGATTTTGTTGCAAGCGATCGAGATCCCGATGCCCGTGCCGCAGAGCGCGATGCCGCGGTCTGCCTTGCCGCTCGTGACGTCGGCGCAGACCTTCTCGGCGATGTCGGGGTAGTCGACGGAGTCCGTGCCGAACGTGCCGACGTCCGTGACTTCGATGTCGCCGTACTCCTTGAGCACCATCTTGACCTCTTCCTTGAGCGCGACAGCGCCGTGGTCGCTGCCTATCGTGATTCGCATGAGTTCCATTCCACCTTTCCTAGCCTACATCTTTCTTTATTCTATCATATCCGGTTGGAAAAACATACGGGAAATTGGACGGAGAGGAGCGCTGCGCGCGGGTCTCCGCTTTGGGCAGACGAAAGGGGCTGCCGCACATCCTTGCGTGTGCAGCAACCCCCAGTTCTCATTGCAGTCAGAAGATATCCTTGGCGATGACGATGGTCTCGTCGCGGTTCGGGCCGACGGAGACGATGCCGAGGGCGATGCCCGTGACTTCGGACATGCGCTCGAGGTACTTCTTTGCGTTCTCCGGCAGGTCTTCGTAGCGGCGGACCTTCGTGATGTCCGTCTTCCAGCCCGGGAACGTCTCGTAGACAGGCTCGACCTCCGCGAGGACCTTGAGGCTCGCGGGGATCTCGTTGAGGAGCTTGCCCTGGTACTTGTAGCCCGTGCACATCTTGATCTCGTCGAAGCTGTCGAGGATGTCGAGGCGCGTGACGGCCATGTAGTCGATGCCCGAGATCAGCCCCGCGTAGCGAACGACGCAGGCGTCGAGCCAGCCCGTGCGGCGCGGACGACCCGTGACGACGCCGTACTCGTGGCCTTCCTCGCGGATCTTGTCGCCGATGGCGTTTAATTGTTCCGTCGGGAACGGCCCCTCGCCGACGCGCGTGCAGTAGGCTTTGACGATGCCGACGACCTTGTCGATCTTCTTCGGCGCGACGCCCGCGCCGACGGCGACGCCGCCGGAGATGGGATGCGAGGCCGTGACATAGGGATACGTGCCGTAGTCGATGTCGAGCATCGTCGCCTGCGCGCCCTCGAAGAGGATCTTGCGTCCCTGCGCGATCTCCTCGTTGAGCAGCGCGATCGTGTCGCAGACATACGGGCGCAGACGGTCGGCGTAGCCGCTGTACTCCGCGAGCATCGCGTCGTAGTCGAGCGGCTCGTGGTCGTAGAGGAGCTTGAGCTCCCTGTTCTTGAGGGCGAGGTTTTCCTTCAGGCGGCGCGCGAATTCCTCTTTATCGATGAAATCGCAAACGCGGATGCCGATGCGGTTGTCGCGATCCATGTAGCAGGGGCCGATGCCGCGGTGCGTCGTGCCGACCTTGTTCTTGCCGCGCGCCTCGTCGCCGATGCCGTCCATGAGGCAGTGATACGGGAGCACGACATGGGCGCGGTTGCTGATGCGGATGCCCGAGAGGTCGATGCCGCGCGCCGCGAGGGAGTCCATCTCCTCGAGCATGACTTTCGGGTCGAACGCGACGCCGTTGCCGACGACGCAGTGCGTGCCCGAAAAGAGAATGCCCGAAGGCATGAGCCGCAGCTTGTAGGCTTCATCATTGACGACGACGGTGTGGCCGGCGTTGCTGCCGCCCTGATAGCGCACGACCGTCTCGGCCTGCTGGGCGAGGTAGTCGACGATCTTGCCCTTTCCCTCGTCGCCCCATTGCGTACCGGTTACTACTACTGTTGACATAGGCGTGATTCTCCTTTTGGCGGCGCGGTAGCGCCGCTTCCTTTACTGCCAGGCCGCTCCTCCCGCCGCGCAGGCGGGCGCAGTGCTCAGAGCCCGAAGCGGGCGAAAATCATATCGACGTTGCGCAGGAAATACTTGTAGTCGAAGCAATCGTCGATCTCTTCCTTCGTGAGGTACTTCGTGATGTCGGGGTCGTTCTCGACGCTCGTGCGGAAGTCCTGCCCCTCCATCCAGCGTTTCATCGCGTTGCGCTGCACCCATTTGTAGGCGTCCTCGCGCAGCACGCCCTTATCGACGACGGAGAGCAGGATGCGCTGGCTGTAGATGAGGCCGCCCGTGCGGTTCATGTCGTGAAGCATCTTCTCCGGGTAGACGAGCAGCTTGTCGATGATGTCCGTGAGCTTCGCCGTGCAGTAGTCGAGGTTGATGGAGGAATCCGGCAGGATCACGCGCTCGACAGAGCTGTGGGAGATGTCGCGCTCATGCCAGAGCGTGATGTCCTCGAGCGCCGCGACGGCGTTGCCGCGGTTGAGGCGCGCCATGCCGCTGATGCGCTCGCAGTTGATCGGGTTGCGCTTGTGCGGCATCGCCGACGACCCCTTCTGCCCCGGGGAGAAATACTCCTCCGCCTCGCGGATATCCGTGCGCTGGAGGTTGCGGACCTCCGTCGCGATCTTCTCGAGCGTCGAGGAGCAGATGGCGATCGTCGTGACGAACTCCGCGTGACGGTCGCGCTGGATGACCTGCGTCGCAAGGCGCACGGGCGTGAGACCGAGCTTCTCGCCGACCATCTGCTCGATCTTCGGATCGATGTTGGAGTACGTGCCGACGGCGCCCGAGAGCTTGCAGACGGAGACGATCTTCTTCGCGTGCTCGAGGCGCTCGATGTCGCGCTCGATCTCAGCGCTCCAGAGCAGGAGCTTGAGGCCGAACGTCATCGGCTCCGCGTGGATGCCGTGCGTGCGGCCGATGCACGGCGTGTGCTTGAACTCGACGGCGCGGCGGCGCAGGACCTCGTGGAAGTCATGCATATCCTTGAGGAGGATGTCGCAGGCGTCACGCATCATCATGCAGTACGCCGTATCTTTCACGTCAGAGGACGTCAGTCCTTTGTGGATGTACTTGGAGTCATCACCGACATGCTCGGCGACGTTCGTCAGGAACGCGATGATATCATGATGCGTCACCGACTCGATCTCATGGATGCGATCCACGTCGAACGCAGCCTTGGCGCGGATGTTCTTCGCCGCCTCTTTCGGGATCTCGCCGAGCTCTGCCATCGCGTCGCAGGCAGCCATCTCGACGTTCAGGATCTGCTGCCACTCGTTCCCGATGGACCAGAGATGCCCCATCTCGGGCCTGGTGTAACGTTCAATCATGCGTGTTTCCTCCTTAAAGTCCTCCCTCACAGGGCAGGAACAAAGCTACGTGCACAGGCGCCCGCTCGCGGGCCTCGTGCACCGCCCTTGCAATAAAACACAAAAAAGGAACCCAGACGGGCATTGCCGCCGAGCTTGGAGAACCCTTATTTCCCTCGGCTATCATATCATTTTGGAAAACGTGTGTCAATAAAGGCACGCGGCAACAAAACAAACTGCCGCCCAGCGTGCACGAGGCGCCGCGCGCCAGAGGAATTTCTTCGCAGATTCTCATGGAAACCCACGGAAAAGAGGCATACAATAGGCGCGGGCAGCTGCGCCTGCCTGCCATCTCAACGATAGAAAGAAGGACCTCCTTTGCTGCGCATCCTCTTCGTACTCACGGACCTCGTGGCGCCGCTCATCTGCGGCTATTTCCTCAAGGAGCATCACCTGCTCTCGCAGCGCGTGAACGATCTCCTCATAAGGCTCAACATCATCTGCATCAACACACTGCTCTCCCTGCTCGCGTTCTGGGTCCTGCCACTTGATAGTGGCCTGCTCATCGCGCCGCTCTTCGGCTGCTTCCTCGTGCTCTTCCCCGGTCTCGTCGGCTACGCGCTCTTCGCGCGCCGCCTCAGGAGCCCGCTCGACCGCGGCGCCTACATGGGGAGCGCCTTCCTCTCAAATATCGGCACGCTCGGCGGCGTCTGCGCGTTCATCCTCTATAACGAGCAGGGCTTCGCCTACGCGCAGCTCATCGCGACGATCCAGAACTTCCTGCTCTGCATCGTCGTCTTCCCGCTCGCGCAGTACTACCACGCGCAGGCGACGCATGCCGCGCGGCAGACGAGCCGCCTTACGAGCCTGCGACAGATGTTTTTGAGCCCGAACCAGCTCTGCATCCTCGGCATGGCGGCAGGACTCGCGCTCAACGCGGCAGGCGTCGCGCGTCCCGCGGCGCTCGGCACGCTTTTTGAAAGTCTCGTCCACCTCGGCGCCTGGTCTGCCATGCTCCCCGTCGGCTTCTTCATCGACCTGCGCACGACGCGCCGCTACCTCCCCCACATCCACAGCCTCACCGCCCTGCGCTTCCTCATCACCCCCGCGACGGCGCTCGCCCTCGCTTCGCTCCTCGTCAGCGACAGCATCCTGCGCCACACCATCCTCATCCTCGCCTTCGCCCCCACTGCTATCAACGCCGTCCTCTCCGCCCGCCTCTACCGCCTCAACGTCAACCTCCCCGCCGCGAGCTTCCTTGTCACCACTGCCGCCTACCTCCTCATCATCTTCCCCCTCCTCTTCTTCCTACTGCGGTAACCCGCCTCCCTCCGCTCCTCCTCTCCCCCCCAGTCGCGCGACCGCCCCGCCTCGAACCCCAGCCCGCCTCGAACACTCCCACCTCGCACCCCATCAGCAGACGACGGACAGCGGGCAGCGAGCGCAGCGCGGAGCCTATTCGGAGGCACGACGAGCCCCATCCTCGCATCCTCAACCTTTCTTGCCGACGAGAGCGCAGCGCGGAGCGAGTCGACCGCTGTCCGGCGGCTGCCTGCCTCGAACCACAGACAGCCTCGAGCCATCCCGCCTCGAACCGCTCCCACCACGAACCACAGCCCGCCTCGCACCCCCGTCCCCACACAAAAAACGGGTCATGCCGCCGCACTTCTCGTGCGGCCACATGACCCGTATTTTCACGCCTTTCCAGGCGCACATACCTCATTTGATTCTCCCGATATCCATGCTGATATCGAGCGCCTTCACACTATGCGTGAGCGCGCCGACCGAGATGACATCCACTCCCGCGGCGGCAGCCGCCGCGAGCGTCGTCTCATCGATGCCGCCCGACGCCTCGACCACCGCGCGGTGATCAATGATCCCGACCGCCTCGCGCATCATCTCCGGCGCCATATTATCGAGCATGATCACATCCGCGCCGCCCGCGAGCGCCTCGCGCACGCCTGCGAGATCCTCGACCTCGATCTCGATCTTCGTCATGTGGCTCGCATACGCCTTCGCTCGCACGAGCGCTGCGCTGATGCCGCCCGCCACCTGGATGTGATTATCCTTGATGAGCATCGCATCGTAGAGCCCGAGCCGGTGATTGCTGCCGCCGCCCACACGCACGGCATACTTGTCGAGCAAACGCATCCCAGGCGTCGTCTTCCGCGTATCGACGAGCTTCGCCCCGTACGGCGCCGCGATCGCCGCGAGCTTCGCCGTGCGCGTCGCCACCCCCGACATGTGCTGCAAGAGATTCAGCGCGAGCCGCTCGCCCGTCAGCACCGCACGCGCGGGCCCATGCACCTCTGCGATCACCGTCCCCGGCGCGAGCGCCGCACCGTCCGCGAGCTTCTCCTGAAATGCGATCTCAGGCTCCAAGAGCTCGAACACGCGGCGCGCCACCGATACGCCCGCGAGCACGCCCGTATCCTTCGCGTGGATGATGCCCGTCGCCTCCATCTCCGGCGATACGATTGCATTCGTCGTGATATCGCCGCTGCCGATATCCTCCTCAAGCCATGACCGCAACTGCGCGTCCAGACCAAACATCATGTCCATCTTCCGACTCTCCCTTTTCCTGCTCGAGCGCCGCCTGCTCCTCCTTGCTATCGAGCACGTGGCAGCGCCATTTCTCACTCTTCTCCGGATAATCCATGCGGTAGTGCGCACCGCGGCTCTCCCGGCGGCGCAGCGCCGCCCGCGCAACCAAGAGATCCGCGATGAGCCTCCCGCGCAGGTCGAGCTCCTCTGCCGTCTCCGCCGCATACCCTTCGCGCAGCGCCGACAGCCGCGAAAGCTCCTGGATCGCCTTCAGGATACCCGGCGCGTAGCGGCGGATGCCGAGATACTGCGTCATCAGCACCTGCGTCTCGCGATTCAGCCGCGCCGTATCAGAAAGCGCCACCTCGCGCAGCCCGTGCTCCTCGAACTGAAGCTCCGCACAGAACGCCGCCCGAGGCGCCTCAGGCACCTCCGCCGCCGCGATCGCCTGCGCCACGCGCCTGCCGAACACGAGCCCCTCGAGCAGCGAATTGCTCGCGAGCCGGTTCGCGCCCTGCAGCCCCGTGCACGCTGCCTCGCCGCACGCGTAGAGCCCCGCGACATTCGTGCGCCCGTGCGCATCCGTGTGCACGCCGCCCATCATATAATGCGCCGCCGGCGCGATCGGAATGAGGTCCTTCTCGATATCCACGCCATACTGACGGCACGTCTCCGCAATCATCGGGAATTTCCGCGCTGCCTCAGAGATGCCCGTCGCATCGAGGAACGCATGATCCATGCCGCCCTCCTGCATCTCCTTGAAGATACAGCGCGCCACCACATCGCGCGGCGCGAGCTCCGCCATCGGATGATACTTCGGCATGAACCGCTCGCCCTTGCCATTCCTCAGCACCGCGCCCGCACCGCGCACCGCCTCCGAAATCAGGAAATTCGGGCATCCCTCGAGCGCGAGCGCCGTCGGATGGAACTGCACGAACTCCATGTCCATGACCTCCGCACCCGCGCGCCACGCCATCGCGAGCCCGCTGCCCGTCGCGCCCTCGGGATTCGTCGTCTTGCTGAAAAGCCGCCCCGTGCCGCCTGTCGCGAGCACCACCGCAGGGGCGCGCAACACGACCTTCTTCCCATCGAGGAGCGCCACCGCGCCATGGACGCGCCCCTCATGCACGAGCAGATCCACCACATAGCAATGCTCGAGCGGACGCACACGCGCCTCCTCTGCCACCATCGCGTTCAGCGCGCGCGCCACCTCTGCGCCCGTCGCATCCCCGTGCGCATGCACGATGCGATGACGGCAATGGCATCCCTCGCGCCCGAGCGCGAGCTGCCCATCCGTCGTGCGGTCGAACTCCGCCCCATGCGCCGCAAGCAGCCGGATATCCTCCGGCCCCTCCGTCACCACGAGCTCTGCGATATCCCGGTCCGTCAGCCCCGCACCCGCCACGAGCGTATCGGCAAGATGCAGCTGCGGATTATCATCGCTGCCAAACGACGCCGCGATGCCGCCCTGCGCCTTATTCGTATTGCTGTCAAACAACGTATCGCGCACCGCGAGCAGCACCGACTTCCCCGCCCGCGCCAAATGCCAGGCCGCCGTCAGCCCCGCCACCCCGGAGCCAATGACCAGCGCCTCCGCCTCGTACACAGGCAGGCTGCGCGTATCGAAATTCATCAAATACCGTTGCATCGATTCCAGCTTCTTTCCTCATATATCACATAGAACCATTCATATTCACATTTACATTGATATCCAACCCCAAGGCGGCGGACCGCACCGCCTCGAACCATCTAATGCCTCGAATCATCCAGCCTCAAACCATCCGACCTCGAACCATCCAGCCTCAAACCATCCGACCTCGAACCATCCGGCCTCGAACCGTTCAGCCACTCCGTACGCCCAGGCGGCGGGTGTCGGACAGCGAACGCAGCGGTTTGCCTATTTGGAGGCCCGACCGCCCTTAGGCATTCCTCTGTCCCCTTTGCCGACGAGAGCAAACCGCGGAGTGAGTCGGCCGACACCCGCTGCCGTCACCGACTCGAACACCATCCGGTCTCGAACCGTCTCCAGCCTCGAACCGTCCAGCCGCGAACAACCCCCGCCTCGAACTACCAAATGCCTCGAACCGCTCCCGCCGCCACAACACTCACTTCTTCACCGGCGCAATCTCCAGCATCCTCGTGAGCGCCGTCACCGCCTTCTCGCGGATCTCCTCCGGCACCACGACGCGCGGCGTGAGCGTCTCGAGCGCATCGCGCACCTTCTCGAGCGTCGTCTTCTTCATATTCACGCAGAGCAAATGACGCGACGCGAGATGGAACCTTTTCCCCGGGCAGCGCTCCGCAAGCTCATAGAGCACCCCCTCCTCCGTCGCAATGATGAACTCCCGCGCCTCGCTCTCCATCGCATACCTCACAATCCCCGTCGTACTGCCGACATAGTCCGCGAGCGCACGCACCGGCGGCCGGCACTCGGGATGCATCAGCACCGGCGCCCCCGGATACGCCGCGCGCGCCGCCTCGATATCCGCCTCCGTCAGCCCCATATGCGTCGGACACCCGCCGCGCCAGCAGATCATCTGCCGCCCCGTCTCCTCCTCCGCGAACGAACCGAGATTCCCATCCGGCAGGAACACGATCTCCCGATCCTTCGGGATCGACGCCACCACCGCCGCCGCATTCGACGACGTGCAGCAGATATCCGCCATCGCCTTCACCGCCGCCGGCGTATTCACATACGCCACGAACACCGCATCGGGATGCGCCGCGCGCGCCTGCCGCACCTCCTCCGTCAACGTCTCCGTGAACATCCGGCACGTCGCATCCGCCGCCGGTAGCAGCGTTACCTTCTCCGGCGAAAGAATATTCGCCGTCTCCGCCATGAACCTCACGCCGCAGAACACGATCACCTCCGCGTCCGTCTGTGCCGCCTGCCGCGACAGCCCGAATGAATCTCCCGTGAAATCCGCAATCTCCTGGATCTCCTCCGGCTGATAAAGATGCGCCAGGATCACCGCCTTCCGCTCCCGCTTCAGACGCTCGATCTCTTCTATGATGTCTTCCATACAACTCTCCCCCGGCAAAACCATCCGTCAACACAGCGCAGACAAACACAGCGCCGCACAGCTGTCAAGACAGCTGATAATACCCATAGTATACGACCCGCCGGAGAAAAACGCAACAAAAAAGCCGCGTGCCAAACGCACACAGCCACCGCAGCATATCACCATATCATCATTTCGCCGCGCCCCGCCAAAACAAAACATCTCGCTCCACAAGAGATGCCCACCACAGGACACAGCAAAAGTCAAACCGCCGCTCATCCAGCAAAAGCAGCAAAGCCCCGCTACCCGCGGATCGCCCGCCGCTTCATCACATAATTCCAGACCGTCACAACACCCGTCGCGAACAGCTTCGCCACCATATAATACACGCCGAGCCCATCAACGAGCGCCCACATCACAACCTGATTGATCCCGAGCCCCGCGAAACTCGAGCCGAGGAACAACACCCGCTGCCTGTGCGATTGCTCCCCCGCCCCGCGGAACACATACGAGAGACAAAGCCAGTAATTCACCACCACCGACACCGAAAACGAGATCCCCGACGACCAGAGATAAGGAATCCCACCATACTCCGTGCAGGCAAACAGCAGACCGTAATCGAGGACGAAACACGTCCCTCCCACGAAACAAAACCGCACAATCTCCCACAGCCGCTCACCCCGCAGCCGCGAAGCGATCCATTCCCGCGGCCCAGCTACCTCAGGCATTCGCTACCGCCTCACCCATCGAGATGAGCTGCGTCGAAATCGTCGTCTTGAGATGCTCCAAAGATTTCCTGCTCGCCGTCGAGACTTTCAAATGGTCAACCTCTGCACGGTGCAGCTCCTGCGCCTCGCGCACCGCCGTGAGCAGCATGTGGTTCTCATGCAGCTGCGCCGCCATCCCTGCCTGCTCCATCTCCAACGTAGCGACATGCGTCTTCAGCTCAGCGACATCCGCCTTTAATCCAGCAACATCCGTCTTTAATTCAGCGACGTCCGTCTTTAATCCAGTAACATCTGTCTTTAATTCAGCGACGTCCGTCTTTAATCCAGTAACATCTGTCTTCAATCCAGCAATATCCGCCTTCATCTCAGACATATCTGACTGCATCGTATCGAATTTTCCATTAAGCTGCGCAAGCGCGGCTAAAATCTTTTCTTCCATACAGCGAACCTCCAAGAAACGAGATAACTTCCGTCCATTATTTCCTCTATTATATCATACGAAAGTATGCTCGCCTAGAAGAATATCATCTTTTCCGCGCACAAGCTAAGCCGTATGATATACTAAGGAAAGTATCGATTCATCCAATGTTTTTCACATCAGGAGGGATTTTCTTGTACGATTTTCTCATCATCGGCAGCGGACTATTCGGTGCCGTCTTCGCCCACGAAGCACGCACCGCCGGAAAGCGCGTACTCATGTTGGAGCGCCGCTCCCATGTCGGCGGCAACATCTACTGCGAGGAAAAGGAAGGGATCCGCATCCACAAATACGGCGCGCACATCTTCCACACCTCAGACCGCGAGGTATGGGACTATGCAAACCGATTCGTATCCTTCAACAACTACATCAACTCCCCCGTCGCGAACTACCGCGGAGAGCTCTACAACCTTCCGTTCAATATGAACACCTTCGCGAAAATGTGGGGCATCGTAACACCAGCAGAAGCCGCGACGAAAATCGCCGAGCAGCGCCGTGCCGCGAACATCAAGGAACCCCGCAACCTCGAGGAACAGGCCATCTCCCTCATCGGGACGGATATCTACACGAAGCTCATCAAGGGCTACACGGAAAAACAGTGGGGACGCAGCTGCACGGAACTACCGGCCTTCATCATCCGCCGCCTGCCTGTCCGCTACACCTTCGACAACAACTATTTCAATGACCGCTACCAGGGCATCCCCATCGGCGGCTACAACCGTCTCATCGATGCCCTGCTCGAGGGCGTCGAGGTCCGCACAGGCATAGACTACAATAAGACGGAGGTACGGGCGCACTATCAAGGCTGCGCACAGACAGTCGTCTACACTGGTCCTATCGACGCGTATTTCGGCTATCAGCTCGGGACGCTCAGCTACCGCGGTCTGCGCTTCGAAACAGAGCGCCTCGAGGAGGCAAACCATCAGGGCGTCGCCGTCATGAACTACACCGCACGCGAAGTCCCCTACACACGCATCATCGAGCATAAGCACTTCGAATTCGGCACGCAGCCCATCACCTACATCACGCGCGAATATCCAGCAGAATGGCATCCGGGTGAAGAAGCCTACTATCCCGTCAATGACGCCAGGAACCAGGCACTCTATGCAGACTACGCCGCATTGGCAAAAAAAGAAGACGGCACCATCTTCGGCGGCCGCCTTGCGGAATATCGATACTACGACATGGACGACGTCATCCGCAGCGCAATCGACTGCGTGCGGGCACAGCTCCAGTAACGCCTTCGTGCCTGCCATCGCCCACGGCAGGCATGATTTCGTTCCTGTTAGCTTCACAGTCAATTTCTCGTAATCAATAGGATGACTATTTTATCATATGCTATCGAGCAGAATACGAAAATCTCATACCCATTTTTGCTCCTGAAATCCTAAATATGAAAATGCTCATTGCGCATCAACGTAAAAAGTGAAATACAATCCACCTGAAACGCATCTGCGATATCTGGTATCTTAGGGTTCTTAGATGGCACTATAATCTTTCCAGCTCTTTGTTCAAACGTCACTAACTCAAAACCATTCACACGAGCAACTGCAATCAGCCAAGGATCGGCTATATCAGCCTTTGACCACTCACGCAATGCCTTATCCGTATACGAAGAACTTTCCTGTATATATGTTAAGATTTCTTGATACGCGAGAATGATTCGTTCATTCTTTGAGGATAGGATTCTATTCTTGGGAACATCCCCCAGCCAAGCAACCAGCTCATCATTTCCCCTTATTAACTCATCAAAAACCTTATCCATGATGACAACCGTTCCATCTTGAATTAGGTGCATGAGCCATTGCCAAAAGGATGGTATCAAATCGAACGAATAATATTGTCGGGATGGTGTAGCAAGAATATTTGTATCTATCAAATACCGTTTCTTCACCAGACCCCATCTCCCATTTTTTCTAGCAACTTTGCAAACGTATTATACTTCATCCCTGTAAGCCTACTTGCTTCAGTAGGTTGTGTCCGTCCACTATTCATGCTAGCATTCAATGCCTCAACAAAGCGATGATCGAGTTTGAATTTCTGATTTTTATAATAATCGCCACCAGATTTTTTTATTTTTCCTTCTCTTTCCAACTTCATGAATGCTTCATAAAAATCAACCGTCAACTTTTTATAAGCATCTTTTTCTATTTTATTCAAATCCAAGGCGCGACGCGCAATAACAAACTTACTGCAATGGAATGTTTTTGCCAACGCTTCTACTTGATCATATAAATCATCCGAAGAATTCCATCGGTTTAAGAACTCACGTTCAGGTACCAATAACTCCGCAGCAACAGCATTGCATACGGTCTCTGTTTCGCGACACGCTCCATACTGCCAATCTAATCGATTAAACAGACTATTATCACCTAACCAGATGTGAACGCTCTCATGAATCAAAGAAAACAATCGTCCTGTATAAGTATCCGCAGAATTGATGAAAATCAACGGTGCATAGTCGTCGACCAACGCAAATCCTCGGAATTCTCTCAAGTCCAGTTTTCGATGCGTATTACTTCCCACTGTCCCCGAAAGGAAAACCATAACCCCTTTCATGTTCAAATGTCGGCGCCACCAAACAAATGCATCTCGTGGATTTCTTATGCTCAAAAACCAATTACTCTCAGTATGCAATACATGACGTATATAAGAAGATATCTCCAATACATCATATGGTTTCTTCACCGAGCCAACAAAATCTAACGAATCAGCACCCTCGCCTTGAAGATACTCTTTCATCCAATCCTGTATCGTTTCCATCTGGTCAATGGTGTCAATCAAATCTCGACTAAGCTCAGGAAAGGATGTACTGTCAATCGTACGATAGTTTACCATCAATGTCTTTTCAACGGGTGGTCTTCTCAACAGAAAATATCCAAACGGCATATGCGTCTTTTTACTTGCGTCTTCCAATTGCTTGAATGTCGGTTTTTTTGTACCGTTTTTCCAACTCAGCAAGCAATCTATCAAATGATGATCGACACGTTCATCCCGTATATGTCGCAAAATCCAATCGATTACAGTAGGCTGCACCGTTATCTCAAAGCCTGCCATACAGTCCCCTCCTCTCCATTTGTAATATGATAAATCTCCAGTATCACCTAAAAAAGATAAATCAGAGGAACATCCCTATATACAATGTCATTCTAATATGCATGACTCTATCCGTAAATCGAAAAATTATTTCACACGAGCCGAACACGCAGCACCTATCTCTGCACGCACAGGGAGGATTTCGGCATTACTCATGCCTGCGGACAGAGATCCCCTCCATAGGATACGCCCCATAACGAGTGATACAATGACCTGCCGCAAGACTGCATCTATAAGATGGATGGACATCGAACAGTGTCACATTGAACCTATCCTGAATATCGTGGATATATCGAATCATCGTCCACACCATATTCTGGTATCTCTCCCTTGCAGAGCTTTTCAACATGGTCTCGATGAAGCTCATATTACAATAAATATATTATTTATTGTATCTCATTCAATATGTACTTGCTTGTTTCACATCAACCAAAATATCGATCCCCTTCATGCTTTTCCAAAAAATCAATTCCTTGGCATAACAGAGAAGCAAAAATCGCCACGATAACCGCCACTAACAAACATAGCGCAACATATATCACCATCTCATCTGGGGCCAATACAACGAATGGATTCTTACTGAATCCCCAAAACACGTTTCCTGCAATAGTGACAGTCAACATAGCGCATGCAGCCAGATAATACCCTACATAAATCTTCCATATCGCCCGTTCCGGCTTCTCAGTAGAGCCTTCTTCTATCTCATTCGCATACTGCTCAAAAATAGAATCGCATGTATTCTCAGAATCCATCAAATAGCGCACAATAGCAAATCTCAAAAATTGATCATCCATCATAAGATTACGTTTCTTTACTTTATACTGACTAGAAAGTAATTCTTTATAATAATGCAGATTCTGTAAAACTAGTTTTTTCTCTTTCCCGCATGCTATATCCTTCGCTATCAGTTTGATGATTTTACGTTCCGCAAAATACTTGGGTTGCACTCTCATCTCCCGAATCTTCCAACACAACCATAGAAATACACTCAGCATAGAAACATACAATGACTGTGCATCTAACATCAGGACATTTTTTTCCACTATCTTATCAATGAATCCTGGCATAACCTCTCACCTCGAACGAATCGCTACTCTGTATGCCTAGCGATTTTCTCAGCACATGTCCCTGATTGTCAGCAAGCAGCTACCACCAGTGGAGGAAAAATCCATTGGTCGTCCGCTACCCCCTCATCCCTCGTACACAAAGTTCAGCGACTCCGCCGCCCTCTCCTTGAGCGTCGGCGCCTTCTCGTCCTTCGCCGAAAGGATCGTCGGCGCGATCGGCCAGGCGACCGCGATATCGGGATCGTCCCAGCGGATATTCCCGTCGCACTCCGGCGCGTAGTAGTTGTCCGCCTTGTACTGCACCTCGACATCATCCGTCAGCGTGATGAAGCCATGCGCAAAGCCGCGCGGGATGAAAAGCTGCTTCTTGTTCTCCGCCGAGAGCTCCACGCCGACCCACTCGCCATACTGCGGCGAGCCCTTGCGGATATCGACCGCCACATCGAAAATCGTCCCGCGCGTCGCGCGCAGGAGCTTCGCCTGACACATCGGGTTCAGCTGATAGTGCAACCCGCGCAGCGTCCCCTTCTCCGCGGAATACGACTGGTTGTCCTGCACGAACTCCACATCGATCCCCGCCTCCGCGAGCTTCCGCTTCGACCACGACTCCATGAACCACCCGCGCGCATCGCCGAATACCTGCGGCTCCACGATATAGACACCCTTGAGCTTCGTCTCCGTAACCTGCATCCTGCCATCTTCCCTTCTGCAGCCTCATCGGCCGCTGTCATCACCGATGCCATGAACCCTGTTCATCGCGATCGCCTATCATCATCAGACTCACCCTGACGGCGCTCCCAGAAAGACTTCGTCATAGAGAGCCTCCGTTTCACACCGAGCGGCAGGTATCTCTCCAGCCTTCCCAAACGATAGGACAGGAACTTCAGCCCGTCACGCAAGACCATCGACGGCAGGAGCCACGGTGCCTCCCGCAGGAGGAACCGCGCCTCTTCGCGCACGAACCGTACCCCTTCGCCCTCCGCCTTGCCGAACGTCTGCTGGATCCAGCTCTCCCGCGCATGGAAGACGCCGAAATCGAAATACCGGCACGCCTCCTGCAGGAGCGTATAATCGTGGCTGTGATAAGCCTCCGCCTCCGCCACATAGGCGACCTGCCAGCCCGCCATGAGCATCTTCGCCGCGACGTACATATCCTCGCAGAGGATCGTATGCGTGGGGAACCCGCCGACCGCAGCCAGGGCCTCCCCGCGGTAAGCCGCGAAGGAATTGGAAAGGAACGCCGCCTTCACGCCGTACCGCTCTCGATCGGCAAAGCTCCGCACCTGCGACCGCGCCCCGTAGTTGAACGCGCGAGCAAAGCGAGCGACCGGCGAGGCATCCGCCTGCGGCAGCTGTCGCCCGTAGGCACAGCCGATCTGTGGCCGCCGGAAAACGCGGACCAGGCGATCGAGCGCCGTACCATCCGCGAGCACCGCATCCTGCGTCAAATAGACGAAGATCGCTGCCCGCCCGTACACCTGTGCGGCAGCCCAGCGGGTACCACCGTGGTTGAACGCCGCGGGGGCGATCCACATGAGCCGCGTCTGCGGCAGCGCTGCGAGGTCGGGCAGGAACTCCTCAGGGAGTGTCCCCGTCACGACGACATGCAGTCGGAACGCCACGCCCTCCTGCGCCCGCAAGGCAGCGAGGCAGCGATGGAGTCTGGCGTCCGGATGATACACGGGGAGGATGACGACCACCTGCTCCGTCCCGTGCCACCGACCATCGTCCACTTGCATCCTCCCATCCGTGCCCAGGGCACACCTACTGCTTATCATACTATCTCATATATACGCCTTTTGCAATCAGAAAATCCAAGCTCCCCATCTCCTCACTCAAACATCCGACACCACGCATACGCTGCCATCTCGAGGCGGTGGCGGGCGGTGGTGCTCGCGCAGAGGAGCGGGATGGTGAGGCCGCCTGTGAGCTCGTAGGCGGGGAGGTCGCGGTCTGGGCGGGAGGCGGTGGTAGGCGAGGTGCTGGTGGCGCCGCGCAGGGCGCCTTTGCCGGAGGCGGGGACGGGCGAGCGGCGGTGCGGACGGCGGGCGCTGCAGTGGAGGGCGCGGATGTGGGCGAAGCTGAAGTAGCCGACGGTCTCGTCGCCCGCGACGCGGGGCACGAGGACCTTGCACGGGACGAGGATGAGGTGCGGGCTGATGGGGAGCGGGAGCTCCTGCCGCCCGTCGAAGAGGGTGCGCATGCGGCGGCGGAGCAGCGGGAGCGAGCAGCAGCGGCGCTCGGCGAGGCGCGTGAGGATCGTGCGCACGCGCAGGTGCGAGACGTACCTGCCGCCGTCCGCCGTGTAGATGGCGACGCCGCGGCCACGCTCATCGTAGACGGGCAGGATGGCGGCGATGTGCGCGTCGGGCGCGATGGAAAAGGCAGAGCGGCAGATCGGTGTGACCGCCGCGCGGCAGGCAGCGGCTGGTTCGCGGCAGGTGGCTGCCGCGCGGGTGTTCTTGGCTTCGTGGTTGTTCATGGGAACCCTCCTTTATGTAAAATTAAAATTGACTTTGTGTGTAATTGTATCATTTTTGCTTATCCATGGCAATGCAGCGGCGCGAGAAAATTTCGCAGGGGTTGTCAGCGGGCAGCGCGGCTTGATAAGATAGAGCCGATGAGGCCTCGGGGGAGGCGCCGCAGTCGCGGCGTGCCCCGGTCCTAGAAAGGATGTCTTCGATGCTCAAGGATTTCTATCTCTCCGCCCGCGCGGCGGCGCTCGCCGCGCAGACGTCAGAGCGGCGGCGGTCGCG
>ERZ772897.1887-NODE-1887-length-20055-cov-15.130550_pt1 | contig 20055 bp, 28 predicted proteins | sample MGYA00512125_ERZ772897 | MGnify/ENA primary metagenome ERZ772897 (study PRJEB29015, sample SAMEA2737660) | human gut metagenome | biome: human gut; feature: human-associated habitat; material: faeces | place: China | collected 2012 ... | reverse complement strand
AAAAGGATAATGATCCACCACGCACCGTCACCGCCGAAGCCCCAGCCGTTGCCGTTACCGCTGTTCGCGGGCTGAACAGGCATCGTCATTACAGTGCCATCCGAAGATAAACTCATAATTGTTCTCCCTTCAAATTTTCAATTTTTATGTTCACCGTGCGCACGGTTTGAACCTATTTTAAAAAGCTCTGAAACTGCTGCGCCATAGCTTGCAGCTGGTTTAACTGTTGCTGGCTCATCTTGCCCGATTGCAACAGTTTTTCTACTTCTTGTTTGGGGTCGCCTTGAAAGTTATTGCGGAACTGCTGAAACTGCTGCATCATCTGCTGGAATTGACCCATAGCGCCGGGCGTACGCCCACCGCCTAAAACGTTAAACAGAGGATTTGGCATTTTCGTTCTCCTTTTTCTTTGTCATCGGTTTGTCTGCCGTCAGCGCGTCAAAACGGGCTGCCAGCGCGTCAAACTCTGCACGGGTGACAAATTCTCCGGCTTGCGCTTGCGCGGCCTGTGTGTGCTGTTTCTGTGCCGCTGTGCGTTCCGAATAATCGAAGATGCGCAACGGCTGCGGCATACCGCTGGCATCCACTGTTTTGATATAGAACGAGCTTTTCTCGCTGTCCATCAAAAGCACGCTGTTCCCCGGCGCACAAAGATACGACTTTGCCGCTTCTTCTCCCTGCACCCAAATAATGGGCGCAGTCTGCTGTGCAGTCTGTTGCTGCTGCGGATATGCCGCTTGTCGAAGCTGTGCAAGCTGGTCGGGCATGGCCGACGGCATCTGCTGCCCCATCGGGTAATATCCCGGCGCAAATCCGGGCTGATACGGTACGCCAAACGCCATAGTCAATCATCCTTTCTGCCAGTAGTACAGCGGCACTTCATCTCCGCTGTCCCATGTATCCAGCCAATCCCCATTTTGCACGCACACAACATGCGTAGCCATTGCCAAAATATACGTGCCGTCCGAGTGGTCTTTTGCAAACTGCGCCACTGTGTAACAATCCGGGCAGCTGTTTGGCAATGTGTAGCGCTTCCACCCACATCGACGAAGATAACTGCCCCAGACATAGTTTGCAGACGGCATATCATGCAGTTCAAATCCTGCCAGCACCAGCGCCGCATATACAGCCGCCCACGATTGATGCGTTGCGGCTGCAATGGATCTGACGGTACAATCGCCGACGCGCTTTTGTTCTGGATTTAGGTTTAATTCTCTGTACATGGTTTTATCCTCTATATTTATTGTAATATTTTACACATTTTCGCGTGCGCCACATCTGCGCCAACTTTACGCCAACTTTTTTATAAAAATCCCGCAATTCCACTTGACATTACTACGCTAGCGTAGTATAATATAGACACAGTAAGAAATAGCCACTTACACGAAAGGAAATAAAAATGAGTAAGCTCGATTTTAGCGACGCCATCTATAAACAGACCCACGTCCGCATTGACAACAACGCCCTCATCGACGACATCCGCAAGGCCATCAGCACCAGCGAAATGGAGAACGACGAGCGCCAGCGCATCACCGGCCAGGATGATGTCATGGAGCGCTGGGAGTACCTCGTCGACTTCCACCGGGACGAGATTCTCGACGACGACGGCGAACTTCTGCAGGTCACTGACACCGTGAAGGTCATCGAGATCACTATTTACCCGCGCAGCCGTAACTCCGTCTTTGGCCGCGCCGGATTCCCTGTCAATGAGGACATCTTCGTTGAACTTCCCGCCGACGCCGACAGCTTTGAAATCTAAAAGGAGGCCATCTATGGAAATTTCCCTAAAGGAATACGCCGCCCGGCACAGCCGCGCCGCGGCGACTGTCCGCCAAAAGGCCATCCGTGGCGGATTTAAGACCGCTCGCCGCGTTGGCCGTGACTGGCTCATTGATGAAGATGAACCCTACATTGACGAGCGCTTTGCCATGCCTTCCGCGCCGCCGGACCTGTGGCTTTTGACAAACGGCAGGCACAGCCGCACCATCAGCGACGCCGGTGCCGTCAAAATCGGCAGTGACGAATTCTCCGCTCTTATTCCCACCGGCGCGGGTGACGGCGAATCCGCCTACTGTATCTATACGCGGGCAGAGCTGGACGCCGTTGGCATCAACACCGCCGACCTTCACTACTTCACCCTTGTTTCCGGCAGCTTCAACATCTACGACTACGACTGCGGGTGCGCCGTATCGGAGACTGTAGAAGGAGTCTTCAGCGTTTTCTATGCGGACGGCATCGTCTTTTTCGTAAAAGCCGAATAAAATAAAAAAGCGCCCCTCCCGTGTCCACCATGGACACAAGGAGGGGCGCTTTTTATTCAGCCTTCAACTTCCCAACAATCGCCTTTACCCGTCTGTTCACCGTCCGCTCACTCAAATTCAGCTCTGCGGCAATTTCCGCATTCCCAAAGCCGCGCCGCTTCAAATCCAGCACCGCCTTTTCTTCATCCGTAAGCAGAAAGCACAATTTTTCATACGTCGCCGAATCCAAGCAAAAGCGGTATCGGCACACACGCGGGCCTTACTCGGATTTATTTTTCTGCTTTACGCACTGGTTGGCGTAGACCGCCCCCGCCGCGCACAGAACGCCTTGAATGATGGCGGTGAAAACCGCCATGGCCGCGTCCTGCCCGCCGCCGATGGGCGACGTCGCCAAAACATACAGCGCCGCCAGCACAATGCCCACCGCGGCCAGCACCGCCGGGATGAGCTTGTCCGCCACCGCCGTGCTGGTTTTCAGGCAGTATCCCACGAAAATCAGCGCCGGAATCAGCACCAGCAGCTCCGGTTTAATGTAGTTCATGTAGTCGATGTTCATAATAAAATCCCTTTCTTAATGAATAGGCAGTACCCGCGCCCGGTTGTACAGTTCTGTGCCTGTTCCGTTACCGCCCAGCGCATGGTAGCTCTTGTACAGATATTCCAGATTTTTAAGGCCCGCCGTATCGATCCAGCCCTGCGCGATATAAAACGTGCAGACCTGATACAGCCTGTCGTGCAGAATTGCCAGCATCCCAGCCTTGATGGCGGCTTTTTCTTCTGCGTCGTCCTTGATTTTTTTCGCCAGCTGCCTATAAGCAACCAGCAATCCAGCGGCCAGTACGCCAAAAGCCCACTCGACCCAGTATTTTATAATCCACTCCGGCACGCTCAACCCTCCACGTATTTTGCATGGTACGCCCTGTCGTCATCGAGATTGTACTTCTTAGCAACGGCGTAGAACTCCATAGCGGCGGCGTTCGGCAGGACAACGTGATCCAGCCAGACCTCCTGATGCGTCGGCGCAGCGGGCTTGTCCTCTTTGATGGCGGCATCATACCGCGTCAGGTTGAACTGCTTCACGACAGCCAGCAAGCTCGACGTGTAGGTCGGGCTGGTTGCCCAGCCATCAGCCCGGATGTACTCGCACGCCTTGTTGATGTCGGTACAGCCGACCAGATTGGAATAGCGCGGCATGGTCGTCAGCTTCTTGATGTAGTCCTCTACACAGGCGGCCATCGTATTGTAGGCGCGGAAACCCGCCGTGATGGTGATGTACTTGCTGCCGTCCCACTCCTTCGTGGCCTTGTTGTACACTCTGCCGCTCCAATTGCTGGCCTTGATGCCAAACAGGTTGTTTGCCTGCACGGCCAGTTCGCTTGTGCCGTAGGCGCTTTCCAAACAGGCTTGTGCAATGCACAGCGACGGCAGAAGATGCGCGTTCAGGCAGCGGCTCTGGCACTTCTCGACCATGACGTCAATGAACGTCTGCTCCTGCGTCTTGGCTGGCGCAGCGTCGGCCACGTCGCCCTTCAAGCGCTTCGTGACCTGTGCTGCAATGTCGGGGAACTTGCTCTTGAGATAGGGGCCGGGGCAGGCGGTAGCCGCGTAGAAGCAGTGCATCGTGAGCGAGCCGTTCTTGTCGCCGGTGTAGGTCAGTTCCTTGATGCCGTTGCGGCGGCAAATGTCGGTGCAAAGGTCGAGCAGGGCGCCATACGCCTTGTCGCTGACGTGCCAGTCCGGTGCGCCGCTGTCGTTAGCGACTTCGATAGTAATGGCCCGCTGGTCGTTCCACGGGCTGGAACTGCACCACGACCTGTCCGCCTCGTGGCAGAACAGACCGATACGCCCGCTGGATTCGATGGCGTAGTTTGCGCTCATCTGACGTGATGGCCTACTGACAAGAGCGCCGAAAGATTCAAGCGTCATGTTGCCAGCCATGTGATGAACGGTAATCTTGCTGATGGGCTGGCTGCGGGGCCGGTTGCAGTTTGGGCTGATGGCCGTGTAAACGGCCAGTGCAGAATCACTCATTCTCGTCCTCTCCCTTCCCGTTCGACAGCTCCTCGTCCATTTCGGGCGACAGGATCATTTCATCCTTCATTGGTTTCACTCTCATTTTCGTTGGTGTCGTTTTCTTCGTCGGTGGTATTTTCAGCGCCGCCAACCTCCGGCACATCCGGCGTCTCCGTAACCTCGTCTGTGCTCTCTCTCGCATCCACCGCATCATAATACGCCTGCGCCAGCGCCTCCACCTCGGCAATGTCATCTTCGGTCAGCAGGCCGTTGTCGAGGTGCGTATACGCTTTATCCAGCCAGAACGCAACGTCCCGCCCCGCGCCGATTTCCCGCTTGATACTGCGCAGCGTCAAATCGTGCCGCGCTTTACTCTTGATAGCCATTTTATTACTCCTTTCATGTTTGCGATGCTACTGCATCTTCCAAATCGGTGATCCGTTTAATGGGGTCTGCTCGTCCCGTCACAGTCGCGCTATCGGCATCGGTCAGCACGGTGTTCACTCCCGCAAGGGCGGGCAACGGCTGTGCGCCTGTCGCGGTGAAGGGGATGGGCTCTGCCAGCTTGTAAGCAATTTGTACGGGCGTGCCAGCTGCGTTCTGGGCGGCGAGGTAGGCTTTCCAGTTGTCCGCGTTATCCGGGATGGTGTCGCCCCAGCGTACTCGGATGCACTGCCACACAATAGCGCATCCTTTTACGGTATTGTTGTTAGATACATCGGCATGTGGGTAATGGCTGCATACATCATTGCCTTTGGTGGGAGCGGCATTGATGGTTCCCTGGATTCTTCCCGTTGTGTAGTACCAATCGGATTTATCTTCAAGAAATTTTCCAAATACCGTCCAATCCTCTGTGCCATCCAGTGTAATCAGCCGCCAAGCCCGCTTGCCCTCTCCACTCACCGCGTCCACCTCACCGCCATACACGGTTTCAGGCAGGGTCAGGGTGTTGGTCTGCCCGTTGTATGGTGCGTAGGTGGAGGGAGTAGTGGTGCCTTCAACAACTTCAATTTGGAATTTGAAGTTGTTGAATACTGTGCCATTTCGCCAGCATTGCAGCATAAAAACAAGCTCGGTTTCTACCAGCGCAACGTCTCTTGCAATATACACATTAAGGTTTGTGCTGTTTGTATCACCACGGAAGTAATGATTATAATCCGTAGAGAACAGCGCATAGGCAAAAGTAATGCCGTCACCGCTTCCAAGAGAGGCACTGCCGCCCACCTTTTTGACATACATGGTGTAGGTTTTTCCCGCGACCCAATGCAGCCGACACGTTCCAATCGTGATATTGCCTTTTCCAGCAAGTGTTCCGTTTAACGTGATATTTTTTTCTGCGTCTACTGCTATTTTAATGTCTGAAGAGGAATCTTCTGTGCTTAAAAACTCAATGACATTCTCCCCACACCGATCCACCGTCACGCTGTCACGTCCCTTGATGGGACGGATGTTTTCCGGTGACGGCGTTCCTGTGCCCTCCTGCATGGGTTCCCAGCTGGCCTTTACCCCCAGCGGGTATCCCGCCACGGGGTAGCACACAACAGGGTTGCCGCTTTCTTCAAGCGGCGGGCAGAGCATATCAATGATGTGCTTGCTGCTCCACGGCGCATCCTCGCTCACCGCCGCATCATCAATCTGTACGCCGTCCTTTCCGGCAGGCCCCTCCGGGCCAACCTCTCCCTGCGGCCCCTGCTCACCGCGCTCACCCTGCGGCCCCTGCTCACCGCGCTCACCCTGCGGGCCAGTATCACCCCTGGGGCCAACCGGGCCAGTTTCGCCAACAGGCCCCTGCGCGCCGGTATCGCCCTTCTCGCCTTGTACACCCTGAACGCCCTGCTCACCTTGGGGGCCGCTCGGGCCAGTTGCACCCGTTGCCCCGGTAGGGCCTTGAACTCCCTTTTCTCCTTGCGGCCCCTGCGGGCCTACGGGGCCTCGCGGGCCAGTATCGCCATTGTCGCCTTTGTCGCCTTTGTCGCCTTTGGCTCCATCCTTGCCGTTAAATTTGCCGTTAGCCGCATCATTCCGCAAGTCATCAGCCGCGCTCTTTGCTTCCGCGCTGTTCTTTTCTGCGTTAAGTGCAGCCTGCAAAACCTGCGTGGCAAGCGATTCGCTGGGTTTAAACGGCACATCTCCACCAACGTTTCCGCGTGTAATTACGTTGTATCCCTGCGTTTTTGTGATGCGCTGTACACCATTGGCAACGCCGCAATACACGATAGTGCCCGTACCCTCATTGGCGGTTGCTTCGGCAGGCACATCAATCAGGCCGTTTTCCGGCAAACGGATTTCAACGGGTTTGCCCTTCGGCGGATTAAACGTTGCCGTTACAGCAAGCCCGCTCCACGTATCGTCAAGGGTCACATGCAGCTGCTCGATACCGTAACTGCCAAAAGTGCCAAGCGATAAGTTGCCGGGCCTAACGCTGTATCCTTTCAGCTGTACTTCATGCAATGCCATTACACGCCCTCCAATCTGGCTTTCGCCGCATCCATCCACTTTTCAGGCACATCTTCAAGTGTCATGCGGCACACATAAAATTGCACCATCAGGTAACACCTCCCGCTACCGCCGCCCCCTTTGGGGTCAGCCAATGCGCTTCCACATATAACAGGCCGTGTACTTGTTCACGATGGGCATAGCTTCGCCGGCACCGCTGTATGAACATTCCGACCCTTTGTATTTGGTGGCTCCGTTGTAAGGTTTTACGGCAAGTGGGGTTAGGTAGAGTTCTTGTTCTGTAATAGACACGGAGTAGCCTTTTTGAAACGACGCATAGGCATGGTTGTGTTTCGGCATCTGCTCCACCGTCTGCACAACTTCCCACGCGCCGCCTGTACTCCCCGCCGGGTGCGTGCGGTCTGCCGCTCTCAGCATACAGTCGGTGATTTGCTCCCATGTCGTCCCCGGCCAGCGCTGTGCCGGTTGGATTTTGCTCATCGTTGTGATTATGTCGCCCACCCAGTACGGGCAGACATTCAAGGGGTTCTGTGCTCCACTCATTGGCTCACCTCCAAAACAAACACCGCCGCACTCGTCGGCGCGCTGTTCGCATAAAACTTAACCGCCCCGACTCCGGGTTCCAGCGCGGCTACCATCCGCACCGCATCCGTCACCCTCGTGAGGTCGGATACGATAACCCGGCTGTCTGCCGTCACCCCAGCTACCGTGACTGTGGCGCAGGTGGTGTAGCTGCTCGTGCTGCCGTCGTCCCAGGACGCCGTGTAATGGCCGGAAGTCCAGGCGCTTGCTGCCACTGTAACCGTTACCAACTTGGGCAATTTTGCGTCAATTTGTGTCTTGTCGTAGTAATTCGCAAACTTACTGCTTTGGCCAGTGTCCTTCCAGACACCCGTGTCGCTGTCCCACACCCAAATTGTATCAGTTTCGCCAATAATGGCCCAGTTTCCGTCATAGCCGGTATCGTGGGCCGCGTACAGCGCCTCGTAATTTGGGTACCACCCAACCGCGCCCTGGCTGACCTGCTGGGCCAGCGCGGCGTAGTATTTGGCGTTGTTCATTCCCTCGCCGGGGCGGGATGCCGTATCGCCCACGGCCCAACTGCGGGCCTCTTTTGCACTGGCCGCAGCGGCCTTGGCGTTGGCAGGGGCTGCCTTGATGGCCTCGATGTTCTCGTGCACATCCTGGATGCCCGCTTCATTATCCCGCACGATTTTGGCGTTGGCAGCCACCTCAGCGGCCAGCGCCTGCACGGCCTTGTATTCGTCCGTGCTCTCGAGTATTCCATCCTGTACCGGGTTTCTGTCGATGTCCAGCCGCAGGGCGGCCATACCGGCCACACCACCGCCCGCCAGCACCTCTACCACCGGGGCGAACGTGCCGAAGCCGGTCGTCATCTGGGCCGTCACGGCCATATAAACTGTGCTGCGGTCGCTGCTCACGCCCAGCGCAGGGTTGTAGACATAGTGCCCGTCTTTTTTATCCATCCTCAGGTTGACATCCGCGCCGGTGGGCAGTGTCCAGGGCTGCCCGCCCTTGTACAGGGCCACGGCCAGCACCGGGAGCGTATCGTCGTACTGTACAAGATGCACCGGCTGCACAACGTCCCGCCGGTCAAAATCCGCCCGCGTCGCCTTGATAAGTGCTTCTGCGGGTGGGCTGTAATTGGCTGCCGCCATTTAAAAACACCTCACTGTATCATTCTGCCGTTGACCAGCACATAGCCGTTGCCAGCGCCGTCCACGCCCAGCTGCACCTTCACGTTGCCGCCTGCGTCGCTTATCGCGATAGCGCCGCCCTCATACTGGCCCGCCATTGTGACGTTAGCGATCATATTGTTGGGGTTGCTGGCCGCAGGGCCGTACAGAACCAGTCGGCCAACGGCGTTGTTGCTGCCCCATGTAGACATAAACGCGCCCATGTGCCAGTTTCCGTCGTTAGTTTTGCGGTACATTTCAATTTTTGCATCGTCGATGACGCACTTGCTCTCCGACACCGTCGAAGTGAATTTACCGGTGATGTCCACAGACCCGTCCGAGCCGATTTTAAAGTTGTCGCTATTCACAACCAGCCCGCCGTTAAAAGTCGTGACACCCGTGTCCAGATTGGACACAAACTTACCGTTGGTGGACTGCAGAACGCCGCCCCGGATAAGATTCGCACTCATAGTCCCGGTCGTGATGAAATCGGCGTTGATTGCACCGTCCATCGTGGCGGCCAGGCGGTACGGCCCGCCGTAGCCGCTGCTGCTGTAACCCCAACCGGACAAGTTCCACCGCCAGACCTTGGTAGCCTTTTCAATTTCCGGCTTGTCCATTACAAGGATTTCGTCCGGCTCATCCGCGCCGGTGGAGCTGTGCAACACCACATAGCCGCCCAGATTGCCGGTGATAAGCTGTGTGGCGCGGTCAATAGCCCGTTCCAGGTCACTGCGCGTCTTGTTCACGGTGCTCTGTACGGTCTTGCCCATGTCGGCCACAGTGTTGGCCAGATTGCTGCGTGCGTCTCCCAGCTCCACGTTGTCGTAACGTTCCAGCAGCACGTCATAGACCGTTTTGATGCAGCTCGCATTTGCGCTCACGCCCAGCTTTGCAAACCGCACATGAACGGTGTCGCACAGGCCAACCCGCTCCAGCAGGGCCATGTCGGCGTATTCGGCGGCCTGTTCAAGCTGGGCAAAGCTCAATGTCAGGCTCACCTTCGGCACGCCCACCTTGTTGGCGCTGATATAATCCAGCGCGGCCTGCCGCAGCTGGGCGGCGGTGGGCTGCTCTTTTATGTCCTGGCTCACGTCCAGCGTCAGCACCCGCACAAAGTCATACTGGCCGTCCGGCACGTTGACAACCGGGCTGCCGGTGATCTGGGTCACGTTGCCATCACTGTCCACCCAGTATGGATAAACGCCGGTGTAGACCTCGGCGCAGCTTTCCTCCTGGGTCAAGTCTGTCAGGTTCTTTCCGTAGCGGATCGTCACGCCGCGGTCAGTGCCGCGCTGGCTGTGCAGCTTGACGGTGGTGTTGTCCCACTCATACTCGCCGCCGTACACATCCAGCACGCTGCCCTCCACGCCGCCCAGCAGGCTGCGCAGACTACCCGGCACGGCCACGGCAAAGTCCGCCACCGTCTGGATGTCTGTCCAGAATGTGTAATCACAGCTTACCGCCGCATGGCTTTTAAGCTGCTGCAAGGCGTCGACTGCGTTCAACGCCTTAAAAGGCCCCACCGGGATGCCGCTCAAATCGTAGCTGATGTGCTGCGCGTTGACCGTCACCTGTCCATTGATGGGGCGGCTGATTTTATAAATTCGGAAATACTGCGCCTCGCCGTAGGGGTTCGGCTTCGCCAGAATCAGCCCGCGCAGCGCCAGGCTGCTGTAATGCTGCCCGGTGATGGGATAGACCATTTCCAGTTCAAACGCTCCGTTGCGCTCCTCGGTCACGGTGCAGCGCACAGCATCACGCAGCACTCCTACGCCGTTGCCCTTAAGCCCCGTCGTGCCGTCATAATATCTCGGATAGCTAATGATTTACACCTCCTACAACGTCCACCATCTAGGTGTGATTTCGCACTTGCTAATGCCGCCGCTCCAACTAATTTGTGTAGCTCCTGCCCCCAGAGTAGGAAATTCAGGCGCAGTTACATATTTATTTAAGTTTGTCGCTTCTCTGTAAGCTTCCATCATTTCGCAATCTAGGTACATAGGCCCTGTGTAGCCTGTAATACTTATTTGTGTGCCCCCAACTTGTAATTTGGCATCGCCAGTAACGGTTAGTGCGATAAGCGGCAGGGAAGGGAATACAGTGGGATTGTACAGAGAATCACCGCTTTTGACTTCAACAGCATTTTCGCCGTCTTTTAAGTATTTCTGTGGTTTGCAATCTAACGAAATGGTAAATGGCGCAAGGTGGTTTGCCCGGATATCAGTTTCCGGGAAATTAACCACCCGCGCCATTCTGTACACATTTGGCTCTTCCTCTGTTTCAAGCCTGCGATAGCTAAAAGTAGTTCCACGCAGAAAAGCCGCAATCGTTGGCAAAGTGTCGCTCACATCAGCGCCCGTCAGCGCAAAACATTTTGCTGTGGCGCTAATATTTGAGTAGCTTCCATCCCATTCTGTCAAATCTCCACTACGTCCAGAAATGGTCGTGGCGGTTACTCTTGGCGTCGGTTGCCCAAAAGTAATTGCATTTTGCAGCCTAATTCCAACATCGAGGCTGCATACACCGTCAAGCCAAAATCCATTAAGCATATACAGCCGCCTTTCTGTTGCTTTGTTCCTGAAGCTCATACGAAATCTGATTTGCCAGCGCATGTGCCATAGAATTTACATCGGAAAACTGAATGCCGTTAATATCAATGTTGATCGTCATGCCGCCTGCTGTTTTTGCCGTGCCTTTACGGTATTCGTCCGCCTCATCAGCAGTCAGCACCATCTCGCCGCGATGCAGGTTGGCAACATAATTGTTATACGGAACGAAATCAAGGCCGCCTGCACGACCACCGGTTGTGCCACTACTGTTGACATCTACATTAACAGAGCGGTTCCCGAACAGGCTGTCCCACAAACCATTAAACCAGCTGACAAGGCCATTCCAAGCTGCCGAAACGCCGTCAATAATGCCATCAATGACCGCGTTGCCCATCTGCATTGCGCCTTCTACAATGTCCGGCAAATGCTCTATAAAGTAGGTCAGCAGGGTTTCCACGATAGATGCAGCGGCAAGCATAATGTCCGGCAAGTGTTCCGAAACGCCTTCTACAAACGCAATCAGCATTTGTCCGGCAGTATCAAGCATCTGCGGCAAGTTCTCATTCAGCTTTGAAACAAGCGTCAAGACGATTTGCAAGGCAGATTGTGCAACGGTTGGTAGCATCTGATAGATGCCGTTTCCCAGCACAGTTATAATCTGAATTGCCGAATCAATAAGTTGCTCCGCGTTTGCGCTGATTCCCGTAACAAGCGTCTGCACAATGTTTACGGCAGACTGCGCCAGCTGCGGCAGAACGGTTTCAATCAAGCTCGGCAGCTCTGCCATGATGGGAGGGACAAGGCTCTCTATCAGCTTAGCAGCGCCGTTCAGGGCGACTTCTATGCGGGGGATGATATTACTTGCCGCTGTAGTTGCGCTATCCACAAAGTTGCTGATAAGTTGCCCAAAATTGGCATTATCATCGGCAATTCCAGTTACAAGGTTTGACCATGCGGATTTTGTAGCATTTACACTCCCCTGAATCGTTGTTGATGCTTCTTTAGAGGTCGTACCAGTAATGCCCATTGCGTTTTGAACATCATGAATCGCGCTTACAACGTCCGCATAGCTGTCAATGCTATATTTGGTATAGTTTCCCTGCGCGGCGTTCAGCTTGTTTGCGTCATCAAGTAGACGCTGCATTTCCTGTTTTGTTCCGCCATAGCCGAGCTTTAGGTTGTCCAGCATTGTGTAATTCTGTTTGCTAAAACCGTTATAAGCGTTCTGGATGCTCTCCATGTCCGTGCCCATTTTGTTGGCATTGTCGGACATGTCACCAATGGCAGTATTGGCAAGCTCTGCCGCCTGTTCCGTATCGCCGCCCAGACTAGACACAAGCGCGGCTGCAAATGTAGTCGCCGTGTTCATGTACTCGTTTGCCGAAAGCCCAGCCGTTTTGTACGCATCGGCTGCATACTGCTGAACTTTATCGGCGCTGGTTTTATACAGCGTTTCAACGCCGCCTACAAGCTGCTCGTAATCTGCATAACCGTTAATTGCAAGTCCCGTCAATGCGGAAATTGCTGTTGCGCCTGCCGTAGTAGCTGCAACGGATACTTTCGCAACGTTCGTAGCAACGTTAAAGATGCCTTTGCCAACTGTTGAAGCGGCTGAACCAACCTTTCCGAACAGTCCCGTTAATCCGCTTGCGCTGCTTTTCGCATTTTTCAAGCCTTTCTCGTATTCGCTGGAATCCAGCGTAATTTTTGCAAAAAGGTCAAATACGTCCACTTACTCGCTCACCTCCTGCCGTTCTTTTGTTTTTAATCCATGCCGCGCCGCAAAGTCTTTGAAATCCGCCTGCACCTGTTCTGGTGTCCGCGTATCCACTTTGGGCGGGTGAATAATGTCAATATATCTCGCTGGCCTGTCCGTTACGCCTGTCACCGCTACCACAAGGCTCCATGCACTGTCTGTCATGTACACCTTGTACAGCTGTTCTTCAAAATCAGCTTTTAAAGCGTAAGGCAGCGCCGACACAAGCGCCTTTGCGCTCAGTTTCGGCATTTTCAGCAGTACAGGGATTACTTGTTCTGCCCGCCACCGAGATACGATTTGAAAAAATCAACAAAACCCTTATCGTTCAGCAGGTCGGCAGCTTGCTTGCAGGTGATAAGGAAATTCTGTTTGCCGATTTCTTCCACCGTCAGGCCGTTGAACGGTGCAAGGATTGCGTACACATCCTCGCGGTGCTGTTTCAACGCAATGTTCAGCAGCTTAACGATTTTCGCAAGGCCGAAACGCTGCATTGCAATACGGGTTGTTTCGCCCTTCGGCATCGCTTTCTGCATCTCTTTCACAAGCGTTTCATCATCAATCAAATTTGTGATGGGCTGCGCGATTTGTAAAACGACTTCCAGCGCTTCGTCAGTGCTAAGTTCAGAAAAAATCCGCATCATGCCTCATCCTCTCCGGCCTTGATATACACCTCGCACGGCACAGTGTCCTGCGCGGTAATGGAGTAGTGCGCTGTGTATTCAAAACTCATCTGGCCTTTTTCCTTGTCGCCCGTCTGCAAGCTGAAACCACCGGTGGACAGCGTATTCAGCATGTGGATGGCACAGAAACCGCCATTCGTAGTGCCGTGCTTGTCGGAATAATCGCACAGCAGCCACAAATCGGTAAAGTCGCTGTCTTTCAGGTCGTTGCGCGGCGTGATTTTGGAAACCTTGGAAGTGGTCGTAACATCCGCAGCGCCAAGCATGCTTTTGGCATTTTCTGCCGATGCCGAAACATAAGTGCCACTGCACTTGACTTCCCAGGATTCAATCTGCTTCAGCTCTTTCATGTTTTTTGGGCAGTTGTCGATGTCCTCGCCGAAGTCGGTAAAGCTTGGCACAGCCGTAAAGTTGATGCCGCCAGTCGTAGCGCCCAGCAGCGCACTTTCTTCCGGCGCAGTACCGGAAGTCGGGTCAAACGTAGTTGCAAGATACCCGGCGTTCAGAACCAATTCCTTGAACGCCGATTCGGGAATTCTGGTAAACTTCATATTTTCACCTCAATTTAGGCATAAAAATTCGGCGGTCACGTTGATGTACCGCCGTTTTAGGTTTTTGTCTGTGTCATCTGCCAGCGATTGGCAGAACGGGGAGCCGCGTTTTAACCAAATCAAGCCGCCATCTACCGGCAGTGTCACGCCGCCAATGCCCAGCGCGTCCGAGAGCTCAAGCGCCTTTGCATTGGGCACCGCTTCGCTCGTGGTATGGAACCACATGTTGACCGTCAGCGATACCGCCCCGCCGCCCCATGCGTCAAACACAGCATCATAGGTCAGGTATGGGAGTACAGCGTCATCTGGCACGGCGTTGCTTGCGTAAGCTGTCATAAACCGCTCAAAAAACTGCTGTAATGCAGCGCCCTTTGTCATGTAGGCAATCCCTCCCGCAGTCTTTCAGCCGTAAAACTTTTTAAGCCATTCAGCATCTGGGAAGCGCTTGCCGGGGCTTGCTTTTCTTCAGGTCGGCTCGTGACCCGGAAATATGCCCCGGTAGTCAAGTCCTTGTACACGCTGCCGTACTCGATGGGAACATCTTTCCGCACAACGCCGGTATATACGCTGGTCACGCCCTCTGCTTCTGCACGGCGGGCCTCCAAACTGCTATCCAGCGAAACGAAATTGTCAAACTCCGCGCCCTTTCTCCACTCTGTAGCATAGCCGCCTTCTCCGTCAGGCTTTGTCAGCTTGTCCATGATGATGCAGCTATGCGAAAAATCATCTAAAAGGCTCATAGCTTTCTCCATTTGTTCAGCCGAGAAGCAAACACGCCCTGCCATCCCGTCACAGAGCCGCCAGAATTGCCATTTGTGCTCGACTTGGTGTAACTGTACCCTGCAAAGCTCTCACTCTGGAATGGGTTGTTTGCGGCGTTCTCGTACTTATCGCGCCATACTTCCACATCCTCAACCAGAGAAATAAAGGCGGAGGGCACAGCCAGCGCCCACACAGCACCGTCAAACGTTTCATCGGTCAAGCTTCCAGCACCGTACTCGTACACGCCATCGTTAAACTTGCTCCCGATAATGCGGAAATATTGCCCATCAACTAAAAAAGGCAGCGTAATGCTGCCGTCCTTGATGGTAAATGTGCCGCTGTACGCGCCATCCGGGACCTTAAACCAGTTCCGGCACTCTCGCATCAATTCTTCAAGCATTACGCTGCCTCCTTTTTACTGTACTGCCTTGGCAGTTTTTGCGCTCCGGGTTTCTGCGGGCGTAATGGTGGCGACGGCGATACCGTCCAGGTACTCAGCCCACAGCTTCATGCCCATAAGAGCGTACATATCGCCAGTTGCGCGGCTGTAGTCGCCGTCAACATGCACACCAATCAGGTTGGTTTCGCCCTCGACGGTATAGTTCAGGCCCAGCTTGGCGAAATCGCTGTCGGCGGGGTCGATGTAGTACAGGTCGATGTTCTCAACAGGGACGGCAATAACCTTGTTGCGGGCGATGTACTTTGCGGGCAGTAGGAACAGGGTGGAATAACCCATGAAATTCTGAACATAGGTCAGGCCGAAGGCGGTCTGCGTGGTGATTTCCTTGTCGCCCAGATAGCCGTAGAAGTCCAGAATGTTGGCAAAGCCGACAACCTCGGTAACATCACGATCCATGCTGGCGAACTTGTCCAGCACATTGCCCTTTGCCAGAGCAAGACCCTGCTGCCAAGTGGTAGCAGCTACATCCAGAGAGCCAGTGTTCAGGAAGGTGTAGAAGTCGCCCAGAACCTTGTTCTGCAGGGCGACAAGGAACGCCTCGTCGGTCTTTTCAACGGCAACGTCTGCGCCGTACTTGGCGACAGCCTCAACGGACACGCTCTTAGCATACTTGGCAATCTCAATGTCGCCGTAGGTTTTGGGCGCGACCTTCATCTTGGTCAGCGGGATCTCATCGCCCTCAGCAACGGACGTACCGCCAGCCAGAGTGCCGTCAACAGCGGCCTCATAGGAGACCAGCTTTGTGCCGGGGGCCTTGCGGATGGGGCGCATAATGCCCATGATGGTGCGCAGCGCTTCCCAGTTCTTGCCAAAGCGAGTGACAAAGTCAACCTCGCGGGCGTTGACAGTAATCTGGGCAGCGGTAGTCAGGTTAGTTTTTGCAGCCATAATTTGGCTCCTTTCTGTTAATCGTCAGATTCGTTTTGCATGAGGTTCACAAGCGCCGCCTGCCGCTCAGAGGTTGACAGTACATAACGGCCCTTGTCGTCCGTCTTGTAGATGTCCTCCCGCGTCAGGGCCTTGCCGCCATTGCTGGCGGGGGGAGTAGGGATGTTTGCGCCTTTTGTGCTGGTCGTGGTGATGTACTCGCTGTAATCGGATTTAAGGCTTTTTTCCAGCGCAGCAGCGTCTTTTATAGCGCCCTTGTCATCCAATTCCAGTTTGTCAAGTAGGCCGTCTCCCTTTGCCAGACGTGCGACAGAGGAAATCCGTTTTTCAGAAATGCCGATTTTCAGCAGGACGTCGGACAGCGCCTTTTCTTTGGCAGCCGTCGTTTTTTCAGCGTCTACGTTGGCCTTGTAGTCCCCAAAAGCCTTGTGCTCTGCTTCATACTTAGCCTTGTAGCCGCCGTCGCCCTGCGCTTTCAGGTCGTCCAACTCCTTCTGAACGCCCGGCAGCTTTTCTGCATCGGCTTTATACCGCGTGACGTCGTCCTTCAGCGGGTCAACAACGCCCAGATGGAGCGCCACCAGCTGATTTTCAATTTCGTCAGTGCAGCTTTCGCCAATGATTTTACGGATTTCAGCGCGTGTAAATTTTGCCATGGGGGTTCTCTCCTTTTCTTCGGTGGCGGTTCTTCGCCATTTGAGTTTTATTTATTCAAAACAGCAGTGCTTCGCTGTTTTTGCGTATAAAAATAGCACCTGCCGCAAACGCGGTAGATGCTAATAAAAAGAGCCGAGAGGCTTATTTGCCTTTCAGCTCTGCTTCGATGATTCTTTTGTACTGTTCGCCGTGCTCGGCAACGGCAGGCTTGATAAAAGGCTTTGCCCGTTGGCCGTGCGTCAAATGCCAATCGCCTTTTGCATCTTGGTACACCCACGGCGTTTGTCTGCCGCCGGGATAATAAATGCCCGTGCCGCACTCCACATAAACCGCATACTCGCTGTTTGTGCCGATGTACGCGGCTTTTCCGCTGTCACTGACCGTATGTGTAATGCTGTTTCGCAGGTTGCCTGTGTCTACGGGGCACAGCTTTTTTGCGTACCCCTCGCCCACAAGCCCGCATTTTTCCAACGCCCGCTGGCAAGCGGATTCCAGCGCTTCCAATACCTCGTCACTGTGGTCTTCAAGTGTGATTTTCATTGCGCATCAATCCTCTTCAAGTGCTTTGTAAAACGCCTCATAGGATTCCTTTGCTTTTGGTGGCGCGTCACTTGTCAGTACATACTTTTTGGCCGATGCGTCAAATCTAAACCATTCTTCATTTTCCATAAAATAGGGCATATCTTGGAACATATTACGCCTTTTCGAAATATTTTTTTATTATATTGGAAACCGCCAAAGAATATTTGCTCGGATTTGTGCCAACTTCCGCATCGGCAAAGCATTCTGCAACAAATTCGTCCGCATTTGTCAGAGAGTAATCGCTGATTTTAATGCTGTCGTATTTCTTTTTTGCTGTCGCAATTGCTTCTCTGTCTGCGTCCGTCACTTCACCTGTTCCAAAAATCATTTTGGCTTCAATCGGTTTGCGGATTTTGTCATAGTTGTCTTTTGCTGCTTGCACTGTGTTACAGTATTCGTCCCAAATAGGTTCGATTTCTTTTCTCGCCTTTTTAACTGCCGTAAAATCAACAAGTGCAAAATTTTGCGCTTTTCCGGGTAGTTTTTCTCCGATATTTAACAAGCTGTGTCCATATTCGTGCGTAATAACATATTTTATTTCATCGCCCGACGCAAATTTAACACAATACCCTTTTTGCGAAAGGTCAAAAATATGTTTCCGGCCAGAATCTGTTACTTTCAGCGGGTTTATTCTCATTTCCGCGCTTCCCAGCCCCCATTGATGATTTACAACGGCAAAGGCGTGTGAAAGCAAACTGTCGGTTTTGTCCATTACGGTAAGCTTTGTAAGCGGAGAATAATATCGGTTTCCAAGGTCGTCAATTGCGTCTACAATGCCAGCAGAAACATTTTTGTCAAGTTTTGAAATTTTGACGGTATCAAGCAGTGTATTATTTTCAATGTCTTGTGCTTTAACCTCAACGCCGTGACCGACAAAGCGTTTTCTGTAGTCGTCCCACGCACTCCAGATGGATTTTCTGCCTCGTAGATCAATGTTTTCCTGCGCTTTTTCTTCTTTTTTCCACCCCGCCCACTCTGCATAGGTCATATCTCCCACAAGCACAGATTTCCCAGTTTCGGGGTCTATGGCGCGTCTGCCGCCGCTGCTTGTGTCTTCACCATCAACCTCTGCAATCTGTGTGCATCGGCAGTTATACACAAGATAGCCCGGCGCGGAAGTGTCGCCCGGGTACATAATCTCGTACCCATCCACCTTGAACGGCTTGTCCACATTGACCGTCTGCCCATCAAGCATTGCGTGTGCGTGGCGTGTTCTGCCGTCCAGCGTTGCCAGCCAGCGCTTTTTCAGCTTGATTCCCATATCCCGCGCGGCACGGTAGGTATCTAACCTCCCCGCGTTCTGCGCACCTGTGACCGCCGTTCTCGCCGTTCTAATGGCGCTCGTTCGGTTCATATCCTGCATACGCCGTTGCAGGTCGTTGGCGATTTTCGTGATGCTCTTGCCTTGCAGAATTGAGCTTGTGACGCTGGCTGTAATCTGTTGCTTGCCGTACTTCAAATCAATGCCGCGTTGCAATGCACGCTTTGGCGGGTAGTACGGCATCAAGTCAGGCTGCTCCACAATCAGACGTTTCACTGTCTGCTCATCCCACAGCGTAAAATCTGCTTTGTCGGAAACCTGCTCGATTTTGTAAGCAGAGTAATTGCGGTTCAGGCTGTAAATGCCCGGCGTAGCGTCATTGACGTAGTCCACAGCTGTTGCATTGGCATCGGTGTATCTTTCCGCCACTTTATCTCGCAGGGCTTCAAAACGCTTGCCGCGCCCTATCTGCGCAAGCCGCCATTGCTTATACTGCTGTTCGGTTATTTCGCCGTTTTTCAGCTTTTCTTGCATAGCCGCGTCGCTCTTTTCAAACTTTTCAAAATACGTTTTCACGGTTTCGGCAAGTTCGCCCGCCGCTAGCTCGTATATCTTGGAAATGCGCTGCTCCAACTCTGCCAGCTTTTCGTCCGTCAGTTTGTGGGCATAATCATGTTTTTTCATTTTCTTCTTTTAGTGGATTTTTTTCTTTTTACTGCGCCACCGACAAATCCCATCATTTCCTCACTAAGCCTTGCTTGGCTTCTTTTGTATGTCGATGTAGTGATTTCTCTTTTTGTAGCTTCACCAAAAGAATTCACAAATGTTTTTCCACTTGTTTTTTTATCAGACGAATTTTTACTCGCAGTTATTATCTTGTTTGTAAGTGTACGTCTTTTTGACTCAAGCGCCTGTTTTTTTCTTTGCACATCGTAATATCCGCCAGGCATATTCCACGCAGGGTTTTTTGATGCGTAATCCGCCAACCTTTTGTTCAGTTTGTCAATTTGGGAATTCAGGCTTTTTTCTCTCTCTTTTAAGGTGCCTATACTCGCACTACTGCCGCCCCTGCCGCTTCCAGAACCTCTACCGCCCATTCTCACATCTCCTTTTTACTCGCTTATAATATGGCTGAATCCTAGTAACGTTCCAGTCAAATTCTTCAGGGCATTTGCCATACCACAAAATTTCACTGGGTTCAAGCCTTGCCAATGCCGCTCGAACGCCTTTTTCAAACAGCGCTTGATTCTGCTTGCTTTGTTGTGTTCCCACGCTGGAAATCGCCACAATAGAATGCTGCGGCTCGCCGTCAAAACACCACTCGTAGCTTTGTTCATTGCTCCAGCACAAGGTTGGCACAACGTGAATCCCGCATTGCTGCCAGTATGCCGCCAACCAATGCTTGCGATAATGATTGTAAATCTGCATAGCAAGCGGCATATCCGTATACATTGAGAAATCAGGCGCACACACAG
>ERZ772897.1883-NODE-1883-length-20081-cov-7.814891_pt1 | contig 20081 bp, 10 predicted proteins | sample MGYA00512125_ERZ772897 | MGnify/ENA primary metagenome ERZ772897 (study PRJEB29015, sample SAMEA2737660) | human gut metagenome | biome: human gut; feature: human-associated habitat; material: faeces | place: China | collected 2012 ... | reverse complement strand
ACGCCGAGATCGCCCGCCAGAAGAAGATGGTCGACCTGGCCGCCCAGGAGGCCGAAGTGCAGCAGCGCAAGCTGGATGCCGAGGTGCGCAAGCAGGCCGACGCCGAGCTGTACCGCCGCCAGAAAGAAGCCGAAGCCCAGAAGTACGAGGCCGAGCGCGCTGCCGAGGCCGCCAAGTTTGCCAAGCAGCAGGAGGCCGAAGGCATCGAACTGGTCGGTAAAGCCGAAGCCGAGGCCATCCGCCGGAAAGGCCTGGCCGAAGCCGAAGCGATGAAGCAGAAAGCCGAAGCCTACAAGCAGTACAACGATGCCGCCGTGGCCGAGATGATGATAAAGGTGCTGCCCGAAATCGCCAAGAGCGTGGCCCAGCCCCTTGCCAGCATCGACAAGGTGTCCATCATCGGCGGCGATGCCTCCGGTGTGTCGGGCGTGTCCGGCAACGTGCCCGTGCTGATGGCCCAGACCATGGAGGCCATGAAGGAAGCCACCGGCATTGACATGAAAGAGATCGTCCGCGCCAACAGCATCCAGGCCAAGACCGACCGCAACATCAATGTGACCGGGTTAGAAAATTTGCAAACCCCGCAGGCCTCTGTACCTACTGCAGAAACCACCGCGGACCATGCCACTGTAACCGAATAACAGCTGCATAAAACCAGCGCCCCTGTGCCGACCGTACAGGGGCGCTGTGTGTTGCCGCACAACCGCATAGAAAAGCCAGACCACACTGTGGACGACAGCTACCGCAACGATGACGGCACCGGCAACCGCTATAAGAAAAAGTCCTTCAACTGGTACAAGCAGGTCATTGCCACCAACGGCGAGACCTTATAACCCAAAACGGCAAGGCCGCTCTCCCCACAAGCAGGGGAGGGCGGCCTTTTGCGGTTGATGGATATACTTAAATAACATTATCACAGATCGCAGCTTTGCTTTCCATGGATTTTTTCAAGAACAGCATGTAAAAATTCCGGCTCTTTGGGCGGGGAAGATCTGTCAAACACAACTTGAAAAAGTGCAGATTGTACAGGAAAAATGACATGGTCGGCGCGGCGGGGGTACGTTATCATTTAGGTAAACCACTGCAAATGTACCCATTACCCGCTGAAATCTAAAGAGAGGATGAAAAACCATGAGAAAAGCAAAACGCAAGGGTCAACGCGTTCTGGCGGCCGCCCTGTGTGTCGGCATGCTGGCAAGCATGGTCCCTGCCCAAGCGTTTGCCAACGATGAGCCGATAACGGCCATCGTCCAGCAGGAGGATACCCCTGCTGATGCAGACGCCCCGGCCGAGGACACGAACGCCGGGCAGACCCCTGCTCCCACGGAAGCCCCGGCCGCATCTGAAACCGAGACCCCGGCCGGGAAAACTCCCGACGAAGCGCCTGACGTGGAGGGAACCCCGGCACCTACGGAAACGCCTGCTGAAACCGAGACTCCGGCCCCCACCGAGGCACCCGCTGCAGACGAGACTCCCGCACCGGCCACCACCATCCAGGAGAGTGGCGACGCCGACGCCACGGTGACCACTACCCATATCGCCACCAAGGTGGGCGAAGTACCCGCCGTGCTGGCAGACGTGGACGGCGTTACCGCCGATACCTTCAAGACCGCCTTTGAGACCGTGAATGTCCAAAAGGGTGATGTCACCTACACCGTCGAGGTCATCCCGGCGGATACTGTCTACTTTATTGACAGCGTCGCTGCCAGCGGCAGCAACGGTGCCATGGACAGCGTGCAGTCTACCGAAGCCTACGCCGCCGCCAAGGCTCTGCTGGGCGACCGGCTGCTCAATGGCAAGTCCGACCAGTTCTACCAGGGCAATGCGACCTGGGGCCTGGTGGATACCGACGCCCTGACCAAGGGCTATAACGGCACTACCAGCGACAAGACCTACACCGGCGTATACGGCCAAAAGAATGAAAAAGGCGAGACCATCTCCTACAAGTTCACCCTGCCTGCCGGTAAGTACAGCATTACCACCGCCCACCGCGAGTGGTGGAAAGGCCAGAACCGCGCCATGGACCTGAGCCTGACCACAAGCGACGGCACGAGCGTATATGCTTCTGTGCCCAAGCAGGACAATGGCAAGGTCACCATCAAGACCGGCGAGTTCACGATCACCACCGAACAGGTCGTGACCTGGACTGCCACCGCCACGGGTCAGCATGCCCCCGCTGTCAGCTGGCTGGCCGTGGAGCGCACCGGTGACGTGGAGACCCCGGACACCCCTGATGAGAACGAAAACTTCGGCAAAGCGCTGGAGGATGACGAACTTGTCACCGTCCGCAACGGCGCCTCCCTGACGGATACCATCACCGGCGGCAAGCAGGTCAGTGTTACCTCAGGCTGGATCAACGGCGGCAACTCCGCCATGGACGGCGGCGCAGCCATTAAGGAGGCCGACAGCTTCTTTAAGCGCAGCAGCTTCACCCTGTATGCAGACATCAAGTTCAACGATGCCCACGACAATACTTCGGCCATTCTGGTTGGCCCGGCAGCGGATGCCCATTTCCGCATCATCCCCCGCAAGACCGATGGCACCGCTGTGCTGAAAGTCAACAACAACCAAGAATACAAACTCTCCCAAAGCCTGGAAGCAGGGGAGTGGAACGCCCTCGCCCTTGTGTATAACGAGAACGACACCGAGGGCACCGTTGCCGTCTACCTGAACGGCGAGGAGGTCCTGCCCGCTACCGGCGTGGGCTTCAAGCTCAGCGAAAAGACCGGCATCATCGGTGCGTTTGGCGCTACTTTTGGCACCGGCTTTATGCGCACCGGCCTGTACGATAACATCGTCGTGACCGGCAAGGCTGACGCCGACGCCGCCAAGACCGAGACCGCCTCCCGCAAGGATGCCTTTGACGGTATCGTTGATGTGGATGGTATCGTTACCCTAAACGGCTCTGAGGTCGAGGCTGCCGCCGAGAACGTCAACGGCTGGACCTACAAGGGCCTTGGTATGCTCAACGGCAACGCCACCAGCAACCTGCTGCTGGACTACAAGGCCGAAAACCCGCAGGCCTACTGGGCCATGATGCAGTATCTCTTTGGCAGCGCGGACGGTTACCCGCTGTTCTCCAACATCAAGATGGAGATGGGCAACGACGGCAACAACTCCACCGGCGCCGAGGCCTGCACCATGCGTTACGAGAACGAGGAAGCCGACGCTTCCCGTTCCCCCGGCTTTGTCATGGCGGCCGATGCCAAAAAGATCAACCCCAACGTCAAGGTCTCCATCCTGCGGTGGGAGTATCCCAACTGGGTCAAGGCCAAAGCCGACGGCGATCAAAAGTACGCCGCTATTTATAAGTGGTACAAAGAGACCATCTTTGATGCCTACGAAAAGTACGGCTATGTCATCGACTATATTGACCCCGATAAGAACGAGACCCAAAATCCCGATGGCGAGATCATCAAGTACTTTGCCAACGCGCTGAAGAACGAGGGCGATTTCCCCGATTACTTCACTGAGGAAGCCATTGCCGCTTATCACAACATCAAGATCGTTGCTTCGGACGAGAACAAGACCTTGAACATTGTTCCCTTGATGCGTCGCGATTCTGCTGTGTATGATGCAGTGGATGCCATCGGCTTCCACTACCGCACCAACGCCACCGATGACTACATCAAGATGGCCGATGTGAACGACAAGGAAGTCTGGTACAGCGAGGGCTGCGCCACCTTCGGTTACTCCGAACTGCAGGAGAATAAGACCACCGAGTACGGCGCAAACACCATCGGTGGCTACCAGAGTCCCCTGGCCCTGCTGGACAGCATCCCCAACGCCTTTGTGGGTTCCCGCCGCACCATGTACATGTTCCAGCCTGCCATCGGTTCTTTCTACGAGGGCATCCAGTACGGCCACAAGGAACTGCTCTCTGCCCGCGACCCCTGGAGCGGCTACATCCACTATGACCCCGTCCTCTACATGCTGGCTCACATCACCCAGTTTGCCAAGACCGGCTGGGAGAACGATACCAACACCAACGGCATCTGGCGCGTGCTGCCCAATGCTACCTTTGCGTCCTTTGGCGCCAGCGATAACGAACACGCTACCGCCGGTATCGATGGCAGCGCCAGCTACATGACCCTGGCTGCCCCGGATAAAAAGGACTTCTCCACGGTGTTCATCAACAACACCCAGAACGAAAAGACCTTCGCTATTAAGGTCGCAGACGATATGGACATCTCCGTGAAGGCCCTGCACGTCTGGACCACCGTGACCGACCGCTACCTGCAAAAAGGCGAGGATGCCGCCATCGAAAACGGCATCGCCACCATCACCGTGCCTGCCTACAGCGTTGTGACCGCTACCACGCTGGGTACCACGCCCGCCCGCTTCCCCACCGAGCAGGGTGACGGCGATTACATCCAGACTGGGACCCGCAGTGTGCTGGATACCGATTCCACCGGAAAAAACGCCGATACAACCGACGAGTACCTCTATGCCGATAACTTCGAGTATGTCGAGGAAGGCAAGGTGGCCGGATATAACGTTACCACTGGCGAGGAAACCCTGCAGGATTACATCGTTTCCCGCGGCAACGAGCCCCGCTACATGCTGGATACCCATGGCGCCTGGATCGTCGAGGACGGCCGGCTCAAGCAGGAAAATGAGTCCAGCGTCAACCAGTGGAACAGCGGCGACCCTGCCACCATCGTGGGTGACTGGCGCTGGATGGATTACAGCGCTTCCATCGATGTCACCCTGCCCAACGCCGAGGCAGGCCGTTACGAACGCCTGACTATCCGTGCCCAGACCGGCATGAACTGGAACAACAGCGGCTACACGCTGGAGATCAACGGCGCCGGCAGCTGGAAGTTGTTCCGCATCGGCACCCAGGTGGCCAACGGCACTGTGGCTAAGAACGCCGAGGGCAAGTACAACCTGAAGCTGACTGGTCTGGGCAGCACCGTCTATGCTTACATCAATGATGTGCGTGTTGCCAAGTACAATGATGCCAACCCGATGCTCTCCGGCCGTGTCAAAATCAGCTCCAACTGGAAGCAGGTCTACGCCGACAACCTGAAAGTCAAGACCGTCAAGGGCGGCATCCCCTATGCCACCGCCATGATCGACGGCCAGGACGACGGTGTCAAGTACGAGGGTAACTGGACCATCAACAATCCCGGCGGCGGCAGTGCCGATAACTGGTACCGCACCATTTCTTCCTCCAGCACCGCCGATGCAAGCTTTACCTTTACCGCCAACGGCAATGGTTTTGCCATCATGGGCGGTAACGATGGCTCTGCTGTCATCGATGTCTACGTGGACGACCAGCTGAAAGCCGAAAACGCAGCCACCAAGGCAGCCCCCACCCGCGGCGAAACCTACATCCTGTCTGACCTGGCGGCCGGGAACCACACCATCAAGGTCGTGCTCAAATCCGGCACCCTCAAGGTCGACGCACTGAACACCATCGGTGCCCGCCTGGAATCCGTCAGCGGTTCTGTGACCGAAGTGCTGACCGAACTGCCTGCCATGGACTACTACGTGACCGGCAGCGGTGTGTCCGGCCTGCCTGATGAAGTCAAGGTCAAGCTGGCTGACGGTACCACCGATATCATGGCTGTCGAATGGAATGTGGACGAGGAGGCCCTGGCAGCCAACGCCTACAGCTCCGGCTCCATCAACGGCAATGTAAAGAACGCTGTCAACTCTCTGGGTGAGCAGCTCACTGTCAGCGTCAACATCAACGAAGTCATCCCCGGCGATACTCTTTACTTCATTGATTCTGTTTCCGGCAAGATCACCGATGTGGCCGGCGGCACCACCGAGACCTACAAACTCTACAAAAAGGCACTGGGCGGCCTGCTGATGAACGATGCGTTCGACCAGTTTAAGACCGATGCCACTACCTGGGGCTTGGTGGATACCGATGCAGGTACCAAGGGCTACAGCAGCACTGCCGATAAGACCGCTACCGGCATCTACGGCCACGACAACAAGGCGGGCGAGACCCTGACCTACGCCCTGACCCTGCCCGCCGGTACCTACACCCTGACCAGTGCCCACCGTGAGTGGTGGGGTATGACCCGCCCGATGACCGCTGTTGTCACCGATACGGAGGGCAACGCCTTGAGCGATACCGCTGACTTGAACCTCTCCGGCAGCAGCGGCGATATCATCAATAAGGCAGACTTCACCCTGGATAAAGAGCAGGTCGTCTACTACACCGTTACCGCCACCGGCACCCAGGCCCCTGTTATCAGCTGGCTGGCTGTCAACGGCAAGACCGCGCAGAGCGGCTCCAAGTTCTTTGACCAGGTGCTGGAGGATAACGGCGGCCTGACCCTGGCGGCCAACGCCGCAACCCTGACCGATGAGACCTGGGGCACCATTCTGAAGGTATCCACCCAGTGGAACAATAAGAATGAATGCCACGCCGCCATCACCGATGGTCAGAATCTGTTCGGCCGTACCCAGTTCACCCTGCTGGCCGATGTGATGATCGAGAAACCCGGCAGTGATGCGAGCAGGACCGCTATGCGCTCCGCTTTCACTATCAGCACCGGAAGCAACCGCCTGCACCTGCTGACCTATGACGGCAAGGTGGGCTACGGCGTTGATGGCTCTAACGCCGGCATCAGCAAGAACGAGATCAGCCTTGGCAATGTGGCCGTTGGTACGTGGAACTCTGTAGCCTTCGTCTACAATGAGCCCAACGGCGGCAATGGTTCGCTGACCGTTTACCTCAATGGTAAAAAGGCTGGCGAGATCGCCGACATCGGCTTCAAACTCAGCGAATCCAAAGACATTGCCGCTACCGTGGCCCGCAACGTCGGCACCAATTACCTGCTGACCGGCCAGTACGATAACATCGTGGTCAAGCGCAATGCCCTGAGCGAGAGCGCCGCCGTCAAGGAGACCACTGCCCGCTATGATGCCAAGAACCCCTCCGATGCAGCCCGCGCAGCGCTGGCCGCCAAGATCGAGGAGATCCGCGCAGCCCTGGCAGCCGACAAGGCAAACGGCATCACCTACGCAACCGAAAAACTGGAAAACTGGCAGTACACCGGAAACAAGGCAGGCACGGCCGACACCTTGCCCGAAATGAACGAGGCCCTCACCAAAGCCGACACTCTGGCCGCTGATGAAAAGGCGGCGACCGATGAACTGAACAGCTGCGTCAAGGCGCTGGATGCCCAGTACAAAGCCCTGCGCACCCTGCCAGAAACCTATACCGACATCCCCGGTACCGCTGCCACTGTCATCAAGGCCGACACAGGTCTGCCCATGCAGGCCCACGGCGGCTCTGCCATGACTCTGAAAGAGGGCACCGGCGACGGCTGCGTCAACTACGATCTGGATGGCGATGGCTCCATCACCGAGGGTAAGACCGTTTACCTCTGGTTCGGCGAGGATAAGACCAACAACACCCGCCCTGTGGACGGTGTGCGCTGCTACAGCTCCACCGACCTGTATAACTGGACCGACCACGGCACCATCCTCTACACCCAGAGCACCATCCTGCCCATTGAGGAAGGCACCGAAAAGGCCATCACCTCTAGCGTGGGTGCCAACGGGACCGGCACCACCCAGGAATACAACGTCATGCAGCGCAGCAAGACGAACCTGGAGACCTTGAAAGCCTGGGGTAAGCTGTCCACCGCACCCGAGGGTGTGACCGAGAGCGAGTTCCGCAACGTCAAGAACTTCCTGCGCGCCTACGTGACCGACTACGAAAAGGCACCCACGGATCTGAACGACATCAGCTGGACCGCTAAGACCTACGATGAGGAACCCATCACAGCCACCAGCCTGCTCTACCCGGACAGCACCGATGAATCCGTGCGTAACGTGACCACCACCCGCCTGCAGCTGGCTTTCGAAACCCTGTACGGCAGCTACTGCATTACCGAGCGCCCCAAGATGATCTACAACGAGAGCACCAAACAGTTCGTGCTCTTATGGCACGCCGATGGCCCGCTGTACAACAGCAAAGACCTGAGCGGTTGGGTGGCCGGCGGCTGCGTTGGCAACTGCCCCGCCAGCCGCTACAGCCGCGCCATGGTCGGCATCGCCACCAGCGACAGCCCGTTCGGCCCCTTCACGGTGCAGAACGTCACACGCATGAACTATGACGCCGCGCTGAACGCCAACCGCCTGGGTGAAGCCCGCGACATGACTGTCTTTGTGGATACCGGCGTGGACAAGAACAACGATGGTAACGATGACGCTTATGTTATCTACTCCAGCGAGATGAACGCCAAACTCTATGTCTCGCTGCTGAACAAGGACTACACCGGCCTTGCTGCTGAGGCTGACCGGGCCGATGACACCCAGTTCGCCGCTCGCATTGTCACCGACAACAGCCGCGAAGCCCCGGCCATGTTCAAGTACGGTGGCTATTATTACCTGATCACCAGCGGTACCGATGGCTGGAACAGCACCGCCCACATCTATTATCGCAGTAAAAATGTGCTTTCCGGCTGGGAAAAGATCGGCAACCCCGCCAAGAACGATACCGGCAAGATGTTCAACACCCAGGTCACCTACGTGCTGCCTGTAGATGCCGAGAACGGCAAGTTCATCTACATGGCTGACCGCTGGAACGGCAGCAATCTGACCGACAGCCGCACCATCTGGCTGCCGATCCAGATGAACACCGACAGCACCCTCTCCGTCCTGGGCGAGAAGAACTGGACGCTGGACCGTCTGGATCAGCTGCTGCCTACCACTGTTAATACCGAACTGCCCAAGGTCGTCTGGTCCGACGGCAGCAACCTGCCCAAAACCGTCGATGTGACCACCCAGGGTAAGGACGTGACCAGCAAGGTCGAGTGGGATACCGATAGCCTGAAGAACTTTGGCACGGTTTCCATCACTGGTACGCTGACGGAGTGCAACAACATTTCCATCAGCACCACCGCTACCGTGGTTCCGAAGAACCTGCTCTACTTTGCCAACCCCACCAAGACCCCTGTCAGCAGCGACTATACTGCCATTGTAAACGCCAGCGCCGAGACCCTTAAGAATTCGGCTGTCAACGATGGCGCCTATAATGCCGAGAACGGCTTCGGCTACACCAGCACCGCCGGTACCCTGCGCAACACCAACGCCGACATTTACGAAAGCATGCGTTACGCTGCCAATAAGGACAGCATCACCTACCGCTTTGACAATCTGACCGGCAGCGGCTACACTGTCTACGTTGGCATGTTTAACCCCACCGGCTGGGTGGAAAACGGCAAAGTTCGCCTGGCCGACATCAAGATCAACGGTGAGACCGTGCAGACCGGCTACAACTACAACACCAGCTGCACCGGTAAGGGCGATACCCTGGCCTTCACCGGCCTGAGCGCCGATGAAAACGGCACCCTGACGGTGGAGATCGCCGCCAACGCCAACACTACCTCGGCCGTGCAGGTCAGCTTCATCATGGTGGCTGGCACCGAAAAGACCGAGCCGGAACCCACCGTGACCCCGAATCCGACTACGAAACCTGATCCCACCCCGGCCCCGACGGAAAAGCCCACTGCAACCCCCGCGCCCGCCAGCAAACCCAATAGCAGCAATAGCAACAACAGCAATTCCACTTCCAACAGCGCAGCCGTCACCGCCAAACCCAGCCAGGCAACGCCCGCACCGGCCAGCACTACCCGCGTCCCGCAGACGTCGGACAGCTTCCCCATCGTGCCGCTTGCCGCTGTGGCCCTGCTCAGCCTCAATGGCCTGATCGTGCTGATCCTGCGCAAGCGCGAGCAAAAGCACAAGTAATCCCCAACGGATCTGAACAGGATCCTGTTTGCAGCAGCCCCCGCCCGGCAACGAGCGGGGGCTTGCTGTATCCCCGGCAAGGCAAAAAAGCGTCCCGCATATCGTAACAGACATGCAGGACGCTTTTATTTGTATGCAGATTACGCTTCGGTGCCCCAGGCTTCGATCTGGGTCAGGGCCGGGAAGGGGCTGGGGTCATCGGCCTTTTTCAGCTCAAACAGTTTCAGGCTCTTTACGGTGCGGGGCTCAATGGCAAAGGTCTGCGAGGCGGCGGTCTTTTGCAGGTCCAGTACCTCGCGGCTGCCGTCGTCAAACTCCACGGTGGCCTGGGTCCACCAGCTGTCGTGGGGGAAATCCGCCCGCAGGGTCAGCCGCAGTTCATCCAGTAGCACAGTGCGGCCAAAATCCAGCGTCAGGGCGGCGTTGGGGTCGCGGTTGATGCCCCAGCTCTGGTAGGGCCAGGTGCCGTGGGCATCGTTCTCGTATACACCGTCAATGGCGTTGCGGGCAGCAAACACAGCCTCGCCGCGGGTCTCCACATTGGCCGAAGCATGCGGATAAAAACCGGTGTCGCCATGTTCATCGTAAGGGTTAAAGGCCAGGTTGCGGCGCGCGGCGATCTCCTCTTTGGTGGCAAAGCGGGCGCGGATGATGTGGCAGGTCCCGGCAAAACTCTTGGGGCTATAGGTGATGGCCTGTTCGTCGAACGGGATGTGGAAGTTGATCTCCCGCTTGACCACATACACCAGCACGGGGGCCATCGTGTCCTCAAACTGGATGACCACATACTGCCCCGGTGTGCCGATCTCCAGCGCCACGCGGTCGCCGGGCTTGTAGGCATTCATGTATACAAGACTTACCTGCGCTGCGCCGGGGGCAGTCATCAGGGTTTGACCATCGGTGTCCAGAATTTTCAGCTTCAACAGTTCCATTTACAAATTCTCCTTTTGGCATTGCTGCACCCACGCCAGCACGGCGGCGGCAGTCTCGGCCTGTGTCAGACGGTCGGTCTGCAAAAAATCCACGAGGGGTTGTGCGGCAAACCACCGTTCTTTCGCGGGCAGCAGGTGTTGTACGGTGTAGTCAAAAAATCCGCGGTCGCGGGTGGCGTCGGCTTCTTTGCGCTGCCGTAGAACAGGAACGGACGCATGCAAAAACAGCGTGCGGTTGATGCGGCAACGGCGCAGGGAGGCCAACTCTGCCGCCAGTGCCTGTTCCACGGGCCAGTCCTGCCCAAGGGTGTGGGGATAGTACAGGGTGTAAAATTCGATTTCCTGCGGGCCTAGATCCAGCAGTGCACAGGGGCAGTGGGCGGCGAGGGCATAACGGTCCAGTTCTTGCTGGATGAACGCCCGCTGGATTTCGCAGTAGTCCGCAAATTTGTGCTTGTCCAGCCCGCGTCCCCGCAAAGCAGCAAGGGCGGGGGCGTTGTCCTCAAAAAATACAGTCACATCGGAGGCATGGGCCGCTGTATAGCGGGCAGCGGTTGTTTTGCCCACGGCCATACCGCCCTGCAAGGCCAGTACCATCAACGCACCTCCACGGTCAGTGTGCTACGAAAATACACCCGCGTGCGGTACAAGGTATCCGGCCAGGCTTGACGCAGACGGGAATCCGTAATGGATACGGCCTCGGTGGCAATGCGGGCGAAGCCTTTTATATGTGCCGCGGCCAGCGTGCCAAACTGCACGGTGCCGCCCTCCACAGCGGGCTTTTCCACGCTCATCATGGTAAGCGCCACGGTGTGCGAAAAGTCGGTTTCCTCCTGCAGAGTCAGGCCGTTCGCACTAAGCTGTACCCGGCGGCGGTAGAAGCCCAGCCCCGGCACAGCGGCGTAGGCGGGGGCAATGTCCATCGTGATAGCATCCAGTGCATCACTCACAGCCACATCCCGGGCGGCAAACTCTAAACCGGGCTGCTGCTGGTATTGGGCACTCTCCGGCTCAAACTCCGGCAGGTTGTGCCAGCTGGATTGCATCGTCCAGATCTCGTATCGCTGGGGGCTGAAGGTCTTTTTGCTGTAGGTCTCCACCCCCACGTCGATCAGCAGCGGCGCACCATTTTTGTACAGCGTCACGCTGCCTACATCGTTGTGGTTGTGGCTGTCGGCGTTATTGCCCGCTTTGGCCCCCAGGGCGTAGGCCCCACGGCGGCAGACCAAAATGCCCACGCTGGGGTACCACATATCGCGGGGCAGGGCAGGGGCGGCGCTTTGGGCAAAGGCCAGCACTTTCTGCTCGGCCAGTGCGGTCTGGATGTGGTAATACAGGTTGATGCCCTCGCTGTCGTCCGGGTGGTGCAGTCGGTCGGGATCAGGCTGCTGCAATGCGTCCGCCCAATCCCGGGCGGCCAGCGTCATCAGCGGGGCACTGGCTACGCGCTGACCAAACAGAAACTCCCGCACGCCGCGAGCTCCCGCCAGGGGGCTGCAATCGGCAAAGTTCAAATAATAGGGCCCGGCAATGTGCATATTGACAATGTACTCGGCCATGTTGCGTATCTTCGGCTCGGCCCACACATCATCAAATACGCCGGGGGCAATCCGGCACAACAGGTCCAGCGCGTTGAACATCGTCAGCGCGGCGTGGCGGTAATACTGTGCACCCTCGCTGCAACAGCCGTCCTCGCCGTAGTCCTTCAAAAAGCAGTCAATACTGTAGGCAGCCTGCTTTACGTAAACGGGCAGTGTCTCCGCCGGGGCGCACTGGGCGGCGGCCAGCAGCACGTTCTGGGTACACCAGGTGGTCCAGTTGCACATTGGCTCCTCACCGTTGCCCATCCACCAGAAATGCGCGGTGCGGTAGGGGGCCAGCACCCGGCGCTCCACTTCGCCTTTCAAACGGACGGAAAATCCGGGAGCGTAACCATCCAATGCAGCGCCTAACAGGCCATACACGGTGGCAATCAGCGCACCGGTCTCGGCGGCAAACAGGTCCACGATGGGCCGGGTTACGTCCGGCAGCGGCAGCTGGGGCGTATCCCGGATATAGCTGTTGTGGGCGGGCAGCTGCCAGGCGCTTTCCTCGCAGATGGCCCAGGCTAAATCCGCGATAGCGGGCAGGTAGGAGCCCGCCCCGGTCACAGCCTCGGCCATCACCAGTGCGCACAGGGTGCGGCGGCGGGCAAAGTAGGCATGCTCCCAGGCGGTGCGGTCCCCATTTTGGGTAAAACGCAGCCAAAGGGAGAGCGGCAAGCGCGGTAGTGTATCCGCATCCAGCAAAGCCGCGTCGCCCGCCGCTTTCCACCGCGCCGCGCCGGGCAACGCGGCCCAAGCGGCACGGTCAGCGTAAGGCGGGTACAAAACCGGGTACACGGTGGTAAACTCAGATCCCGGCATCATCTTTTGCGTCAACATAGGAACCCTTCATTCTCTGGATATACTCGCGGGGGCTGACACCCTCCAATTTTTTGAACACCTTGCTGAAATAGAAGGCGCTCTCAAACCCGACTTCATTACTGATCTCGTAGATCTTCATGTCGGTGGAGGCCATCGTCTCCTTGGCAGCGGCAATGCGGGTGGCGGTGACAAATTCCACAAAGCCGCTCTCGCTGTTTTGTGCAAACAGCTGGCTTAGGTAGTTGGGGCTGAAGTTGAACACCGCGGCCACCTCGTTCAGCGTCAGGCGCTCGGCCAGATGTTCGCGGATGTACTGCTGCACCTGGGCCACTACCTGGGCGCGGTGGTCCAGCGGCGTGTTGGGCCGCTCGTGGTAGAACACCACCGGCGCATCGCTGCGCAGCAATTGCAGGGTGGCAAAAGCATCCTTCTGGCTTTGGGCTACCTGCAAAATGTCCTTCACCGGCCGCCCCACGGCCCAGTAGATGGGCGAACTGAAATAGTTGTACAAAATCTGCCCGGTGGCCTGCAGGGCAGGGGCCAGGGTGGCTTCGGGGTCCTCGCCCTCCTGCAAGGGCAGCAATACCGAGAAGTGCCGCAGGTCCATGCCGGTTACACGGCAGGGGTGGTACTTGGGCAAGGTCTCGGCGGCCATGCGGGTCACACCGGTGCTCAAGGTCAGCAACTGGTCGGTGGCCTGTTCCGGCACCTGCAAACTGCCCAGCGCTACCACGTACTGCGGTGCGTCAAAGTGCAGATCCAGTTCGGCGCACTGGCGGTCAAACCGCGCGCGGTCGGTCAATGACCCACTGTACAGCTGCAAAAACAGCCGGTCGCGGTAACTGTCCATGCTTACCGCCGGGGCGGAAGGCTCCTGCAGGCGGCGCTCTTTCTCTACCACCGTGCGGGCTTTGTCCAGCGCGGCGGCGAGGCCCTCAGCGGTCAGGTCGATCTTGACCAGATAGTCCACCACACCCAGCCGCATGCTGCGTTTCACGTAATCAAATTCTTCATAGCTGGTCAGCATAATGAACACCGGCAGAGCTGAGCCATCCTTGTGGCAGCTTTCCGCCAGGGTAAAGCCGTCCATCACCGGCATGCGGATGTCCGATACCACAATGTCCGGGCGCTTTTCCTCAATGGCTTTCAGCGCTTCGGCCCCGTTGCGGGCAGTGCCGGCTACCTCGTAGCCCAGTTCGCTCCAGTTCAGCCATGCCCTGCATGCCGATCAGCACCAGCGGTTCATCATCCACTAAGAATATCCGTGTCAAAAGATCACCTCATTGCTGTGCGGGCGGCCCTGGCAGGCGCACCATGACGGTAGTGCCTACGCCAGGCTCGCTTTCGATACTTAACCCATACGCTTCGCCAAAGCTGTATTGCAGGCGCTTGTGGACGTTCCACATGCCCACGTGGCGATATTTGGCGGCGGCTTCCTCGGGGCCCGGTTCCTGCAGAGCCTTGGCAGCCTGTTCCGCCGTCATGCCGATGCCGTCGTCCGTTAAGCGGATCAGCACATCGCCGTTGGCAGTATCCCGCTCGACCCGCAGGGTGACCTCCCCGGCGCTGCCCTTCGGCTCAATGCCGTGGAAGATGGCGTTCTCCACCAGCGGCTGCAAGGTGAAGCGGGGAATCAGGCAGCTGTGGTTCAGCTTTTCATCCTCGATATAGCTGACATCCAGCGTGATGGTGCCGCCGTAGCGGTACTGCTGGATCGTGAAGTAGTCGTTCAGCAGGGCAAACTCCTCATACAGGGGCACCAGCCGTTCGTTGCTTTTGGAGACGCTTTTCAGCAGGCGGGATAGCGCCGTGACCATTTCGGCGATGCCGGGGGCGTGCTGGATGGTGGCCATCCACTTGATGCTGTTCAGCGTATTATAAATAAAGTGGGGATTGATCTGGTTTTGCAGCATGCGGTATTCCAAATCCTGCTTCTGCTTTTCGTCCTCCAGGCGGTGGTCCATCAGGGCGGTGACGCTGGCCGACATGCTGTTAATGCCCCGGCCAATGTCGCCCAGTTCGTTGTTCCACTCAATGGCAGGGTCAAAGGAAAAGTCGCCGCTGCTGATTTTGGTTATGCGGTTCTGCAGTGCCGTGATGGGCGGTGTGATCATGCGGTGCAGCAAAAATGCCAGCAGCAAGCCCAATACCAGAATAGCCAGCAGACTGATGACCAGCGAATCCGACAGGTAGGGGATTTGCCGCTGCAGCGGCCCGTTGGGGATGATCTCGATCAAGTACAGATCGTGTACACCGATGGGATACCGCACCATCAACTGGGCATCGTATCCGGCTGCAATGGAATAAACCTCGGTGCTGTCATCCAGCATGTCCACATCCAGCTGCTCGGCCGGGATATCGGACAGGGGCTCCTCGGTCAGGATATTGCCGTTGATGCCGTAGTACCGCCCGCCCATCTGCCACAAAAGGCTGCTGCCCTCCGGCATCGTAAAGCCTTTCAGCGCGGCCGTGATCAGGGCAGGGGAGACAAAGGCGCAGATGTGGGCCTCGCGGCCGGTGCCGCTCAGGGTCAGCTTGCGGGTAAGGGGGATGGTGTCCAACGCCTGGGAGGGCAGGGCCATCGGGTCCCGTATGATACAGGACCAGCCGGAATATTCCTCGTCATAACCGGGGATGCGGGCCAGTACCTCCGGTGTCATGGCTACGGTGTTGGTAACGGCTGTACCAAGAACCATCTGGCGGCCTTTGGCATTGATGAGCACAAACCGCTGTACATACTGCACGGTGCGCAGTGTGCTGTACTTGGCCGATATAGTGGGGTACATCGAAAGCGCCTGGTTGTTGCTGCTGACATCCGTTAATAAATAGGTACGCATACTGGGATTGTAGGCGCACCAGCTGGCCAGGTCGTCCACCTCCTCAATATCCCGGTGGATGGCAGTGGCGGCGGTCTGTAAGGCATACTCGGCATTCAATAAGGTGGTGCGCTCCCACTCAGCTGCCATCTGGCGCATGTTGCCAATGGCGATAACGAGGGAAACGCCCAAAGTAAACAGCAGCGTCAGCGCCAGCACGCGCACCTGGATACTGCCATGGCGTAATTTATATTTGCCCATAAAGGCTCCTTGTGATAAAATTTTAAAGAAATGTTATGTAAGGCCCCCTCTGCGCGAGAGCCCTGCGAAGCGGGTGGGGGAGAGGCGCACCGCGCTTTTCTTATTAAAAAGATACCGTATCCATTCGGTTCTGTCAAGAAGAAAACTGTATAAATTCGACAAAAGAATGTGCTTTTCGAACGACGTAACTGTAGGAAAGATAAAAATTACAGGTTTCGTAAAATAGTACATGTTTTTTGTGCAGCTTTTTGAGAACTGCCGTAAAAAGTGCAGACTCAACCCAAAATAAACCATCCATTTCACCATCGCAAAGGTGTATGATAATGGCAACGAAAGGGACAGGCCCTCTACAGAACGAAACGCCTTCCCGAAAAAATGATTTCTACTTAGGAGGAGAAACATTATGCGTAAATTGCAAAAACTCGCAGCCCTTGGCCTGGCTGGTTCCATGGCTCTGAGCCTGGCCGCCTGCGGCGGTTCCGCTGCTTCCAGCAGTGAGGCTGCTGCCGACAGCACCCCCGTTTCCGGCGAGGCTACTGCCGAGAGCACTGCTTCCGGCGACGAGGCCGTTACCCTGAACTGGGCCCTGTGGGATAAGGATTCCACCGCCTACTGGCAGGCCCTGGCCGATGGCTACATGGAGAGCCACCCCAACGTCACCATCGAGATGACTGACCTGGGTTCTACCGATTACATGACCCAGCTGGCTACCCAGCTGGCCGGCGGCAACGGCGAGTTGGATGTCCTGTCCATCAAGGACATCCCCGGTTACTCCAACCTGATCAACCTGGGTCTGCTGGAGCCCCTGAGCGGCAAGCTGACCACCGATGAGAGCAAGTTCAACGGCGTTCTCGACCAGCTGACTGCTGAAGACGGCAACTACTACGCAGTTCCGTTCCGCTCTGACTTCTGGGTCGTCTACTACAACAAGGACATTTTCGATCAGGCCGGCATTGAGTATCCCACCAACGATATGACGATGGAGGACTTCGATGCTAAGATCCGCGAAGTCTACGAAAAGACCGGCGTTTACGGCAACATTTACCACACCTGGCGTTCCACCACCACTCTGTTCGGCATCCTGGATGGTGAGCACACCGTTATTGACGGCAACTACGACTTCCTGAAGCCTTACTACGAGCAGGTCCTGTCTGAGCAGGCTGACGGCGTTATCCCCAACTACGGCGAGCAGAAGACCTCTGGTCTGCACTACTCCGGCGCTTTCCAGAACGGTCAGGCTGCTATGTGCAACATGGGTTCCTGGTTCATCGCTACTATGCAGAAGTACAACGAAGAGGCTGAGGGCAACGGTGTTGAGCCTGTCAACTTCGGCATCGTCAAGTATCCTCATCCGGACGGCGCACCTGCCGGCTCCACCCTGGGCACTGTGACCAGCCTGGCTGTCAACGCTAACTCCGAGAAGAAAGATGCTGCCCTCGACTTCGTGAACTGGTGCGCATCTGAGGATGGCGCCAAGTGCGTGGCCGCTGTCGGCACCTTCCCCGCCGTTGCCAGCGACGAGACCAACGCCATCATCTCCAGCACCGAAGGCTTCCCCTCTGACGACGCTTCTCTCGAAGCTCTGAACACCACCGCTATCTACCTCGAGATGCCTCTGTCCGATAAGGCTTCCGAGATCGAGACCATCCTGAACACCGAGCATGACGCTATCATGACCGAGAGCGAGACCGTTGACGAAGGCATCGCCAACATGAACGAGCAGGTCGCCGCTCTGCTGGGCTGATTCACCAGCTACACTTTTTCATAAGTTTTCCTTCTTCCGATAAGGGGCGGGCGGGCGCGCCTGCCCCTATCTTATTGCCAAAAATCCGCCATTGACCCCAAGGAGGTATGACCCATGGCTGAAACTACGCAGGCTGTGCAGGCAAACCCCAAACGCGGGATGAAAAAATCCACGCGGGACAGCCTAATCGCCTACAGCTTTATCGCCCCGAACTTCATCGGGTTCTGCGTGTTCACGCTGGTACCTATGATCTTCGCCATCGCGCTTTCCTTCTGCAACTGGGACGGTGTTCACCCGGTCGAGTTTGCAGGCATCAGCAACTTTGCTGCGCTGCTCAGCGATAAGACGTTCAAAGCCGCTTTTGTAAACACACTGGTCTACGCCATCGGCACCGTGCCCCTTACGCTGGTATGCAGCCTTGGCCTGGCCATGCTGCTGAACCAGAAAGTCAAATGCCGCAACTTCTTCCGCACCGTTTCGTTCTTTCCCTATGTTGCTTCGCTGGTCGCCGTTGCTGCGGTGTGGAACATGATCTTCAGCCCCTCGATGGGTCCGGTCAACCAAATCCTGGCGTCCCTGGGCGTTGAGAACCTGCCCAAGTGGGCCGCCGGTAAAGACACCGCCATGTTCACGGTCATCCTGTTCAGTGTGTGGAAGAACATGGGCTACTACATGGTCATCTACCTGGCAGGCCTGCAGGGCTGCAACCCGGACCTGAACGAAGCCGCCGAGCTGGACGGCGCAAATCGCTGGCAGCAGTTCTGGCACATCACCCTGCCGCAGCTGCGCCCCACCACCTTCTTTGTGGTCATTATGCTCACCATCTCCGGCTTCAAGGTCTACGACCAGATGTACATGATCACGCAGGGCGGCCCCGGCACTGCTACCATGACGCTGGTGTATTACATCTATAATGTGGCCTTCGTCAATACCCCGAAATACGGCTACGCAAGTGCAATTTCCATGGTGCTGTTCGTACTGGTGCTGATCGTTACCATCATCCAGTTCCGCGGCTCCAAGGGCGAGAACTGAGAAAGGAGGAAGAACTATGTCTGCTGCTATTATCAAGACCGAAGCCTCTCAGAAGCGCCGCAACTTCATCTCCAAGTTCCTGATCTATTTCTTCCTCATCGTCATCACAGCTTGTATGCTGCTGCCCTTTTTGTGGATGCTGTCCTCCTCCTTTAAGCTGAATAAGGACGTGTTCGGCTTCCCCATCCAGTGGATCCCCAAAAATCCCCGCTGGCAGAACTATGTGGACATCTGGACCCAGATCCCGCTGCTGACCTTTGTGAAAAACACGGTCAAGATCACCGTGGTGGTCACCCTGTTGCAGCTGTTCACTTCCTCCTTTGCAGCCTACGCCTTTGCCAAGATGCAGTTCAAGGGCAAAAACGCGCTCTTCCTCGGCTACATTGCCACCATCGCAGTGCCCTGGCAGGCCTACATGGTGCCCCAGTTCATGATGATGAGCTCGTGGCATTTGAACAACACCCATCTGGCCATTATGTGCCTGCAGGCCTTCAGCGCTTTCGGCGTGTTCCTGATGAAGCAGTTCTACGAGGGCGTGCCCACCGAGCTGTGTGAGGCTGCCCGCATTGATGGCCTGAGCGAGTACGGCATCTGGTGGCACATCATGCTGCCCCTCAGCCTGCCCGCCCTGTCCACCCTGACCATCTTCACCTTCGTGAACACCTGGAACGACTTCCTTGGCCCCCTGATCTACCTGACCAAGACCGAGCTCAAGACCATCCAGATCGGCCTGCGTATGTTCATCAGCCAGTACTCTGCCGAGTATGGCCTGATCATGGCGGCTTCCGTTGTCGCACTGATCCCGGTCCTGATCGTATTCCTGTCCCTGCAGAAGTACTTCGTCCAGGGCGTTGCATCCTCCGGCCTGAAGGGCTGATATAGCTACCCAGCAGTTACCCATTTGTACGGGGCGCAAGGCGAAAGCCCTGCGCCCCTTTTTCGAGATAAAAGATAAAAATTATGGTGGTGCGTTCCGCTGCGCTCCACGCAAAAACGCCACCTTATGTATTCAGACTGTCAAAAAACTCTTGTAGGGGCGAGCATCGCTCGCCCGTGCCCGTTTGGCCGTTAAATGGCTTTCCCGGGAAATGCGTTGCTGCGTCAAGTTGGCGGGCGACCAATGGTCGCCCCTACACTTTCTTGGCCTATTGAATGTGATTTTTTGACA